>Ga0078972_1013578_pt2 | contig 11433 bp, 9 predicted proteins | sample YelNatPaOPGAMG01_FD_67568 | JGI IMG/M metagenome (GOLD analysis project Ga0078972, IMG submission 67568) | Hot spring thermophilic microbial communities from Obsidian Pool, Yellowstone National Park, USA - OP-RAMG-01 (SPADES assembly) (version 2) | ecosystem: Environmental > Aquatic > Thermal...
CAGCTTATTTCATGATTTAATGAGACAATAATAATCCTGTCTGGAAAAGATGCAACAGCTGCTTACCAGATACTCACCTGATCGTTTTATTTGATTTGGATACTACATATTCTGTTTCATTAATGTGTTCTGCAAAACTGAGCTTTTCAATTCCCTTTCTGTATATTTTTTTTCTTAACCTTTCAACAGTATTCATAAAATCCAGAAAGTATCGGTTTACATTGAAATAGACAAGTTCCTCATCAAATCTTATGGCGCATCCCGTATATTCAATTTTTTTACAAAAAGGATCAGAGGGATCAATCTCTATTGTTGACCTCTGCCTGATGAAATACCTGTGTATGAGACCTCCCCTGATTATTCTATAGGTCTCCCGGCTGTTTAACCTTGAGTAACATTTCCCAGCCATTTTAAGATATTTAGCATAATTCTTATTGGACTGCCCTGAACCGAACACTATGGCCTCTGGTTCCCCTTCCACTATTCTACCAAGACCTCCAATCATTTCAGAATAAGCAAAAAGACCAATTGCCGTAATTACCGGCAGTCCGTTCCTGATGGTTGTCGATATGTCGGTATACATACTTCTCTTTACCGTCAGATCTATAAAATCAACTATGTTCATTTCACTGGATTTATTGTGAGTACTATAACTTTATATAAAGATCTGTGGGGAATTTCAAATTAAAAAGCAACATTAACATGATCCGAAACAACAGCTTGAAACCACAAAGGTTTTTTATATACAGAACTCCATACTAAGAGGTTTTATCATGTTGAAGGATGGAATTTATGAGAACCTGATCAGCATTCTTGTTAAAAATGAGCTGGATAGAGTATCAGATAAAAAATTTATTCAGAAATCACCCGTAGATGCTGACGAAGCTACCAGGTTGCTCACCCTTTATTTGAGTGAAATTATAGAGAGAAGTCTTGAAAGTGCAAAAAACCAGGGGAAAGGGATCTTAGGCCAAGTGGAAATTGTAAACAAAATACTGAATGCAATTGGAAGCGATGAAGTATACAAACCTTATATTTATGTTGAACAGGGAAAGACTGTTGAGAAATTGCTTGCCCTTGTAAACAAAGAGAATGTTATCAATTTCACAGAAAGAGGTTATCCGGTGGAGAGACCAATATCTTCCATATCCAGGAGCTCACTCTTTACTGGATCGGAAAGAGAACCCAGCATGTATTCAGAACTGAAGAAGGAGATTTTATCTTCAGATAGAGTCGACATGCTGGTTTCGTTTATCAAATGGAGCGGAATGAGACTGCTGATAAATGAGCTGAACACCTTTACAATGAAAGGAGGAATGTTGAGAATCATAACAACAACTTATATGGGTGTCACTGATATGAAATCCATTGAAGAGCTGAGCAAACTACCGAACACCAGTATAAAGATATCCTACGAAACAAAGAGGACAAGGTTGCATGCAAAAACGTATATATTTCACCGTGAAACCGGTTTTTCAACAGCCTATGTGGGTTCCTCCAACCTTTCAAATGCGGCTATGTCAAGCGGCCTTGAATGGAATGTGAAGATCACTGAAAAGGATCTTCCTGAAACAATGGAAAAGGTTAACGCCACATTCGAAAGCTACTGGAATTCTGAGGATTTCGAATTATATTCCAACACTCAGAAGGGGAAACTGGAAAATGCCATTAATTCTGAAAAACATGGTAATGAAAGTAAAGCCAGATTCATTTCAGATGTCCACCCATACGCTTACCAACAGAATATTCTTGACATACTAGATGCCGAAAGAGAGGTTCATGGCAGATTCAAAAACCTTGTTGTGGCGGCTACAGGAACAGGAAAGACCGTCATATCTGCTCTTGATTACAGGAGGTTCTGCAGCAGAAATCCTGGTAAACCCAACCATTTGCTTTTCATTGCCCATAGGAAGGAGATACTTGAACAGAGCATTGACTGCTTCAGAAGTGTCCTCAGGGACTACAATTTCGGAGAGTTAAGTGTGGGAAACTCAGTCCCCACTGAACCAGACCACCTATTCATGTCCATCCAGATGTTCAACTCCAGAGAACTTACCAATTACACCAACCCTGAGTTTTACGATTTCATAATTGTTGATGAGTTCCACCATGCGGCTGCTCCAAGCTATGAGAAGCTTCTCTCCTATTTTAAGCCAAAAATACTTCTGGGGCTCACGGCAACTCCGGAGAGGATGGATGGGCAGAATATCCTTCAGTACTTTGATAACCATATCTCTGTTGAAATAAGGCTTCCTGAAGCCATAGAAAGAAAACTGCTTTCACCATTCCAGTATTTCGGAATTACTGACATAATAGACCTCAATACCTTAAAATGGTCAAGAGGGGGTTATGACAGAAATGATCTCAGCACAGCATATACAAACGGTAACCGTTCCTCTATGGAGAGGGTCAGCCTTATAGTGGATTCACTGATGAAATATGTTGATGACATAAATAAGGTGAAAGGACTGGGTTTCTGCGTCTCCAAGCAGCACTGCAAGTTTATGGCAGAACAGTTCAATTCTTATGGCATTACTTCAGTTTATATAACGAGCGATTCATCTGATGAGGAGAGAGAATCCGCCACTAAAATGTTAGCCGGGGGCGAAATAAAATTTGTCTTTGCTGTTGATATCTATAACGAAGGGGTTGATATACCACAGATAAACACCGTTCTCTTTCTGCGCCCCACCGAAAGCCTCACGGTTTTCCTTCAGCAGCTTGGTCGTGGCCTGCGGTTATGGGAAGATAAGGATTGCCTTACTGTACTGGATTTTGTTGGACAGGCCAATAAAAATTACAATTTCAGGGAGAAATTTTCCGCAATACTTTCTAAAAATTCCAGAGGTTTGGTAAGTGAAATCAACGAAGGCTTTCCAGATGTACCCACGGGTTGCTATATACAGCTGGAGAAGAAGGCGCAGGAATACATATTGAATAACATCAGACAGTCTGTTGGATCCAGATCTATGATCATATCAAGAATATCCACATTCTCTGCCGATTCTGGACTGCCACTTACACTTGAAAATTTTCTTGAATTCTATCACATGGATCCGAAAGATATCTATTGGAAATACAGTTTTTCCAGACTGAAGGTTGATGCCGGAGTTGAACCTGACTTTACTGAATCACTTGAACCAGTGATCACAAAGGCTTTTTCCAAGCTATGTTCAATTGATTCAAGAAGATGGATTAACTTTTTGTTGAATATGTTAAAAAACGCTGATAAAATGGATTTGAGTCATTTGTCGCCTTTAGAGATCAGGATGTGCAATATGTTCCAGTTCACAGTTTGGAAAAAATCCTATTCAGAATGTGGATTCAATAGTCCTGAAGAGGGGATATTGAAAATAAGGAAGATGGGTCCTCTTACCAAAGAACTGATCGAACTACTTGAATTCAGACTTTCACGCATAGACTTCGTTGACAGTCCTGTTAATATCGGATTTGAATGTCCTCTGGACCTTCACTGCAGCTATACCCGGGATCAGATACTCGTTGCAATGGACTTCATGAATCCTACAAATGTCAGGGAAGGTGTAAAATATCTTCCAGATTTGAATATAGATCTTCTTTTTGTAACCCTTAACAAGCTTGAAAAAGATTATTCACCATCCACTCTTTACAGAGACTATTCAATTAGCGACACTCTTTTTCACTGGCAGAGTCAGAGCACAACATCGGAATCTTCAGCAACTGGGCAGAGGTACATAAACCATAAGTCAATGGGTTGCAGAATTCTTTTATTTGTAAGGGAAAACAAGAAGGATTCTAATGGGTCGGTTCCATATACATACCTTGGTCCTGTGGAATACGTCAGCCATGAAGGGAGCAATCCCATAAGCATAGTCTGGAGGCTTCAGAACCCAATTCCTGCTAGATATCTTGAGATAACTGGTAAAACGATCCCTGCCTGATCTATGGGTGAAATCAAACAAACATGACTCTTGATCTATTTTTTGCTTCCCCAGATCTCAGGCCGTTATTCCAGGTTTTAATTTCCTGATATCTGCAGCCCATAGATGTGCCCTGCAGACAATAATCTCCTTTTCATTAATATACAGTGTTGAAGTGGTGAGTGCAGTCATGAGAAAAGATACTTTCTCAATTTTATCCAGATCAAGGGAGAATGAGTTTTTCTTCCTTGATGTGAAATACAGACCATTCTCTGTTAGCTTCAGCGTCCCCTTTATCCCCTCATAAAGAGCCAGGTCCATTCTAATGCTGTTGTTCGGCAAGTTTCTCCTCCTCAACCAGATTCACTGATTTGCCTGCCCTTCTTGCAACATCAGGTTTCAGTTTTACAGTCCTGACTGCATAATATATTGCAAAGGCTAGATAACCCACTGATGCAATAACTGCTTCGGTTATGGGAAAAATTGGTGGATATACTGATTCGAACAACACCCATACAAATATGACTGTAGCTATTATGGGCAGTAAGTAATGCTCCGCTATGTGGACGAACACAAAGATTCCATGGTGCTTTTCCTTCAATCTGTAAAACAGAGTCATTACGCTTGTGTTCAGGAGTATGTGTGTTATGATGAGGCCAAAGAGAGCCAGGGTTGTCAGAAAATCAAAGGTACTCCCAAGTGTGGTTGAAACGTTTATGTTTGAGGATGTATCAGAAAGAATAGTAATAAATGATCTGCCCAGAAGCCAATTTATCAATATTGTTCCTCCAATTGCAAGGACAGATGCCATGGTTCCAATGAAAATGAGTGCCTTGTGTGGAGTTACGTACTTTTCATGCAGTTCTGCAAAATAATGGGGTAGAACCCCGTCTCTCCCCATTGCAAAATATACTCTTCCTGCGTTCGACTGCATTGCCACTGAATCTGAGAATGCAGAATTGAAAGCCACCATGGAGAGAAGAACGCCTCCTGCCACCCCTGTATAGGCAGTTGCAACAATAATACCGGGAATGTTTGCGGTGGCGAATGTGCTCATGAGCGAGACACCCCACCCCACTGTGAGAGCATAGGCAACTTCAGTAAGCACTATTCCCACTATAACCAGGCCAAACACAAGGCTCTTTGTTATTGCCCTGCTGTTCACTGCTTCCTCTCCAAGAGGTGCTGACCCTCCGTATCCTATGAAACTGGTAAGTCCGAATATCATTCCCAGGCCAAGGCCACTCAATGGTCCCCCAACGGAATCAAAAAGCTTTGATTTTATGAATGGATTGAAAACTGCCAGCGTATTGTCCTTTGCCTCAATTATAATAATTGCTGAAAGAACTGCAAGAAATATGACTTCGAAAAAGGCAGCTATACGGATGTATTTCATCTGCGGCCTGATGCCAAAAATGGCCAGCGTTATTGGAGCAAGGATAAATACCAGTATGAGTGGTATCCATATCCATCCAGGAAGTGTAATGTTCAGGAAGTATTCCAGAACACCTGGCAGAACAACGCCCCCAACATAAACCGGTATGGCCGCTGTACTTGCTATCTGATACATAACATACAGAAGACCTGAAGTTATTGCCGGGGTTGGTCCAAAGGCTGTCCCTATGTATCCATAGTATCCACCAGCACTGGCGTGTCTTCTTGATAGATGGTAAAGTGTGTTCACCTCGAGGAACATGGTGAGAGTTGCTATGAGGAAGGCAAGGGGTGTTAAAAAGAATGCAAATGCAGCCGCAGATGTCATGAAAGCCACCGTGTCACATGCAGGGGCCATTGCGGATATCTCCTCCGCTATTGCTCCCCATACACCGACCTGTGATCTCCTGAGCCTCGTGTTTTTAGGAATACTGTCCATTATTAAATCTCCTTAATGTAATATTAACTTTGTTAGTATTATACTAACATATATAAAATTTGGTAAAACCGGTTCAATGCCGGAGATCGAATCCCAATATAACTGAAATTCTGAAAAAAATAGTGACCTGGATTTGTAAAATAATTTAAGTAAATTTATATTATATTAAAATTTGAGTTGGGTTATTCTTTCAGACCTGCTTTACTTCCTTTGCCTGAGATGAATTCTTTCTCCTGAAGTTCGTTCTCCCCGGATATCTTCTCCAGATCAATCCTCCTGGGTTCAGGAAGAAGGAGTACTGTAAGTACAACACCCAGGGCAGACAGTCCTGCAAGTATTAGAAACAGTCCAGATTCACCTATTGATGAACCAAGTATTATGACGTTAAGGAACGTTCCAATAAATGCGCCGGTTTTCCCGCCTGCAGCTGATGCTCCAGAACCTATTCCCCTTATCTTTGTTGGAAAGACTTCCGGTGGATAGATAAATGTGGTAACATTAGGACCGAACTCTATGAAGAAGTAACTCAACCCATATATTAACAGGAACTCCACCACGTATGTTGAAGAAAGCAGCTGATGGAATATGCCAAGTACTGCAAAGCTTACTGCCATTGCTGTGAAACCTATGACCTGTATTGTTTTCCTTCCAATCCTGTCTATTGTGAATGTTGCTATCCAGTAACCAGGCAGCGCTGCAAATCCAAATATCATGGCTGAATAGGTCGTGGTTCTTATGAGATGATTCAATCCAACTATGGACGAAGGCACAAGAACAGATAGCATCTGGCTGGACATTATTGAGTTGCCATAAAGCGCCCAGTCCATAAGGAACCAGCTTCCTGCAGTCCCCAGAAGTGTAAGTAGGAATTTCTTCTGTTTTATTATGCTTGTCCATGGCTGCTTTACAACCCTGCTGTCTGCAGAAGCATCAGCAGTTATACCCGTATATTCCTTCCAGTTTTTCCTGGCAGTTTCGGCATCTCCCTTTACGTTCAGAGAATACCTGGGTGTTTCCGGCATCTTTCTCCTTGAATATATCACAAGCATCGCAGGTATTGCACCAAATGCCAGAAGCAGCTTCCAGATGATTCCGAGGCTTATTCCCGAGTATATGAGGCCCAGTGAAATAAGAGGTCCTGCAAGAAGTCCAAGGGACTGCATTGAAAATACCATTCCAATAAGCTTTCCCCTGTTTCTTGTATTGGAATATTCTGCCATTATTGTTGAACTGGTTGCATAATCTCCACCTATACCAATACCCAGCAGAAATCTCCAGGCTATGAGAACATAGACCCCGTTAACAGGTGTCAGAAATGCGCTTCCAAGAGCCCCAGCCACAAGTAATACTAGCTCAAGCCCGTATATGGCCTTCCTTCCCAGTTTGTCCAGCAGTCTGCCAAACACAAGTGCTCCAATAACTGCCGATAGAAGTGCAGTTGAATCCAGGAGCGATGTCTGTATGGTTGAAAGTGAATTCCAACCAGATAACACCAGTAAACTGGTTACCACACCGATAATAAAAAGATCATATGCATCGGTGAAGAAACCAAGCCCGGATATGATCCAGGTTTTATAGTGAAACCTGCTCAATCCCACATTATCTACCGAACTGATCAAATCTCCATTTTTTTCCGTACTCATTTCGAACAATAGATTTGATCTGGTTTCAAATATATTACCACAATATGTTACCTGTCTCTATATATTATATATATTAATGATCTCTCATCTTAGTTTTGCACTGCATAGATTAAAAATTTTAGAATGTAAAATCCCACATTCATTAAGAATCAGGTACTCTTATGAGACCGAAACCAAATCCTGCGGCCGCATCTTTACCATTTATGAGTACAATTTTCACAATATATACAGCCGGGTCACGGGGATTGGTAGTAAGATTCATCATGGAAACCACAGTGCTATTGAAATATAGGTTGAGAGTCATGGGAGTTGTTGAATTGGTTGCATTGGTAATTTCCATATAATTGTCAGGGTATAGAGTTGTGTTGAATTCCGTTATATTAAGGCTGTTAAAGGGACTGCTTGTATTGTTGCTCAATGGATCTATGTCATAAACATATACAGCAGGTGAATTTGACTGAAGAGTGAAATTTATGCTGATCTCTTTTGTTTCATTTGTAATTTTGTAGAAAGGCTCTGTGTCATTGACAACTTTAATATAACCACCAAGAGATGCACCGCTAAGGTTTGCGTCTGATGATGATTTCTCTATGGTTACATATGCCATTGTACCGAAAGCAACCAGAATAATGACGGCGAATAAAACCGATAATTTACCGGATATCATTTTATCGTGCAGTTATTGCAGCCCAATATAAAATAGTTATTAATAACTAAGCAATTAAGTATTTATACAGAACTGCCATTGGGTTCCTGATAAAATGGTAAAATACAAATGGGTTGCACTCTCCAACACCACGCTTGGAGTTTTGATGGCATCTATTAACGGAACCATTATCCTGATCTCACTTCCGGCAATATTCAATGGACTTAAGATAGATCCTTTCAATCCAGGTTCCTTCGAATACCTTCTCTGGATCCTCATGGGATACATGATCGTTACGGCCGTTATGCTGGTTTCCATTGGAAGGTTATCTGACATTTATGGAAGAGTGAGGCTGTTCAATCTTGGGTTTGTTATTTTCACAGCAGGATCTGTATTACTTTTTCTCACGCCAAGTACCGGTGATCTTGGGGCCATGGAACTGATTCTCTTCAGAATGGTGCAGGCGGTGGGAGGTTCGTTCCTCTTCGCAAACTCTGCAGCCATACTTACTGACAGTTTTCCCCCAAATGAAAGAGGTAAAGCCATGGGCATAAATTCAATGGCTGCACTTGCCGGCTCCCTCCTGGGACTTATACTTGGAGGTATACTTGCTGCAATTGACTGGCGTTATGTGTTTCTGGTCAGTGTACCTGTGGGTGCATTCGGAACTATCTGGTCACTTCTAAAACTTAAAGACCATTCCGTGAGGCACAAGGACCAGAAGATTGATGTGGTAGGAAATGTGGCGTTTGCAGGAGGGCTCACCCTCATACTTCTTGGAATAACATATGGACTGATGCCCTATGGAACCTCATCAATGGGATGGGGGAATCCATGGGTGATATCCGCAATGGTTAGTGGAGTTATCATTCTGATTCTCTTCGTGTTCATAGAAAGGGTTGTAGAACAGCCCATGTTCAACCTGAAACTGTTCAGGAACAGAGCCTTTGCAACAGGCAGTTTTGCAGGAATGCTGCAGTCAATGGGAATGGGAGGGGTCATGTTCATGATCATAATTCTTCTTCAGGGAATATGGCTGCCGCTTCATGGATATTCATACAGCAGTGTTCCATTCTGGGCTGGAATTTACACAATACCCATGATGGCCGGTTTCGTTCTCATGGGACCAATTAGCGGTGCTCTTTCAGATAAGATGGGGGCAAGGTTCCTGGGAACTCTGGGTATGACAATAAGCGCCGTAGCCTTCATACTGCTTTCCACTCTTTCCTACGATTTCAGCTACATTCCCTTTGCACTTATGCTCTTCATGATGGGTTTCGGAATGGGTATGTTCGCCGCACCCAATATTACTGCAATAATGAATTCCGTTGCCCCACAGCAGAGAGGTGTGGCTTCCGGAATGAGAATGACACTTCAGAATACGGGACAGACTGCCAGTATGGGAATATTTTTCAGCATAGTGCTCATATTTCTGACCAGGCTTCTTCCCGGTTCCTTTACAACGGCACTTGCAACCGCCGGAGCACCTCAGCTTATACCTGTGTTTACAAGAATCCCTCCAACCTCGGCTCTTTTTTCAGCGTTCCTGGGTTACAATCCCGTCACCACAATACTTAGCAGTCTCCCGGCAAGCTTCTCATCACTGATCAGCGGATCGGCCATGACGACAATAAGCGGTATCCACTGGTTCCCCCATGCACTGGCTCCGGCCTTCATGGGATCACTGAGGATGTCTTTCTATGCAGGTGCAGGTATATTCCTGGTTGCTGCACTTCTATCGGCGCTTAGAGGAAAAAGATACATACACGAAGAAACAGCGGAATCAACCCTGATTTTGCAAGAGGAGAGCGGAATTGTACCACCAGAACATTCCACACCTGATTCAGCCGGGTCTAAGGCATCCGGCATCTCATCTCCCGAGATCTCAAATAATGATCGTATAATTAATAAACAAACAAATGATCTAAATCAGATGGATTCCGGCAAAGAGACTGGAAATGTTTACCAGGGCGGTGAAAGATATAGAAAATGATCCACTGACCGATTCTATGGTTATATGGCACCTTCTCTCCAGAGTTTTTCATAATGGGAAGAAAAAACTGGAACAGGAGCTGGAGAAACTTGGAGTTAAACCCATGGAAATAAGAGTACTTTACTCCATTTCCCAGGACAGGGAGACCACCATGAACAGCCTTGCATCACAGAATGATGTAACGGGGCCATGGATAACAGGCCTTGTTGATGAGCTGGAAGAAAAAGGGTATGTAACAAAGTCAAGGAGCACCACAGACAGAAGGGTTGTGAAAGTTTCAATTACAGAAACAGGTTCTGAAATATTGAAAAGGGGGATTGTTGTTTACAACAGACTCATTGACATGGCACTTAAGGGGCTCAGTGAATCTGATCTGGAAGAATTTACAAAAATTCTAAATTCAATAGAGAAATCCATAGGTGAAAATTAGTTTTTTAAACCAGGATTCATCTTTTCCTTTATACATGATATGGTTTTGTCGATGTTTGATCTGGAGACTTTCTCAATTTTGTCCTTACCCATGGACCTTATAAGAAGGCCGAAGTCAAAACTTCCATTCCATGAAATTTCAGTTATTCCTGATTTTTCAACAACCATAAGATTCAGTGTGAATGTAAGCTTCGATCCCGCAACCCTCCCCTGTCCCTGGAGATTCAGTGAATTCCCTTCAACGGTGTAATGTATCTTCAGTTTGCCGGAAATGGTGGAAAGGTAGCTCACCCCTGCATCTGAGACATCAAATCTCACATGGCAGGAAAAGTCAGCCCCATCCCTTTCTATGGATTCAAGCCCCCATATGCACTTTGAGAGAGGCATTGGATCACTGAACATTGAGAGGCACTTTTCAGCAGATATTCCAACAGTAAAGGTTCCATTGAATGTTGAATTTTCCATGGAGGAATATTTGAAGTGAAGATAAATCAGTTTTGTATTGAAGCTTTACTTGATCAGAATAAGACAGGACTATGAATTTGATCCTCAGGCTATGTTGAATCCTGATACCATTTCTCTGATCTCTTCAGTGCCTTTAACCAGCGGGTATAAAGATTCTGGGCGATCTCCTGGGAAAGATCAGGTGTGAATTTTCTTCCATGTTGTTCCATGGACCAATCTGTCAGATCATGGCCCTCTGCAGTCCTGAAAGCAAGATTTGCGGCCCCTCTGCCTGTCACATGATCCGGATCAGGCGCCTGCATTATGTTCATACCTGTAATGTCACTTATGAACTGCATTAATTTCATGTTCTTTGAAGCCCCTCCGTCCATCCAGATTTCTCCCTTTAAGTCATCTTTTTCCATTGCGCATATTATATCATTTATCCTGAAGGCAATGGATCGAAGTGCAGATGCTGAGATATCCTTCCAGTCTGTGTCAGGACC
>Ga0078972_1015788_pt1 | contig 11433 bp, 9 predicted proteins | sample YelNatPaOPGAMG01_FD_67568 | JGI IMG/M metagenome (GOLD analysis project Ga0078972, IMG submission 67568) | Hot spring thermophilic microbial communities from Obsidian Pool, Yellowstone National Park, USA - OP-RAMG-01 (SPADES assembly) (version 2) | ecosystem: Environmental > Aquatic > Thermal...
CGATATAGCTCATGATATCGAAGTAGAGGCTGGCACCCTCTTTGGTCCTGAAACAATGAGACACGTTCTGCTGGATCTTGCCTTTGCGGACATCCTGCTCGGATCCGTTGTTTGTGGGGGGGAACATCCGGGACTTTTGTGAAGGTCAGGACGAACTCTTTGAAGCTCTTGAGGCGTCCAAAGAGGTTCTGGGACTTTCCGCGTTTGACGTGCTTCTTGCCGGGGGCCGGTTCGGGATCGGGACCGAGCTCGGTCTGGCCCCTACTGATAATGGTGTCATACTCCTTGCCCAGAGATTCCTGTTCGGGATCAGACGACGGATCTCCGCCAAAAGAACGACGAAGGGGACGGAAACTGCGAAAGGGTCCTCGTCCCCTTCGTCCGGAAACGACGGGAAGATTTCGTCATTCTCCGCCTTCTGGCAGAGAGGGACGTCTTCGAGGACATTCATCGTCATTTGCGAACACCGGCTCCTCTCGGGTGAAGACCGTAACGGGATGAACCCGTACCCCTATAGTAGAGGATCCTTCGCTCTTTGTCCAGAGGGGGAAGAGGATTTGTGAGGAGACGGAACCTGGGGGAAAATCACCCGGGTCCCGGGGAAATGATTGGGAGGGGAGGGTCACCCGGTGGGGGGGGGACCTGAGCAGTTACGGGTAGGAAAAGAAAGAGGCCCCTCATCGCTCCTGCCAGAGAGACCGGGAGGGGAGGGGTTCTGATCGCCGCCTCGATGCGGCTTCGATTTTTTTCTGTTATCGATTAAAAGTTGGCATCAACACTCGATCCCGACTCAAGGGTGTCCTGGATCTCTCCGTTTCGCCTGTTCCAACCGCCAGGGGAGAACCCTCATGCCGGGGGAATGGGCAGAGGAGGGAATCCCTCCATCCTGAAGAGATTTTCCCCACCCTGGAAACGGGCAAGCAACGCCGCTCTCCTTTTTTCGTCTCCCCTTCCGAGCGAGGCCAGTCCGCGTTCGGCCAGGAGGACGTACCAGAGTGCACCGTTTTTTTCCGCCTCCATCCGCGCCTCTTCAAAGAGACTGATCGCCTCGTCTCGTCTTTTCCGGGGATCGATCCCGAGAAGGGCGGATCCCTCGACAATCCGGAAGAGAGGGTCGAAGACTGTCGTCCCGGTCTTTTTTCCCTCCTCCCGACCCATCCGAGCCGTCTCGATCGCTTTTTCACACATCCCGGCCGACAGGACCGTCTCCGCATATAGAGACGTAAAGCACGGAATCACTCCCGGAAGCATCCCCCGTATCGATTTCACCGCCGCCTCGGACCCAGCCGCCGCCGCCTTCGATCCGTCGCACCAGAAAAGAGCGAGCCGACAGACCTCTTCCCACATATGAAGTCCGAAATCTTCCGCGAGTTTCAGGGTCTCCCGGGCAAGCCGTTCGGCCTCCGGACGGTTATGGGCCATACATTCGGAGTAGGTGGCAAAGACCCCCAGAAAAACCCGCGACTTCGGAAAGCGTCGGAAGTCGTCGAGGCGGCTCCCCTCCTCCAGTGCCACCCGAGAGTCCCGGATCCGGCCCATAAGCTGGCAAACAAACCCCATATAGGAATAAAAAAGAACCGCGGGAGGTTCGGCGGAATAACTCTCGGCGGAGTCCGGGCTCCCGTCCCGGAGAGCCAGAATCGAGGGACGAAGAGCCTCGAGCTCGGAAAGAGATCGGTCGAGTTGCCCCCTCCAGAAAAGTGCGGATCCGCGCACGCAGGCGACCCACAGACGGGTGGCAGAATGTTCGGAAATCTGGGCGGACTCGTCGGAAGCGGCCCTTTCAAGGACCCAAGAGGGTCCGTAAAGACCGGAGCCAAGGCCGATAAGAATGGCAGAGAGTTTGTTTTTCAGGAAGGGGTCCGGATCCCTGTCGGCCATATCCTGGAGCTTACTCGTCAGGAGTTCGACCTCGGAAGAAGCGATTCCCCAGACCTCCATGGCGATCTGGATCATCGCCAGGAGAATCTTTACCCGGCAAGTGGCGGCGTCCGAAAGATTGGCTCCTCCCTCGATGATTTTCATTGCCTGCTCGAAATGGAACAGGGCAATCCTGTAGGCCCCCACACCCGACGCGTGATCTCCGGCCTTGATGAAGAAGGAAAATGCCTCCTCCGGTTCTCCGGCCAGAAAAAAATGCTCGCCCAGAACCTCCGGCTGGAGATCCGCCCGGGAAGAAAACTCCTCGCGCAAGGTTCTGGCGATAGCCCCATGGATTCCCCGACGAACCGACCCCGGAAGTGAGTCCAGGACCGTCTCCCGAAGGAGGGCGTGGCGAAATTCATAGACAGGATCGGCCAACGAGGAGTCCCTGGAAAGGATCTTCATCTCTACAAGCTCCCGAAGCCAGAGGTCGGAAGCCGGATCCCCGGGACGAAGGCCCGCATACCTTTCCGTGGTCCGCAAAAGGAGCGGCCAGTCAACGCTCTGCCCCAGACAGGCGGCAATCTTGGCCATGACGCGGCTCTTTTTTAGCGAGTCGACCCTGGATGCAAGGAGATCTTTCAGCGTCGGCGGCACCCCTGCCGCCCCCTGCGAGAGCGCGCCTGTCAAAACGAGCTCCCGAAGGTAGAGGGGAACTCCTCCTCCCCGGTCGAGAGCTTCCTTCAAGGCCGAAGGCGAGGGGACCTCCGAAGAGAGCGACTCGATCATCTGCCGGCTCTCGGAGCGCGTCAACCCTCCCAGGCAGAGGATTTCGTCCGGAGGAGGAATCCCCGCCTCCAGGAGGATGCCCTCCTCCCGGGATGTCAAGACAAGAAAAACCGGTCTCTGGCGCACCGCATCGATGGTCTTTTTAAGGAGACCCAGCGTGGATTTGTCCATCCAGTGGAGATCTTCGATGGCCAGGAGAAAGGGGCTCTCCGAGCGCGCGGTCAGTATGGACAGGACCAGATTCTCGATCCTGTCCCGGAGGCGGTCGGGAGAAAGCTCCGCAATCTCCTCCGACCCGAAGGCCGACCCGCAGAGAAAATGGAGGAGAAGAGGAAGGTGTCGTTCGACAGGCAGTCTCGTCGAAAGCAGGTAGCGCTCGATCCGGTAGCGGGTCTCCTGGGCGGAAAGCCCCTCTTCGAGGCCTATGTACCCCCGAAGAAAGCGGGTCACCGAAGAGTAGGGGCTCTCCTGGTACTCGGAAAGACAGGAGATCAAGCGGACGGATCCCTCTCCCCCCTGTCTCCCGGCTCGTCGCATGAAGGATTCGAGAAGGGCCGACTTTCCGATGCCGGCCTCCCCCGTGATCCACAGGCTCCGGAGACGTTTTTCCCTCTTCGCCTCGGCGAACATCGTCTCCATTCGAGAGATCTCTCGTTTCCGGCCGATGAGGTTCACCTCCGAACCGGCGAGAGTGTATCGCTCCTCGCGAATCCGGTACAGGGATCTCTCCGGACCCTCCCCCCCTGCAGGAAGAACCCCCGCCCGGAGAAGGACGTAAAACCGGTCGACCTGTCGGGCCGTCTCCTGTGTCATCATGATCTCTCCCGGCCTTGCCTGGCGGACGATCCTGTCGACCTCCCTGATCTGAGCCCCAACCAGATCGGGATCTCCCACCACAAGGTCGGAAAGACCCACGCCGGTATGGAGGGCAAGACAAACCCCGTTTTTTCTGAAACGGACGTCCGAGAGAGCGAGGGCATTGATCTCCCGGGCCACCCTCACTGCCCGACGGGCGCCGTCCTCTAAAACGCGGGGGACTCCGAAGACGGCGAGAAGACTCCCCTCCGGACCGGCGCGGAGCACCCCTCCCGCCGACAGAACGACCGGCTCGATCCTCTCCCGAAATTCATTGCGGAGGCCGAGGATATCCTCCGGATCCACGCCAGGAGCCGAAGAAAAAAGGATCGACAGAAGGGTGGACTGCCGGATCTCCCGATCCTGAAACACGGGAGGGGAAAGAGCAGAGGTCGACCCTCCACGAAAGGAGAGCTGGCGTTCGAGCCGTTCCTGTATGAGAGCGAGACGCTTTCTGACGGACCCGACCCACAATTCGTAGGGACCCATTTTCGCAAGCGAGACTCCCTCGAGAAAGGTCCGGCGCCCCATCTCCCGGCGAAGCTCGATCCGCTCCCGGCACCGGGGACATTCGAGGGGAGAATGGAAAGACTCGCATCCCCAGGGGGGATCCTCTCTCTGATAGCGGCGGAGATCGACCGGATCCTCCTCCCAGGAAAGAGACGACTCCTTCCACTCCACCGTCCGGAGAGTTTTCTCGAGGATACCCTCTCCGAGCCGGCTATCCAAGTTATAGAGAGTGGTGGAAAGATTGGCCAGAGCAGCCTTGAGACTCTTCTCGGGCCAGAGATATGAGACGATCTCCTCCCGGGAGCGGGGGCCGGAAGAGGCGGCAAGAAGGGCAAGAAGTGCCATAGGACGGTGAAACCTCTCCCCGCTTGCGAGGTCGCTTCCCCGATACACCCTGGGGAAGCCCAGAAAGGTAAAGGTCAGTCCAAGTTGAGGCGACGGTGCGGACATATCGGGGTCTCCAGAAAATAGAGAGAACCGAAACGAGAGCCAGTGAGCGATCTAAAAAATGATTTGAGAGTCTGGGATAGTTCCTCTCCCGAAAAAATCCTACAGTGTAGGAAGGATCTCAGCCGCCTGATACGTTAAAGATAGTGGACCGGAACAGGTGAGGCGTCAATAACAATGCCTCAGATTATCGAAAAAATCAATTATAGAGATTGAATTATAGGAGCCTGACCATGGGAATCGACCCTCTCTGTCTCCGGTTCGTCGAAAGAAGCGCAAAAAACCTTACCGAAAGGCTTCCAGGACTTTTAAGCGATGCCGGAAGCCTACCGGGATCTCCCGGAAGATGCTCTCTCTGCCAGTGGTTCGACTACATCGGAGAAATGTTCGGAGCGACAGTCCTGCCGAAGATCTCCCCTGCCCGGTCCGCCCACCTCCGCTTCCATGAATCCCTCGAGGGCGCCCTCTCCTTCGGGGACTCCGACCCCGGCCGCATGCTGTGGTTTTTGGGAGAGGCCGAGGCGGCGGGAAGGGAGACGATCGAGGCAACCCGTTCCCTCGCCTGAGTCTCCCTGACTCCCTCTTTTCTCCCCTTTCAGAGCTTGTCGAGAATCCTCCGCTGGGCTCTTTCTTTCTTTGAGAGCCGCCGGGGGTTCCCTTTCTTCTTCCCGAAGGAAGGGGGAGGGGACTCCCGCTCCTCCTCCACGCCTTCCTCAACATCTCTTTCTATTGCCGAACCGCCCCCCCGCCTTGCAATACGCCCAAGGAACTCCTGCGAGGTGACCGTCTCCGCCCCCATTGCCCGGGACATCCGGACGACCTCCCGGTCCGAGCTCACAACCGCAGCCCTCTCCCTGTACCGCTCGGCCAGATTGACGATGACGGCATCGGCCGATCCGGCACCCTCCGAAAAGATCACCCGAACGCCGGAGGGAGGCATCAGAAGAAGATCGCGATCGTTGGGATAGCCGTCGAAGACGAGATGGATTTCGGAGAAGTTCCCTCCTGCGGCATAGGGGGAGATCTCCCGGAGGAGACCCTGCCGTTCCCGGGCCAGCACCTCCCCGTCGCGTCGCATGCGTCCCCGGGCGCCAATGATATTGTATCCGTCGAGGATGAGAATGCGGGCCACGGTCGCTCCTTTGGCCGGGGAGGCCTGAGATCTAGATGTCGATGGCGAAGAACTCACGCGTGTTGTCGAGGATGCGGCGGGCAAAAGAGAGAGGCGGCTCGTTTCTGGCGGTGGCGCAGGCTTGGAGGGTCTCGGGAAGATAGGCCGGCTCGTTAGTCTTACCGCGATAAGGGACCGGGGCCAGATAGGGGCAGTCCGTCTCGAGAAGGATCCGGTCGGCCGGAATCAGGGGAAGGATCTCCCGGAGCGCCCCCGCGCTCTTGAAGGTCACAATCCCCGAAAAGGAGAGGAAGAAGCCCCGGTCGAGGGCGCCAAAGGCCTCCTCGCGGCTCCCGGTAAAGCAGTGAAAGACTCCGCGACGGGGAGAAAGGGTCTCCCCGTCGAGAACGGAGAAAAGGGGCGCGAAGGCCTCGCGACAATGGAGGATCAGGGGGAGGTTGCGATCCCGGGCAAGGGCGATGTGGGCACGAAGCGAGGCCTCCTGGACCTCGAGAGGGGTCTCCGCGATATCGGCCGAGTCGAGACCCGTCTCCCCCACCCCCACGACATAGGGAGACCCGACCAAAAGCGAGAGCTCCGTTAGCCGCGAGGCGGTAAGCGTCGCCGCCTCGGAGGGATGGATGCCTACCGTGGCCCAGACGCCGGGAAGGGAGGAGGCCAGCTCCACCGACTCCCGGGAGCTCTCGAGGCGGGTGCCGATGTTGACGAGACCGACAAGTCCCCGGTCCCGGGCCCTCCGGTAGGCCTCGGCGGCCGGCACCTCCGGAGGAAGAAGGTTCAGGTGGGCGTGGGTGTCGAAGAAGGGAAGGGGGGCCGTCTCGCTCGTCATCCCGGACTCCTACCGGATCCCGGCGCCCGGGGGGGCATCCCGGTCCGGGGTCAGAAGCGAGACCCCGTCAGAGACGGTCGCGGCGAGGAGCATCCCCTGGGAGGTCACTCCCATGAGGGTTGCCGGGGCGAGGTTCGTGACCACGACCACCGACTTGCCCACCAGGCTCTCGGGCGGGTAGGAGCCGGCGATTCCGGCGACCACCGTCCGGGGCATCGCCTCCCCGATATCGACCGAGAGCTTCAAAAGCTTCCTCGACTTGGGAACAGCCACCGCCTCGCGGATGATCCCGGTGGCGAGCCGAAGCTTCTGGAACTCCTCGTAGGTGAGGACAGGAACCTCCGGGGAGGCTACGGAGGGAGGGGAGGCAGAGGCCGAGTCTCCCGCCGGGGGAGTCGCGGGGGTCGTCTCGCCCTTGGAGGGGGAGGAGCTCTCCTTGGGGGGCTTTCTTGTTGACTTCTCCGTCTCCTCCGAGAGGATGGCTCCCGAGGCGTCCCGACGCGGGAAGAGGGCGGCACCCGGACGGACGGTGTAGGCGGCGACGACCCCGAAACCACCGTGGCTGGCGTAGGAGAGGGTCCCCGTTCCCGGGCAGTCGAGAGCCTCGAGGATTTTGTCGGCGGTCTCGGGAAGAAAGGGGGCTAGATGAAGGGCGACAAGGCGGATCCCCTCGAGAAGGTCGTACAGGACCTCCGAGAGCTCCGCCGATTTTTCGGGGTCCCGGGCCAGCACCCACGGGGCCCGAATGTCGACCGTGCGATTCAAGAAGGCCACAAATTCCCAGAGGACGGCCAGCGCCCGGTGAAACTCGAAGCCCACGGTCCGTTCGCGCACCTCGGGAAGAAGCTGCAAGGCCTCCTCTTCCACCTCGCGCCGCTCCCCCCCTTCCGCCGGTCGGGGGATCCCCCCCTCGGGGAAGAATCTTAAAGCCATGGCCGTCACCCTTGAGAGGAGATTGCCCAGGTCGTTGGCGAGATCCCGGTTGATCCGGTTGATGAGCGCCTCCCGGGAAAAGTCCACATCCTGACCGAACTGTCCCTCCCGGAGAAGGAAGTACCGGGTGGCGTCTGTTCCGAAGGTGTCGAGAAGAGCCACAGGGTCGACGACATTTCCCCGGCTCTTCGACATCTTCTGCCCGTCGACCGTCCACCAGCCGTGGGCAAAGATCAGGCGGGGAGGGGGAAGGTCGAGGGCCCGAAGGAGGATCGGCCAGTAGACGGCGTGGGTGGTCAGGATATCCTTGCCGATGACGTGCGTTCCCGGCCAGAGTCGGGCCATCCCCTCCTCGGGGGTGGAACCCGTCGACCGGGGAACGGTGATGTAGTTGAGGAGGGCGTCGAACCAGACGTAGGTCACGTAGTCGGGGGCGAAGGGAAGTTCGATTCCCCAGGGAACGCGGCTCTTCGGGCGGGAGATGCAGAGATCCCCCAGCGGCTTCCTGAGAAAGCCCATGACCTCGTTGTAGCGGGATTCAGGGCGGATCGCTTCCGGGTGGGCCTCGTAGTGAGAGACGAGCCAGTCCTGGTAGCGACCCATCCGGAAGAAATAGTTGGTCTCGCTGATCCGCTCAACCGGGCGCCGACACTCGGGGCAGAGTCCATCCACGACGTCCTTGTCGGTCCAGAACCTCTCGTCGGGAAGGCAGTACCATCCCTCGTAGGAGCCTTCGTAGATGTCTCCCTTCTCCCGAAGGAGCGAAAGAACCTCCCGGACCCCCTGGACATGACGGGGCTGGGTCGTCCGGACGAAGTCGTCGTTCGAGACGGCCAACCTTTCCCAGAGCTCCCGGAACCTGGGCAGGATACGGTCGACATAGAGCTGAGGCGCAAGTCCGTGCCGCTCGGCGCTCTGCCAGACCTTCTGACCGTGCTCGTCGGTTCCCGTGAGAAAAAAGACCGGCTCCCCCATGAGCCTTCGGGTCCGGGCCAGAACGTCGGCGGCCACGGTCGTATAGGCGTGACCGATATGGGGGATATCGTTCACATAGTAGATGGGGGTGGTCAGATAGAACCAGGGAGAGTGCTCAGCCACGGGGGCGGGGATCCTTTCGATGACGGTTTTCCTGAAAGCGCTGGCCCCTCCGGGACGAGGAAGGGTCCGAAGCCGCAGAAGGGGAGGGCGGCTCGTTTGCGAAGGCGACAGGGGTCCACTCGGAGGCGGGCTCTGAAGAGGCGGCTCGGGAGGAGCAGCCGCGGGCAGGCTTCGCCTCTCCCTCCGACTCCGCACCGGGACCGCCCGGGGAAAGTTCAAAGGAGAGACAGCACTTGAGACGTCCGCACATTCCGGTCGACCGGAGGGAGGCGGGTTCGGCGTCCATCTCCCGGGCCATCCGCGTGGAAATGGTCCGGAAGGACTTGAGGAAGGTCGAGCAGCAGAGGCTCTTTCCGCAGGCTCCGACCCCGTCGAGGAGGGAGGTGTACTCCCGGGGGCTGATCTGCCGCAACTCGATCCGGCCCCGGTACTTGGCGTGGATATCCTTCAGAAGCTCCCGGAAGTCGACCCGGCCCTCGGCGGTATAGTAAAGAAGAAAGTCGTTGGCGGCGAAGTTGCCGACCGCCTCGATAAAGATCATCGGGAGGGCCCGGAAGGCCGCCCTTTCGCGGACGAAGGCGAGAAGCGCGCTCTCGCGCTCGGAGAGGGCCGCCAGCCGGGCATCGTCCTCCGCCGTCAGGCGACGGATAAAGCGGAACTCCGGAAGGGTGGCGAGCAAGGCGCCGTCGACGATGCGGGGACTCTCGACGAGAACCATGGGGGAAGGCCCCAGACGACTCTCTCCCAGAATCTTCTCCTGGCGGAGAAAGGGCGGCTCACTTCCCTCTTCGGATCGCGGGGCCCAAAGGACGATGTTGGGGCCGATCCTCTTCAGCTGGGCGGTGAGGATCCAGACAGGACCGGAACCCGGAGCGGGAGAGGACAAGGGGGCCGTCGCAGCCGAAGACCTGTATGTGGAAGACCGTACGCGCATTTCTATTTTCCGTTCCCCTTCGGGGAGAAGAGCTCCCCGATCTGTCCCAGAAACTGTTCGAGGGCCAGCCCGCGGTTGATATTGTGCACCGCCAGACGTCGCATCTCTCCTATCCTATCATGGAGGCTCGCCCGGAGAAAGTCCGGGCCCTCCCGGGCGTAGAGGGCGGGAAGGGAGGTCTCGCTCCATCCGGGAAGGGCGGAAAGGCCGGCGGCGACACGTTCGGCCGAGAGAAGAAGGCGTTCGAGGCCGTCGAGAAAGATCTCGAAGCCCTCCTTCTCCGAGAGGGAGGGGAAGGCCTCCGCCACCGCCTGCTGATCGACTTTTCCGCCGGCGCCTATGGCTCCGAGGAAGGAGCGGGTTCCCGCCACGGGATCCGAGGGAGGGGCATCGAGCAGGGAGAGGAGCCGCCCGACAGATCCCCCCGCCATCGCGACCGCCCGTTCGGCCTCTAAAGGAGAGGACTCGGGACGGAGAGTCCGGGCGAGGGCAGCGAGATCGGTCTCGGAGAGGGGGGCGAAGCGCACCTTGAGAAGGCGCGAGAGAAGCGTGGAAAGCAACCGGTCGGGAGCGGGAGTCACAAGGACGAAGAGAAGATTCCCGGAGGGCTCCTCGAGGGACTTGAGAAGGCTGTTGGAGGCCTCGGGGGTCAGGCAGTGGGCGTCGTCGACTATGGCAATCCTAAGCGGAGAGATGAGCGGAGCCTCGAGGGTCCCCCGGAGGAAGTCCCGAACGGCATCGATCCCAATAGAGGGGGTCTCGCCCGGCTCAAGAAGGCGAAAGTCGGGATGGCGGTCGAGGGGCATCCGGCAGGAGAGGCAGCGCCCGCAGGGAGCGAAGCCGGGATCACCCCCGCAGAGGATCTTGCGGGAGAGGGCCTCCATTGATGTCCTCTTTCCCACTCCCTCCGGGCCCCAGAGAAGGAGAGCCCCCGAGCTGAGCCCCCCCGAAAGGATCCCCTCGAGAAGGGCCTTCGCCCGGTCCTGCCCCCGGATATCAGAAAGAGACGGCTCTCCCTTCACAGAACGAACCGCTCCGGATAGCGCCGGGAAAGCTCCCCGAAGATCTGCTCCTCGAGGAGGTCCGGTCCTGAAGTGGCGTCGAGAACGACGGTCCTGCCCTCATGGATCCGGGCCAGCTCGAGATAGCCTTCCCGGACCCGTTCGAAGTAGTCGGAGCCCAGAAGCTCGAAGCGGGTGGGCCCGTCTCCCCGGGACCGGAGACGAAGGGCCATCTCGGCAACCGGAAGATCGAAGAGAAAGGTCACGTCGGGAACGAGCCCCCCCAGGGCGACCCGGTTCAGAACCGAGACGAACTCCCTCGAAAGCCCTGCCCCGAAGGACTGGTAGGCGACGGTCGCGGCCGAGCCGCGATCGGAGAGAACGGTCTTCCCCGATCGGAGCGCCGGAAGAAGAACCGTCTTCACATGCATCACCCGATCGGCCTCAAAAAGAAAGAGCTCCGCCTCGGGGTCGAGCGGCAGGTCGGGGTCGAGAAGGATCTCCCGAATCTTCTTCCCGGCGGACGTTCCCCCCGGCTCTTTGGTGAGGAGGACGGGATGGCCGCGCCCCTCGAGACGACCCGCAAGCCTTTTGGCCTGGGTCGACTTCCCCGACCCGTCCATCCCCTCGAAGACGATCAAAAGACCCGGAGCCGGAGAGGGGGCGTCAAAAGAAAGATGAGAGGAGGCTGAAAGAAAGAGGAGGGATGGGATCATCGGTTTGTCCGGAATAGGGCCCGTCGGGCCGAAGGACCTGGCGGGAAGAAGTGAGCGGCCAGCGGCAACGCGGGCAGAACCCGTTTCTGAATCTCCCCACGGCTAAAGCCGGGGGGTTCTGGTGTGGGTGATACAGGTCTTTCCGGCTCTCGCCACGGTCGCTGGTGCGACGGGGCTACAACATCCGGAATCTTCCTCCAGCACGGCAACACCACTTCGAGAAAGAACCGCTCTGTCTCTGGCGCGAATGCCAAAGCTGGCGGGCAATGGCCCACCTTTCGCAGTTTGTACCACATCAGACACCGCTTTCTCCAGCAGCGATTCCA
>Ga0078972_1015789_pt1 | contig 11433 bp, 12 predicted proteins | sample YelNatPaOPGAMG01_FD_67568 | JGI IMG/M metagenome (GOLD analysis project Ga0078972, IMG submission 67568) | Hot spring thermophilic microbial communities from Obsidian Pool, Yellowstone National Park, USA - OP-RAMG-01 (SPADES assembly) (version 2) | ecosystem: Environmental > Aquatic > Thermal...
CACGCGTGCAGGGAGTGGCGCCAGCCGAGGTCGAGAGGCGGGTCGAGGAGGAAATGGCAGCGCTGGGGCTGTCCGCCCTGGCGGAGCGCCCGCCGGCGATCTTGTCCCCAGGGCTGCGCCGGCGCGTGGCCATCGCCTCCGTGTTGACGACCAGGCCAGACCTGCTCATCCTCGACGAGCCTAACGCCGGGCTAGATGCTCAGGAGCAGGAGGATGTCTTCAGGCGCGTCGCCGCCTACAACGCCGCCGGGCATGCCGTTGTGCTCATCTCGCACGATATGCGCCTGGTGTTGCGCTGGTCGAGTCGCTGCCTCTTGCTGTCCGAAGGCAGGATCATTGCCGACGGCAAGCCAGATGCCGTGCTGAGCGACGCCAGCGCTCTGGAACGCGCCGGCATGCGCCCGCCCGTGCTCGCCCGCCTCATCCAGGCCCTCGCCCCATATGGAATGCCAGCAGCAGAACTGACGGCTTCAGCAGTTGGTCAGGCCTATCTGAACCTGCTTGGCGGGCCACAATGAGCATCAGCGAGATGTACGAGCCGGGGCGATCCTGGCTGCACCGCGCCGACCCGCGGCTTAAACTCGCACTTGCGGTCTCGATTGCCGTGGTACTGCTCAGCTACAACAACGTGGTCTTCATGCTCCTTGCCCTGGCGCTCACCGTCGGCACACTGCGCCTGGCGGGCATCTCCGGGCAGCGGCTCAAGGCTATCTGGACCATCCTCCTGCCGGTGGCTGTGCTGATCCCCGTCCTCTGGCCTGTCTTCTACCATTCCGGGCCAGTATTACTGACCTGGTGGAAGCTGAAGCTGACCGCCTGGGCCGTTGCCCAGGGCATAGCGGCATCAGCGCGTGTGGTGACGTTGGGGTTCCTTTCGGCGGCAGTGCTCCTCACCACCGATATGCGCGCCCTGCTGCGAGGACTGGTGCACCTCGGCCTGCCCTACCAGGGCGCGCTCACCGTCACCATTTCCATCAGCTACATACCGCGCATCCAGCGAACGTTCGAGCAAGTCACTGAAGCACAGATGGCGAGGGGCTTCGATCTATCCTCCGGCGGCTTTCTCGGCCGGGCAAGAGCGCGCATCCCCGTGCTGGTAGCAGCGCTTGTCAGCACTTTCCGTTCCGCCGAGACCCTATCGCGGGCTCTCGAGTGCCGCGGCTTCGGCCGCACCGATGCCCGCCGGACTTCCCTCTATGAGATACACTGGCGCCCCACCGATACGCGCATCGCCGTGGCCTGCGGCCTCGTCATTGTCGTCCTCCTGAGCATTCGCTTCGCGACCGGCTTCGGCGCACATCCGCTTCTCCCGCGGTAGTTACAGGCCGACCTCCGGCACAGCTGCGCTGCCTTCGAGCCGAGCGACGGCCTCCTACAGGCTCGGGAATAGCCGCTCAGCATTGGCATGGTAGACCTGCTCGAGCACCGCGTCGGGCAGGTAGATGCCATAGACGTTCCAGCGGCCCTGGTCCGGCCGCTCGCCATACTTGTAGGGGAAGTACTCGTCGGCAGTCTCCAGGAAGCGGAAGTAGGGAGCATAGTTGTCGACTTTCACCGCTTCATCAAGGCCAAAGAGGATGCGATCCGGGTATTTCAGGAAGAACGCCCGTGCCGAGTAGGGCTGCCGGCCAAGTTCAGCCAGCCTGGCGGAGATGTCCACGTTCAGGTTCGCGTATTCGTCCAGCAGCGAAGAGACGAAGGCGAGGTCCTCTGAGCAACTGGCCACGTGAGCGCTCACGAAAAGTGTGTCCGGGTTCGCTGCCAGCAGGTTGCGCTGCTGCTCCATGAGTTGCTCGAAGCTGGGGAATTGTGGCCCGTAGAAGTGCCAGTCCGGGTGTTCCTGCAGTTCCTCCCAGCGCTCGTTGGTCGGCCCGAGCGGCCGGAAGAAAGCCTTGGGGTCGGCGATGTGGAAAAGTACGGGCACGCGCAGCCTGGCGGCTCGTTCCCAGATGGGCTTGAGCAGCGCGTCGTCGGCCCGCAGCAGGCGGCCATCCGGGCCCTTCCAGTGCAGCCCCAGGCGCTTGAATATCTTGATCCCCCGTGCGCCACGGCGCACTCCCTCCTCCACCTGGTCCGCCGCCCAGGCTCCGAAGCCGGGCTCGCTGGCGCGGGAAAAGTCTATGTTGAGCAAGGTTGCGAAGCGTCCAGGATAAGCCCGCTCGTAGCGATCGAGGCTCTCCACCAGGGCGTCGCCCCAGCGCCCGTCAAGGTTGATCACGCAACGAATGTTGCACTCGTCCATCACGGCCACCGCCTGCCCGGGGTCGGCTGCCCATGCGCCCCGCCACTTGCCCAGATGATTATGCGCATCCACGGCCGGGAACTTGGCGCGCCGGATATCATGCTCTGGCACGACCAGATTCGATTCGGGCCAGAAGTCCCGCAAGAGCAAATCGCTCATTGCTCGCCTCCATGCTTGGTCACGGGCCGGCAGCGCGGCCCACGTCTCCAGATGTTACGCCCTCCTTTGTGCACCGGTCAATCCCCCGGCACGGTGCCTCTATCCCCAAAGCTGCATGGTTGCACCAGCGCGGGCCCAGCGCACTCCGTCAGCGTTCACTTTGGCGCGGGCCTTTGACCCCACTTTTGCGCGCCCTTATAATAACGTACGAGCTGTGGACACTCAGGGTTAGAAGAGGCTTTGTGTATGTTTAGCAGGGCGGAAGACGACCGTAGGCAGACTCTATGGTGCAGAGACGAGGCTTACTGGTCCATGCTCCTGCAGCAAGAGCGCGAGGAGAGCGAGCCGGCTGTCGCCTTCCTCGGCCAGAAGGGGTGCATCGCCTGGGATGGCTTCAAGCGCATCGCCGGCCGGTCCGTCAATCGCCGGCCGCTGGATCCAGGCGAGCAGGAAGCGTGGAACGAGCTTGAGAGCTGCTTGCATTCCACCAAGGTGCTGAGCGTGAAAGCGACGGGCTACAACCGGGGCGGGCTTCTGGTCAAGATAGGAGGCCTGCAGGGTTTCATCCCCTCATCACAAATCAAGGATCTGCCGCGCCAGCTTGACGAGGAAAGCCGTGCCAGCCAGATGGCGGCCTATGTCGGCCGCGAGCTACTCTGCCGCGTCATCGAACTGGATCACGATCGCAACCGCATAATCCTCTCGGAGCGAGCAGCCACACCGGACGGACTGCAAGCCGAACAACTGCTGGATGTGCTCAGGGATGGCAGCATCTGTCACGGGCGTATCAGCAACATCTGCAACTTCGGCGCCTTTGTGGACCTGGGCGGGCTGGAGGGCCTGGTTCACATCAGTGAGCTTTCCTGGCGCCGCATCGAGGACCCAAGCGAGGTCGTCAAGCTGAACCAAGAAGTGGACGCGTATGTGCTCTCAGTGGACAAGGAGCGCCGGCGCGTCGGACTTAGCCTGAAACGCCTGCAGCCGGACCCGTGGGACGGGATCGAGGAACGCTACCAGGTTGGCCAGGTCGTTGAGGGGCGCGTTACCAACGTGGTCGAGTTCGGCGTCTTCGCCAGCATAAGCGAAGGCGTCGAGGGTCTGGTCCATATCTCGGAGATGGACATAGAGCCCTCTGAGGACCCGCGTGACCTGATCCAGGAGGGCGAGATAATCGGGGTACGTATCTTGCACATTGACCGTGAAGGACGGCGTCTGGGCCTGAGCATGAGGGGCCTCTGAACTATGGCATTGGGCGCTTACTGCTTTCTCCCCATCGCTAAGAAGTGCTCGCGCAAGCTATAACGGCGGGCACGAGGATAGTGTTGGCTTTGCCGATGCGTAACAGTGGCAGCGCGCACACCATCTATAGCACTCGACAGCTGGCCGACGATCTCAGGCATCACCGCATGCAGATCGTCGGCTTGCTCGTTGTCGCCATGGGGATGGCCGTTTTCGCGGCCATGCTCGGCCTGACGCGCGGCGCCATCGTCTCCAGTCTAAGTGAGGCATTGCTACGCCTCTTCGGCATCGGCGCGCCAGCGGTCGCCCTTGCCATAGTGATCTTCGGCGGGCTGCTTACCCTGGCCAAGTGGATGCGGCCGAAAGCCGGCCAGGGGCGTCAGGCACTTGGCCTGGCACTCCTGTGGGTCGCCAGCATGGTGCTCAGCGAGGCGGTCTCACCTTCGCTGGCAGGCGCCAGGTGGAGTTTCGGCGGTGCGATGGGCCGTGCTCTAGCCGTAGCGTTCAGCGGCATCGGCGGCCGCCCACTGGTCTGGCTAGCGGGGCTGGGCCTGGCCGTGGAAGGCATCTATCTCGTTGCCCGGCTGTCCTGGCGCCGAACGTTGCTCAGCCTCTCTGCCCTCGCGGCCGTTGTCGGTCGCTGGCTTATCTCGGCCCTCAGCCGGGTGACTGCCAGGTACCGGAGCAAGGCCCGTGCGCCCGAACCAGAGTTGATGGAGCAGCGCGGCGCAATTGCGCGGGCGAGCGTCGCAGTGGCAGCGCCGGAAGCGGAAAAGCGTGCCATTGCCAGCGATATTGAGGATGCAGAGGAGGCCGGCGCTGAGGCCAATGCCAGCACTGAGATAACAGCGCTCGCCACAGATACAGGCACTGCTCCTGAGCCAACCTGCGAGGGCCGACAACTGCCGCCTCTCGAGTTGCTGGATGCGCCGGGCAGCGACGAAAGCGATGAGGCTTACGAGGAACCAGAGGACCTGAGCCGCGACATCGAGGACACGCTCGACGCTTTGGGCATCCCTGGAAAAGTGCGCGTGGTCGAGCGGGGGCCGGCGGTGACCCGCTACGGCGTCGAGCCCGGCTACCTCGACAAAGAGTCCGCCGATGGCCTGATCCGGCGCAAGGTGCGGGTTAGCCGCATCGCCGCGGTCAGTGACGACCTCGCTCTGGCGCTCGGCGCTGCACCGATACGCATCGAGGCGCCCATACCGGGCAAACCACTCGTCGGCATCGAGGTGCCCAACCCTTCGCGGGCCAAGGTGCGCATCCGCGAGGTGCTGGAGTCGCGCGAGTATCAGCAGGCGAACTTCGAACTCAAGATTGCCCTGGGCGAGGACATCACCGGCCGCCCTTATGTGACCGCCCTGGAGAATGCCCCGCATCTGCTCATCGCCGGGGCCACCAACTCCGGCAAATCGGTGTGCATTTCAGCCATCCTGACCAGCCTGCTCTACGCCTACCAGCCCGAGCAGGTGCGGCTCCTGCTCATAGACCCCAAACGCGTCGAACTGATGCGTTACAACGGGATACCGCACTTGCTGGGCAGGGTGGAGGCTGACGTAGAGGGCTGCATCGCCGCCCTGCGCTGGGCCGGGCAGGAAATGGATGAGCGTTACCGAGAATTCGCCCGCGTGGGTGTGAAGGATATCGCCGGCTATAACCGCTCTCGCCCCGAGGACGCCAAGCCCTATCCGCGCTTCGTCATTGTCATTGACGAACTCTCCGACTTGATGATGACGGCCGGTGAAGAGGTCGAGCTGGCAATCTGCCGCCTGGCGCAGAAGGCTAGAGCGACTGGCATCCACCTTGTCGTCGCCACACAGCGGCCGTCTGTGGACGTGGTCACCGGCGTGATCAAAGCGAACTTCCCGGCGCGTATCGCTTTCCACGTCGCTACCAACACCGACTCACGCGTGATCCTCGATGGCCCTGGGGCCGAAAGCCTGATCGGCCATGGCGACATGCTCTTCCTGGACCCCTCGCTCAAGAGGGCAGTGCGGCTGCAGGGGTCGTATGTCTCCGAGGAGGAGACGCGGCGTCTGGTCGCTCACTGGCGAGCGCAGGTGGGAACAAACGAAATGCTGCCCGTCTGCCCCTGGGCTGGCTTGCTGGAAGCGCGTGACTCTGCCGAAGACGATGAAGACGATTTGCTGATCCAGGCCGAGGCCATCGCGCGCGAGTCCAGCTCGATCAGCGCTTCGTACCTGCAGCGGCGCCTCAAGATCGGCTACCCGCGGGCGGCCCATCTGCTGGACCGGCTGCAGAAGATGGGCGTCGTCGGCGACGGGCCTTCGGGTCGCCCTCGCCCAGTGCTAGCCCACTCAGACAATAGGACGGACGAGGATGACCCGGCCGCGGAGCCCGGCGGGGGCTAGCATGGGCACGGACAGTCCGGCACGAGGTTCTTCAGTGTCGAGACCGGCGACTGTGGTCGCAGTGCTGCCCGATAGGCTGTATTCTCTCCGGTTGGAGGATGGCTCTTTGGTGACCGCACACATCGCCGCAGCGATGCGTTTGCACTGCGTCCGGCTTCTGGAGGGAGAACGAGTCGTGGTGGAGCTTTCCCCTTTCGATCCTGGCCGGGGCAGGATAGTGAGGCGCGCCTAGTATGAGGAGCAACAAGGGCATATTCTGGAGTGCCCTGGCCGTAGGTTTCTCAGGCGCCATGATCCCGGGCCCGATGCTGGCGCTGGTGCTCTCGCTCAGCGTGAAGGGGCGTTTCTGGGGCAGCATGGGCGTCGTTCTGGGGCATGTCCTCCTGGAGGCGGCCCTGGTGCTTGCGCTCGCTCTCGGTGCGGGGAAGCTCTTGCGGCTGCCGCTCGTGAGCGCCGTTGTCGGCCTTGTCGGTGGCGCTCTTCTCTGCTACATGGGGGGCAGCGTGCTCTTGGCGTTAGCACACAACGCCGGCGCGCTGGCGGCGAGCGCTGATGCCGGCATCGCCACTGCTCCGGTCCTGGCGGGCGTGGTCGTCAGTGCTTCCAACCCCAGTTTCACAATGTGGTGGAGCGCAGTCGGTGTCGGTTACGTCGCGATGTCTCTCCAGCGCGGGCCGCTTGGCCTGGCGTCGTTTTACGCAGGGCACACGCTTTCCGACTGGGTCTGGTATGCACTCGTGGCCGGCCTGGTGGTCAGCGGCCGGAATGTGCTCGCTGGCCGGGCCTACACCTGGGTGATCGGCGGCTGTGCCTTTCTGTTGGCCGGCTTCGGGCTATATTTCGTCTATCTGGGAGCGCGGCAGCTTGCACAAGCTCTAGCTCCCAGGCCTGGCGTCGAGGCACGAGCTTGATCCATATCGGCACGAGCGGTTTCTCGTATAAGGATTGGATCGGGCACTTCTACCCCGAGGGCCTGCCGCAAGGGCGCTGGCTCGAGTACTACGCCCGGCATTTTCACACCTGCGAGCTCAACTACACTTTCTACCGCATGCCCACGGCGGCTGCGCTGGCGAAAATGGCGAGCCGGGTCCCCCCGGACTTTCGCTTTGCCGTGAAGGCTTTCCAGGGCATCACGCACGAACGAGAAGGTGTTGAGGACTACCTGTCCCAGTTCAGCGAGGCGGTGCAACCGCTCTGGCAGGCGGGACAACTCGGGGCCGTTCTACTGCAGTTCCCTTATTCGTTCCACCCCGACGCACGCGCCGAGGACCTGCTGAAGCGGTGCAAGGAGGGGCTAGATGGCTTGCCGATCGTCGTGGAGATGCGCAACCAGGCCTGGTTGCGCGAAGATCTGTTCGGCCTGCTGCGCCGGCTTGGGTTCGGTTTCTGCTGTGTTGACGAGCCGCGCCTACCCGGTCTGATGCCACCGATTGCCATCGCCACTGCGCCCGTCGCCTATGTCCGCTTCCATGGGCGGAACGCGGCCAAGTGGTTCACCGCAGAGGAAGGTTGGGAGCGCTACGATTACACCTACTCCCGTGACGAACTGCTGGAGTGGGTGCCGAAGATCAGAAGCCTGGACGAGCAGGCCGAAGACACGTATGTTTATGCAAACAATCATTGGCAGGGACAGGCCACGGATACGGCCAGGCAGCTTCGCTTGCTGCTAGAGAGCCCTGCTCCAGACCTGCGCCAAGCAGAGGAGGGAACCGATGTCCGGTCATAGCAAATGGGCGAAGATAAAGAGGAAGAAGGGTGAGGCTGACGTCAAGAGAGGCGCCATCTTCACCAAGATCGGCCGCGAGATACAGATTGCCGCTCGCGAGGGCGGCGACCCTGACACGAACTTCAGGCTGCGCCTGATACTGGAGAAAGCCCGCGAAGCCAATATGCCCAAGGAAAACATCGAGCGGGCCATCAAGCGAGGCACCGGAGACGACAAGAGCGTGGTCCTGGAAGAGATCATGTACGAGGCCTACGGTCCCCACGGTGTGGCCTTCTTGATCGAAGTCCTGACAGACAACCGCAACCGCAGCGTTGCTGAGGTCAGACGGGTGTTCAACCGTATGGGCGGCAGCCTGGGCGAGAGCGGCAGTGTCTCCTGGATGTTCGAACTGAAGGGTTACCTGTCCGTGGATGCCACCAAGGCCGACCCGGACGAGATTTCGCTCGTGGCCATTGATGCCGGGGCCGACGATGTGGTCCCGGGCGATGGCTTGGTCGAGGTCTACACTCAGCCGGGCGACCTCCGGAAGGTCCAGGATGCCCTGAAGGCAGCTGGCTACGAAGTGTCCAGTGCCGAACTCTCAATGATCCCCAAGACGCAAGTAGAACTCTCGCCCGCCGACACCATGCAGGTGATGCGGGTGATAGACGCGCTCGAGGAACTGGACGACGTGACCAACGTCTACACCAACCTGAACATCAGCGACGAGGTCCTGGCCCAGTACGAACACGCGGCCTGATGCTTGTACTCGGTATTGACCCCGGCACCGCGACTACCGGCTATGCAGTTGTGCTTGGCGGTGAGTGCGAGTGCCGCCTGCTGGATAGCGGCGTCTTGCTCACCCAGGCTGGGCGCCCGCCCGGCGAGCGGCTGCAGGGTATCTACCAGGGCGTGCTTGCTCTGGCCCGCCAGCACAAACCCGATGCGGCGGCGGTCGAGGAGTTGTTCTTCAGCCGCAATGTGCGCACCGCACTGGCGGTGGGGCAGGCACGTGGCGTTGTGCTGCTCGCTCTCACGGATGCCGGGGTACCGATCTTCGAATACACGCCAAACCAGGTCAAAGAGTCCGTGACCGGGTACGGCAATGCCGGCAAGCGCCAGGTGCAGGAAATGGTGCGCATGCTTCTGCGCCTGAGTGAAGTGCTGCAACCGGACGACGCAGCCGACGCGGCGGCCATCGCTCTGTGCCATCTGCAGCATTACCGCTTCGATCAGGCGCTGGCTGAGGCCGAAGGATGACGACGTGATCGCAAGCCTGGCAGGCAATGTGCTCTTCACCGAAAACGACGCCGCTGTCATCGAGGCTGCGGGGATCGGCTTCCGCGTGCTCTTGCCAAGGCGCACGCTCGCCCAGTTGCGCCCGGGCCAGCGGGCGCAATGCTTCACGCACCTGATCGTCGCCCAGAAGACGGGGGAACTCACGCTGGTCGGTTTCGAGAGCCGCGAGGAACTGGATCTCTTCATGCTGCTCCTTGGTGTCAGCGGTGTCGGCCCGAAAGCAGCGCTCTCGCTCGTTGACGCGCTCTCACCTGATGTGCTGCGCTCGGCCATCGCCAAGGAGCAGCCTGAGGTATTGCAGCGGGTGCCCGGTATCGGGCCGAAGACATCCCGGCGTATCATCTTCGACCTGAAGGACAGGCTGGGGGCGATTGGCGCCGGCGCGACCATGGTCACAAGTGACGACCTGGAACTCATCGAAGCGCTCACCGGCCTGGGGTATAGCCTGGTAGAGGCTCAGGCAGCCGTGCAGGCCCTGCCGCCTGGGGGCAGCTTCGAGGACAGGCTGCGCCAGGCCTTGGCGCAGTTTGCTCGTTAGTGCAGTGCGAGATGCACACGCCGCGATATGCGGGCAGGCCGCTTGCCCGGCCGCACCCAGGCACGGTGTGCGGCCCAGGCATGTAGCGGGCGTTTGAAGGGGAAACGATGATCGAGACCAGGGGGTTGACCCGCAAGTTCCCCAGTGCCCAGGGGGAACTGCTCGCCGTGGATCACATTGACCTTAGCATCGCCAAGGGCGAGGTTTTCGGCCTGCTCGGCCCCAACGGCGCCGGCAAGACGACGACTGTGCGCATGCTCGCCACCCTGATCGGCATCACCTCAGGCGAGGCCTGGGTGGCCGGGCTGAAGGTTGGCGAGCGCGACAACGATATCCGCGCCAGGATTGGCATCCTTACGGAATCGCCAGGTCTCTATGAACACCTGTCGGTCGAAGCCAACCTGCGCTTCTATGCCAAGCTGTATTCGCTGACCCCCGACGAGGAAAACCGCCAGATAGCCAAGTACCTGGCCTTGCTTGGGCTGACCGCCAAGCGCAAGGAAGTTGCGGCGACCCTCTCGAAAGGCATGAAGCAAAAGCTATCCCTGGCGCGAGCTGTACTGCATGAGCCTGAGGTACTTTTCCTGGACGAGCCCACCTCAGCTCTCGATCCCGAGGCCGCCAGGTTGGTGCGCGAATTCATCCAGGACATGCGCGCCCACGGGCGCACTATCGTCCTCTGCACGCACAACCTTTTCGAAGCGGACATGTTGGCGGACCGTATCGGCATCATCAAACAGCGCCTGATCCGGGTTGACACCCCTGAGGGCGTGCGCGCCTCGCTCTATGGCCACAAGGTCGAGGTGGATCTTGTGCAGTGCCAGCCCGAAATCGGGGATGCCTTACGCTCATTGCCCTTTGTGCGTAACGTCGAGACCGGAGACTCGAAGCTAATCGTCGAGTTGCGCGACCCGGACCACAACAACCCGGCGCTCATCTCGCGGCTCGTGGCGCTGGGGGCCGAGATCCGTTATGTGCGGCCGGTGGAGCACTCGCTTGAGGATGCTTACCTCGCCCTGATAGCGGAGGCCGACCGTCAACAGGGCCAGGCTGCACCGGCGGCCACGGAGGCAGTGCGATGAACAGGCGAGTGTGGGCAATAGTACGGAAAGAGTGGGCGGATGTCTTTCGCAACAAGATGGTCCTGATGGTGGTGTTGCTGCCGCCCGCCCTGATGACGGTTCTCGGCCTGGGGGCCCTCTACGGGACCGGACGATTCCCGCCTAGCTCAATGGGGAACATGCAGTCCTTCCTGGACCGGCCCCAATATGCTGGGCTGAGCGCCCAAGAGGCAGGCCAGGTGCTCACCGGCTCGTACTTCATGACCCTGTTCCTGCTGATGCCGCTCATTGTGCCGGTGAGCATTGCCGCCTATAGCATCGTGGGGGAGAAAGTGCAGCGCAGCCTGGAGCCGCTCCTCGCCACGCCCATCAGCACAACGGAACTGCTCCTGGGCAAGTGCCTGGCGGCTATCTTGCCCGCCCTTGGCGTAACTTACGCCGCTTTCATCATCTTCACCATCGGCGCCCGCCTCTTCGCCGTGAGCGACGCAGCCTTCGCGCGACTGATCAGCCCCGTATGGGTGCTGCTGATTATGGTGGTCTCGCCCCTGGCCGCAGTGCTGGGTGTGGCCCTCAGCGTCATCATGTCCTCGCGCGTGAACGATCCGCGCGCCGTCGAGCAGAGCATTGGCATCCTGGTGGTGCCCGTGCTCGGGCTGTTCGTCGCCCAGCTGTCGGGGCTGCTCACTCTGAGCTACGCCATACTGGCCGCCGGCGCCCTCGCGATGCTGGCGGTTGATGTGGCGGTGATGCGCCTGGCAGTTCGCCTATTTGACCGCGAGGCAATTCTCACACGCTGGCGCTAGAGGCACGCCCAT
>Ga0078972_1015790_pt1 | contig 11429 bp, 9 predicted proteins | sample YelNatPaOPGAMG01_FD_67568 | JGI IMG/M metagenome (GOLD analysis project Ga0078972, IMG submission 67568) | Hot spring thermophilic microbial communities from Obsidian Pool, Yellowstone National Park, USA - OP-RAMG-01 (SPADES assembly) (version 2) | ecosystem: Environmental > Aquatic > Thermal...
TACCGTTCTTAATGGTTTCAATGAATACTGATAGAAACTATGTATGGGTGAAAAAAGTTTATATAACCCAAACAGGTAGTGTGCAAACACCAGGTGCAATAGGTGGGTATGGCCAAGGCGACCTTTCAAGTATGTCAATCTGGCTTGATAACGGAGATGGCTTCTTCTCATCATCACTTGATACGTTCATAACTTCTGTTACACATCCTACAGTTGACTTTACAGCAGGTGCTGCAAGAATCACATTCCCAGGATATGGTTTGTATGTATCAACAGCGCCAACAAGGTTCTTTATTGTAGGTGATATTGGTAAGACAGATCTTGCTGGATATTCTACAAAAGATCATTATGTCGGTGTAGAAATAACATCGTATAAATCGTTTGATCTTACACCACAAACTGCTGAATCACATATATCAAATAAATTCCCGTTGAAATCATCACTTGTACTTATATTAGACGAATATGCACCGCCAGTGTTGCCAAAATGGTCTGTGTTAGCTTATAAGAAAATATGGGCAAACCCGTTCGGTGATGGATATCCAGCAGTTGATGTTGATGATAATGGAGCACCTGATAGAATAACAAGAAACGGTGAAGTGTTTGTAGATATAGACGACGATGGTGAAAACGATCTTGAAGATTTAGATGGTGATGGTGTCAAAGCAGAACTTGACCTTGTAGGTGATGGTAAACCAGCAATAGATATGACTGGTGATGGTTTCTTAGATGTAGATTTCAACTGTGATGGTAAACCAGACGCTGTGTTACCTGATATGAATGGTGATGGTATACCAGAGATAGATTTATCTCGTGATGGTGTAATAGATTGGGGTTACATACCAGAAAGATGGACTAATAGAACCACACAACTTTATGCACAATGGAGAAAAGTTACAACAGCAGTGGATTACCGAGTTGGTGCTGGTAATGTCGCTAATAGAAATAATTTAACTGAATCTTTTGCACCAAATGGGTGGTTATCAACAGGTAACAAACCTAAGTTTACTATAACGAACTTGTCTTTGAACGCTGCAAAAGTTACACGTCTTGTAAAATCTGTCTCAAGATTAGATACACCACCGTTTGATTTGTTTGTAGAATCTACTGAAGGGTTCCCAGCAGAAAAATCCGATATTTATGTTGGTGGAGAAATAATGTATTATGAAACAAAATCTGAAAATTCGTTCAGAATCACACAACGGGCAAAATATGATACACAATTACAAGATCATCCAGCTTATACAAGAGTAACAAATTATGGTACATACTATCGTGTATCAGCAATAGGTCAAGCTGGTGTTGAAGGACCAGCTGCACCAATATTAGTTTACAGAGTTGACCTAACCCCACCATCAGCACCGTCAAAACCTGTGACTGATTATGATAGAACACAAAAAGAGATAACTGAAGGTATATACACAATAGAATGGTCTCCATCAGCAGATTATGAATCTGGTATAATGGGGTATGAAATACAAGAAAGAGTTGATACAAGTCCTGTCTGGAAAACAATAAGGTTTGTCCCTGGTTCAAGGACTTCATTTGTTGTAGGAAACAAAGATACGCCTGATAACACACCACGACCTCAAGGACATTTCTATTATTACAGAGTAAGAGCGAAAAACTACGCTGGTTCATATTCACCATGGTCTGAAATATCAAACGGTGTTTGCACGGGGTTGCCAAAAGAAGTTATATCACAAGTTTCAAACTATCCAAACCCTGTTGATATACGTCTTGGTGGTGAAGAAGGGAAAACATATATTGTCTATGTTTTAAACGAAGATGCAGAAGTTGTGTTAACAATATACGACTTGCTCGGATACAAAGTTAAAGAATGGACGTTCAAACCTGGACAAGAAGGTGGGAGAAAAGGTGCAAACCGTGTCCCACCAGAAGGATGGGATGGGACCAACGCTGCTGGACAAAAAGTTGCTAAAGGTGGGTATATTGCACAAATCAAAGTAAAATCGTCAAAAGGTGTTATTACTGCTATAAGAAAAATCGGTGTTATAAGATAAACATTATGAAAAATAAATTGGCATTGTATAATCTTAAAATGTTAAAAAAACTCAGAGAGTTAATTACAGATTTTATGGATGTTTACATCGTTTTTTTAGATACTGAAGGAAATTTTATTACATCTGATATTGGAAAAAGAAAGTTTTGTTTAAAAATAGCTGAATTTAAATTAGATAATTATTGTGATAAATCTAATTTTATATGGACAAAAAAATGTGTTAATAATAATCAACCATATGTTTATAAATGTCCATTTGGGTTAACAGAAATAATCACTCCTATTGTTGTAAACAAAAAAGTTATTGGAGTTATTTTAGCTGGACAAATAAGAAGTTCTCAAAAAGATAGTTTTATCTTACCTAAAGATGTTAATATCACAAGTGATAAATTTTTTAAACTAAGAGAGTTGTATAAAGAAATTCCTGTAGTAAACTATGAAAAAATTATAGCATTGAAAGATTTTATGTTGTATATATTAAACTACATAATTGAAACAGATTTTGAGATTGTTATGAAGAGTAAAATGTCTAAAGATATTTTGCATATAGTTGAAGAAGTTAAAAACTTTATTGATAAAAATTTTTGTAAAGAAATTGATATTCAACAACTTGCACAAAAATTTGATATTCCAATGTATTATTTAACACATATGTTTCACGAAGTTGTGGGAAGGAGTATTAGTAATTATATAAATAATAAACGGCTTAATTATTCTATACAGTTGTTAAAAGATCCTTCTTATACAATCAAACAAGTTGTTTCAATTTGTGGTTTTAATGACCAACATTATTTTAATAAAATGTTTAAAAAAGAGTTTGGTATCACTCCAGGACAATTCAGAAAAAAGCTTGTATCAAAATAAATATTCAAAAAATTTTTTTCAATACACAAAAATAGCAAAAAAACCATTTACAATTAGTTTATATTTTTTGTATATTTAAATCAGTTTAATAAAAAATTTTTAAAAAATTAAAGAAAATTTATGTTATGAAAATGCTGAACTGGGGTATATTAGGGACAGGATATATTGCAGAAAAGTTTGCTAACGATTTTAAATTTGTTTCTAACGGAAAACTAACTGCTGTAGCAAGTAGGAGTGTTGAAAAAGCAAAAAAGTTTGCTACAAAATATAATATAGAAAAATACTATGGTAGTTATGATGATTTGTTGAACGATAAAGAAATAGATGTAGTTTATATAGCCACACCTCATACCACTCATGCTGAACTTTCAATAAAAGCTGCAAGAAAGAAAAAACATATTCTTTGTGAAAAACCTATGTCAGTAAACTATCCACAAGCTATGGCTGTAATAAACGAAGTTAAAAAAAACAAAGTGTTTTTTATGGAAGCGTTTATGTATAGGACACATCCACAAACAGAAAAAATAATAAGTTTGCTAAAAGAAAAAGTTATAGGTGAAATAAAAGTTATATGTTCAGAATTTAGTTTTAAATCAAATTTTAATGAAGAAAACAGGTTATGGAACCATAAATTAGCAGGTGGTGCTATATTAGATGTAGGCACATATTGTGTTTCAATATCACGACTTATTGCAGGTGTTGCTGTAAATAAAAACTTTGAAGAACCTGTAGAAATAAAAGGTTTGGGTAAATTAGCAAAAACTAATGTTGATGAATTAGCAGTAGGGATTATGGTTTTTCCTTCTGGGATTTTAGCACAAATGTCAACAGGTATCTGTGTTCAACAAGAAAATTCGTTAAAAATATATGGTACTGAAGGAGAAATTTATGTACCCTTGCCATGGTTTCCCGGTCTTGACGCAACAGAAAGTAAGATATTTGTAATTAAAGAAAATAAGAAAGAAGAAATAGTTGTAAAACCACAAAAACCTTTGTATGCAATAGAAGCAGAAAAAGTCAATGAATGGATTTTAAATGGTAAAACTGAAGCTGAATATCCAGCTATGACATATCAAGATTCATTAAACAATATGAAAGTTTTAGACAAATGGCGTGAATCGTTTGAGTTCAACTACGAGTTTGAAAAAAATAATGTGTACATATCTACTATTTAAGAACTAAAGGTTCGTTATTCTACAGTGAAATACTATACTATTAAAGGATTAGAAAAATCTGTCTCTAGATTGGTTCTCGGTGCTGATATACACATAAAACTTTGTTTTACAACAATAATGGAAGAAATAAAATTTTTAAAAGGAGGTTAAAAAACAATGTTAATTGTTGAAAATAAAAAAATTGTTGATCAAAAAACAAATAAAGAAGTTGTGTTAAAAGGAGTAAATTTAGGTGGATGGTTAATGATGGAAGGATATATATTAGGTGGGAGAAACCTTCCTGAAACTGAATATAAAAATAAGTTTAAAAAAATAAATGGTGAGAAAGAACTTGAAGATTTCGTATATTCGTTTAGGAAAAATTTTGTCACAGAAGAAGATATAAAAAGAATAAAAGAGTTAGGATTTAATTGTGTAAGAGTTCCGTTTCATTACAGCGTAGTTGAGAAACAATTTTTTTGGTTAGAAAAAGTTGTTGAATGGTGTAAAAAATACGGAGTATATTGTATATTAGATTTTCATGGTGTTAAAGGAGCACAAAATGATGACTGGCATTCAGACGCTGTTGGTGGTAAAGGAAAATTTTGGTATGAAAAAAAATATCAACAAGTGTTTTATACAATGTGGAAAAAAATTTCTGATAAGTTTAAAAATGAAGATATAGTTGCTGGTTATGATTTGATGAACGAACCTGTGTTAAAATTTAAAAATTGGGCAAAGATGTTATCTCAAGTGTTTAATAAAACAATAGAGATAATAAGAAATAATGGAGATAACCACATAATTTTTTTAGAAGGAAATAATTGGGCTACAAAATTTGAGTTTGTTGAGTTTTTAAAATATAAAGATAATATAGTATTAAGTGCACATTTCTATCATCCGGTTGATTATACATTTAATTTTATCAGAGGACTAAAATATCCGAATGAAGAAGTAAATAAACAAACATTATACAATATATTAGTAGAATATAAAAATCTTTCAGAAAAATATAATATGCCAGTGTACATAGGCGAGTTTGGGATTAACCTTAGATGTGATAATGGTTGTTATGGGGAAGAAAAGTATTTATCAGATGTTATAAATATATTTGATGAACTAAACTTTCATTGGACTATATGGTGTTACAAAACAATTTATATATCTTATTATCCAACAGGATTGTTTGTATATAACGAAAACCCGTCTTTTATACAAAGACAAGAAATAAATTTTGGTTGGGAAAGATATATATATGTATGGAAAAAAGAAAAAAATAAAATTAAAGATTCGTGGTTAACAAAAAACTTTTCTACTGGTATAATTAAATTTTTAAAAATTTGATTATGTTATACTATCATAAAAAATTTTTGTGTAGTAAAGTTTTAATAGTTTTGTTTGTTCTAAATATAAATTTATTTTCTCAAATAGTAAATGTTGGTAGTGGAAGTTATACAACAGTATTGCCTGCAGGTAAAACTGCACCACCTACTACTGTATACAAAACAGAAAATTTAACAAAAAAAGTACCTACTAACCATTGGTACAGTTCTGTCCTTGCTATGCCGTATTCTTCAGCGCATTATGGTTTACCTCTGAGTTTTAAACATACAAATAATGGTCTACAAATAAAACTCCCTGTATATGAAGAAAAGGAAGATAATGTATGGGGATATTTTGGTAACCAAGGCGATTTTTGAAGTAAGAGCTGTTATTAATTCAAGAGAATTAAACACTTCAGCATCACGTGTTGATAACTATTCTGATTGGACTGTTACATGTAAATGGACAGATGACCAAACTAACGAGTTTTTTAAAGCAACTTATGGTCATGGGTTAGTGTTTGTATGTTTTGAATTTTCATCTAATGCAATACCTAAAATTGTTTTCACAAATACATTCTCAGCATTTAATGAAGAAGGTAATATCTCCAGTTCTGTAGAAACAGATCATATTGGTGTTGCAATTAATGGTAAATACTATGGATTTTTTGCACCAGCTGGTTCTACTTTTGTGTTAAATACTAATAGTATAACAATTAACTTACCTCAAAATAAAAGGTTCTTTTCTATAGGTGTAATGACAACACAAAACGATTTGTCGTTTTATTACCAATACACATATTCGTTTGTAGAAAACACATATGTTTCTTGGATTTATAACGAAAAGAATAACGATGTAATTACAACATTTGATTTCGTTGTTTCACCGAAACAAGGAACTCAACAAAATACTATAATATGTTTGTTCCCACATCAGTGGAAAAATTTAGAAGGAACATATCAGTATCTCACACAAAGTTTTAGAACTGTAAAAGGTCAAACAAAACTAATTGTTGGGAATCAGTTTAAAACAAAAAACAAATTTTTTGGTATATTACCATATCTACCAGATGTTGGTAATTATGATAGAACAAAATTAAAAACATATTTGAATTCAGAAAAAGATCAAGATATATATTTACCTGATAGTTATAATTCTGCAAAACAAATTGCTAGAGTTGCTAATCTTATACCTATTGCTGACCAGTTAGGAGAAACTACTACTCGAGATTATTTAATTTCACGTGTTAAAGAACGGCTTGTTAACTGGTTAACTTATACCTCAGGTGAAGATTATGCGTTTTTCTATTATGACCCTAATTGGAATTCGTTGTTGCCATTTAACAACTCTTTGGAGATGATTTTGGTCTTACAGATCATCATTTCCAATTTGAATATTTTATTTATTCTGCTGCAATACTTTCTATGTACGACAAAAATTTTTTACGAGATTATGGGCCAATGGTAGAAGTTTTAATTAGAGATATTTTTTCTCCATATAGAGATGGCACACTATTTCCGTTTATTAGATACAAAGATCCCTATATGGGACATTGTTGGGCAAGTGGGTTCGCATGGAATAATGATAACGGAAATAATCATGAATCTACTTCTGAAGCAATGAACGCATGGGCTGGGATAATTATGTATGGTTTGCTTACATGAAATACTACTTACAGAGATCTAGGTGTCTGGGGATATTCTACTGAATACTCTGCTATAAGAGAATACTGGTTTGATATAGATGATACAACATATGGTGACGGGTATAACCATGTGATGGCAAGTTTGTTATTTGGCGGTGTTGCATTTTTTGGTACATGGTTCAGTAGTGAACCTGAATATATACATGGTATACAGTGGTATCCTGTAACTGCATGTCATTTATATTTAGGTTATGAACCTGATTATTGTGAGAAAGAATATAATTCTTTAGTAAACGAAGTTGCAGCGTTAGGAGGAGAATTTATATATTAGAAAGATTATATATGGCGGTTCAAAAGGATTCTTTTCACCACAAAGTGCTCTTACTGAATTTGATGATACATACCAGTTTGATAATGGTCATACAAAAACTTTTTTATACCACTGGTTAAACAATATGTATTATTTAGGCAGGGTTGCTAATAGTAAGGTTTATAGTGATTATTGTGTATATAGTGTATTTGATGGGTATGATGGGGTGAGGAAGTATGTGGTATATAATTTTGATAGTTCAAGTAGGGCTGTAAGTTTTTATGATGTAAGCAATGGTAGTTATATAGGTAGTTTAGTAGTAGGTGGGTATAGTATGGTAGTAAGTAGTAGTTTAGTTATTTTAGGAGACACGATACTACCTGAGATATTAGATATAAGTTTAGTTGATGGTAGTACGGTATATGGTGAGGTTAATATAGGAGTTAATGTAGTGGACAATGTAGGTATAGATAGGGTTGAGTTTTATATAGACAATAAATTAGTTAATGTTGATAATAAAGAACCATATTTATATATATGGGATAGTAGTTTGTATGAGTTAGGAGTTCATTTAATTAAGGTAGTGGTGTATGATGTCAATGGGTTAAGTAGTTATAAAGAGTTAGTGGTATATGTAGGTAAGAAGTATAGGTTGAGTATAGATGTAGCAGGTATGGGATATGTAGTAGTTGAACCTGATAAAGTTGGTTATGATTATGGAGAGGTAGTGAGGTTAATAGCAGTGAGTAGTGATGGGTACAAATTTAGTTATTGGTCAGGTGATGTAATAAGTAGTAGTAATCCTGTGGATATAGTTATTGACAGAGACAAAGTTGTAGTATGTAAATTTGAGAAGGTAGAGGATACTGGTGAGGTTAATAACAAGATGTACGGATACAAAGTTAGGAGTTATCCTAATCCGTTTGTTGTAAAGAAGGATGTTGTTGAGATAAGGTTTAAGTTAGATGATGTAAAGGATGTAAGAGATATAGGAGTGGTTGTATATGATAGTTTAGGTAGGGTAGTCAAAGAGTTAGAAGTTGGAGATAAAGGTGAAGGTAGGTATATGAGTATATGGGATGGTAAAGACAAAGAAAACAATTATGTTAAAAGCGGAATATATTTTTGTAAAGTAAGATATAAAAATAAAAAAGATATGTATACAAAAATAGTTTGTGTAAAATGAAAGATGTGATTATTTTAAGAGGTTTTTTTTAGAAAAATGCCATCAAAATTGAAAATACAAAAAATAGCAAAAATTTCCATCGATTTAAAGAAAATAATTATATAATATAAAGAGGATGTTGTGAAAAAAATAATAATATTTTTATTTATCTTTTTATATTTTTGTTTTATGAAAACATATTTAGAAGCAGCGCCTGTATGGAAGTTAGTTTGGTCAGACGAGTTTGATTACCAAGGATATCCTGATCCTAACAAATGGGATTATGATATAGGTGCAGGAGGATGGGGAAATCAAGAGTTGCAGTATTACACAAACAGGTTAGAAAATGCACGTGTTGAAAATGGTAGGTTGATTATAGAAGCAAGAAAAGAAAATTATGGTGGTGCACAATATACTTCAGCAAGGTTGAAGACAAGATATAAAGGTGATTGGTTATATGGAAGGATAGAAGTTAGAGCAAAATTGCCTGGTGGAACAGGAACATGGCCAGCTATCTGGATGTTACCTACTGACAATGTTTACGGAGGATGGCCTAATAGTGGTGAGATAGATATTATGGAATGTGTTGGATATGACCCTTGGAGAGTATATTTTACGATACATACTGCTGCATATAATCATATGTTAGGTACACAAAAAGGTTCTTCTACAATTTTAAATGATCCACAGAATAATTTTTATACTTATACTTTAGAATGGTATCCAGACAGGTTAGATTTCTATGTTGACAATGTAAAGTATTTCACTTTTTATAAAGAAAAAGATGACTATACAGTATGGCCATTTAATCAAAGGTTTTATCTTATTTTAAACATAGCTGTGGGTGGGACATGAGGTGGAGCACAAGGTGTTGATCCTAATGTGTTCCCTCAACGAATGGAAGTAGAATATGTAAGAGTGTACCAGTTGGTGGATAATCCTAACATAGTAAGTTTAAATGTAGCAGTGAATCCACCAAATGTAGGTGAAGTTGTTATCAGTCCGTTAAGTTCTACTTATACAATAAATTCACAAGTTGTTTTAGAAGCAAGAAGTGTAAATTCTATGTATGAGTTTTGTAATTGGAATGGTGATTTGTCTGGTAATAAAAATCCTACTTATTTAGTATTGAATACAAATAAAAATGTTACTGCAAACTTTACAACTTCTATATACAAAATTTATGCTAACAAAGTTAGTAGTACAAGTATAAAAGTTGATGGTGTGTTAGATGAGCAAGAATGGGATCTGAAATATTCTATTTCAAAAGTTGTATCAGGTAGTTATAACAACACAGCAAAGTTTGGTGTTCTATGGGACGACAGATATTTATATTTAGGAGTAGATGTAATTGATAGTTCTCTTATTTCACAAGATAGTCCAAACATATGGGAAGACGATTCTGTAGAAGTATATATAGATGTTGCTCATGATCATAAACCTTCTTATGATACTTATGATACACAATATATAAAAGGTTATGGGGTAACAAGTTTATGGGAGAAAAATAACAGAACTTCTGGTGTATTACATAGTTATTATAGGACACAAAACGGGTATTCAATAGAGATGGGTATTCCATGGGCGAATTTAAATGTTGTCCCAAGCAGTGGTATGGTATTAGGATTTGATGTAGGAATAAACGATGATGACAATGGTGGTGGTAGAGATGGACAAGCAATGTATGCTGGTACTTCAAATAATTATTTAACAACGCAGTATTTCGGAGATTTAATTTTAACAATTAATGTTTCTACTTATACTACAAATAATCCACCTGAGGAAGAAAAAAGATATGTGTTAACTACTTATGTTGAACCTGAAAACAGCGGTGTCGTAGTTGTTTCACCATACGGAGTTGAGTTCCCTGAGGGAACAAAAGTTGATCTTACTGCTATACCAAAAACTGGATACAAGTTTAAAGAATGGATAGGTTCTGTGTTAAATGTTAATTCTTCAACAACTTCTGTGATTATAGATTCTGATAAACAAGTTGTAGCAAAATTTGAAGAAGTTTCTATATCGACAGATAATAATGTTATTAAAACATATAGTTTAAATTTTGTTGTTATACCAGAAGCAGCAGGTGAGGTTGTTTTAGACCCGCCAGGTGGAGTTTATACTGATAATACATTAGTAATGATACAAGCAAAACCTAAACCTGGATATAAATTTTTAAATTGGTCTGGAGATCATTCAGGATCGTCATCTACAGATTTTGTTTCTATGGACAGAGATAAACTAATAATAGCAAATTTTGAGAAAATAGATGAAAACAAATATATTTTTAAACAAGAACCTTTATGTTATCCGAATCCTGTTAGAGGTGGAGAAGTAAGTTCTGTTACTATAAAGTTTGAATTGAAAAATGTGGATAATAATTATGAAATAAAAGCAACAATTTTTGAGGAAAATAATAAAGTTTACATTAAAAAAGAATGTTCTGAGCATGGTGAATTCTTAGATTTATATTGGGGAGATTACGATATGTATAAAAAAGCTATGACATTTTACCATGATGGAAAAGGAATCCACAATCCAAATGTTGAATTAAGAAATCCTTGTCCAATGAATTGTGGCTTATGTAAAATGCACACTTCTCATACAGCTTTAGGAAATATTGTTGTTACAAATCGTTGTGACCTTCAATGCTTTTATTGCTTACCGTATAGCGAAGAGATACTAATAAAAATGGATAATCGGATAACTTTAAATAAAATTGGTGAAATTGTTGAAAAAGCATTTAATTTTGCAGATGTTTTTCCTATACAAAATGGAGAATATGTAGTTCCGCAGAATTTAGAAGTTATTACATTTCAAAATAAAAAATGTACTTGGACCAATGTAAAAAAATTATTTAGAAGAAGATTCGAAGGAAATTTTTACAAGATAAAAACAAAGACTGGTAAAGAAATAAATGTTACCGAAGACCATATGTTTATAAT
>Ga0078972_1015791_pt1 | contig 11429 bp, 8 predicted proteins | sample YelNatPaOPGAMG01_FD_67568 | JGI IMG/M metagenome (GOLD analysis project Ga0078972, IMG submission 67568) | Hot spring thermophilic microbial communities from Obsidian Pool, Yellowstone National Park, USA - OP-RAMG-01 (SPADES assembly) (version 2) | ecosystem: Environmental > Aquatic > Thermal...
ATGATCTTAAAGAAATTCCTGATGGATAGGATTGACTATGAGAGATCAGAGGGGACGAGATTAGTTGCTTAGATGCTATTTATAAAGAATTCGGGACTCTAAAGTTTTGATCTATTTTATCCACTTCTGGAGGTTAATAATTTCAAATTTTATTGAAGATGATTTTGATAATTCGTTTCCCAATAACAAATGAATATCTACTCTAAATTTCCTCTTTGTAGATAGGATGTTCTTAAATGGCGAAGTGTTTAGCCTAAATTCACTATTCTATGATAACTTTGAATCACCCCTATTTCAATTTTTCCAATTCTTTGTCTATCGCAGATAGGGTTCTATCCACCTGAGATGGAGTCTCCGCATCCTGTAGAGATGGTTGTCTGGGCTTGTCGAGAGCGAGATCCTTCGCTATAATCTCAACAGTCTTATCATCCACGATATTGAGTTTGGAGATATAGGCCTCGAAGAGGGAATTATCACAGATAGTATTTATGAGCCTCGGTATTCCACCTGAGTATTTATATACAGCCTTTAATGCCTCGCTGGTAAAGAGCATCCTCTTTGCACCTGCCAGTCTCAATCTATGTCTGATATAACCTTCGGTAGATTCTTCGTCGAGAGGTTCAAGTAAAATCCTTGTAGATACCCTCTGTTTGAGGGGCGGGTCGAGGTCCAGTACATTGTCCAGCTCTTTCATCCCAAAAAATGCAAAGTTCAGGAGTTTCTTTCCAGGTATCTCAAGATTCAATAGTCCCCTGAGCTCCTCCATAACCTCTTTGGAGGCGAGCATCTGAGCCTCGTCTATAAGCACCACCGCCTTACGACCCTCTTCATAAATCTCAACCAGACGCTGATATATCTGAGTCATAAGCGTAGGCTTCTCTTCGGCCGGGGATTGAACGCCCATCTGAATGGCAATTCGTTTCAATATCCAGTTCGGGTTTATATTTGAATGTATAATAACAAGCAGTGCAGCCTCGTACTCCTCCTCCGGGAGGTATTCCAGCAACTTCCTTGCAAGGGTAGTCTTACCGGTTCCGATATCCCCCACGAGTACAGCCAGACCCTTCATATTGCTGATAGAAAATATCAATTTATTTAAAGCCCTCGAATGGGTGGGACTGTTGAAATAAAAGCTATTTATAGGAGCATTGGAGAAGGGCTCCTGGGTCAACTGGAAGTATTCTGTGTAGTTCATAACTACTCCTTGAGAAAAATTATTCAATCCTTATTAGTGAAAAATTACCTAAATGTCAACAAATAAGAAAACAAACCTTGTAAATTTAGGTATTAATCAGAATAGACGAGTGTCAGGCAGCATTCTCAAATAAATTTTAGGAAATATTGATAACTGACACAATCTATAGATAACTGGCACACAGTGCACAACTCATTTTCAGACAGGAATGTCAGGGCGGGACAATATAAATTGAACAAAAATTTGAAAATCCTTTAAAAAAGACATATTGATTTTGGTATTTCAGGAGGATTTTGCGATGAAAAGGTTTGCAATCTTTATCCTTTCCTTATTTGTTCTATCGACCAGTATAGTCCTTGGCGAGGAGGTATATACCCCACCTCCAAAACTGCCCGCTTACAAAACACCATCTGAAAAAATGAAACCCGCCATAAGATTTTATGACTTCAGAACATCACATATAGATTTATACAGGATTACAAAAGCCCCATCTGTGCCGGTGAGGGCGGTTGCAGAGTTCGAGCCTGTTTCAATCCTGCTCTTAACCTATTTTCCGGGCTATTATGATAATGTTTACAAAAATATGGTGGTGCCTGTGATAAACAACCAGACAAAGGTATTTTTTTTCTACGACACAACTCAGATGAAGAGCGCCATTCTTTCTAACCTATCGAGATGGGGTATTTCCCAGAACCAGATAAATACCTATGTATCTTTCGTAAATACAGAGGTTGATTCCGTCTGGATGCGAGATAGCGGCCCAAACCCCGTAGTAACTCAGGATAACAGATACGGGATAATTGATTTCAGATACTACTCCGATAGGTACTATGACGACAAGATACCAACGGAGCTCGCCAATCTCCTGAATCTGAATGTATTCAGACCAAATATGGACTACGAGGGCGGGAATTTTATGACCAATGGTGCAGGGCTCTGTATGGCTACAAAGGGTTCTATCTATGAAAACCTCCCGATGACAGATTACGATGTGAGAAGGATATTCAAGGATTACTTAGGTTGTGAAAAGACCGTATTTTTACAGCCCCTTGCAGGTGAGGGTACTTCACACATAGATATGTTTGCAAAATTCACATCTGAGGACACAATCCTGCTTGGAAGATATGACTACAATACCGACTGCATAAATTATGATATCCTCGAACAAAACTATAATATCCTTTTGAACACCACAACAGTCGACGGGAAGCCTTTGAAGATAGTAAGGATACCTATGCCCCCTAACTCAGATGGAGTCTGGAGGACATACACCAACTCCCTTCTCATCAATAAGTTGGCCCTCGTACCAGTATACTCCAAACACAATACCTACGAGGCAGAGGCGCTTAATGCATATAAAGAGGCTCTCGGTCCTGATTGGGAGATAATACCAATAGACTCAGAGGAAATCATACCCGATGGAGGGGCGATTCACTGCATTACAATGACAGTCCCGAACTATAATCTGGTGAAATTCCAGAACGACCCTGAACCCCTCTGCGGTAATTCTGTAGACTGCGGTCCCGGCGGCTGCGGCAGTATATCTACAAAGGGGATGTGTGATGGAGATGTAGTTTTATGGTGCGAAAACAATGTCCCATATTATTATGATTGTGCCTCTTTATGCAACGCTGTGCCAAATGGCTACCCTTGCGAGCAGAAATGTGAGTACAATTCCCAGAAGGGCTACTACGACTGTATATCTGACTACCAGTGCGCCCAGTGCATAGATGAATGTCAGATGGGGGAAAAGGGTTGCGTCGATGTAAGTACATCCTGGGTCTGTGCTGGTGATATCGACAATGATGGATGCAACGAGAGAAGTACCCAGAAGTGTAACCCGGGTATGATCTGTATAAATGGTATTTGCTCTGGATGTACACCCGACTGTGAGAACAAACAGTGCGGAGACGATGGGTGTGGTGGGTCCTGCGGGAGTTGCAAAGAGGGAGAGTACTGTGGCTCAGACTACGTCTGTCATATTGTGGGGCAGGATGCAGGAATTGACATCTCCGACATTTCAGACACAACACCCAAAGATGCTGAACCTGTAGATGTAGCAGATGATGCAATAAGTGACACCGCTGTTGATGCAACAAATGATGTCGTAACAAACAAAGATGCTGAGATAATCAATGATACCCAACTATACGATATAGTTTCGAATGATACGATTCAACCCGACTCTACAATAAGAGAGGATGCACATACTCAGGATATTCTTACACAGGATACAATGAGAAATGACGCAACTGCAGGTGATGCCAATATCAGGATAGATATAAATGAGGGAGAGGATACAACAAACAATGGTGCAGACAATGCTTCCGGCTGCTCCTGCTCGTTGATTTACTGAAATTATCCAAAGATTAGAACCTCATTTAAATATAGACAAACAATAAAGTTTGTGCTTATAGAAATGATAATGAGTTTTTACGGGAAAAGTTTTATCAAGGAGTATTAATATGAGACACATTTTGATTGCTATCTTGATTCCAATTGCCCTATCCTGTGCCACCACCAGGACCGATACCATTACAAACAGGATAGATTTAGAGAAGGTATCAGTAGAGTACGACAGGGTTGACTTTATAAATCCATCTATAAATGGTGTGGAGTACAAATTCAAATTCGTAGTGGAGAACAAGAACGAAACCCCTATTACCCTTAGAGAAGCCGAATACTCTTTTACCCTTGCAGATATAAAGATACCCACTACCAAAAAAGAGATAAATCTCACTGTTGAACCCCAGAAGAGCGGTGCCTTTGAACTCATGATCCCTGTAAAATTCCCCGACAATAGCAAGAAACTCGAAGAATTTCTATCCAGAAGAAATGCGGAATACGAGATAAAGGGTGTGGTCAGGGGCTCTGATTTTGAGATACCAATTGGTGCAAAATATCAGATACTTTTACCCGAGATCCCTCAGGTAAGTGTACCCGGGGCGTCCATATCCAGCAGTGAAAAAGGGGAGATCGGTTTTACCTTTGACCTCCTCATCAGCAATAATAATACCTTCGAGGTAAAAATAGACTACTTTGACTATCAGGTAAGGATTGAGGATGTACCGGTTGGTGAAGGTAGAGTTGCCGAGCTCGAGAAGTGCCCGCCAAATGCCCAGTTGAGCTATACATTTCCGGCAAAGATAGACCTATCGAAATATGCGGTTCAGGTAAAGAAGATGCTCTCCCAGAAGAGATTCAATTATGTAGTAGATGGCGTACTTGGTATTAATGGTATGACTTTCCCTGTAAATATGAAAGGAACAATCAACTTCTCTATGAGGTGATTTATGACCACCGCTGATATACTGAGCAATGTCGTGCTATTCTCGGACCTCAGTAAGCAGGAGTTAAACAAACTTGTAAGGCTTATGGCAGAGCGAGAGTACGGGAGAGGAGAACATATACTTATTCAAAATGAAAAAGGGGATTCCCTCTATATAATAATCGAAGGGAGTGTAAAAGTCGCACTCTATGGAAGTGGAGGGAAGGAGATAATCCTGTCAATCCTGAAAAAGGGAGACTTCTTTGGAGAGATGGCGCTACTGGACATGGATGTGAGGTCGGCATATGTAATTACCCTCGAGAAGACCAGGGTACTCATACTCTCGAGAGATGTATTCCTTAACTGGCTCAACAGCCATCCATCTATTGCAATAAAACTGCTGAGATACCTCTCTATCAGGCTAAGAAATGCCGATGAGATTATATCAAACCTCACCCTCCTCGATGTATATGGAAGGGTGGCAAGGTTCATAATAGACCTGGTGAAGAAAGAGGGCAGGGATGTCGGGAGTGAATTTGTAATCGATAGAAGACCGACCCATAGTACAATTGCCTCTCAGATCGGTGCTACCAGAGAGACCGTCACAAGAAGCCTCAATGATCTGGAGAAGAGAGGGGTTATACGTCAATCGGGGAAGATGCTATTTGTAAAGAAGAACTTCCTGAATATTTCTCAATAAAACTCTGGCAGCGCCCCCTAAAGTGTGTATGACACACGAACTATGCCCATTTTGAAATTACCATAATTGAAGCTTCTCTCATATCATCTTTTACAGCCCTTACTATTTCCTACTGTTAGGTTGATAGTTAGGTTGAACTTCATGGGTTCACCAACTTCATAGTGGAGGATGAGCCTATGCACTATTTTTTTAAAGTAATTTCATCTTATGCACACATTTTGGGATGCTTGTAAACTTTTAAGACTTTTTTCTTGTTTTATCACTATTTATAAAATAAATATCCCTATCTTGAGATGAATGGATTTTTCAGCAATAATATTTTATTAAACAAGATTCTCAGGTTCTTTGAAGAGATAGGACTCTTTTTTATCCTATGTGCAGATGTCATTGTATTGTCCTTCAGACCACCATTCAGATTCAGAAATATAATAAAGGAACTGGACACCATAGGGATTCAATCCCTCTTTGTGGTACTATTAACAGGGGCATTCACAGGGATGGTAATGGCACTCCAGTCAATAAATGTGTTTGCAAAGTTCAACGCCGAGGGATTGGTAGGCTCTACAGTTGCCATATCCGTGGCAAGGGAGCTTGGACCTGTGCTTACGGCGTTTATGGTCACAGGAAGGGCGGGCTCTGCAATGGCGACCGAACTCGGTTCAATGAGGGTGACCGAGCAGATAGATGCCCTCTATACTATGGGAGTGGACCCAAAACAGTATCTCATTACTCCGAAGATGATCGCATCCGTAATAATGCTCCCTATACTCACCTCAGCCTTTGACCTGATAAGTGTGGCTGGTGCATATCTGGTCTCGGTAATATTTATGGGTATAGACGCAGGAGTATTCATTGACAAGATTAAATATCTTATGGACCCGGTAGATGTAACAAGCGGATTGATGAAGGCTGCTGTATTCGGATATATAATCGCTATGGTCTGTTCATACAATGGATTCTTTGCAAGTGGCGGGGCAAAGGGGGTAGGAGAGGCAACGACCCGTTCAGTGGTATTGAGTTTCATATCTATCCTGATAGTAGACTATTTCCTGACGGTACTTATGACAAAATACCTGCCCGGTTATGTGCTCGGGGGATGATTATGGAGCCAAAGATTTCTATAAGAGGGCTCAAGAAGAGATTCGGAGACAACGAGGTATTGAAAAACATAAATCTCGATGTATATGAAGGGGAGATATGCGTCATACTCGGTGCCTCTGGCTCGGGCAAGAGCGTTCTTATAAAACACATTATCGGACTCTTGAGACCCGATGAGGGTTCCATATTTGTAAGGGGGATTGACATTACCAGATTGAGCGAGAAGGAGATGAATGAGGTTCGCAAATCCTTTGGTATGGTATTTCAGAACTCCGCCCTCTTTGACTCTATGACCGTCTATGAGAATGTGGCGTTTCCACTCATCGAGCATACAAAGTTGAAAGAGAGCGAGATTCGTGAAAAGGTGAGAGAGAAACTGAATATACTCGGGCTGTATGACATTGAGGAAAAATATCCTGCGGAGTTGTCTGGAGGTATGAAAAAGCGGGTAGGACTCGCAAGGGCAGTAATACTCAATCCTGAGATAGTATTGTACGACGAGCCAACTACAGGTCTTGACCCCATCACCACTATGACTGTAAATGAGATGATTCTGAATGCCCGCAAGAAGTTCAATATAACATCCATCGTGATAAGCCACGATATTGGGTCCGCATTTATGATTGCCGATAAAATTGCCTTTTTGTATAATGGTGTTATTATAGAACAGGGTCCACCTCAATATATAAAAGAGGCAAAGGACGAAAATCTTCAGAGATTCTTGAATACTTGGTTTAGAAAGGTCTGATATGAATAAGGTAATTACTCCCCTAAAAGTAGGAATAATATCAGCCATCATTATTGCAGCCCTGTTCATCTTTGTTAGCGACCTATCAAAGGGTAAATACAACAGTCGCAATAGTTATATGGTTTCTGCAGTATTCGACGACACAACAGGGCTGGTATTGAAGACAAAGGTGGTCATCGCAGGTGTAAAGGTTGGGGGGATAGAAGATATCAGACTTGAAGGGGCCAGGGCAAGGGTGATTCTCAGAATAGACAACAGGGTAAAATTATACAAAAACGCCTCGATTACAAAGAGATCCACATCCATACTTGGTGATTATTATATCGAGATATCACCTGGTAGCAGTGACTTCCCTGAACTCAAAGATGGGGATGAGATTGAGAATGTAATCAAATCCGTCAAAATAGAGGATATATTTGGTTCATTAAATGTAATCACACAGGATATAAGGGAGGTCACAAGATCACTTGCTGAGGTATTCGGCTCAAAAGAGGGTAAGGGGTCAATGCAGGATATAGTAAATGAGACACATAAGATATCCAAACAGGTCTCTGAATTGCTGATGCAGAATACTGAAAGCCTCAGGCAGATAATGACGAACATAGAAGAGGTATCCCGAAACCTCAGGGTCATTTCTACGGGTACTCAGGAGGATATTATTGAGGCAATAAAGAATATAAAGGAGCTCACAAAGGATACAAAGGCACTTGTAAACAATGTTCAGGGGATCATAGGGAAGAGAGAGGGGGACCTGGTAGAAGGGGTATCCGATTTCAAGAAGATCTTGCAAAAACTGGACAGGTCATTGACCAATATAGAGAAGGTAACCGAATCTATCGAAAAGGGGGAAGGGACTGCGGGCAGATTACTTAAGGACGACAGAATAGCAAAGTCTCTCGAAGAGACAGCGGACGGCATATCCGAGTATGTTCAACAGATTTCGAGATTACAGATAAACATCAATATCAGAGATGAATATAGCTTCCTCCAGAGGGTATCCAAGTCCTTCTTCGCCGTAAAATTGCAGCCCAAAGAGGACAAGTTTTACCTGATAGAATTGATAGATGACCCTCGAGGGGATGTAGTCCAGTCTTATACCTCCATAAAGCGTAAGACAGGGGATTCCTTTGAGGAGGTAGAGAGACAGGAGACCATAAATAGCCCACCCAACAAACTCAAACTATCCCTTGAGTTTGCAAAGAGGTTTGATTTTTTGACCCTCAGGATAGGGTTAATTGAGAGTACGGGTGGAAGTGGTTTTGACATAGACCTTTTTCAGCAGAGATTGAAGTTCAAGACAGATATATTTGAACTCGCATTCCCGGGCAAGAACCCGAGGATGCGAATTACAGCTATGATAGCCTTAAATGATTATATTTACATCTCAACAGGCGTAGATGACATATTCAACTACAAAGAGGGGTACCCGAATATGTCGAGAGATTATTTCATTGGAGGGGGCATTCAATTCAATGACGATGACCTGAAATCTCTCTTCTCTGTCTTCCCCAGCTCCACCATAACCTCTACAAAGAAGTAGATGTATAAGTTATTCGTATTCGACCTCGGAAATGTAATAATTCCATTCGACCACACCACCATTGCCCCGAGACTCTTGAAATACTCTAAGAAAAAAGATGCATTCAAACCCGAAGACATACACAGATTCTTTTACAGAGGGGAGGAACTGGAACATAAATATGAAGAGGGAAAGATAGGAACCACTGAGTTTATTAGCAATGTAAGAGAGCGATTCTCCCTCGATATCAGCAATGAGGAGTTTACCTCTATATTCTGCGACATATTCTTCAGTGTCAGCAGGGAAGTTGAAGAGATACTGATGGGATTAAAGAAGAGCAAAAGGCGCTTAGTCCTACTCAGCAATACAAATGAGATGCATTTTGAGCATATAATGAAAAGATACGAGATTATGAGTATCTTTGATTACTACATCCTTTCATACAGAATAGGGTGTAGAAAACCAGATAGAAGAATCTATGAACACCTGATAGAATACGCAAAGTGCAATCCAGAGGAGATATTCTATACAGACGATATGATAGATTATATTGAAGCAGCAAAGAGGCTTGGCATCTCAGCCCATCACTTCAAAGACTCTGAGAGTATATATCCAGTACTGAAAGATTATTTGATCTGAGAGAAAAATTCTCAGAAACTTCAGATCTAAGAGATTTATATATTTCCCAGGCCTGTTAACATACCTGCCCTATATTTCTATCTATCATATTCCGCATTAAGATCATCGAGGACATTGAACTAAATCATTCTCCTGTTTATTTAAGCACCTGGGAACAAATATTTGATTGAAAATCGGATATAATTCCATTATAATAATTTTAATAGGAGGTTGATTATATGAAAAACCTAATATTCTTAGGTGTTTCGCTTTTTATTGCGTTTGTTTTTTATAACTGCAGTTGCGGGGAGAATGCCACCGGGGATACAGGTCACAGCGGAGATACCACAATTCATCTCGACACCGGACCATCCGATGCCTCAACCGATATATCAGATGTAAACACCAATCCCTGTCCAAGAGGTCAGGAGATGATGTGCGGGATCTGCAAGCCCATAAGGTGTCAGACAGATTCGGATTGTAATCCCGGACAGATATGCTCGAGGAGGGTCTGTGTGGATTCATTCCTCGAGTGCTCAGGTGGAGATTGCGCAATCGATGGAATGGAGTGTGATAACAACGGGCAATACTGTCATTATAAGAAGTGCGGACAGAATAATGAATGCCCTGAAGGTTTCTTCTGTATGAATACTTTCTGTATGAAGCGACTCCCCTGCAATGGGAAGTGTGGAGCAAACGAGGTCTGCCTTGCAGAGACCGACAGGTGTATACCTGCACCTGATGTAAAATCCTGTAAGACGACCTGTGGAAATGGCGAGATACTTATGTTTGCCGATCCACCTGAGAATTCTACATTCAGCACCTGCAAAGAGATAAAGTGTGAATGCAAGAGGCTACCAGACCTCCCTGTTGGAGAATTGGGCTATTATTCAAGGCTCGCAATAACAAAATCGAATGATCTGATAGCAAGTGCCTATAACAAGACTTACGGAGATCTCGTACTGGTAAAATTTGTATTTGACAACAACGGCTCGGGTGCTCTCGGTGAATATGACAGCAAATCAGTGCAGTTTATAGATGGGGTCCCATCAAATGGCCAACTCGCCGGCAACCCGGAAGGGATTAGAAAGGGTATAAAGGATGCAGGACCGGATACCGGTAAATTCACCTCTATCGCCCTCGATAGTTCAGACCGGATAATGATAAGTTATTATGACATCTCCACCACATCCCTCAAATTTGCTTACTTCGATGGCGCAGTATGGACGACCCACACTGTCGATGGGAATGGATATAATGTCGGGATGTACTCCTCCATAGCAATATCTTCAACTGGATTACCTTATATTGCCTATTTCCAGAAAAACGGGCCACAGGGGGATGAGAGACTCACCTCCAAACTTAAACTGGCTATGCCAGCAACAAATTCAGTTCCACAGAAGGCGGAAGACTGGAAGATTATAGACATAGAGAGTTCTAAAATAAACTGCCGTGGTCTTTGCCCGGCCTCTGACGCCTGCGTAGAAGAAAACAACAAAACCGTTTGTAGGACTCTCGCAGCAGACCAAAAATCCTGCAATGAGGGTAAAGGGTGCGAATCGGATGAGAAATGCGTACTCAATGATTCGCAGGCAAGTGTATGTGAAAAAGATGCCTCCACAGTCCCATATGTCCTCGAAGAGGGTGTAGGGCTATTCCCATCCATCAAAGTACATACAGATGGAAAAATATACATTGCTTACTACGACCGAACCCCTATTGATAGCAAGACTTACAAAGGAGATTTGAAACTCGCCACAATTGAAGGGGAGACTGTAAATATTGAGATCCTCGACGGTGAGGCAAACGGGAGTGACACTGGGGATGTAGGCAGATTTGCATCCCTCGCCTTTGCCCCGGATGGTAGGATGGGCATCGCCTATTACGACGCAAGCTTGAATCAATTGAAATATATCGAGAGATTCACAAATGAGGCTCCAAAAATTGAGGTAGTATATACCGGAGTTACACCGGGCTTGAAAGAATTTGCCGGGCCCGATTGCTCCCTTGCATTCGACAGCAATAATATCGCACATATCGCATTCCAGGATGCCACAAATCACAGATTGCTATTTGCATCGAGACAGGATGGAGATCCACCCTGGAGCCCGGGGAACATAGTCACCCTTCTCTCCCCCGATGACGACGCCCTGAAAAACAGATTTGGAGAGGGTGGATATGGATTCTTCATCAGCCATCTAATAAAAGACAACACATCATATATAAGTTCAATGAAGCTCGGCTACAAACAGGGTGATGAGGGACCGATATCTACAAGTAGAT
>Ga0078972_1015792_pt1 | contig 11429 bp, 8 predicted proteins | sample YelNatPaOPGAMG01_FD_67568 | JGI IMG/M metagenome (GOLD analysis project Ga0078972, IMG submission 67568) | Hot spring thermophilic microbial communities from Obsidian Pool, Yellowstone National Park, USA - OP-RAMG-01 (SPADES assembly) (version 2) | ecosystem: Environmental > Aquatic > Thermal...
AGATACCTATGAAGAAGCTCTTTTAGATGTGAAGTCAGCAATTCGTTTTCATATTGAGACTTTTGGTAAAGAAATTCTAGAGGTTGAGTCACCGACTCTTGAAGTGTTTGTTGCTGAAACTGGAGTTGAAGTTTGATAGAGAAGTTTCCTGTAGATGCTCCAAAACGGAAGGTGATCAAAGCATTAGAGATTATTGGTTTTAGAATTGTGCGAGAAAAGGAACATATTTCTATGGTGCGAGAAAATCCAGATGGGAGTAAAACTCCTCTGACTATGCCTAACCATCCCAAAATAAAGGCTTCCACTCTGAGAACGATTTGCACTCAAGCAGGTATTTCTAGAGAGGAATTTTTAGAGGCTTACAGGAAAGCATAGACGGCAGATAACGATTCTTTAACTTTTCGCAAGGGATATTCAACTTAAAAAATTAGGCTTAATCAACCTATCAATCAAAGTTATAACAATCACTTATAACGTCTGAAAGGTGACCGGATTTATACGGGATTGAAACCATTAAAGAAAGTAACAGGTAAGTCTTTAAAATAGTCTTTACAAAAATATTGGTAGCACAGGCTTCTAGCCTGTGCTACCAGAACTGTGCCATTAGAAAATAAATATCTTTTCCACACAAAAGTTTATAGAACCGCTAGATGATCAGTAAAATTTATTTTTATGGTAAAATAGAAACATAAGGAAGGATGTTTATTAAAGGTCTTGGAGAGTGAAGGACAAACTTATGCGAAATCTTAAGAGTATTGAAGAAAAAATAGAAAAGGTAAGAAACCTTTGTCAGAAGAGAGAAGAGATTATTGCTCTTTACATATTTGGTTCTTATGGCACTTATGAGCAGACCCCTCTAAGTGATATAGACTTTGCAGTGTCATACGGGTCTATTCCTAAAATGGAAGAGGAACTTGACTTTGAGGTAAAAATCTCCGAGATCTTTGAAAGAGAGGACATTGATGTAATAGTACTTAATAGGGCTTCTGTTGACCTTCAAATAGAAGTTCTCTCGAAGGGTGAAATTATATATTGTAGGGACGAAATTCTTTTTGCCGAATTCAAGGAGAAGGTTTTTGATCAATATGCTGACTATGAACCTATTCTTAGAGAGTTCTATGAAGATGTTCTAGAAGGAATAGAAAATGATAGAAATAGGCTTGTTCACTTTTATCAGGAAGTGGACGATAAAGAAGTTTATAGAATTTTGGAGAATAATCTTGTAGATCTTGAGAGGTTTGTAGATTTTGTAGAGGAATTAGTAATTAAAGATTAGAAGAAACTAAATCGTATATTATAATAGAAGAGACGATTCAGCTAATGCAAAGATGTGGAAAAACAAAAGTTCTAAGAAGTTCGGATAGATTCTATAGAATTTCTACCGAACAGAAACCTGGCACTTCCTTTTCTCCTTGACTATTTTCTACTATCCACCTACTAGAGGGAAATAGAGAGTTAGAGAGGATTTTATTTCTTCCTATCCTAAATATTCTCTTTTCTTCATCTGTGAAGAAATAGCCAATTGAATTGAAGTAATATGTTTTGCCAAAACCTATCCTTACAAGGGACTTTTTCTCTTTATTTTTTATTGCTTTTGCTTGTTCCTCTATGTATTTAGTGTAAAAGGTAATGAGTGACCCTTTTGCACTATTAGGTAACTTTTCAATAAGCATTCTTTCTTGTTCCATTAGAGTGAATGTATAATATTGGAGCACATCAATAAGTTTGGTTTCTTCTTCAAATAAACTCTTCCAGTATTCTGGGATTTCTGCCTCTTTAAAACCAGGGAGTATCTTTATCTCTAGATAGAGTTCAGTATTTTGGGGAAGCCCGATTATAAGTTTTGGTATAGCCTTATTAGTTCGGGTAATTCTTTCTAGTAGAAATACCTGTAATTCTTCTAGAAGCAACCAGCTACTATCTGTAACCTGAATAAATCTTAAAGCATCCGTATAAATTTTATCTAATTCTTTACGAAATATATCTTCCCCTATATAAGAGCGGTTTCTTCCTTGGTAGTTTTCTCTTATATAACTAGAAGTTTTTACATTTTTCCATCCACCATTATCCTTTATAAACTGAAAAATAAGGGCAGACCTTATTAATCCTTTTATAGTACTCCCAGGGATATAAGCTCCTAAGCTATTTGTGATAGGCATATCTATCTTCCTGAATATCTGAGTCATATCTCTACCACCTGTCTGAAAAGCTATATTTAGAGAGAGCTTTTTAAAATCTGCCACGTTTAACTTATAGTCTCTTAAGAATCTCCCTATATTACCCTCTCTTCTTGATACAAGATGAGCCAGGTCTTTTACCAAAGTAGTTTCCTGGTTACTTTCATAGAGCCAGTCTGTTAGCTTATCTATATCTAGTAATATTACTTGATTCCTCTCAAATACAAAGTCTAGTGTTGGAGATATAGAATCTCCACTTCCTATAAATGTTGGAGTTTTTACCTTTAACTTAACTTTCATTAATCTCCCTCACTTTCAAAGCCCAATGTAAGCCTTTCCCATAAGAGATAACTCTTTTATCTTCTACCGGAGAAACCTCTATATTTTCTCCGATGAATGGAAGCCTAACTAGAGAACCCTCTAATATCTTGAAGTGAGTCTTTCTCTTTATGCCAACTGGACCGTTATAATATATAAATCCATCTCTCTTTATAAGTCCATAATATACTAGATTGTTAACTTCCTCTTTTCTAGGAGTAGCTAGAGACAGAAGTACCCCATAATCTCCAGTATCAGAGATATCTATGATATCTTCTTCCCAATTAGTAAAAGCTCCCTTTCCAGATGACCTTTCTCCTCCAATACCTTCCTCCATGAGGAGATTTAAAACCCCATTAAATTTCCTATCTATATCTTTCGTTATAAAGTATAAGAAAGGAGATAATTTTACTCCATCTTTTAGTGAGATACTTTTAATCTCTAATTCTTCCTGGAAGTATAAATTACTAGCAGTATTAGAACTCCTCTCTATCGATACCTTTGGCTCTAGAGAAGTATCAACGAATTCTACCTGTTCAGGTAAAGTCCTAAATTCTTCCTCCTTGGAGATTACAAATCTAGGATTTAGAAAAGAGAGTCTATTAGTATCAATATAGGCTTTCTCACCATCGAAAGAGGATATTATATCCTTTAGTAAATTAACCGATACCCATTCTATCCTTTTTAGTCCTTTAGTAATATTATTTATTGCTACAATAGGTTTTGGCAGGAAAAGTATATCTTCAGTTCTATTAGATATCCGTAAGCCGTAGAATAGTGATGATATTAATAGTCTATTTATAAAATTATCCAGACATTCCTCACCAAATAATTTTACATAACAGTTTACTATAGCAGAAAAGAGAGTATCCGAATGAATTATAACTGAAACTTTATCTAATCTTCCTTCCCCTATTCTTATCCGGAGTACATCCTGTGGTAGTAGTTTTACTATCTTATAGTTCATTACTTTTGCTCCACGTTTAATAAGGCCCTTACTTTATCTATATCTATTAACTTCTTTACATCAAAGGTAGAAACTTCTGTTCTTAGTAGTTCCTCCTTTATATTTTCCCCAATATAGTCTTCTCTCTTCTTAAGAGAAAAAGTTAAATCTTTAAATGCTATCTTTCCATATCCTCTTGTTCCACTACCACCTAGGTATTCATCCTCTACTAATCTTAACCCCTGTATAAACGTCTTTACTAAAGAGCTAACATCATCTTTCTCGTAGAAACTTATCACCATCTCAGAGATAAACCTTGCTCCTGCCGGAATACGCTCCATTGTGCGCGGATGTTTTGCGGTTCCAGTTATCCTATCTATTACGTTTTCTGCCTTCTCTTCAGTATATATCTCTTTTTCATAAAGCTCTGAGAATCTTCCTTCAAAATCCTTTATATCTAAGAATGCATCCCTCACACAAAGGCGGGTAAGAGTCTTTTTACTGTCATCAGAAGTTGCGGAACCAAATAGAATGCATATATTACACTTACCACAGCCACAAGGTTCTCCTTGATTTTTACTCTCTTTTACCCCTTCTGCTCTTTCTAACGCACATCTCATTTTACCCTTGATGGATGAGCCTGGAATATATGGAATACCATTTACAGTCTTTACGACAGGATTATCAAGCCCACCTATCTCTAAACTCTCCTTAGCACCACCTATATGGAGCCCAGTTTCAACTTCAATTACAGCATTTATAAAGAGTTTTCCTATAAATCTCTCCATCTTAAAACCTCCCTTTACTCACTTCTTGGGTTAAAATATCTATGATAGGCAACCAAAGCCTCAGCAAACTTCTGTATACCTTTAAAATCTTCTTCCGTTTTCATCGCATATATACAGTCGGATAGAAGTGTAACTATCCTCCCAACTTTATCCCTCTCCCCTCTATTAAGCTCTTTCCCAACCATATAGGCAAGTATTGGTAGAGAAGTAAATAAAGCTCTTTGGTCTTTAGCCGTTTTTATTACCTCATAGATCTTACGCATTTTTGTTGTACCTATATTATCACTTTTCGTCCTAATAAATTCCTTCAACTTATTGTTAAATTCTTTAAACTCATCTAGATCTAGCTTCTCAAAGTTTAATATCCTCGTTACATAGTTCTCACCTAAAGAGGATTTTATATTTTCCCTCCATCCTGCTTCATCATCCCTTCTCTGCGGAGGGTTATTTCCCCTATAGTTTTGAGTTATCTGTCTACTCATTCTTCTCCTCCTACCTTTCTATCTTTCTAGTATCCATCTCTGAAAGCCTTGAAGCTACAAATATAAGCCTTGAGTTCCTTATCTTCTTTTTTTCAAAGAGATTGTCTATTACAATTTCTTCCAACATTTTAGCTATACATTGATGTTCTCTAAGATAATAAGATAATCGCCAAACTGCAGGGACATTGACCTTACCATACAGAGACATCTCTAGTAGTGGTTTAAACCCTTTCATACTCTCTATTTTAAATATAATGGACCTAGCATTTTTAGCTTCTTCTGTAATATATTCTCTTAGTTTTAAAGTCACATCAAATTCTTTCCACTGTAAAGGTTCCTCCAGTATAGATATTTTATCTTTGGCTGGCTCTTTTTCTCCAGGATAGACAAATGTCTTTGCCCTTTCTAACTCCTTTTCTACTATACTACTCGCTCTAATTACCGGATAATCACTTCTAAAGAAAGATAACCCTGCCGAGATTGTAAATAATGGATTATTACCCATATATTCTCTAAATTTTTCTCTAATCTCCTTTGTCAATTCTACAACCTTATTCCAGCTCCCTATTATAAAAAGGTCATCCCCTCCAACAAAGACAGGATATAGATTTTCACCCTTCTTATCCTTCTCGATAAGATAATTTATTAAGAAACCTGAAAAGAATAGGTCTAATCTATTACTCAAAGAACGTATCCTAGATATAGATGCCCCCTCCCGTTCCCTCTCTCTTTCGGATAGCTTAAAGAAGATTTTACCCAAGTTATCCACGTCCATCTTAAGAAATGCCAATTTATTGTCTCCAATGCTAGCGTCTCCAATCTCTTCAAATTCCCTGTCTGGAAGGTTAAAACTACCTAAGATAAATCCGTCTAAAAGTCTCCCATTTCGGTAAATATCAAAGTCATTTAGGATATAAATTCTTTCTCCTGGAGATATTTCTTTCTCAAAACTTATTTCGTAACCAAGAGCCTTAAAGAAGTCGAATATAGTTTCTCTAGATTCTGTTTTTTCGCATCTATTCTCTATTAGAAATCTAGCGTCCTTTAAAGAATCCGTAAGTTCTACAAGTGAACTACAGAGTGGGCATAACTTTTGTTCTTCATAACTATGACTACCCTTTCTTCCACATATACTACACTGTTCTCCCTCGTATATTATTTTGTCCTGAGGATAGAAAATCTTAAAATACGTATCATCTAATTCCTTTAGTTTTTGAAGTTTTTTAATTGCCAATTTTTCTCTTAACTTATCTCTAATATTTTGGAAAGAGAGCATCTCTTCTAGAGATACTTCAATCCAATCTATATTAAGTATCACTTCATTATTATGAATCTCCCAAAGTATCGAGGAGATATACCTCCTTATTCTCTCTAAACTATCTCTACTTGATATGGAGAGTAAAATCTGGAAATTTCCTCCGCCTAGATATAGTATACTTGCTGAGGTAAGTCCTGTTTCTCTTACTATATAATCAGCGGAGTATCTAGTTAAAAGGTTTAGATATACAGACCTTCCTTTTAAGCTTCTTGCTGCCTTTTTGGATGGTATATTAAAGATGAAATTCTGAATTCCGGATATGTCTCCTTCTAAAACTATAAAGAGTTTTTCTTTTCCTACATCACCTTTACGTTCGGATAGGTACTTTCTAATAGCACTTAATTTACTTCCCCCTAAAAGTCCCTTGCTATAATCTATATACATAGCATTTGCTATGGCAGTAGTAGTCTTAGCATGGTCATAAAGGGATATATCACTTTTATATCCAGTTGTCTGGGCGGGAACAGAAGAAAAATAAATTTCAGAGAGAGCTAGCAATTTGTCAAAATTATCCACATATTTAACCCTCTCAAGGAACCCATACTCACTTGAAGGATTCTCCAGTAGCTTACCATAAACATATTGGTTTACTATAACCTCCTTCTTTTTAGCAGGCATAAGATTGTTAAATCCCAATTTATCTAACCTATAGACTAGTTCCACCCCTTCTTGCCCTATACTTGAGAATATTGATACAAGCGGAATTGTATTATAAAAATCTTTACTACCGATATCTTCTTCCCTTTCAGAAGAAGAAATCCAATCTGCAATCTGTAATATTAATTCTTCATTACTCTTAGGTGTATGGTGATTCAGTACTAGCCTTTCTAATTCATCATTCAGCAGAGAATTAAGATATGCATTATCTAACTTTCTTAACATTCTAATCAGAAATGCTGAGAATTTGGCATGAGAATATTGATCGCCCGATTTTAAATCTTCAGGAAGCTCAAACTTTTTACTCCTTTCAATAACTTTTCCAATATCATGGAGTAGTGCTCCAATCAAAAACTGTTCTAGCTTCAACTTTTCCTCCCAATAATCTTTATCCTATATTCTCCCTATCAAGGCAATTATATAATAAACTACTTCTTTTTGTAAAGAGAAATTATACATAACTGTTGTATGAATGGCTAACAATGAGGGGCCAGGGATCAGGGGGCAGGGGTTAGGGATTGGTAGGGCAGGTGTCCGCCTGTTAGGTATCTGGTAGGACAGGCATCTTGCCTGTCCATGATCAACTTATCAACCAAAACTGCAACGATTACAACTACTGTATTTATTTGTTATAATATTTCTCAAGGAGGATGTCTATGGGTAGATATATGTTTATAACAGTAGGGACTGGAAGGTATAGAGAAGATATTGCCAAGGCAATCTTAAAGAGTATCGAGAACTATAACCCTGACAAGGTTATATTCCTCTGTACAGATAAAAGCAAAACAGAGACTATTCCCTTTATTGAGAAAGAATACAAAAATTTTGAAGTGGTAACTTTGGGGGATGAGAATGACTTTGAGTTGATTAAACAAAAATGTGATGAAGTAATTGGAAACTTTAAGAGAGAAGAAAACTACATAATAGTTGATTACACATCTGGCACCAAAGCGATGTCTGCAGGTATTATTCTATCGGCCACAGAGAATGAAGTAAATAATATCTCATATATCGCTGGAAGGCGTGATGAGTCTGGAAGAGTTATCCCTGGTACCGAAAGAATACTTTCTTTTTATCCTAACCAAATCTATGGAAAGAGATTATATGTAGAAGGTATTAAATATTTTAATGAGCGTCTGTTTGAATCGGCTAAAAAGCTTTTTGAAACAGTCATCGAAACATATGGGGGAGATAGCATCCGAGAAAAAGCAAGTTTACTAATTAAACTCTGTAATGCTTATTTAAGCTGGGATTTGTTTAATCATAGTGAGGCATTTGAAATATTAAAAGGTTTATCAAAAGAAGAGATGACTCTAATTGCCAACTGGAATATAAAATCTAGAATAGAAAAGGATAAAGAATTACTTTATAAGCTTAATGAGAAACAATTTTCTATAGAAAAGGCGTTAGATCTACTTAAAAATGCTGAAAGAAGATTGTTAGAGGGTAAATACGATGATTGCGTTGCAAGACTTTATAGATTAATTGAGTATATTGTTCAATTTCGAATTGCAGAAAAGAATTTATATGTAAAAACTAATGATGGGTATGATACATCAAGAATAGATTTATATGAAATTCCTGAACACTTAAGAGATAGATACAGTAAGCCTTCTGGATTAGAAGCTTCAGCTAAATTATTAAAAGAATTAAACGATGAGATAGGTATAGAAATTTGCGATAGTGGAGAAGTTAAAAAATTGCTCAGTGCAAGGAATTCCTCGATATTAGCTCATGGTTTTAAGCCTATTGAGAAAGAAACAGCTGAAAAGTTTTTTAATTTATTAAAGGGGTTTGTTCAGAAGTTGGGACCATTTAACTTTGAGGATATCTATAGAAAGTTCGATTTTCCCCAGATTAAAATGACTGTTGCATAAATGGCTAGCGATGGCTGAGCAGAGGCAGGGTTAGGGATTAGGAGTCAGAGGCGAAATCAGGAATTGGTAGGACAGGCGTCCTCGCCTGTCCATTAAAAAATTAGGCTTGATCAGCTTACCAATCAAAACTGCAACAGTTACAATTAGAGAAGTAAATTTCAGTCGATCGGTAATAATGCAAAAATCCCTAGGGATCGACAGAAAACTCAAAATCGTACGGAAGACTCTTTACAAATGAAAATATTTAGCATATAATCTTTTCAAAGATTGTAGCGTTGGGTCCATATAGTAAAATGAGGACCTAGATTTTATGGGAACAAAATTGGTTTGTAGCTAACCTATAAGGGATTGAAACTTTCTTTACAAATCAAGTCTTCAACATAGAATATTCCTGTTTGTAGCTAACCTATAAGGGATTGAAACGGGGCAAGATTTCCGTGTTCGTCAGCTGGGAGTATAAGGTTTGTAGCTAACCTATAAGGGATTGAAACAATAATTATCCATACAATGTGCCAGATACTCGTTATAGGTTTGTAGCTAACCTATAAGGGATTGAAACCCTTTACTCCTACTATTCAACCCAAATAGTCAATGTCGTTTGTAGCTAACCTATAAGGGATTGAAACGATTTTGAGATTGTGGGGGTGGATGATGTTATTAAGAGTTTGTAGCTAACCTATAAGGGATTGAAACCCCCCTACCAAAAGCCTCAGGTCTTCCTCTGTCGTCGTTTGTAGCTAACCTATAAGGGATTGAAACTCTAGCGTGAACTCAATATTGCACTTAGTCGGGTCTATGTTTGTAGCTAACCTATAAGGGATTGAAACGCAATCTCTTTTCGAATATACTCCTCAGCGTAGCCAGTTTGTAGCTAACCTATAAGGGATTGAAACTATAATATTAATCCCCAAGAGAAAGAATTTTCTTGGGGTTTGTAGCTAACCTATAAGGGATTGAAACTTATTTATCACTCTCCTTTATAAGGGATTTACCAACGGTTTGTAGCTAACCTATAAGGGATTGAAACCTGCAATTCTTCTCCACTTTCCCTCATAGAAGCCATATGTTTGTAGCTAACCTATAAGGGATTGAAACTGATATTGTAATGCTATCTCTGCTTTAGTCCTATCTCGTTTGTAGCTAACCTATAAGGGATTGAAACAACTCGCACAACGGGACTGCAAACTCTTTAGCTCTGAGTTTGTAGCTAACCTATAAGGGATTGAAACTCTTTTTATCCATACTTCTAGCAACTGCTATCCAGGTTTGTAGCTAACCTATAAGGGATTGAAACTGCCTTGCATATTCGTCGCATATATCCTCGATAACGTGTTTGTAGCTAACCTATAAGGGATTGAAACTCCTTAAGCGAACTGGATATTCGGGATTTATTATTACGTTTGTAGCTAACCTATAAGGGATTGAAACACAGGAGAACTGCAGTTGGATCCTCCGTGTTCTCGTAGTTTGTAGCTAACCTATAAGGGATTGAAACATGTCTGATAAAGAAAGATCAAGCATTTCACAAATGTTTGTAGCTAACCTATAAGGGATTGAAACTCCTGCGGACCTGCTCTAGCTTATGTATTTTGTCCTGGTTTGTAGCTAACCTATAAGGGATTGAAACATTGAATACTTTACTCTTGGAAAGAACTGGTGCGCCTGTTTGTAGCTAACCTATAAGGGATTGAAACGCTGGTATAGCACGTTTAATACTTATACCAGACCCAAGTTTGTAGCTAACCTATAAGGGATTGAAACTAAGAGCCAATTCGTTTTGATACTCCTCTATCTTTCGGTTTGTAGCTAACCTATAAGGGATTGAAACAAATAAAAGGATGGGCAATATCCCATCCTTTACCTAAGTTTGTAGCTAACCTATAAGGGATTGAAACTTCCAACCTCTCTACTAATTCTAGCTTCGTGATTTCCCTCGTTTGTAGCTAACCTATAAGGGATTGAAACCTGCAGTAGAATGTGGAACTCTTTTGGTTCCTCCTGAGTTTGTAGCTAACCTATAAGGGATTGAAACTACACGCAAGCTTGCTCTCTCTTGTTCGTATTCTTCCTGTTTGTAGCTAACCTATAAGGGATTGAAACCTATCCGCCTCCCTAGACTTCTCTTCTCTCTTCCTAAGTTTGTAGCTAACCTATAAGGGATTGAAACATTGTATATCCATATAATTTACCTCCTAAAATAATAGGTTTGTAGCTAACCTATAAGGGATTGAAACTCTATAATGACGAACTTGGAGAGGTAGCTATTCCGTAGTTTGTAGCTAACCTATAAGGGATTGAAACATTATATTACCGACTTTTTATCGGTAGGGACTGGACCGTTTGTAGCTAACCTATAAGGGATTGAAACCCTCTCCTTTTCAGAATTATATTTATCTATTATTTCTGTTTGTAGCTAACCTATAAGGGATTGAAACAGATATAGGGGGTGATGAAATGATTACTGATGCAATGTTTGTAGCTAACCTATAAGGGATTGAAACTACACGCAAGCTTGCTCTCTCTTGTTCGTATTCTTCCTGTTTGTAGCTAACCTATAAGGGATTGAAATATGGAGGAGGGATAAAATTGGATGACAAAAAGATTCTTTTATCAGCTCTATTACATGACTTTGGAAAGGTCCTGGAAAGGACAAAAGAATACAAAACAAAAGAACTCCCTCACGATTTAAAAGTTACTGATACTTATGCACATCCTAAATATTCTGCCTTCTTCATCAGGGTCTTAAGAGAAAACAGAGAGAACTTTTCAGACTTTTTGAGAGAAAATCTGACAGAAGAGGTTGAAGAGTTAGTATTAACACATCACAATCCTGTCAATGAATATGGGCTTATAATTCAGATAGCTG
>Ga0078972_1015794_pt1 | contig 11429 bp, 16 predicted proteins | sample YelNatPaOPGAMG01_FD_67568 | JGI IMG/M metagenome (GOLD analysis project Ga0078972, IMG submission 67568) | Hot spring thermophilic microbial communities from Obsidian Pool, Yellowstone National Park, USA - OP-RAMG-01 (SPADES assembly) (version 2) | ecosystem: Environmental > Aquatic > Thermal...
AATGCCACTTATACAGAGATTCCAATTGTAAATCCCAAGAAAGCAAGGTATGCCCAGATTAAAATTAGTTTTGATGAGGTGAGCGGAACAAATGCTCCCGAGATAGTTTTTCCTATATTGTTAGAGGTCGAAATATAAGTTAAAATTAAAATATAAAAATATGGCAACATATATACAATTTAAGGGATCGCCGGATGTATTTGATGTAGACACTGGAAAGTATATCAGTTATCAGGAAGCCCAGAAAATTCCGAATTTCTTTTCCCGGGTTAAAAAACTTGACATTGTACGCCCGGACATCACTAACGAATCTCAGTTTTCTTTGTTGGCGGGTAAGGATATAAATCCGCAGGCTTTGGCTTCTGTTAATTTGCCCGTGAGCAAAATAACTCCTACTTCTCCGATTAAGACCGTTTCTTCTTCATCTCTTTCGCCGAGTAGCGACTTTGCAACCATTATGGCGGGGATTCAATCAGCTCTTACACCAACCGAGAAAACACCTGCCCAGCTGGAAACCGAAAGAGCCCAGCAGGAAATATTAAAACTTCTACAACAGCAAGGGGAGCAATCCGCTTATCAATTGGAGCAGGAGCAACAATTTGGAGTTCCCGAAAAGTCTAAAACCGTTCAAGACCTAACGGCTCAGCTTAATCAATTAAATGCTGAAGCCGCCGCCGAGCAATTAAGATTGCAAACTCGTCCTCAAGAGGGAACGTTTCTTAAAAGCGGATTACAAGCCGAGCTTTCTCAGTTAGAAGCCAACAGAGCGTCAAGAGCTTTGATTCTTTCGGCTCAACTTCAGGCGGCTCAAGGGAACCTGGCTTTTGCCCAGGCTCAAGTGGATAGAGCCGTAGCATTAAAGTATGAACCCATAAAGAACCAGCTTGAGATGTGGAAAACTATATATCAGATGAACCGCGATACTTTAACCTCTGAAGAAAAGAGACGGGGAGATATTATTGATAAAGCGTATAGTATATATCTCAACCAATTAGATATCCAGCAAACCCGAGAAAAGAATTTTGAGTCAACGGTAAATACGGCTTTAGCTAATGGCGCTCCATTGCTTACGGTTAATCAAGCAAGACAGTTATATGCTCAAGGAAACGAAGATGGGGCAAGGGCGTTGATAGCGCCATATACGGGAGCGGTTTCATTGGATAAACAAACCAGCGGAACAAAAGGAGGAACCCTAACTATTACAGAGGCCAAGAACCTTGGATTGCCGCTCGGCTTAGTGGGTAAAAGTGAAGCAGAGGTAATGGCCGAAATCAATAGTGATATTCCTCCAGCTTGGTTTAGACAAATGGCAGAACAGCAAGCTAAAGCAAGTTTAACTGATGCCGCCTTGCGTGAATTGTGGAAGCAGTTTCAAACCAGATTTTCTACCGTATCAACCTCGTCAACATCAACTTCTTCGAGAACAAAACTAGATCAATTGTTAAATATGCTTAAATAATGGCTAATTTCTTTTCCAGATTATTAGGACTTCAGCCTCCCGAAAATGTTTTAAGCGAGGAAGCAAAAAGACGATTATCTATTCCGGAAACACCCGCGGTTCAAAGAATTGGAACTGAGGTTGTAGGTCAGGTTGTTCAACCAACCCCTCAAAGAGGGATATTTTCTGATTTGGCTAGCGTTGCTAGAGAGGTTTTCAATAAGGAAACTATTGAAGAAGCCCAGAAACAACAAGATCAATTACCGGTCTTTAAGCAAATGGCAACAGTAAGAAATTTTTTGGGGTCGTTTGCTCCTAGATCGGAAGAAGAGGCTGGTAAAATGGGTTTAATTAAAATTGGTGGGACGGAGGAAAGCCCTATCTATCTTGATATTACAGGGGCAACGGGAGCACTAAAAACCGTTCAAGATATTATTGGCGAAGAGTTTTTGAGTTTAGTCAGAAAAACCAAATTGGCAAAAACCGCCGAAGAATTTGTTGTAGGAATAGCTAAAGATACTCGCAATAAAATTGCTCAAGCCCTAGAGATTCCTAATCCTATAGAAGCAACAAAAGAGTTCTATAATAGAGTTAGGGGTGGAATTATTAAAGAAAGAGAAGTTAAACCAGAAGTTAAACTCTTTAAAGAGGGGCTTGAGCCAGCAATTTCAAGAAGTATAGCAGATGAAGCTATAAAGTTTGCTAAAGAAAATCCAGAATCTAGTTTAGTTGCCAAAGAATTTAGAGATCCACGAACCAAAGAGCTTATAGCTGGTCCAAGGTTGTTTAAAAGAATTGGAGAGGCATTAGAAAATGGGGAAATACGGATAGATGATTTACCGGAAATAGTAAAGCATTATGGTTTAGATGCCAAAGAAACAGCTAGGCTTTTTGAGGATGCTGCTACTTATTCGGGTAGGACCCTGCAAGCCCTTTCAAGAGTAGAAAAAGAATTAAGGGCATTGTTGCCCGATATTGAAATTGCTAAAAGAGAACCAACGTTATGGGAAAAGTTTAAATCGGGCTACTTGGCTGTTGATAACTTTAGGCGTGGAGTGCTTGTAACTCAAATGGCAACTGCTGCTAGAAACGCCATCTCACAGGCGGGAAGATATGGAATTGGAACAATTACCGATGGAATGAGTGGCGTCATTTCTAAAATAACCGGAAAGGGTGCGGGTTTTACTCCGTTCTTTGAAGACATTGCGGCGGTTTTAAGAAAAGCTAAACCTGGGAATCTTGAGAAAGTTCAGAGTATTTTACGAAAGTTCCCGCTAGAAAACGCAAGATTATATAATACTCCAGTAAGCGATGTAGCTTTAAGCGGAAAGATTACCAATTTCTTTAATACATTAAACAGGGGGCAGGAATACTTTTTTAGAAACCTGATTTTGGATGCAAAACTACATACCGCTGCTAAAGTAAAGGGGGTACCAATTGAAAAACTAGGAGTAGATGAAATTGCTGGAGCGGTTGGTGATGCTCTAGAATGGACATTCGCTAAAAGTCCAGAAAGAGGAAGTTTTGGCGATGCAATAATGAGAATGTATAGAGCTATGCCCCCCCTTACTCTTGTTAATCCGTTCCCACGTTTTATGTCTAGTGCCGTTAAGTTTTTATATGACTACTCACCCCTTGGGATAATGAGCTTGTTTAAATCCTCAACAAGAGCGGCAATTGCGGCCGGAGATTATACCGCTATTTCGAAAGCGATAATAGGAACCTCAATGCTTGGTGGGGCATTAACCATAAGAGCCAATCAAAACCTTGCCGGAGAGAAATGGTATGAAATAAAATTCGGAAATAAAGTTATTGATACTCGTCCGTTTCCCCCATTTTCAACTTACTTATTTCTCGCCGAAGTTATGCTTAATGGAGGGAAAAATATTTCTCCAAGTGATTGGGCGCAGGCAGCAATCGGGATAAATCGTATTGCCGGAACGGGGCTTGCTTTGGTAGATTTAATTAACAGAAACGTGGATTATAAAAACGTTAAAAGCGTTGTTGGTAATATAGTTTCTACTTATGTCGGTGGGTTTACCGTTCCCTTTGTAACTATCAAAGATATTATCGGCAACTTTAAGTTGGAAGAAAGAACGGTAAAAGAAACAAGAGAAATCCCGATTATAGGTGCGGCAATTGGCAACATTCCCGGTTTACAGGAATTATTACCGACAAAGTATTCAATGTTTCAGGACAAACCCCTAGAAAGGGAAATGCCCCTCTTGAGACAACTTACTGGTTTAACCGTAACTACTAAACCATATATCCAGAAAGAATTGGATAGGATGGGTAAAGACATTGGGGACCTAATTCCCAAGACGGGGAACCTTGAAGCCAATAGGATTATTTCAAAACAAACCGGGGTTATATTAAATAGGTTTAATGAAGTATTGGAAATGAGCGAAAAATATCAAACGATGGATAGTGCCGATAAATTGGAATTTCTTAAAAGTCTAATTTCGGAAGCAACAAAAGAAGCCAAGGGCGAGGTGGCAAGCGATTTGGCTGGCGTAGTTTACAACGAACTAAAAAAAGTATCAAAAGAAAAAAGACCAGAGGTTGTAAAAGAGCTTTATGGCAGAGGGCTATTGACAGAAAATATTTTGGACTATCTTTTGCCAATGTTAGAGGCACAACCCCTGCCATAATGGGTTAAAGGCAAATATCGCAAGAGGTGCTGATAACTTCTTTATTACTTCCAAAAAGAGTTAAAATAAGAACAATTACAACAAAAACTAAAACCCAAAGGGCAAATTCGTATTTTTCTTGCGTGTTTTTGAAAATTTTAATCATAATTCCTATATATCACAACTCAAGAATAATTGTCAATTATGAATCTGGCTCAATTTTTTCAAAAATATAATAAAAAATATCTAGACTACGATAACTCGGAGGGCTTTCAATGTGTAGACGTTATCAAGGCATATTTCCAAGAAGTCCTGGATATGCCGCCGTTTAAGGGTAATGCCATTGATTACTGGACGGATATTCCCGGTTTTCAGCGTGTAAAGAATAGCTGGTTTGCCGCTCCCGACTCCGGCGATATAGTGGTGTGGAATACTAAAGTTAATCCCCATGGACACGTAGCTATTTGTAATTGGTCAAGGCTGTTTGACTTTGGAGCTTTTGAACAGAATTATCCAGTTGGCTCTCCTTGCCATTTTCAAGACCATAACTATAAAAACGTTATAGGCTGGTTAAAGCCTCCGTCTGAACCCAAAACCCCCCTTAAAATTGCGTTTATTGGCGAGAATTTGCCCCTAGGAGAAGACTTTGTAGCAAATGTGAGGAAATACTCGGGTGGCAAAATTTCGTGCGTTATAAACGAAAAATCGACCGACCTTAAAAAATATGATGGAGTTATAACCCAAGACGATGCTTATGCTATAGTTGAGGACTTAAATCCCAAAGAGAAGTTTATCTTTATCTTTTATCCGCCAGCTCCAAGTAGTGTGTTTTATACCACCTACTACTTTCCCAAGAGAAATTGCTGTATAACCACTTGTCCAGGAACCGATGCCAGGTTGTTGACATATGAATTTGCCCATCAGTTGCAGTATTGGTATAATGCTAATAGGGGAACCAGAAACCCGGTTCAGGTTGTGGATTTCTGGCCTCCTACCGACGAACTAATCAAAAGTAAATTTGATTCAGTTAGTTGGTTTTATCAACCGTCGCCATAGGGCGTAAAATGCGCATTCCTCAACAACCCGCTCATTTGCGGATTGGTCGGTGGGATGCGATGCGGTTATACAATATGACAATACTAAAATCTGCAAGTAAATTAGTTTTACTGCTGGTGGCTTCGGCGATGATAGCTGGTTTGTTTGTTGGAAAAATTAGCGAGGAAACTTTTAAGACGGCAATGTTGATGGTCTTCACCTTTTATTTCGCCAATAAAGGTGATTCGTCAAAGCCATATGCAGGAAAGTAGCCTATTAAGACTCTTTGGTTAATTTTACTTCTAATCGCCCTCTGGTTGCTCGCCATTCTAGCATTCGCAAAAAAGGCTTCAGGAGAGGATTTAAACGCAAAAGCGATACCTACCTATTCTGACCACTTTCTCGTTGCGTATAACTCAATTTTGAGCCCCACAGAGGCATTTAAAGAGGAGATTAAGAGCATAATAATTACCAAGGCGGTTAGAAATAATATAGACCCGGAATTGTTTCTAAGGATTGCAATGTGCGAATCGGGACTTAATCCGATGGCAATAAATCCCACTTCGTCGGCAAGCGGATTATTTCAATTTTTACCCAGCACATGGTCGAACTGGGGAAACGGAGATGTTTTTGATGTAAACGATAACGTGGATGCCGCTGTTAAGCTGTTCTTGGCGCGGGGAACTGCTCCGTGGAATCCAAGTAAATCTTGTTGGCAAACAAATTATGTACAGAAATAATTTTTTAGATTTTAGAAAATCTGAAGAGTGTTGGAAGTGCGGAGCAAGGATATCGGTAAAACAAAAAAGGTGTTCACGCTGTAAAGAACCCAATCCTGATTATCAAAGAGATTCTTGGGTAAATAATTTAGGGAAGCTGGGTCGTTCGAAGAAAAACAAAGACGAAGAAGACTTACCATAGCCTTCTGCTGTTGTATCTACGGCGACTTGGCTATGGGGCAATATTGTCCTAAATCAAATTGACCAAAACCGCTCTGGAGGGGGCGGTTTTTGGTTGTGGATAACTCTTATTGACTTGTAGGTTATAAGGTGATAAGGTGGTAAGTGAGGAGTGGATAACTTGGGTCGACCACTCTGAAATAGGGCCAAAAATCAATATATTATGAGCAATCAAGTATCAAGGGCATGGGCTATAGCATTGGGAATATGGTTTACGTTTATATTCCTAATGCTGGTTCTGATGTCTTAAAAATTTGTGAAAAAGAAAGAGTTTTACGTTGGCGACAAGGCGTATATGTTTGTGAAATACAATATGTATGCCGAAGTCGAGGTCGTTGAAAAAAGAGTTCCCTATGGCAGGGCGCTCTATAAAGTAAAACCTGTGGCGGGAATTGGCGAATGCGTGGTATTAGCAAGTTCGCTATTCACGCCAAAGGAAATCAAAAATGATTAGCGAACAAACTCAAAGAGAGTTAGATTACTGGACGCTAATTTATGGAAATGCCAAAGAAGGCATTGGCGCTCCAGAACACGATTGTCCATTGGTCGGTGGACACGGTGAAAAAGGCTGCCGGGTTTGCGCCGATTATTGGGAGGCGCGAAGATGGTGGCTAGAGCAAAAGAAAAATGAAAATAAAAGCCGTTCTAACAATTGATATAAATCAATACGAAAATATAAAGCCGGAGATTGAAATTGATACCGATAATCTAGAAGAAGCCAAAAGTTTAATTCTTAAACTCTGGGACGAGTTTCACGGGTTGTGCCAATATAGATTTACCCCTAAAGAAGGACTTGATGAAATAAATACCGTTTTACAGATGGATGCCGAGAGCAGAAAAGAGTTTATGAAGACAGATTTTAAGATGCAGGCTTTATATAACAAGGTCTTAAAAGGAGAACCCATTCCATTTAGCGAATGGGAAAAGTTAAGCGATTCTCAAAAAGAGTTTTTGCACAAGGCACAATTGCGCAAAGCTCAACAAGATCGCCTGGATAAAAAATATGGCAATTCCAAAGAACTGGGAAGCGCCGAAGCCGAAGGAGTTTCCGCCGCTTCCTGACGATATTTATCATGTCTTTATTGAGGACGTAAGCCTGGTTAAGGGGACAGCCTATAAGTCAAATGAAGAGGTTTGGCAACTAGTCTTCAAGTTTAGAGTGCTGGACGATGGCGAGTTTTATGGGCGAAGAATTTGGAAAAGGGTTAATCCTGTAATTAGCGCCGGGGGAGCAAATAAAAATCCAGCAAACTTTAATTTGATTTATGAAGCCGTGTATAAGAGAACTCCCTATCAAGACCAATTAACCAATATCACTGGCGAGGTAATAAACAATTTTATTGGTCGCCAGTTAAGGATAGCCGTTAGAAAGACGGTAGATGATACCGGAAAGCAGGTTAATAGAATCGATTCTTATTTGCCGGTTAAAAATGAATTTCCTCTGCCAGAAGATTGGAAGAAGCCAGAAGCGGAAGAGATTATAGAAGAAGGAGCTGATTATGACCTAGAAGAAAGAATTAAAGAGGAGCAGGATATACCATTTGACGATATTACAGAAGAAGAAATTCCAGTAGTAGAACCACCATTCTAAATAGGGTTATTCTAATATGAGAGATTTTATTATCGCCAAAATTAAAGATGGGGAAATCTGTTTAAGGAAAGAAGATAAGTTGATTATCGCCAAGAATGAAGGTAAAGAGGTTTTTATTGAGGTTGATCCCCAAGACGTAAGAACTAAAAAGCAGAATGCGTATCTGTGGGGAGTGGTGTATAAGTCAATAGCCGATTATACCGGCTTCACCCCCCACGAGATACATGAACTCTTTAAAGAGAAATTTCTAAAATATACCAAGGTTAAATGGAATAAGTTATATGAGTTTACTCGCAGCACTGCCGATTTAAGTAAGGGAGACTTCTCAATTTATGTAGAGTCAATTAAACAATACTGTCGGGAGAATCCGGTGTTGAAGGGAATAACCATCCCCGACCCTGACCCCGACTGGTGGTTAAATGAGCCAAAAAGAAATAATAAAAAAATATCTTGAAGATATTTATCCAGAGTGGGTTAGAGAGTTTGAAATTTATCGTATAAACACCCCTTGGGGATTTATTGGACCAAGGGGACCCAGAGATATTAGAGAAATGCTTGCCGCTGGTATAATTGAAGGTAGGTTAGTGGGGAAATATAGATGGATTAGAGCCAAGCCTTCCGAAGCGGCAAGGGTCGAAAAACAAGATAATCAAATAATTCTACTATGACCAAAAAAGAAGCGGAAAATTTAGTATTAAATTTTGCGGAGATAGCTAAAGAATTTGGTAAGATATTAGAAAAAGAACCAAAAGAATTTAGAGCTAGAGCAATGGTTGTGTTTATATCTTTATTGCAAATAGCTTTAAATATAGTGCCGGAAGAATGGGAAAAAATCTGGGGAAAAGCCAAGGAACAGGTTTATAAAGAGCTACTACCAAAGAGTTAAGTTATCAACAGGTCTGATTTGCAATTTAAAAATAAGGGAGTATAATTATAATAGATTGCAATCAAAACAATGATGGTTGTAATCGGGACATAGCCGATTATAGTTAAACAAAACCGCTGCTATGTCCAGCGGTTTTGTTTATTACAACGTCTTTAGCGGTGCTATCGGCACATCACCGGAAAAACTTGGGCCGTATCTTGTGGGTAAAGATAGTCCAGGCAACGCCGTGCCTCCTGCGACCTGGCCCGTCATTTGCCCGCAAGATAACCTAAAAAAATCTTCAGCTTGACGAACTGTCGATTTTTTCTAAAGACTTCATAAAATTTACCTTCTTCCTATAAGCATACTCTCATAAAAAGCATTTGTCAACACTACAAGTTTTCTATGAGAGTATGACGGAATAAGGGGCGATTTATCTAAAATATGGAATTTGTTAATTTTAAAACCAGACGCAGAAAAATCGGTGAACGTAATTACTGGTTAGGAGAAATAGCTAGACTTGTTAATAGAAGAATTCCCCATTTGGCAAAGCTAGTAGAGGGTTGGCCAGTAGAAATTTTAAAGCAATCTTACCTAGAATCTAAAGGAGAAAGGAACCCCGCAATGGCTTGGTGGACGTGGCGAAAGAAGAAGAATTCCCCATTTGGCAAAGCTAGTAGAGGGTTGGCCAGTAGAAATTTTAAAGCAATCTTACCTAGAATCTAAAGGAGAAAGGAACCCCGCAATGGCTTGGTGGACGTGGCGAAAGAAATTTTTAGAAAAACCATTGGGGCAGAAAAAGTTGATTGTGGATAACTAATTTGATAAAATATGTTATAATACAATTAGAAGCTCGTGGGCTGGAAGCTGGAGCTCTTCTCCCACGAGCGGGGCTCCAGCTTTTAGTTTATGAAACCCCGAAGTGCTAAACAAAAGGGTAAGTTATTAGAAAAATGGGTAGCCGAGAGATTTAGGCATACTGGTATTGACCCTCAGGCTCGTCCAGAAATTGGTTCAGGCAGCGGTCGACTGAAGGGCGATATCGCCACCAAACTGCCAATAACCATTGAGTGTAAAAACACAAAAACCTTTAAAGCTAATAAGTTTATGAAGCAAGCAGAGAAGGAAAGTCTTGGCTATCAGGAGTTTGTGGTTATATGGCACCCGCCGTATAAACCAATGGAGGGCAGTTATGTGATGATGAGCTATAGCTTATTTGAAAAGCTATTAAAGTTTTTTAAAGAATAATATGAAAATCTCAGAAGCAAAAGGAAAATTAAAAGTTGGAGACTGGGTAAGGACGAATGGAAATGGTGATAAAGTTTGCGATTTTTTTGAGGGTGAAGTAGGCGAAATATATGATTATGAATTTTATGTTTGGCAAAACGAGAAAGATGGAGGCAGGGGTTCTATCCATCCTTCTGCAAGGGGTTATAAATATTCCTGGTGTATATGTTGGTCGAGTCCAGGAGAAATAGAAATTTTAAAATCAAAAACTACTATGCAAAAATTAACTTCAACACTTAAAAGAATATTATCGCCAGAGCTTCAAAAACTCTACAAAGCTGGTTTTATAGATGGCAATCTTGAATTAACCAATGAGGGTAAAAACGAAATCTGGGCATTGTTGCTTAAACACTTTGAGGCAGAGCTTACAAAAGTGGCTGAAGAAAAACTTTCTGAAGAAAAGAAAAAATAATATGATTTGTGTTAAACTAGACTGGAAAACCAGAATAAAAAACGTTATTTTTACGACTCTTTATGCATACAGAATTCCTGCAAAAGAGTCTGAACGCTTGGCGGGGATTACTTATCGCTATATAAGAGGGATTATAACGAAAGAAATTCTGGGAGAGCTGGAAAAGGAAATAAAAAATGAAAAAACCTGGTCGAGAAAAAAGTTATTGACGTTGATAAGGGGAATTAAATCAAAACTATGAAATACTTTTTTTGGACATTTTCTGTATTATTACCTAGCATTTTCTTTTCGATTGTTTTGTTTCAAGGAAAGAGTCTTGCAATTTTGACTCAATGGTCATTGGTATCCACATTGTTTGTATATGGAACTGTGGCGTGGTTGGTAAAAGGATAAAATTAAAACTATGAAAAAAGAAAAAAATAAAAGAAGTTTATTGGCTCGTTGTGAAAAAATTAGAAGCGAATGGGACGGACTTTTACATCCTGGTGTTATTTATTATATTCAAAATAGAATGCCCCTTTTTATTCTAAAAGCGGCAATCTATAGGGTATTAGACAGGTGTCCTTCTGTCTGGTCAGAGGATTTGCCAGAATTAGTTAAGGCTGGTAAGAAAATTAAAATAACCAAAAAAATGAAAAAAGAGTTTGAAGAGTTAAACGAAGAATTACTGTTTCCAGTTCAAGGCGGGGAAATTGTAAGAATTATTGAATTGGCGAAGGAGTTTTTAAATAAAGAGGGTAAGAAAAAATTGCCCAGAAGACTATCCAAATAAGTAGCGTCCGCAGTGAAAGTTTGGTCACTACTTCTGGGCGAAGTCCAGTAGCACCAAGAGGCTTCTATGGGTGAGTCCCGCCCGACTATAAATGGGATAGCGGCAGGAGGGGAAGTATACCAGGAGGACGAAAGTCCTGTCACGGCTGAAAGCCGTAACCGAGGTGTAGGGATAGGTGCTTATCCTCTTCCCCTCCTGGAATTAACGATTAAAACTATAAAAATGAAAAAATCTAATCTTTTAACCAACGACAAACTTAAATGGATAGGTGTTGACCTAGATGGCGTTCTAGCTAAAAACATTTGGCCAAAAGAAGGAATTGGGCCAATGATTAAAGGAGCGAGAGAATTTTGTCAGAAGCTGGTTAAAGATGGTTGGAAGATAATAATCTATACTTCTCGCCACTGGGCGGATTATTAGTTAATAGAAAAGTGGTGCCA
>Ga0078972_1015795_pt1 | contig 11428 bp, 8 predicted proteins | sample YelNatPaOPGAMG01_FD_67568 | JGI IMG/M metagenome (GOLD analysis project Ga0078972, IMG submission 67568) | Hot spring thermophilic microbial communities from Obsidian Pool, Yellowstone National Park, USA - OP-RAMG-01 (SPADES assembly) (version 2) | ecosystem: Environmental > Aquatic > Thermal...
AAGAAGGTGCTACAAAGCACCTTTTGGTAGTCCCGACCACCCGCCCTAGTTGGTTGAAGAGAGGCGGAGCCTCTCTTCACTCTTGCACAATTTCCTTCCTGAAAGAAAAACTTCTTAAAGAGGTAACTTCGTTACTCAATTGGGTGGGGTGTTTCATAGCACTGTGTAATAAAAAAGACCTATTTTCTCGTGGCTGTGCAATTTTTAAACACTTGGTGTTTTAAACACTTGGTGTTTCTAACACTCAGTGTTTTAAACACTTGGCGTTTTTAACACTCAGTGTTTTAAACACTCAATTCTTGAAACACTCAATTCTTGAACTTGCTAAACTACTTACATTTTGTACTGCCCGGGATACTTTTTTAGTAAAATCACTTAAGAGTGCAGAGATGCGTAGCATCTCTTCTTTTGGAATGCCCTAAAAATCCCTTGATAAAGGGAGATGCATCTTTTAAAATTTCTATCATAATGAATGAGTTGTGTTAGTAATATTAAAAAGTCATTAGGAGGTAGCATGAGATTAAAAATTATTTTTCATGCTGATAGGTTGCCTGTGATATATAGGCACAGGTTCATGGCTCTGATAAAGGAAGCTTTAGAAATTTCATCTCCTGAGTATAAGAGTTTTCTCTACCCTGAAAAGGATTCTGAAATTTCAAAAAGGACAAAACCTTTTTCTTTCGCTGTAGTATTACCTAAAGACAAAAAAATCACAAGAGGCAAAATAAAAATAGATGAAGACTATGAAATAGAGGATGTTATTTTTGAGATACCGAATGAAAGCAAACTTTCTTTCGTTGTAAGCTCACCAGATTACTTTTTCATTATAGGACTATACAATGGCCTTCTCAAAATAAAAGAATTCCCAATCAATGATGAAATAAGCATTAAGATTTACACTACGCAAGTATTGAGAGAAAAAGAAATAACCGAAAATGAAGTTGTTTTCAAAACCCTCTCCCCAATACTGATTGAAGACAAATACGAAAAACCTGTCTTACCGTGGGATGAAAAATTTTATGAATGTTTCAACGAAACACAAAGTAGAATTCTTAAAGACATAAGAGGGTATGGACTAAGATCTGATGTAATCATTGAACCTATAAAGATAAGAAAATCTGTTATAAAGCACTCTATAAGATGGTTTAGAAACGAAACAGGCAAACCTTATATGATACTAACCTGCTTTGAGGGGACTTTTAAAATGAAAGGAGATATAGACGATTTGAGAGATTTGTATGTTTCAGGTGTTGGGTTAAGAACCGGGCAGGGATTTGGATTAATTGAACCAGTGGGGAACGGATATGGAAAAGAGTAATTATATCACTTTAATACCAGCATCTTGGCTTTTCAACGCTTCGGTAATAGGATTCCTAAAAATACTTGAAAAAAGTGGAATATACGAAAACATCGAAGAAATGTTACAAGAAGACGGAAGCATAAAGCTAGAAACAGAAATATTTGAAAAATTATCCCAAAGAGCAAAAGAGATTTATTTTGACAAAAAACTCTTAAACATAGGTTTAGTAGGTAAAAACGAACTATACCTAAATTATATACCTGTACATGCTAGAGAAAATCCTGATTTTTTCAGAGAAGTTATAAAGCTCCTCGGAAATGCAACAGAAAATGGTAGTTGTAGTGTATGTGGTACCGGTAAGTACATGCCTGAATCCAAACTAAGAGATTCAACAGATGAAGTAAAAGAATTCCTATACACAAAATCCTCTATGTCAGTAATACTCAACTCATACCTTGGTGCATCAAAAGGAGAATTTCCAAATTCATATTGGGATCTAAAACCTGACACTAAGATATGTCATTTATGCTCTTACCTACTTATACACCACCACCTTGCAATGTCAGAGTTAGAAGCCGAAAGTAGCAAATCAAAAATCTTCATAAATTCCAACTCATTCAAGGCAATGTGGGAATTCTCAAAATTATTGGAAAAGTACAGTATACTCGGAAGTGCCGAGAACATTAAGCACCTAGCTATACCATTATTGAGACTTGGAACAAAAATTATGTCTTCAATATATTCAGAAGAAAACAACTTTGAAATTGTCTATTACTCACTCAAAAAAGATAAAATATTACCTAAAAACTTCGTTGTCAAACCAAATATAAGTAAAATAATAACAAACGAAAGAATATCAAACATCATTGAAAACATAGGCAATAAGAAAGTACTCAGTAGTATTTTAGACGGGAATTTCAACAATCTACTCGATATTGCAGAAAAAATAACCTTATATCTTCAAAAAGATGATACTAATAACAAAGTACTCAAAAAAATCATAGAAGAAGAAGTAGGTTCATACGGTGGAGCAAAAAAAATTTTAAGAAATCTTTTAGAGCTATATTACCTAATATATCAAGAAATAAGGAGGGAAGAATATGGAATTTAATTTTGATGAACTTTTAAAAGAAGCAAGAAACAACATTTATGACACAAAAAAAGCCTATGAGAAGCTCAAGGACATCAAGAGCAAATACCAAGATCTAGGTATGCAAATACAGGAAATAATGGAATTAGTTCTAAAAAACCCTGAGCCATACTCCAAAGAAAAGAAAGCAATAGAAGAAATGTACTATGAATTTGTTTCCTCTACCTCGAACATTATGTTTGAGAAAATAAGAGAACTCTGTGATGAAATGAACAGAAACGAAGGCTATAAAGAATTAATATCATCAATAAAAGATCAGCAATTCAGAATACTAGAACTTACAAGACACCTAAAAAGAAGTGAAGTATTCTACATAATAAGCAGAGCCTTTATTATCAACAACAAACCAATGGACAAAAGATTAGCAAGAATATTTAATCCATTCTACCCAGATGAACTATTTAAAGTCCTTGTTTACTACTTTATTAGCAGACTAACAGAAAAAGAGGAAACTACAAATGAAGAAGAAAGTACAAACAAAGAAAAAAATAAATCATAAAGGAGGTTTGATATGAAAAATGTAACATTAACCATCATATTTGAAGGTTCAGCACTAAACAGAGATGAAAACATTGCTGGCAATATTTCATCAATAAAGAAACTACAAAGAGGAAGCAAAACATTTAGTTTCATAAGTAGAGCAGCAATCAGACATTACCTTTTCAACACCTTGGTAAAAGCATTCAATTGGCCCATTACAGAAGTTACAACAAGCGGAGAAGTTGTGCAATTTGACTTATCCAAATACGACATAATAACAAGCCCTGAATTAGATTTATTCGGATACATGTATACACTAGAAAAAGAAAATGCAATAACAAGAAAAGCACCTCTAGGAATAACCAAAGCCATAAGTCTAGAACCATACGAAGGAGATATGGTATTCTACGCTAACCATGATTTAGTGAGTAGAGGTATAAAGCAAGGTGAAAATGCTACCCCCAACCCCTTTAACAGAGAAGAACACTTATCCTTCTACAAAGTAAGCTTCACAATTGACACTGATAAACTCGGAAGAGATGAATGGGTTTTTGCTAGAAAAGTCGAGAAAAAAGGCAATAAGAAAAAAGACAAAGATGATAATGAAAAAGAAAAAGATAATAAGGAAAAAACCTTGATTAGAGAACTTATTAAATATGATAACAAAATTGAGATAAGAGAAAAAACATTAGATGGTAAGGAAGAAAACACCGCATTTGAGCATTCTTTTCCAGAAAGTATTTCTGACTTAAAAAGTAAAAAAGAGCTCATTATTGAAGATGATGAAGAAAAAATAAAGATAGAATTCATCTTACCTGATGAAAAAAAGAAAGAGAGACTAGAACAAGTACTAAATGCCATAAAAAATGGCCTCTACTCAAAATCCTCTGGAGAAGCCAACACAATAATTCCTCTTTTCATGATAGCATCAGCTGTCAAAGTCCCATCCCCCATATTCCACCCGTACCTCGACATATCAAGAAACGGAAACAACTTTAAAGTAGTAGGTTTAAGAGATTGTTTATTAAACGGATGGATAATCGGCAAACCATTTGTAATGGATTCCGAAAGACTAAAATCGGATGAAAAAGAATCATTCACAGAAAAAATAGAAACCAACTGGGAAAACTTCATTAACGAATACATACTAAAGTAATATGAACAGATGGCTCTTAAGAATTGAAATATTCCAACCTACAGCTCACTATAGAGTACCATTCGCACAAAAAGTTAAGCACACTTACCCCATCCCACCATATTCAACTGTAAAAGGGCTATTATCTAACATCCTAGGAATAAACAAAAACATCAAAGAAACCAAGGAAAACGAACTACTAGCAAAACTGAAAGAAACAAAAATGGCAATTTTTGGTAATTTCAAATCAAAAAGCGAAGAATACACATGGCTAAGAAACTTATCTAAAGATTATCATGAAGGCCGGTTCAAATCCATAGAATGCAGAATTTTCAACGGTGAAGTAGAACACCCCGGCGGACAATTACCAGCAATAATAAACACTCTAAACGATGTAAAAATATACATATACCTATGGCATAATGATACTGAATTTTTAGAGAAAATAAAGAATTCATTTATCAATCCAACAACAAGAAACGAACCATTACATCTAGGAAGAGCCGAAGACATCATAATCATAGAAAATATAACCCAAATCGAACCAAAAGTAGACATGTTAGAAGGAAACTACAAAATGTTCTTCTGGATACCACAGAAACCCTACACATGGGGCGATAACATTTCTTTTGAATTTGAAAAAGTCAGAGGACTACTCTACCAAATACCAACCTTCTACAGAATAGAAGGAGGAATGAGACAATTCGAATACATTACCGTAAAGTTAAATAACGGAATAATAACAAATATTGACTTTTACATAGACAGTGAACTTGGATACCCTATTCTTTTAGCAGATTTCGCAACCTAGAAGGAGGGGAAAATGAGTAATAATCACGAAAACATAGAAATTTTGGCTAAAAGCAACAAAGCTAACAATACAAAAGTCAGATTGAGCAAACACATAGAAGACCTTCTAATTGCTTTCAGCAAACTAGAAAAACTCATACCTAAAGAATTAACAATCCCCACAAAAATTAGCATAATATTTCATGACATTGGTAAGGTTCTACCATCATTCCAAGCTAAAATAGGTAATAAAGAATACCTAGAAGCTTTCAAGGACTCAGAAATTATATCCGTCGACATACCTCACTCCATTTTCTCCACCTTCCTCATAAACCTTGATACCCCAAAGATAAAGGAAATACTGAACAATCTAGAAAAATACAAACACCCCATACTTTCAGCTATAGCCTACCACCACTGGAGAGAAGAAACATTCAACGAATGCATAAGGTATAACGACAAGATGAAAAGACAACTAAGTAAAATTTCAAAAGAGCAAATAGAAAAACTCAAAGAATACATATCAAAAGAGCTTGAACTAATAAGTTTAGAAGATGTCAAAACCTTCACAAGCTTAGTAGGGTTAAACGAACGAATGTTCAGAGGGATAATGAACGGAAACACATTTTCTACATACATTGAAGCACCATACTCACAATACTCTTCGAAACTTATCCTCCTGAACATTGAAAGTCTAAAAGAACAAAAAGAATACATAATGATATCCGGAGTTTTGCAACGATGTGATCACTTTGCTTCTTGGGTAGAGGAAAACCAAGATGATAATATTGAAAATGTAGAAATCCCACCGCTCAGCAAAGAAGAAGTGGCAAAAACTGTTGAAGAGACAATAAAAGATAAAAACAAAGGTTCAAATATCTGGCAAGTTACAAAGGTAGAAGAAGTAAAAAACAAAAACCTAACCTTCTTAGTAGCTCCAACAGGAATTGGGAAAACAGAATTTGCTTTCCTCTGGGGAAGTGGAAGCAAAACGTTGTACACCTTGCCAATGAAAGCAATAGTAAACCAAATTCACCAAAGAGCTACAGAGGTATTCAAAACCGAAAACACAGGAATACTTCACTCAGACGCAGATATCTACTTAATGGAGAAACAAAATTTCACCGATATTGAAAGTATAAAAGTATACGAAATGTCAAAAAATTTATCATTTCCATTTATCGTAATGACAGGAGACCAAATTTTCCCCTATGTCCTGAGATTCCCAGGATACGAAAGAGTAATAAGTGTACTTTCGTATTCTAACTTAGTAATTGATGAAGTACAATCATACGATCCAAAAGCCCTAGCAGTCGTTGTGAAATCCATTGAAACAACCTATGCACTAGGTGGTAATGTATTACTAATGACAGCTACACTGCCAGACTTCGTAAAAGAAGAAATAGAGAAAAGAATAAAAGGCTATAAAACAAACGAAGATTCAGACATTACAGAAGTAAACCTTTACGAAGAAAACAAAGAAAACTTCAAAAAAATAAAAAAAAACCTACTAGAATTGAGAACTATAGAAGCAAATAATGAAAACGAAGAAGCTATACCAACTGAAGAACTAGAAAAAGTCATATCCGAAGCCCAAAGCGGTAAAAGAGTCTTGGTCGTAGTAAACACCGTAAAAGCCTCACAAGATATATTCGCGAAAATTAAGGAACTTATAAACAACAAAAACCTTAAAGAAATAAAAACCTTTCTCATTCACTCAAAATTCACGATCAAAGACAGAGAAGAAAGAGAAAGAAAACTTCTAGAAGAATTCGGTAACCCCAAACCTCCCGACGAAAAACAAGGCAAAATACTAGTTTCAACCCAAGTAATAGAAGTAAGTATGGATTTGGATGCTGATGTTATATTCACGGAAATATGCCCAATTGATGCACTAATACAAAGAATAGGTAGAGTCGCACGAAGGTATTACTACATTGACGGTAAAATTTTTGACAAAAGTACCAGAGAGTTCAAAGACCTAACCAACTTCAAAGCGTACGAAGAAAACAAGCCAAATGTCTTTGTGTGGATAAGGAAAGATACAAACGCTTACGAATCCGGAAAAGGCAAAGTCTACAACAAAGAACTAATAGAGGAGTCAATTAAAATACTTTCAGGAATTCAGGACGACAAAATTGACCTAGAATATATAAACGAGAAAACTTTAGAACTAGACGAATACGAAAAGTACGCACTTTCTAATCTATTCTACGAGAAGGTTATCAAGCCAAAAGATAAAAAAGAAGAAAGTAAAGGGAAAAGCAAAACCAAAACCAAAGATCCTGAAGAAAAGAGCAAAAATAAAAGTTACATAACTGAATTTTACGAGACACTACGAATACTTGACATAGGCTACAGCGAAAAGAACAGAAAAAGCGCACAAGAATTCTTTAGAGAAGAAACCATAGTACCAGCAGTAATAGAAAAACAAATAAATGAATTCAAAAACGAAATAAAGAGATTCATCGCAAATCTAAAAGATGAAAACATATCATACCTAAAGTTCAAATCAGAAGTTCTAAGCAAATTTTTAGTAAATATTGAATTTTTTACTTACTATCGTAAGAATAAACTAAAACCAATCAAAAGCACTAGTATACTACAAGAACTTTTTGATGATGAAACATTTGAAGGGAAAGATAAAATTAAAGGGAAAATTGAAAGGTGGCTTCAAGATATTTTCGTCTTAGGAGTAGAATACGACCCTAACTACGGAATTCTAGACAACAAAGAAACAAAAGAGCCAACAGAAAATAACATTATATGAGCAATGAAACTAATCAAAAAAGTATAAAAGTAAGTGGTGTCAGAGTATATTATTTTTACACATGTCATAGACAACTTTGGTTTTTTGATAAAGGCATAAGCATGGAACATAATTCTGAATTTGTAAAATTAGGTAAATTACTCTCCTTTACTTCATACCCTAGGAAACACAAAAGAGAAATATACATTGATGGAACAATAGTCATAGACATAATTGAAAGCGAAAGCGTTATAGAAATGAAGTTAGGTAATAAGCTAGAAGAAGCCCAAAAAATGCAGTTACTTTATTACCTCTACTACCTAAAAAAGCTAGGAATTAACAAAAAAGGTATACTCGTATACCCAAAACTCAAAAAAAGAGAAGAAATCGAACTAAAACCAGAAGATGAAAAAGAAATAGAAAACGCACTAGTTAGGATAGATGAAATAACAAAATTAAAGAGTCCACCACCACTAGAAAGAAAACCTTTCTGTACAAAATGCTCATACTACGAACTTTGTTTCTCAGGGGAGGTATGAAATGGCTAGGGACTATTATATTTTCAGTAGTGGTGAAATAAAAAGGAAAGAAAATACCGTTTTTATCCAAAACGAAAAAGGTGAAAAAAAGTATATACCAATAGAAGACATTGAATCAATACACTTATTCGGTGAAGTCTCACTAAACACAAAGTTTTTAAATTTTATTTCCCAAAACAAAAAACTAATCCACTTTTACAATTATCATGGCTTCTACTCTGGTAGTTTCCTACCTAGAGATACCAATGTTTCAGGTGAATTACTAATAAGACAGGTAGAATTCTTTCTAGCCCCCGAAAAGAGGTTAGAATTAGCAAAAAAATTTTTAGAAGGCGCAGCCTTCAATATCATAAAGAACCTAAAAAACTACTCAGGAACCGATGAACATATAGAAAAGATAAACGAAGAACTCAGAAACCTTGAAAAGGCAAAAGATATTTCAAAAGCCATGGGATGCGAGGGAAGAATTAGAAGCACATATTACGATGCTTTTAATGTAATCCTAAAAGAAGGTTTTTCAATGGAAAAAAGAGAAAAGAGGCCACCAACAAACCCGATAAATGCCCTAATTTCATTCGGCAATAGCCTAATGTACACCCAAGTTTTAAACGAAATCTACAAAACACAACTCAACCCAACGATTAGTTATTTACACGAGCCAAGCAAAAAGAGATATTCTCTTTGTCTTGATATTGCTGAAATTTTTAAACCCGTGGCGGTAGACACGGTTATATTTAAGTTAGTAAACAATAAAATGATAACTCTAGATGACTTTGACAGTGATGTTGGGTACTGCTATCTAAATGAAGAAGGAAGGAAAAAGTTTGTAAAGGAATTTGATACCAAATTATCAACGACAATCAAGCACAGAAAACTGAAAAGGAATGTGTCATACAAAACACTGATAAGGTTAGAGTGTTACAAACTAATAAAACACTTTGTTCAAGATGAGGTATACAAACCTTTCAAGGTTTGGTGGTGATATGGCATACTTTATAGTTACATACGATATTGAAGAAAAGAGAGTAAACAAGGTAAGAAAGGTGCTCAAAAAATATTTTACTTGGGTACAAAATTCTGTTTTTGAGGGAGAGATAACCGAAAGCAATTTAGAAAAATGCAAAACCGAATTGTCAAAGGTTATGAAAAAAGAAAACGATTCTGTTTACTTTTATGAACTTGAGAATAGAAACAACTTAAAGAAGTTTGTTTTAGGAATTGAGAAGGACATGACAGGTAACATTTTGTAATTATTTTTATACCGGAGAGGCTCCGCCTCTCCGAAAAAACCTTAATTTTAAGTATTAAAGAAAAAATACTTTGCTTTCCTTCAGCAATTAGGAAAGTGTAGAGAGGTGAAACCTCTCTACATCAATTAGGGTGGGTGGGACTACTAATAGCAATGTGCTAGGCAAGACTTGCTAAATAGTACTTTGTACTGATTAGTATTCTTATCTTGATAAATAAAAAGGTGTTGGAAAGCGAAGTTTTCCAACGAGTGCTTATTAGCACTTCGTGCTTATCAGCACTTTCTTAATGAGGTGCTTAATAGTAATCTTCAATAAAAAAGATACAGGGTGTTGAGATGCGGAGCATCCTAACATTAAAAATAGAAGAAATGGTGCTTAATAACATCTCTAATGAAAGGCGTAGATTCCGAACGATAAAATAGGGTGAGTAGACTACTAAAAGTAGCATTCAACTAACCAGGGTTAAGGGATGCGTCAGCATCCCTTAGAACTTTAGGGTGGGCGGGCGGGACTACTTAAAGTAGTTACTTAAAGAAAAGTTAAGGGAAACATATCTCTTTTGTAATAAACTTAAAGGGTTCTTAATTGAATATTCTTAAGTGCTTAAGCACTCTTCAATAAAAAACATCTAGGGGGTTGGGATACGAAGTATCCCAACAAAAATTAGGGTGGGTGGGTGGGGCTACTTAAAGTAGTTACTTAAAAAAGAGTTAAGAGAGGCATAACCTCTCTTAAAAATTGCAGCGAACCTACTTTTAAGAAAAATCATTCGTTTCACCTTTTGTGAAGCGGTCTAGTGAATGAAATTTTTGATGATTTCAAAAACGCTATCGGAGGTTCGCTGCAACTCACCTTCTATTGCGAAGGGTACTTTTGGAAAATTAAATTGCTTTCAAAAACTCTTGACAATTATGAAAACGAATGATTATAATATATTTATAAAAATTGGGTTTTATCTGAACCATATGGGATTTAAACAGTCATAAATATTTTACTTTTTATATTAGTGTCTTAGTTTTATCTGAACCATATGGGATTTAAACTAACTAATGTCTGCGATAGGAATTTCCACTTCCACTTGTTTTATCTGAACCATATGGGATTTAAACACAATCGTTTACAAATTATTTTACTTTTTCAATATTTGTTTTATCTGAACCATATGGGATTTAAACTATTTTCTCTAAAATTTTATTTTTGTCTTCGTATATTAGTTTTATCTGAACCATATGGGATTTAAACTATAACTTGTGAATTCTCTTTTAGCAATGTTAATTGGTTTTATCTGAACCATATGGGATTTAAACTTAGAATTTAGAGTAATTTGTGTTCGGTTGAATGGAAGTTTTATCTGAACCATATGGGATTTAAACTTTAATACCTCCTGTTATTCCGCAGCACTAACTATTGTTTTATCTGAACCATATGGGATTTAAACACATAACTGTAATATCTCTTAAAGAGAGACTTAAGCTGTTTTATCTGAACCATATGGGATTTAAACGATGGATCCACCGCATGGGGATCTCCAGGATACATTAGTTTTATCTGAACCATATGGGATTTAAACGCTTTCATGTGCTCACTGTCAATCCTCAATAGGAACGGGTTTTATCTGAACCATATGGGATTTAAACTCAACCAAACCTTCAAATTCTTTCAAAACCTCTTCCGTTTTATCTGAACCATATGGGATTTAAACCTTTTTTAATAGTTTTTTAACGATTTTTTATGTTAAAGTTTTATCTGAACCATATGGGATTTAAACCTTTTTGAACGGATTTTTAAATACTTTTAGGCATGAAGTTTTATCTGAACCATATGGGATTTAAACGAGTAGAAGAAGAGTTGTGAAACAGAGTAATACATGGTTTTATCTGAACCATATGGGATTTAAACATCAGTAAAATCAGATAGATAATCAAAAACTTCTTTGTTTTATCTGAACCATATGGGATTTAAACAATATAATAAAATGAGTTAAATCTAATTGTTTTGCTGTTTTATCTGAACCATATGGGATTTAAACCTCCCCA
>Ga0078972_1015797_pt1 | contig 11428 bp, 13 predicted proteins | sample YelNatPaOPGAMG01_FD_67568 | JGI IMG/M metagenome (GOLD analysis project Ga0078972, IMG submission 67568) | Hot spring thermophilic microbial communities from Obsidian Pool, Yellowstone National Park, USA - OP-RAMG-01 (SPADES assembly) (version 2) | ecosystem: Environmental > Aquatic > Thermal...
GTGCTTCAGCAAATCCAAATATGATTACGGGAGCACCCAGAACAACCACAAGGAAATAGGGCAAGCCAGCTATGACCAGCTGATATCCCATGTCAGCGAAAAATGCAGAAAAGGATATCAGTAGTACATTCCTGTTGTATATATGATCCACCATACCAGATTTTTCCTCAATTTCCTTCATATGTTAATTCGCCCCCTCATATTTGGGAATCCAAATCATGACCTCCATGTTTGGTTTTCAATTTCTCAATCTGCGCAGCATGTTTCCATGCGACAAACAGGATTGGATTCTGGGATACACTTTAGGATGATTTAATTTTCAGGTTACATTTTCTTTTCCTTAAGATACTGAAGAAAGCCGTCTGTGAATTCGTTTATATCTGAAACTATGCCGAAATCAGAGTATTTGAATATAGGGGCGTTTGGATCATTATTTACAGATACAATAGTATTAACATACCTCAGTCCCACAACATGGTTGTCCTGACCTGAGACTCCCAGGTTAATGTAAAGATCCGAAGAGATGGAAGATCCTGTAAGCCCTATCTGCTGCTGACGGGGAACAAAACCCATGTCAACAATGGGCCTTGTGGCCCCCACGGTGGATCCCAGTTTACGGCTGAGCTCGAGAGCTTTCTGAACAAAATCCCTCTTCTTTATACCCCTGCCAAGCCCTATAACAGTACTGCTGGAAGATAATGGCATGTATTCTGAAGGTACGGGTATGTTTTCAAGAAGCCTGAAATTTTCACTGCCGGAAGAACCCTCATCCTCCACCTTAAATGTCTCAGACCCCCTGTATTTTTGAAACATTCCCGGCCTAACAGTAGCCATTGCAGGCTTTGTCCTGGAAATTATCTCCGCAACTATTCCTCCACCAAATGCAGGCTTAAGCTGAATAAGCTGCTTTCCATCATATTTTAAGTCTATACAGTCGGCAGTGAGGCCGAGAGATTTCTCCGCCGCTATTCTTGCAGCAATCTCCCTTCCATCTATGGTTGAAGGGAAAATAACAAACTCAGGTTTCTCTTTCTCCATGATCTTTATAATGCTGGTGGCAAAAGTATCATTGCCGGGAGCCTTAACTCTGATATACCTGTTGCATGGCATCCCTTTCAACTTTTCCGGGTCTAGATTTCCAGCCATTATTACCTCAAGATCCATTCCTTTTGTTATCTCCCATGCCTTTGAAGCTATTTCAATGGAAACCTCAGGATCACCCAGTGCAACTCCCATTACAGATCCATTTTTCCCATTTACTGAATTGTCTATAACTTCAGTCTCCTTTCTGGATTTCTTCTCATTAATTAAATCAAGTATTTTTTCATAAGCCTCTCTTCCGGGATTCAGAAATTTTACTGATCTGAGATTCTTTACCTCCGAAGTTCCGGTTACAACGGTTGGGGATGCATCTGTACCTGTGAAATCTATTCCCAGTTTTTCTGCGTTGATCACCACTATTTTCGAGATCATATCCGGAGTTTCCGGCTTAATGGATCTTGCCCTGTTGATCTTCTCGCTCACTGATAAGAGAGCAGGAAGAGTTCCTTCATACCGGTTAATTCCGTCTTCCCTGTCCTGTTCCAGGGTCATAGTTTTCATATCCTCAGAAAATTCAATCCTGAAAACTGAAGACTTGAATTTCATCCCGGCCATATATGCGACTTCAGGTGGAACCTGCGAAGTCTCCCCATCAAGTGAATATTTTCCCGCCAGAACCAGATCTGGTTTCACATATTCCACAACCCTGGACAGTATTTTTGCAGTTACCCATGTGTCAGAACCGGCGAATTTTCTGTCCGTAATAAGGTATGCCGTATCTGCACCCATTCTCAGAGATTCATTGAGTATCTCTCCTGCAGAGGGAGGCCCCATCGTTGCAACTGCTACTTCACATCCTGTCCTTTCCTTAATTCTAATTGCCTCTTCCACCGCCTTTTTGTCAAAGGAGTTGAACATCAGCGGTACGCCTTCCCGCACTATTCTCATGGTTTTACTGTCGAATGTTATTCTGTTTATATCCGGAATCTGTTTTACAAGAACAAGAATTTTCATGGATTTCCTTTCCGGTGGAAAATTTTTCACTGGAAGTCTACCAGTACTTCCCCATTCTCCACTTTAGTCTTATAGGATTTAAGGGGGGATATGTCTCCCGATCCTTCAGGAGGGCTTACCACGGACCCATCCTTTGGGTTAAATGTTGCAAAATGGTTGGGGCATATGAGTTTACCTTCATCCATGAAACCCTCGGATAGATCATAGTCTTCATGTGTGCAGTAAAGTGAAGTGGCAAAGTAGTTTTCCTTGCTTTTTATTATTAGTATTTCCTTGTTTTCCACTGATGCCTTGAACAGATCGCCATCTTTCATAACTCCATCCTTAAGAACCTTGTACCATGCCATATTACCTTATACAGTCAATTATTATAACTTTTTTTCATAGATTTTTGTCAGTTTCAATACAAGACAATGTTTTAACGGGCGTAATCAAAAAAATACTTAAACCCTGCACAACTTTACTTCTGGTAATGGTTTTTGGACAGTGAGGTTAAAAACAAATATCTTGAGGCCGGAAGAATAGGGAGAGAAGCTCTGGAATACGCACAGACGCTTATTGAACCTGGTGTTCTTTTTTTAGAAGTGGCAGAGAAAGCTGAGCAGTTTATCAGAGATCATGGCGGAAAACCATCTTTTCCTGTCAATCTTTCAATAAACAACGAGGCTGCTCACTACACTCCATCATTTGGGGATTCAAAAACTTTCAAAACAGGGGATGTCGTAAAGGTAGACCTTGGGGCACAGGTCGACGGGTACCTTTCGGACAACGCTGCAACAGTGGAGGTGGGAGAATCCGGAAAACATTCAGATCTCATTGACTGCACCAGGGAAGCACTGAATGCCGCATTGAAGGTCTTAAGGCCCATGATACCTGTTAAAAAAGTAGGTGCAGAAATCGAGAAGGTTGTATCGTCATTCGGCTTCAAACCTGTTAAGAACCTTGGAGGACATGGAATAAACAGGTATGACCTGCATTCTTCAATATTCATACCCAATTACGACGACGGAAACGCGGCCTTGATAAAACCTGATACTGTAATAGCCATAGAGCCATTTGCAAGCTCGGGAATTGGTATGATACACAATGGACCCGGAGGGAATATCTACATTCTTTCCGGAACGAAGATAAACAGGGAAGAGGAAATATACAGGAATTTTAATACAATACCATTTGCTGAGAGATGGCTGGCAAAAATTGATCCAGACTATAAAAAATATCTTAAAAAAATGGTTTTCAGGAGAGAGGTATCACACTTTGCCATTTTGAGGGAACACTCAGGCGCATTCATATCGCAGGCGGAACATACCATAATGGTACTTTCTGATGATATAGTGGTGACAACAAGGAAATAGCCTGTTCAAATAAGTTTTCCAAGTACCGCCTCCATCGCAACCATGGTAACCTTTTCCACCGGAAGAGTTGAATCAATAACTACCCAGTTACTGCCAATCATCTTCTGGTAGTAGGTTCTGACCATTTTCAGATATCCCGGTTCCTCGAATCCTGATCTTTCCCTCCTTCTGGCAATTCTTGAGGTTATCCTGTCCGGTTCCATATCCAGAAAGAGGATCAGATCGGGTATCCTTGTTATAATTCTGGAAACATTCATCATCCACTCCAGAGTGGTATCCATGCCACCAAGGAGACTCTCCATAAGAGGTCCCTGATATGCATAGGAAGAATGAATATATCTGTCTGAAATGACAATCCGATTCTGATCAAGTTCACTGTTTATTGCCTTCTGGTGATACAGCCTGTCAATAGTGAACCTGAAGAAAAGTTCAATTGCATTCTCGGCGGTCCTGTTTCTCTGTTCACTTTCGGTGATGAAAAACCGATCTGTGGGTTCACGGGTCAGAAAAACCGGTCTGCCAAGTTCAAGAAGGTTTTTTTTCAAATTTCTGGCAAGAGTGCTCTTACCAGATCCATCTATTCCTTCTATGCTTACAAACAACACTGATCATGGTTTAATGCAACGGAAACATAAGAATATGTCCAAAGCTTCTGCCTTCTTCCATGGAAAGGTTCCTTTCATAAGAGTAATTAGGGGCATTCCACATAACCATATATGGAAAATAAAAACTACAAGGGTTTTAACACCAAGGCTGTGCATGGTGGAGAGCTCAAAATTCCGGAATTTGGAAATGTAACAACTCCAGTTTTTGAAAACTCAACATTCGTATATCCGAATTACAATTCTGAGGCATATCTCGATCATACCAGCAATCTTCCTTACATATATTCCAGGTGGGGAAATCCGACGCTTCAGGCACTTGAGCTGAAATATTCGGAACTTGAAAACTCACATCACGGGCTTTCATTTTCATCGGGGATGAGTGCCATAGTTTCAACTGTCCTATCCATCTGCAAAAAGGGTGACAGGATACTTTCCATCTCTGATCTCTACGGACAGACCAGTTCATTCTTCTCTAAAGATGCGTTGGAAATGGGCATAGAAACAGATTTCATAAGCGTGGAGAAATTGAATTCTGAAGAGTTTTCCACACGAGGATATTCCATGATATATCTCGAATCAATAACAAATCCTACTCTGAAAGTTTCCAATATAAAATCAACTGCAAAAATTGCAGGGGAAACGGAAACACCTGTTGTTGTGGACGCAACATTTGCATCCCCATATAACCAGAAACCTCTTGATCTTGGAGCAAAGGTGTCAATTCATAGCGGGACAAAATATCTTGCCGGGCACAGCGATATAGTGCTGGGAATGGCAGCTACAGATGAACATTTATTCCATTTGATTCATTCAAAAAGAAAGGTTCTTGGTGGGACTCCTGACGCACTGCAGGCGTTTCTTGCCTCAAGAGGGATCAAAACACTGGGTTTAAGAATGCAGAAGCACAATGCCAATGCTGGCGAGATATTCCGCTACCTAAAGCAGGAGAAAAAGGTAAAGAGGGTATTCTACCCGGGCGATCCTGATTCACCATTCTATGATGTTGCCAGAAAGAACCTGTCAGGTTACGGAGGCATGATATCATTTGAACTCATAGGTGGAATCGAAGCCGCAAGGCTTTTCATAAAGCATCTTGGCATTCCATCAGCTGCACCAAGCCTTGGAGGTGTGGAAAGCCTCGTAACCCTTCCTGTTGATACAAGCCACTCCACAATTCCTCCACAGATCAGAAAATCTATGGGAATAGAGGACGGTCTCGTTAGATTCTCCACAGGAATTGAGGATCCTGAGGATCTCATTTCCGATATGCAGAATGCGTTTGAAGGGGTGAAGTGATCAGAGAAGCGGATATTTTCCCGTTATTGGATCTATGACACTCTCCTCTACAGGGCCAATGCCCAGGCATGTCACTGTTCCTGGCATTATCTGGGTAAACCCTGCATCTGTGATCAGACAGGATATTATGCCCATCTGATCAAGCAGAGTCTTAAGCCTCATAACTGCTTCAAGGCTGTCAATCCTGATAACTATCTTTTTCTGCCCCTGGCTTATCCATTCCCTGAATAGCTTCCTGTCATCCTTTTCGGATTTCAGGGCACATGAGACTGCGGCATGGGCGGCCTGGGCTGCTATTTTGCCTTTCCCCATGTCCAGGTCTTTCCTCACTGCAATAACCATTTTAACACTGTCTACCATGGCACATCCTTCTTGTTCATCCTGTATCCTATAATGTTAACAGCCCTGTGGAGAGGTGGTGTAATGACCAGTATTGTGATCAATCCCACTATGTCTCCGTAATAAATCATGAAAAAATGCCTTTCAAATATGAAGAGCAAGAGGAATGCCATCAGAACGAAGGGCCATTGATCAAGAAGGGATCCTTTTCCACCCCTTTCTATGCCTATTCTCCTCTTTATGAATGAACCAGCCATGTCGCCAAGAAGGGAACCGGCACTCATTGTAACCAGAACTCCCACTGCGCCGGTTACTGTGGATGAAAAGTTTCCTATGTGTAGATTTAAAACAACCAGAATGGCATAAATTATAAGGCCAAATATGACTCCGGAAGCAACTCCACCAAAAAAACCGCTCCATGTCTTTCCGTCTCCAAAAATCCGCTTCCCATCCACAAACTTTTTTCCAAAGTCAACAGGAAAGTGCCCTCCTGTTATGACCGCTCCGGGATTGGCAATGAACGCAGGTATGAAAAACAACAGAGACTGAAATATTTCAAGGGGGATATCAGGCATACTCTTCTACAGCTTTCAGTATATCAGCTTTGGTTATTATGCCTTTCAGTTCCCCTCCATCCATGATGAGAACCGCGTTTGAGAATTTCAGAAGGGGATATATCATAGAAATGGGGCTCGATTTGTCCACCTGTGGTGGGGTTACGCCCATCACCTTACGAACCAGGAGATGCTTCAGGGATTCTATGGTGGCCCCCTTTATGAGAAGATCGTTGATATCACTCTCCGTTACAGCGCCTATTACCTTTCCGTCCTGTGTAACCACAGGCAGCTGTGAATAACCCCTCTCCCTCATGGTATTTAGCGCAGATATTATGGAATCCGATGGATTACATGTAACTATGGACTTTGTCATTATCTTTCCTGCCACAATATCTATTCCGGTTGCCTTCTGGCCGGTTTTGTTGAGGTATTCAAATATTTTTCTCACCTTGTCATAGGTGGGGTTTATGGTACCTTTTTCAAGTCTTGCAATATAGGACTGGCTGACACCGCTGGTTTTTGCAAGTTCTTTCTGGCTTATGCCAAGATTCTTCCGCATTTTCCTCAGTTCTTCTATAGATGGAAGCATTTACAATGATCATATTACCTGATTACATAAATAATATTACTAATTTAATTACTCATGGTAATTACGTGTTTACCACTTTGAGTACCTGAAGCAACCCTGAACTCCATGATCAACAAGAATAAGTTAAATGATCAGGTAAAATTTATTTAGAATAGGCATCTGTATAATTATGAGCATGAAAGATTCACTATCGTTCAAGGGGTCCATGGCCACTCAGTTACTGCGGAATCAGCACATAACTACCGTAGAATTTGCGGAGGGATACCTGGACAACAGCATTGAAATAAACAAGTTCCTTGAGCATGTGGATTACTCTATAAAGGTTCATTTCGCACTGGAGGATAACTTTCTCATACCAATATTCAGGCCGTACCTCAGGAAATATCTTGATTTCGAGGAGCCAGTAAGGGTAATAACAGGCGAACATCTTGCAATAAAGAGGGAAAGGCAGCTGCTTTTCAGGCCAAACATCACCGAATCTGATGACGAGATCCAATTATCACAGGATGAATTATCTGGAAAATGCGCCATTATAGCAAAAACTCTCCTCCAGCATGTATACAAGGAGGAAAACGGACTTTTCGGGCTCGTTGATGCCTATCTTCCGGAACCTGAGAAGAAAGAGGTCTCTGCCAAAATTGAAGAAAATCTTCCATTGCTAGAAAAGGCTGCCGGAAAGTGATCATTTCTCAGTGCCAAAAAAATACCTGAATGCACTGGGACTTATACCTGTTGCATCCATATATTTTCCTATCCCGAAAGACTCAATTATTGAAAGGGCATCTTTCATGGAGGACTTCAATTCAATGCTATCCATTTGATTCCATCTTGGGAAAATATCCACTTCCTCGGAAGCGTTGTGATCAACCAGTAATCTGTAAAATAAAGGTTTTCTCTCCAGAACAAGATTATGGTTTCCCGATTCATGCCATTTTATGATATTTAAGGCAAGTGTGTCAATGAGCTTATGATCTGCCTTGATTCTATCCGTACGTTCACTGAACTGTTTCGAATCCATGAAAGGATAGGATTCAAGAACTGGAAAACATATTTTCTCTTCAAGTTCTATGTGGCATTCCTTTACATAGGAATGAAAATTTTGGAATACATCGTCATCATAATAATTCCCAACAATCCATTTTGAATGCTTGATTGCAAGGTGTTCAATCATCAGTATTTCAGCAAGGTCAGCCATATGCGGACTTTTTTATATTCTACTTTCAGTCTTAAAGCTTTCGAAGCCAGGCATTAAAATGTTTAAACAATGAATAAATAGTATGTATCAATTACACATTTATTGCAAAGCGTGAAAAGCTCTATTGTAAAATATAATCGTATAACTGCACCTGTTCTTGCAGTGGCATTCTCTACTCTGGCATTATTTGCTGCCATTTATGTCTACGAGGCATTTCTTTTTCTGATTCCTGTTATAGTGTTCTTCTCTTTTCACTTTACAAAACTCTACCGCCTTAGGACAAGAATCGTTGGAGGGCTGGTCATTTTCATAATTGTCGCCATGATATCGGCCGGCATCTCAACATCGGTAATTTACACAACTGATCCAGTTGTTACAGATCATTACACAAACCTGAGCGTACAGACTCAGGTTACCCCGTACGCCGGAATCTACTCAAGCTACAACTTCACCATGAAAGTTTTGGATGGGGTACACCTGAATCCGGACTACGTAACACTTGCAATAAACACAACAGCTTTTCAGAAAAACGTCACGGCGGATGAGATGCATTACTATACAAATACCTCAGGGGACCAGGTATTCTATTATGTCTATACAAATCCACCATCAGATATATATTCATACAATTTCACCTTCCAAAATCAGACTGGTGCAACACTTTACACAGGTTTCGGCACGGGTAGCGGTCCAGATACCCTGTCAATTTCATCCACATTCAAAGAATTGTTTATCGTGACAGTAATAAACGATGTCATTATATTCGAAATAATACTGGTTGCAGGTATTTTCATAGCAAGAAGCTTCTCAAATTCGGCCAGAAACAGGGTAAGGCCTCCACAGAGGCCAAAACAGCCTGATGCAATGGATCAGAATAACAACCAGTGAAAGCTTAAAATTCCTGCCAGCCAATATTTTTATAAAATGGCTGGAAGATATTTCCAGGAACAGGTTGCATGGTAAATTCAGGTTTTTATATGTAAATTTTGTTATAACTTCATGAAAATTAGTATGCATAAAATAATTCTGTGAAACTATCTTAACAAGCCATGGAGACACTGCGAAAGGTATATATTTGATTCCTTAATATCCAGAAAGTTTCTGCGTCGATGGTTTGTTATGAGTGATCTTCTTGAAGAATTTGAACAGAAAAAGGAAGTTATTAGGGAAATAGTAGAGGAGCATGTAAGCAAAAGGGACAATGCTTCCACTGAAGCCCATGAATATGCACAGCTCCGCGATGAGCTAAACACAAAAGTTAGAGAAATGAGGGACGATGTAAAGAGGAAGATCGCGGAGAAGAATGAGCTTATAGAAAAGGTCCAGAATATGAGGGCCGACAAGGAAGATCATTATCGGAAGCTCTCTGAACTCAGGAAAGAAATGAGGAAGATCAGGGACGAAGCAAATATTCAGGGCATCGACAGGCGCGACATCAAGGCAAGAAAAAAGGATCTTGAGAGGCTTGAGCTCAAGCAGCAGACAACCCAGTTGAAGAAGAATGAAGAACTCAAGGTGGTCGCGGAAATTAAAAAACTTACAAATGAAATCAAACGAATGGAAAAACAGTTCGAGACTGAAATGGAAGGCAACTCCTCCATCAGGGAACTTAATGCAAAGATCAACGAAGAAAAGAAACTCGGCGAATCTGAAAAGAAGGAAATTGAGGAAATTTCTTCAAGGATTTCCGCAATAAGTGAGGAGATCAACAAAGATCTTCAGGAACTCGATGAAGTCAGGAAAAAGGCCGATGAATACCATGAGCTGTTTGTCAAATTCAGCCAGGAATCCACAAAGGAGCACGAAGCTTTCATTCAGGCAAAGAATGATCTGAGAGACCTTGAAAAGGTCATAGGGAGCCTCCGTACAAAGACCAGGGCGACTAAAAAGAAAGAGAAAGAGGGCGAACTTCAGAAAACAGCGACAACTCTATTTGAAAAATTCAAGAATGGGGAGCAGTTAACTACAGAGGACCTCCTTATACTTCAAAAAGCAGGATTTTTATAAACCAAAAATTAAAAATATTTCATTGACCGGTTATCCATGGTTATTTTAATGCCCATGCAAAATTCCGGTCAATTATGCGACATCTTCTGGCAGTATTTCCGATGACAGTGATACATTATAAACTCTGGATTTGCTCTGGAGCTGAAGTTTAGGGGCAAGTACGCTCTCCTCAATCTCGCAATCCGATCCTATCTCTGTCTGTTTCATTATGACGGATTTAACAATTTTACTACCGTCCATAATCCTGTCGGAATCCATGAGAATTGAGTCCATTATCTGCACATCGTTTCCAATTTCAACATTATCATATATTGCAGACCTGATTATTTTGCTGTTTTTTCCTATTTTTACGTTTTCACCGATGAACGTCGGCCCTTCAATATAGGCGCTGGAAAATTTAGAATGTGGTGTCTTTATGATAACGGTCCCCTTCATTCCATTTCCTGATACCTCCATTCCATATTTGGCTGTCATAAGCTGGTTGGCCTTGATCATGTCATTGGGCCTGCCGGTATCCAGCCATATGCCCCTGGCATGGTAACCATATATGTCAATGCCCATGTCCAGCAGTTTGGGGAAGAGATCTCTTGCAAAGTCATATGGTGATCCACCGGGGATGTATTTGAGAATTTCAGGTTCAATCACATACAGGCCGGCATTTATAAGTTTTGAAAACGTCTGCTTCGGATCAGGCTTCTCCAGGAATCTGACCACCTTGTTTTCCTTAAGTTCCACTATGCCGAATTGTGATGGGTCTTCAACTGTTGTCAGTGCCATGGTAATCTTTGCACCCATCTTTTTATGAAATTTCACCACGTCGCTTACATCCAGATCGGACAGTGTATCTCCGCTTCCAACAACAAAGGTATCATCTATAAATTTTGAGATAAGCCCAACGCTTCCGGCTGTTCCTGCTGGCTCTCTCTCCACAGAGAATAGGATGTTCTGGTCATCCTGTTTAAATTTAAGAACGCCGTTTATAAGTGATTCGAATTTGTAGCCGGTCGTTATTATGACATCATTAATGCCTGCGGCATAATATGAATCAAGAATGTATCCAATACAGGGTTTCCCTGCAATTGGGACAAGGGGTTTTGGAATAGAATAAGTGATAGGTCTCAGCCTTGTGCCCTTTCCACCGGCCATAACCACCGCTTTCAGTGACATACTTACACATCTTAAATTGATTTATTAATCTTTTCAACAAATATTACTGGAATTAAAAAAAATAGATGAACGATGTCTGGTAATTCCAGTTGCGTTCATCTCTTCACGCTGCTAATATTTCCGTGGAATTCAGAAGTGAGGAATTTTTTTCTGTTTCTAAGGATTCTGTTGTATTCAAACACAGCAGGCTTGACATAATTATCTATGTAATCAAGGATTTCTAAATCAGAATCTCCGGCCTGTGTGAACGCCATGGACATAAG
>Ga0078972_1015798_pt1 | contig 11427 bp, 9 predicted proteins | sample YelNatPaOPGAMG01_FD_67568 | JGI IMG/M metagenome (GOLD analysis project Ga0078972, IMG submission 67568) | Hot spring thermophilic microbial communities from Obsidian Pool, Yellowstone National Park, USA - OP-RAMG-01 (SPADES assembly) (version 2) | ecosystem: Environmental > Aquatic > Thermal...
TCAGCCACGAATTGTCTGCCGTTGTTCAGCAGATCGTTGATGAAGATGTTGAAAAGGAGCGGGGATGCGCGGTCGCCCTGTCGCAGTCCACGGCGGATTCTTCTGGAAGGGGTTCTTGAGCTGTCGCCCAGTCGGATGCGCATCCACGAGTCTGCATAGAGCGCACTGAAGAACGCCAAGCACTTTTCGGAGACTCCGGCGCGTTCCATCTTGAGAAATGGAGCCTCGTGCGGGACCGTGTCAAAGGCCTTTTGAAAGTCGATGAAGCATACGTAAGTTGGTTGTTGGCCGCTAATGGAGCGACGTTGCACCACTTCAGTTAGGGTCAGGACATGGCTCATGCACTCCTCGTGGCTCCGGAATCCAGCCTGTTCTGGGGAGAAGAACTTGCGTACCAAGAGGCCTCTCTGGATCCGGTTCGTGGGAATGGCGCAAAGTAGCTTCATGATTGACGGGATGAGGCGAATAGTCCGGTAGTTGTTCATGTCTGTGTTTGTGTACGTCGGAGTCCTTTTTGAGGATCGGTACGACCTCGGCAGTCCTCCATACATCCGGGATGTACGCCTCTTCGAACATGCGTTGGATGAGCTCCACAAGGCGTTTGCCTAAGCTTGTGTCAGGTTCATCTGGTATCGATGGTGTCCCTGTTGTCCCGTCTTTTGGGGTCGCCAGTTTCATCCACTCCGCCGCGATACCGTCGATGCCAGGTGTTTTGCGGTTGCATGACCATAGCACGGTCCGAACAGATTCAGGCCAGAAGATTGGGTCGTTCCATTCCGGTACCGATTCGAGGCGCGGTAGTTCTGCGGCATATTGGTGCCAATAGATTGGGTCTTGGCAGTGCCCAGTTGCTTCTTCATGCAGCTCTGTGCCGTGGTCCGTCCAGGCCTCATTCACTGAGGCACGCTCCGTCCTCAGCGCTTCCTCATAAACGATTGGTGTGAGCCCCAGGCACTTTTTTGGTGGGTCCAGTCTCGATCGAATGTAGCGCCAGGTCTCATCTTCGTTGGTGCTCTCTAGCATAGATTTCGCTAGGGAGGCGATTTTGAGGTTTCGATCCTCTCGTTTGTCTTCTCTGGAACGTTTCTTCGTTCTTTTGATAGCTTCTTCATGTTGCGCCTATAGCGCCGTTAGGACTGCCTTCGCTTCCTTGTCTCCGGCGTTGGCGCGTATGGCGGTGTGGTTGACGATCTGATAGAGTCGGTGGCGCTCGTCAATCCGGGTATTGGTACGTCGTTTCAGGCACTGAGGTTTGCAACTGTTGCGTTCTGGTGCAAGCAGTCCCAGCTCTCCGGCAATCTTCTGATTCCCATCTACAAACTCGCGTGCCAATTGGTCTAAAGATTTGTATGCACGGCTTTTCGGATCTTCAGCGCTGTGAGTAGGTGACTCGGTTTGGCGACGGCTTTCTTGAGTTCCTGCTGGGGTGCTCTTTCGGGGACGACTTGTGATGGGCTCGCTGGAGCCCCCGCCTGTGGGCTCGTTCGGGAGTTCTTCTTTCTATTCTTCTGTTTTTTTCTTGCTGGTCTACTTCTTCTTCGGGCTCTTTCCTGAGCTACATTCTCTGGTTGCTTTGCATCTAGGTGGATCATGAGGTTTCTGTGTCTCCTTCTCCGTGTCTGGTTGGGTCTCTTTTGCCTTTTGTACAGTCCTCGACTTGTATCAGTTCTTCATTACTGTACTGGTAATTCGATATCTCGTAGTTCAATACCGAGGCGATCCCGCTAATATTCCATGATGCGAAACCTATCGAGTCGTAGCGCATAAGGGAATAGGAGTAACGCTGCGGTACTCGAGAGATACGTTGTCGATTGAGATGCACCCTCCACGGGGTGTGTGAGAGCACATGCCACCAGCGCCTCCTGCATTCCAGTCGTTCACTGAGTGTCTGCCGCAGCGCTAGCGTAGAATCAGATGTACGCTAGTCAAGGTCGATTCAAATGCGACCTTTATATTGCCCGACGCTTTAACCTCCCCTCAACAATTGGGAACAGTCTGCAAACCACCCTTTCAGCGGCTACGTATCCGCTCCCCAAACACATAGGCGGGCAAGTCGCTTATTCCAGCTTCGACCGCAAACATACTGCCAGCCGTCTTCAAAAGTCTCCGCCGAGACTTTTTCCAAAGTTGAGGTAGGTACCCAAGGTAGGAGATAAAACTGAGCCCGAGTCCGAGGATCGATCCAAGATTTGCGCCCGAACCTGCAGCGTTGATTCGGGAGGGGCGGATGACTGATCAGGATTTTCGTCAACATTTTCAGCTGCTGCTGCCGCCGCCCCTCCGTTCGTTGCGGTCAAGGTCCCTGGCGTGGGCTTCCTTCGCCGTCGCCCAAGCACCCCGCGTTAACCCACTTTCAGAGCTTCTCCGGAAAAACTAGACCTCTAAGGCGGGCGTGGTGTGTGGGTCTTTAAGATAGTTGTTCTTTAATAAATAGTTTGCGACTAGTTTGTTTTGTCTTTTTTTATTCTCCTCGCGCCCGTTGCATCACTAGCCACATTATTCGCGGCGTTTCTCCGTCCTATTCGAGTAGTTATTGTTACTTTGTGCACATTGTTTAAAGCGCGTTCGTTTATTGAAAAACTCAAAACAGTATTCAATCGTGTGTACCTCGACTTGAAAATGACCTGCCGTGCCAGCCGCTGCATGCACGCGCTGTTAATCGTTCAATTCTTGCACATAAAAGCGAATTTGTTGACGGGGTGTTGGTTCATTGTGCTTGGGGTGAACGATGCGTTCCTTGCCTCCCAGTGGCTCTAGGTGCTCAGAAGACGCAATGACATGGGTGCAAATAGTAGGAACACGAGCGGACCAAGTGCACTTCGCGCCAAGACCCGAACGGTGTGGTCGGGGGGCTCCCGTCTCCTTCACGAGACCCCTGCTTTCGAGGCGTCGCCAACAGGCGTTGATGGTGCGCTGGTGTCCAGCACGCCTGTGCGCCGGAAATAGCAACGGTAATCAGCCGAAAAAGACGCGAGCAAAGCAAACATTCTCGCCACCACCGAGTACCTTTTACCAGGCCCTAAACCAAGCAGTGGAAGCAGTTTTAGCAGCAGTGGAGGCTGGAGAGCGTCTACTGGAGATTGAATTCCCTCCATTGCCCGCAAGTGTGCTGAACTCGACCAGATCTTCATCGGACGACGTTATTGACGCCAATACGCGACTGGCGTTTGACTTTGCGAAAATGCTTCAGGAAACAACGCGAGAGAGACGCAATGGCCGCTCGACTTATCAGCGAGTCGCGCTCATCTATCCCGACATGATCGAGCGTAACCGAGCCTTTGCGGGGGATGCTGCCCCCAAGAAACCAGGCTCGGGGTATGCAAATCGCTTCGGTGATACAGTCGGCACTGCGGACAGCCGCATCCGGCTTGCTGCTCTGCGCGCGGGCTATGAGGCTGGTAACTTTATCCAGCGAATCCTGCAAGCCAATATTCGCGACGGTGATGCTGGCGATCGTATCGAACCCATTTTGGATGATGACGATATTTTTATCGTTCTTGGCGCCTCGGCGCAGGAGCTCGTGGACGTGGAAAAGTTCGTGCAACGTCTCGAAGAAACGGACAAAACGAGAGGCGACCAGCGACCCGTCATTCTATTCAATATGCAGCTGGATACATCACGTGGTGATCTGGGCTTGCCTGCGTTTCCGTCTCGGATGCTCCATCACCGCTTTCTATGTCGATTCTTGCCCGTCTACTACTTGCGAACGCGCTCGTACTCGAGGTCGATTTCGCGACCTCCATTTGTTGTCAACTATCAAGGCGCAATATTTAGGGTATATCCAGAGCCATACCAGGTGCTTCTCGAGACCCAAGAGAATCGTTACCGGCAGGTTGCACAGTATGCCACACGGCCGAGACTCACAGAGGCCAAGGATGCCCTAACGAAGGCCGTATTTCCACAACAGAACGAGAAAGATGGTGGGTCATTTGGTTTCTTGCGGCGAGGGATGCAGACAGCGACCTGGTGGGAGCGTGCCTCCGACGACAGCTCTGTGTCGAACAAGTGGCGTCAGTAGCGTCTCCGTGGCACTGGCCAGAAGCGCCGTTCGGCCCAACACTCATTTCAGCTTCGTCCAAGGTAAAGCTGGGGTTAGGGGTACCGGTTCGAATGAGTGTAACTTGTTCCAGCTCACAGACTCCGTGGAGTTGTCTTTAGCTATCGTTTGCGAGCGTCCGCTTCGCCGGAGTGTGCCTTTGACGGACCTGGAGCTCTTCTGGTATCTCTTCTTGAACCAGCGGTCGAAGTCGTTTCGGGAGACGGTCTGCTACGTCAGCAAAGAAAGGGCCGCGACTTTTAGCTCGAAGAAAGCGAATCCTCCGCGCCTCCGCTGCGCGTCGCCAACGTGGCGTACGGTTATTCAGTATCGGAAACGGCGGTCGGTGGATCCGCATTCCGATGACCCCGAGCACCCCTAAGAGCATGGTGCGTATAACGTAAAGTTGCAAGTCCGCGTGATGATGTAATTGTCCCTGTGAAAATGCGTCCACCATGGGACCGTCGAGCAGCGCGGAAAAACGCTGCCCAGGGACTCGGCGCCTTCTGCGCACCAGCTGCTGACCCCTCGCCACACGCGCAGACAAGCCTTCGGCCGCAGCGTCGCGGCGACAAAACCTTCCACAAGTGCCAGCAGCTTTGTAAGCAGTTGAAAAGAGACCCGCGAACGCCAGTGTTTGGCTGGTTTTTCCGAAAAGCATCCGTGCGTCAACTCCTCTAGTCCAAAGTTCGCAAGCTGTACGCACACAGTATAAAGTCCCTTAGAACGCAGCGCCAGCACGAGCGCTTGCCGTAGGCGCCGCCAGTTTGAGATCCGATCACCACCGTCGCGCAACGCCGTGGCACAGGCACTCGCGGAGGCGTCTTGTTCTTATGCAGAGGCAGTGCTGCGGCAACGGTGCATCCTGGGTACCGGTACGTACCTGCGGTAGGCTTGGCATCTGGTGGTTCGCTCGACTGTGCAATCCGTTATGCCAACGCGAATACTAGTCCGATGTGACTGGAACCCGAACGTGCTTAGATCGGAGCGGGAGTGTCTCCACGGCGTCCAGGTCAACTGCGCATCCCGGGGATTCTTGTAAGCGTTATCGATTGTGCATCATAGGGAAAGCCGGCGCTGGCATAGACGCAAGTCGTCTCGCAGCTCGCTGGATCCAAAGTAGAACCCGCACAGACGGACAAGACCAGGGCTGATAGAAAATTGTCAAGTTCGGTGAAGCGCTGCAGCGATCTCGTTTTTGCTGATCGATATACTCAGCAGTATCAGCTCATAGAACACGCTTATCGCGCATGAATCTCCAGCAGGAATGATTCCCGGTACAAGTTTCAACCGTGCTCTAGATTTGCTGCATTGTGTTTGCCGTACAACTTTTGTGCTTTGCTCCAGCGAGTAACCGATCCCCTCTGTCCTGACCGCTGATTGTTTTCTTCGATAGCATTCAGCGTTTCAGCACAACGCTCACAATGACTGTTAAACGATTCCCTCGAGCGTCCGCTTAACGTAAAGCCACCGAACGCTCTGGAGGCACGAGACATTCCCGGATGTCGACTGCAGATGCTGCCGTCGACACAAACATATCAGACAGGACTTTTCCTCAGGAACGGAAACTCGATTGGCCCGGTGAAACTCCAGATGCCCAGCGCACCGCGTACGTTGCACGGTCTCAGCGTGGCGTTGCAGTGCCTCCAGCCATGGGGGCGGCTTCCTACAACGCTCGCACCCTTGGGGTTTCCCGGTCAGTCTTGACGATCTTGCACCGTAAAAAAATCCAAGGTCACATTCGATGATCGTCAGGTCTGCCTGCACACAATTTGTATTGATCGACATAACATTTCAGTGAACCAGGGATCCTCGATTTCTTAATCGAAAGAAAGTACACACGAGCTCGGGATCCTCGAGTGCGCGAAGGATCTCGGCATCCAGTAGAGCGTGGCATAGTGTTCGCGCTGAAAACGAGAAAGGTTTTCGGCATTTTCGAAAGGTTATCTTCTAGGCGGACGCTCCCGCGAACCGCTCGAGTCTACCAGGCTAGTGAATCATCTACCTCTCCAATGGCAGGTGCTTTAGTGATATCTGAGCAGCAACTCGTCCGCTACGCAGTTCACTCTGGGACAAAGAGCGGGTAGATTGCGCCTGGACGTCGCTCTGGCCGCTGTAGACTCCCTGCATATTGCTTCGCGATGCGGCACGCAGTACGTCTCTCCGTACAGTTTGCAGGCTCCCAGAATGATTTTGTACTCCGACCCCATGTCGGGTGATCCACGCGTCGAGTCGGCTACCCCAGTGGTATAGCAGAGCCGTTCTGTTTCCGTGATGCATCGGCTCCAGCAGTATAAGCGCCAAGGCGGGCGCTCAAAGCAAGCAATCGCCGCGCGATTGAAGGTACAAAACGGCCAGCACCTCCGAGAGAAAATATGGGATATAGAGCTGGAAGTTAGGGCACAACATAAAGAGCGATTTCTCGTCTGCCAATAGCTATCCCGCAATCTGGAGTCCATAATCAATGAAAATGCTTTGTCACTGCGGCCCGCGGCGGCCGTGCGTTACGCCGCGCAGTACCTCGGGAATTCAATTTCCGACTGACAAACGAACTGGCTGCTGCTTCTCAGTATTTTCTGTCGCCGCTGAGACGCTTCCATGCAGACACCTTCGCACGGAGCGCGTCCTTTCGGGACGCTCTCATACAGTCAGCAGCGTATCCATGCGCTCAAGGCAGAGTTGCTCCGCTATCGGACAGCGTACAGGAGGCTTCGGAGCTATGTTTCTCGAATCAACGATTTGCTGGAACAACGCGAGAGAGCGCTCGCGTGTTCTTCACGTGCAAGGCTCTTCCAAGCTATCGAAGAAAAGGTCGATCATGGCCAGTATCCTGACAAGGAAAATCGGGACTTTTCGTATCTGAATACTTTGGAACCTGTCGCCCCGGTTCAGGTGGAAAAGGAGAGCCTGTTGCTCGAGGGTACGCCAGCCACTGCGTTCAGTGTGAGTCCCGTGTGCGCCCGAGCCCCCAGAGACGGCAGAGCAATTATGGGTGGAACGCTGGGCGGCGATGTGCTCGATTCCTGCAACCGAGCATATTCCGAATACGCAAGCTGCACCACAGCGGCTAAACCCGAGAGTGTCGACGAAAATTCCGGTCAGACTGCAGGCTCTGTCCGAGCTGACGATCTGGTGAGCCCGCCTCGTACAGGTGCTTCGCCACACACCGTGCATAACCCTATCACTGTTGCAGCGTCGATTGAAAATCCTGGATTGCAGGAGGAGGTGCATGATTGCGCGCAAGCGAATGCGGTAGCAAAAGCGCCTGCTTCGACGCAAGCACCCTCCGAACCGCCATCGAAAAGCGGGAAACCCCCAACAGAACGGGCTCCGGCGAGGACACAACGACGACGACAACAACAACAACAAGAACGACGACGACGACGGCTGCCAGCTATCTGTGTTGAAGAGGTTCCCAATATCTGGGCAGTGAATCCGGAACACCCGCCAGGTGATCGTCGAAGCCAATCGAATGCTCTGATAAGCTGCCTGAAGCGTGTATCTCGGATGCTGGCCGGGGCGCTGGGCCCCTCGAGGCGCATCTGCCATCCATCGTATTCGAAAATCTTCGCATTATGCGGCGTTTCCTTTGGTGCGGGCTTCCTCTCTGCGGTGTTGACCATACAGCACGTAGAGTGCAGCTCTGGAAGCGCGCGGCGAAGCCCGCGTGCCTAAGCGTCCAGCACCGGCGACATGCGGCCTTGTGCGACGCACGCTGAGCATACACCAGCGGAGCGTGCCGCATCTAGTCCACCACGAACAGTGTACTTGGGCACCTACCCGAAATGCGTGGATATGCGTTGCTCCCTCGACACCGGATGTCAGGTCTGTGGACAGAGGACGACGCTGGCGCCGAACCAGAGCCGCAGGCCAGCTGTGCTGTGGCGGAAACGATCGATATCCTCGCAAAGCAATCGAATCTCTCGAGGTAACCTGTTCTCTTTTATACGAACACGAGGGACCAGCATGTTGCGCGCCACATGCTCGAATGAGAACACCTGAACCGCGGAGCGCATGATCGTGGTGCTCGCGCAACGCAGCCGCCATTCTGGGGCGTTGTCGCTACGCGATCACGACATCCAGCGCTGTCTATCGCTGCGGCCTTGGGCTTTTCTCCTTCGGGGCGCTAGCATCGGTCGCACTCGCTATCCGTTGACTGGGTAAAACTGATTCTATGAAATTTTTGAGCCATATCGTGTCCACCACTCTCCTCCTCAGCGAAAGCCGGTTACATTGAGATTTCATGCTGCTGTTCTTGTCGTCTGATGTTGGACACTGAGCCCTTTGTATGATGGAATCGCGCGGTATTGGCGTGAACTTAGACGCCACTCAGGAGCCAGCCATCCAGATCTAGAATTTCCTTATCTTTGGGAATATCGCCTTTCTCGGCCGCGGGAGATAGGTTCCAATCGAATGTTCCGAGGGCACTTGCGACATCGGCAATCTCGGTATGGTTCGCTAGTTCGAGGCCCTCGTTTGGGGCGAACTCCAACGGAGATACAAGTTCAGAGGCATCTGCCGAACATGTGGTGAGTTTCAGAAAGACCTCATCGCAGCAAGGCGTTTCCTGAGCGGCAAAGTTGTGCGCTCTGCCCATGTCCGTGCATATTTCCTTCGCGATATCTTCCTCGGACATTCTCATAAACGGACACGTCTTTGTCTTCTCTGCTGGGCGCTGTCTGTAGCGGTCCGAGCCAGACGCGCTAAGCGTGCGACGACGAGAGGACGCACACCGAGCTCGCAGCTGCTCGCGAACTCGAAGCTTGCCTACGCCATCCTTCAGACTCGTCAGTGATCCGGAACTCGAGCAGCGGCTCAACGGGGAGTGCGCCACGGTCAGCATGCACCTGTTCACAGGTGAATACGAGCTCGGAAGCATTTCGCCAATTTTTGTCTCCAGCGATGAGGAAACCTGAACGCTAGAGTACGTCTCCGGGAACTGGGGCGCCTCACTACACGATAGCTGACGACTCGGGTCTAAACAGAGGCTATGGAGGGTCTGGGAGGAGCTCTGCGTGTTGTTCGCGTACTCCTCATTCGTCTTGCAGAAGCATGTCTTACCGTTGCCGACTGGAATAGGTTCACTGTTCCGCTGGATACGTTTTCTCGGTCCGGACACAATTTCATGCAGCTCTGTCGCAGTCGAAGCAGAGAGACGCTCAAGCGAGAGTGAACGTGGAACCTGTGATGCATGGTCTCCGCTGGTGCGGGGAAGATTCAAGCGCGCTGCAGTCTCCGCATTCCACGGGCGTCCAGCGGCCAAGGTCGCAGACCGTTCGGCTCGCCAGCGGCGATGCATAGAACTGTTCCACCTATTCTTGATCGCATTATCCGTGCGACCGGGAAGATATTTGCTCATTTTCGCCCAGCAATTCCCAAAACGCGCATGCAGCAGCACAAGAGCCTCGTCCTCCTCGAACGTCCATGCACCTCGACGCACGGACGGATCCAACTGGTTGAGCCAACGCTCCCTGCACTGCTTGCCGCTACGCCCAGGCATACACGCGGCAACAGCAGTCCAAGCTTGAATGCCGAACTGTGCAACCAAACTCAGAAGAAGTGCATCCTCAGCCGGTGTCCAAGGCCCTTTCACGTGCGCGACACTCGGAGACTGACTCTTTCCCGCTACAAGGTCCAGGTTGTCGGACAGCAACCAGCTGCCCCCTTTCAACGAACTATATGAGACGCTTGAGGAGGAAGCTTCAGGAGCTGGCGTAAGACAAACCTCTGGCGACGGTGCTAGTGGAGACTCCGACCGCTTCGCCGACTCGTTACTCGGTGTGCTCGGCGTCGCAAGACCCGCCGATTCAAACGCTTTTGACGGCAACTCCAGAAGCAAATAGCGAAAAGTTGTCTCCTCGTCAAGTGTGAAAGGCTCCACGTCGTCCATTATGGTTCGTCGGCAAGAGTACGTACCACACAACGGCACAGAGAACTTGCTCCTTCGTTAACCAGAGTACTGGCAGCGCGTTACAAGCCGTCGACCAGCAACAGCGCGCTACAAATGCGTATGCACCGTCGCGCCGGCGGCGGGTTCATTCGCGCATCGTCCAATATTGAAATCTGGACATTATTGTCCCAAAAGGCTCTCTTGACATCGCACGAAGTTGTCACGTGACATGTTTTGGCGATGCACGAAGGCATCGCGCGGCGATGAGATTCTTGAAACGCTGATCCGCTGCTTTTTGCAGTGCCGGCGCTGGAAACAAGCGCGCAGCTGCCTAGAATGCGAAAAGTAACGGGCCTCTCCGAAGGAACTTATTGTTGAGGAATTTGCGAGTTGGCGGAACAATGGATGCTTCACCAGGCGCTGAGAACCAGTGCGAAATTGGGGATCGCGGGTCAGTGCAGACGTTCTGCTCTCCCAAAAAATAGAGCGGCGATGCGTCCGCACCGACGCTCATTCGCGCCACCTTCCGCTGCAGAGCACACAGGAAACGCAGAAACACCGAGCTCGACCAGTCCCAGAGGCTGCCATAAACATCGGAAACACAGGTAATATTCTGGCGATTGCAGTTTTACTTCATGGGATGCTGGGCTCAGGGAAGGATCTCGGAATGGCTACTTTCGAGGCTACAGCAGCAGGTTCCGCGCTCCGTATTGGTGTTGCGGCATAGCGTTCCACGATATCGGTACCCGGAAAACGTCAAAACTCAGCACTGCGCAAGAAGATTACATGAAGAACCAAGTCGGCTTCGTTTGCTTCCAGAAAATCAACTGCAGCCTGAGGACATTCTGCTCCCATTCGTTCCTCAAGTGATAGGCTCGTTCCGGAATAAATCGATGGGCATGGCACACGCTACACTGTGGTGCTGCATGGCACTGCTTCCATGTAGATGGCATCTGCGATCAAGGCGATGCCGGAAGCCGCTGGCAGCAGCACTGGTCAATCGTCGGCAACATCGAGATAACCATGGATTCAAACGCATGCTCCTGCTCTGGTGACAAAACAAGGATTTAATACGGCGGTTCCGGCTACGAAGAGGTAGACATTCTGTGGGACAAGCCCGCGACTTTCATGTCTTGAGTCGATTTCGCGAAAAATTGCGGTTTTCCAACATGCTGCATTATTCAACGGAAGAAAGGTATAGCCGTTCCCGTCTAGTGAAGAACCAGGACTTCATTCCGGTGACCGCATTCGCTATGCTTCGTCAATCGAGCAGGGCATGCACCCCCAGGAGCCGCCTACGTGGCTACGCCTCCCCGCTCATGATCTCTTTTTCAAGGCGATATCATTGGTGACCAGGCGAGCTGGTGCGTCCCCAGTGGCGCGTATCCACGAATACAACGCGCGCTCTCTACAACAGCGTCTAGCGGCAGCCTCGGTTGTGGTGCTTTCGGAGTCGGCGTGCGGCGTGCACGAGGCACTGTCACCCTTCAACAAGCTCAGT
>Ga0078972_1015799_pt1 | contig 11426 bp, 12 predicted proteins | sample YelNatPaOPGAMG01_FD_67568 | JGI IMG/M metagenome (GOLD analysis project Ga0078972, IMG submission 67568) | Hot spring thermophilic microbial communities from Obsidian Pool, Yellowstone National Park, USA - OP-RAMG-01 (SPADES assembly) (version 2) | ecosystem: Environmental > Aquatic > Thermal...
CGCTTGGTTGGTCTTTGCGCATCATCCAGAGATTTTCATGGGTGTCTATGCGTATTAAGATAGGTCTTGATGCTATGGGGTCTGATAATGCGCCTTCAGTTGATATAGAAGGCGCAATTCTTGCAGCACAGGAATACGACTACGATATAGTGCTTGTGGGGAATAAAGACCTGATTGAGAAAGAATTCAAAAAATACAAATCAATACCTTCTAATATTTCTGTATGCCACGCCCCAGAAGTGATAGGGATGCAAGAACAACCTGTCCTCAGCGTTAGACGCAAAAAGCAGTCCTCGATAGTTGTATTGGCTAATCTTGCAAAAGAAAAAAAGATAGATGCAGTTGTGAGCGCAGGAAATACAGGCGCTGTGGTATGCGCTACTACACTTAAATGTAGACTTCTTCCAGGGATAGAACGGGCCGGGATAGGAGTGGTTATGCCCACCCTAAAAGGTATTGTCCTTCTTATAGATTGTGGGGCAAACATAGATGCAAAACCAAAACATCTTTTACAATATGGTGTTATGGGTAGCGCCTATATGGAATATATATTGAATACTAAAATGCCAAGGGTTGGGCTTTTGAATGTAGGCGAAGAGGAATCAAAAGGGACAGGCTTTTTAAAAGAGGCATATGGTTTGCTTGAACTATCAGGTTTAAATTTTATAGGAAATGTAGAAGGAAGAGATTTGTTTAAAGGGGATTGCGATGTTATAGTCTGCGATGGTCTTGTTGGGAATGTGGCGCTCAAGGTCTCGGAAAGTACTGCCTTGGTTATAGGGGATTTTATAAAGAGGGAGTTTAGAAGCAGTTTTATTGCGAGGCTTGCTGGGTTATTAGGTAGAGCCGCCTTTAACTCATTGAGAAGAAAGATGGATTATGCAGAATATGGCGGCGCTCCGCTTTTAGGTATAGATGGGGTCTGCATAATCTGCCATGGAGCTTCCAATCCAAAGGCGATAAAAAATGCTATACGGGTTGCTGGAGAAGAACTTAAAAAGGACGTCAATAGGCATATTATTGAAAAGATAAAATAGTTTAAGTTTGCAGAGTATTGGAGGTTTAGACCTTTGCTACTGGGATGAAACCCTGAAGGGTTAATTCCCCATAGTTGCTGGAACCCAGCCTTCAGGCTGCGATAAAAATGACGAACTAAAGGGTGAATTCCCTCATAGGCGAGGGTTGCGGACTCTAAAGATTAGAGTTTAGTGTTAGAAAATATTAATAAGTTAACTCATTAGCAAAGACAAATTGAAAAGGACTCGATATGGAAAAAAATATTGGAATCACAGGGTTAGGTGCATATCTCCCTGAGAAGCGACTTACAAATAAAGACCTTGAGAAAATTGTGGATACCTCTGACGAATGGATTGTTACTCGCACCGGAATTAAAGAAAGAAGGATAGCCCCTGAAGGGTTTGCCTCAAGCGATCTTGGTGCAGAGGCAGCAAAAGAAGCCCTTAAAGACGCTGGAGTTAAACCAGAGGATATAGATTTAATTATCACCGCTACTATTACAGGAGATATGGCCTTTCCATCCACCGCTTGTATTATACAGAATAAGATAGGCGCTTTTAATGCTGCTGCCTTTGATATAAACGCAGCATGCTCAGGATTTATATTTGGTTTAGTTATAGCGAGACATTTTGTTGAAATAGGCACATATAAAAATATCCTGGTAATAGGTACAGAGAAGTTATCCAGCATAGTAGATTGGACAGACCGTTCTACCTGTGTATTGTTTGGAGATGGCGCAGGCGCTTGTGTGGTCTCCAGGACACAAGAGAGGCGTTTTATTTCTAGTTTTCTTGGTTCTGATGGTAGTGGCGCTGAACTTTTATTGCAGCCAGCAGGCGGCTCCAGGATGCCTGCCTCAGAAGAGACAATCAAAAATAGGATGCATTTTTTAAAGATGTCAGGTAATGAGGTCTTTAAGATGGCAGTAAAGGTAATGGCAGATGCAGCGAATAAAGTAGTTCAGGATGCAGGGCTTACCTGCAGCGATATAGACCTTTTGATACCACACCAGGCAAACATCAGGATTCTTACTCAAGTTGCAAAAAAGATGGGTTTGTCTGAGGATAGGATTTTTTTGAATATAGATAGATATGGCAATATGTCTGCAGCATCTACTGCAGTTGCCCTTGTAGAGGCAGGGAAGGATCAAAATCTGCTTAAAAAAGGGGACCATGTAATATTGGTCGCATTTGGGGCAGGCCTGACTTATGGTGCAATAGCGATAGAGTGGTGAATCTAATTTAAAACCAGAGGGCAGGGTGGCAAGGTACTTGTAAATATGCAAAGAGTCTGTTATTTATTTCCTGGTCAGGGCGCGCAATATGTTGGCATGGGTAAGGATTTGTATGATAACTATCCTGAGGCAAGGGCTATTTTTGAAGAGGCAGAGAAAATCCTTCCAGACATAGGAATTAAAAGACTTTGTTTTGAAGGGCCTATTGAAGAATTGACACAGACCCTTAATAGCCAGGTATGTATTCTGGTGATGAGCATTGCAGCGTTTCAGGTTTTGGATTCTAGGATTAGGCCCAAAAAATCTTTTCAACCCATTTGTTGCGCAGGATTGAGTTTAGGCGAACTTACAGCACTGGTGTGCGCTGGGAGCCTATCTTTTAAAGATGGGGTGCGCCTGGTTAGGCGACGTGGAGAATTAATGGAAGAGGCATCTTTAAAAAATCCTGGTATCATGGCCTCAATAATAGGGCTTTCTATTCAAGAACTGCGACCTATCTGTGATGAAAGTGGCGCCGAGATAGCAAATCTAAATTGTCCTGGTCAGATTGTTATATCTGGAAAGAGAGATTGTGTTGAAAAGGCGATATCTATCTCTTTGGAAAGAGGCGCTAAAAGGGCGATACCTCTGAATGTAAGTGGAGCGTTCCATTCATCTTTGATGAAGGAGATAGCAGAGTCTTTCAGGTTAGAGTTAGAAAGGATTAGTTTTTTAAAGCCCATGATTAAGGTGGTCAGTAATGTAACTGGTGATTATGAAGATGCATCCGAGATCAAAGACAATTTAGTAAAACAACTTTATAGTTCTGTGTTGTGGGAGGATTCTATAAAGAGGATATCCGGAGATGGAATAGATACCTTTTTTGAAATAGGACCTGGCAGGGTTCTAAAAGGATTGTTACGTAGAATAGATGAGAATCTAAAGGTCTTTAATATCGATACGATTAAAGATATAGAATCTTTATTGTAGCAAAGTGTTGTCGTAAGAAAGAGGACATTTTAAAAAAGGAGTTAGTATGTGTGGATTATCTATGGAAGGCAAGGTAGCGCTTATAACAGGGGGAGGTAGAGGCATAGGCAAGGAGATAGCACTTCGTTTTGCAAAAGAAGGGATAGACATTGCTTTATGCGATGTAAATCTTGAAGATGCCAGAAAGACCGCGGAGGAGATAGAGGGTCTTGGGAGGAAGGTCATCGCCTTTAATACCGATGTCACCAACTCTACTCAGGTTCAGGATATGATAGATAAAATTCTTGACAAATTTAGTAAAATAGATATACTTATAAACAATGCTGGCATAACCAGAGATAATCTTATCCTCAGAATGACAGAGGAGGAGTGGGATAGGGTTATATCAGTCAACCTAAAAGGGACATTTCTCTGTACAAAGATGGTTTCAAAGGTCATGCTTAAGCAACGGTCAGGGAAGATTGTAAATATCGCTTCGATCATTGGCATAATGGGTAATGTTGGGCAGTCGAATTATGCCGCGTCAAAGGCAGGCATAATAGGCCTGACAAAAAGCGTGGCAAAAGAACTTGCCCCACGCGGTATATGTGTTAACGCCATTGCACCTGGTTTTATAAAAACAGATATGACGCTAAGATTGCCCGATGACGTCAAGAATAAAATGCTTTCAATGATACCACTCGGAAGATTTGGGGAAGCCAGGGATGTTGCTGAATTGGCCTTATTTCTTTCGAGTGAGAATTCTTCGTATATAACAGGCCAGGTTATACAGGTTGATGGTGGGATGTTGATGTAGTTTAGGTTGAAATTTTAAAGTTAAAAGGGGGTAAATTATGGCAGTTGCTGAAAAGGTAAAGGCGATAATAGCAGAACAACTTGGTGTTAAACAGGAAGAGGTTACGCCTGAGGCGTCTTTCATCGACGATCTTGGGGCAGATTCTCTTGATACAGTAGAGCTTGTTATGGCATTAGAAGAGGAGTTCAATATAGAGATTCCAGATGAAGACGCTGAGAAGATAACCACAGTAGGGGATGCTATAAAATATATAGAAGAAAAGGCAGGCAATAAATAATATAATAAGGAGAAAAATTTATCTATTTTTAGATACTGGGTCAGAAAGGTAAAGGTTATTTTTAGATTCTTTTCTGACCCATTTTTTTAGAAGGGCCAAACAGATATGAAACGAAGGGTTGTTGTTACAGGTGTTGGCGTGGTTACGCCGGTTGGGGTAAATAAAGATATTTTCTGGGAATCACTTGTCAATGGTAGAAGTGGGATAGGACCTATAACAAGTTTCGACTGCAGTAATTATGATTCGAGGATTGCAGGAGAGATAAAAGATTTTGAACCCCACCCTTTTATACCAAAAAAAGAATTAAAACGGATGGAGCGATTTGTCCAATTTGCAGTGACGTCTGCAAAAGAGGCAATTGATGATTCAGGCCTTGACCTTTCAAAAGAAGACCCTTTTAGAGTAGGGGTCCTTATTGGTTCAGGCATAGGAAGTTTAAGGATAATAGAGGAACAGCATAAGGTTATTATTGAAAAAGGACCTTCAAGGGTTACTCCATTTCTTATCCCGATGCTTATAGTAAATATGGCATCAGGCCATGTCTCTATAATGTTTGGAGTAAAAGGCCCTAATTCCTGTACAACAACTGCATGTGCAGCAGGTGCGCATGCCATAGGCGATGCCTTCAGGATAATTCAGAATGGAGAGGCAGATATTATGATTACTGGCGGAACCGAAAGTTGTATCACTACGCTTGGTATAGGAGGATTTTGCGCTTTAAAGGCGCTCTCTACAAGAAATAGCGAACCTCAAAAAGCGAGCAGGCCTTTTGATAGGGAAAGAGATGGTTTTGTAATGGCTGAAGGCGCAGGCATAGCAATACTTGAAGAATATGAGCATGCCAGAAAAAGAGGCGCAAAACTCTATGGAGAATTGATTGGTTTTGGGATGACAGGCGATGCATATCATATTACAGCGCCTGACCCTACAGGCGAGGGGGCTGCTAAGTGTATGGAGAATGCCTTAAAAGACGCAGGGATTTCGCCGGAAGATGTAGATTACATAAATGCACATGGTACATCTACGCAACTCAATGACAAAGTAGAGACCTTGGCTATAAAGAAGACCTTTGGTAGCCATGCAAAAAAAGTTGCAGTCTCTTCTACCAAGTCAATGACAGGCCATCTGTTAGGCGCAGCAGGTGGCGTGGAATTTGTAGTGTGTTGCCTTGCTATAGAAAAAGGTGTTATTCCTCCCACAATAAATTATGAATATCCAGACCCGGATTGCGACCTCGATTATGTGCCTAATGTAGCACGAGAAGCGAAGGTTAAAGTAGCTATTTCAAATTCCCTTGGTTTTGGCGGACATAACGCCACCCTCTGTATAAGAAAGATTTGATTTAACAAACTTCCCCTATCTACTCGCCTTTTCCTCTCCCTTTTTAAGGGAGAGGATTAAGGTGAGGCTTTTCTCTCATGATGAAACCCTGAAGGGTTAATTCCCCATATCTTGCTTTTATATTGCCATACAATATAAGATATGATAAACTCTTATCGATGAAGCCGGTCAGGATTTTTTTAGCGATTATAATTTCAATTGTATTTCTTCAAGCAGATATTGGTTGCCAGAAGAAGATTGTAACTATCCAGAATAGAGAACGCAGAGATTCCTTTTTGAGACAAGGCAGTTCGGCCTCTAAATATATCCCAGGAGAAATCATTGTTAGGTTTAGGCCTGACTCATTTGATGAAAATGGAACGCTAATTTCTGAATCAATCAAGGCGTTAAATACTGAATTTGGGCTTATTTCAATGGAGGCCTTATTTAAAGACGGACAGTCTGAAGGTCCTGCCAATCTATATAAATTAAAATTTCCAGAAGATGTAGATATTGAAGAGGTTGTAACGAGGTATTCTGAAGACCCTTGTGTAATTTATGCTGAACCAAATTTTATAATCCGTGCATTTGAGAAAGTATCACATGTCGATTGAAAAGACCACATACTTAGGTGAAAGATTAATCCAGAAAGGCCTGATCTCTCAAGAGGAATTAGATATAGGGTTAAGGGAACATGCTAAATCAGGCCAGTTTTTAGGCGTTACATTAGTAAATCTAGGTTATATCAAGGAAGACCAGTTATACCCTGTCCTTTCTGAACAATTAAAAATACCATTTGTCAGGATAAAAGACCTTACAATACCTCCTGAAGTGTTTGAGAAAGTTCCTGCAAGATTTGCCTGCCACTATAAACTTATCCCGATAAGATTTGAAAAAAACACCCTCACCGTTGCAGTTACAGACCCATTGGATATAAAAACTTTAGATGATTTAAAGTTGTTCTTAGGATATGATGTAAAAGGTGTCCTGGCTACAGAATCAGAGATAATGGATGCCATTAGAAAGTATTATGGGATAGGCGCAGAGACGATAGAAAAGATTATAGATGGTACCCAAAGAGTCGAAGGGCTTAACCTGTCAATATCAACAAAGACGGAAGATATAGAAGAGCTTGCAGAGGATGCATCAATAATAAGGTTTGTAAATCAAATCCTTATTCAGGCAGTGAAAGACAGGGCCACGGATATTCATCTTGAACCATATGAAGATGAATTGAGGATAAGATATAGGATAGATGGCGTGTTGTATAATATCCCTGTCCCACCAGAGATAAAATATTTTCAATCTGCCATAGTTTCAAGGATAAAGATTATGGCGAATCTGGATATCGCAGAGAGACGGCTTCCCCAGGATGGTAGAATAAAGATAAAACTTAAAGAGGAGGAGTTTGACCTCAGGGTATCTATACTTCCCACGCAGTTTGGAGAAAGTGTTGATATCAGGTTGTTGAGTGGGACGATGCTATATAGCTTGGAGAATCTTGGTCTTTTACCTTCTGATTTGTTAATCTTAGAAGATCTCATAAATAAGCCACATGGAATTATCTTTGTGACAGGTCCTACAGGGAGCGGGAAGACCACTACTTTGTATGCATGTCTTTCAAAGATTAATAGTAGCGATAAGAAGATTATTACTATAGAAGACCCTATAGAATACCAATTGAAAGGGGTTACCCAGATACAGATTCATCCACGCATAGGCCTTAGTTTTGCAACAGGCTTGCGTTCTATGCTCAGGCACGACCCTGATATCATGATGGTTGGAGAGGTGAGGGATTTTGAGACAGCAGAGATAACCATACGCGTCGCCCTGACAGGACACCTGGTTTTTAGTACCCTGCATACAAATGATGCAAGCGGAGGGATTACGCGGCTTATAGATATGGGCATAGAGCCATATCTTGTGGCAAGTTCAGTAGAATGTTTTATAGCCCAGCGATTGGTTAGACTAATTTGTCCTTTTTGTAAGGTTGAAATCCAGCCAAAAAAGGAGGTTATCTTAAAAGAATTTGGTATAGAAAATGATTTTGATAATATAACTATTTATGAAGGGAGAGGTTGTGAGGCATGTAGATTTACTGGCTATAAAGGCCGCACTGCCATATATGAATTTCTGGTGATGAACGAAGAGATAAAATCCCTTGTCTTAAAAAGGGCATCCAGTGACCAGATAAAAAAGAAGGCCTTAGAGCTTGGGATGCATACACTCCGGATGGACGGATGGGAGAAAATAAAGAGCGGATTGACCACTATAAATGAGGTAATAAGGGTAACAAAAGAGGATTAGTTTTAATGCGGGTAGATTAGAATGGCCAGGTTTAGGTATAAGGCAAAAAAAGGACCTGATGATTTGATAGAAGGAGATGTAGAGGCAGACTCTGAGATAGTTGTAGCAAAACAGTTGATGCAAGAGGGCTTTTATCCTGTATGGGTCAGGCCTGTTACCCAGCCAGGGCGGATATTTATAGATAGAGATAATTCCTCTGGCGATAGATATTTTTACAATAGAAAAATAGGGGTAAGGCAACTGGCAAACTTTACAAGGCAACTTTCTGAATTGATAGAGGCAGGGCTCCCTCTCTATAAGGCCCTGGGTATAATATCAAATCAATTATCAAGTGGCCATCTAAAAGATGCAGTGGAATCTATAAGAAACAATGTAAAAGACGGCCATACATTTTCAGAATCTTTGAAGTCCTACCAGGATATATTCTCCAGTCTTTATATAAATCTTATTCGTGCTGGTGAGACAGCAGGTTCATTAAAAGAGACCCTTTCTAATCTGGCGGATTTTCTGGATAGCCAGGAGGATATAAGGTCAAGGGTTTTGTCTGCGTTGAGTTATCCTGCACTTATCCTGGTGGTAGGGACGATAACAATCTTTATACTGATGGTTTTTGTAATACCAAGATTGACAGATATGTTTGTTGAAATGGGGCAGACCCTACCTTTATTGACCGGGATATTAATTGGTTTTAGTAATTTTTTGAAGGACTATTGGGTCATTCTGGTTTTTTTAATATTTTGCATATGGGCGTTTACTAAAAGGGCCAGGTCCTTTAGTACTACAAAGATGATTATAGATAAGATAAAGTTAAAGATCCCGGTGATAGGCCGGCTTTTAAAAGACCTGGACCTTGAAAGATTTACAGGAACGCTTTCAATGCTTTTGAGAAATGGCGTTCCAATATTAAGTTCTTTAAAGATAAGCGCGGAGACCATCGATAACGAGGTTATAAAAAAAGAGATAGAAAAAGTTATAGAAGATGTAAAAGGGGGCGCATCTATCTCATCTGCCTTTAAGAGATCTATTGTCTTTCCAGGGTTTTTGATAGATATGTCAGAGATAGGAGAACAGGGTGGATTCCTGGATAAGACCTTTTCAAAGGTGGCCCATTCGTATGAATTGGAAAGGGAACGCCTTATCAAGATAGTATCTTCCTTGATAGAACCGATTAGTATTCTTGTTATGGGTATCTTGATGGGTTTTGTAGTAGTGGCTATGTTATTACCGGTATTTCAGATATCGCTGGTAGCAAAGTAGAGAATACATAATTCTTTATGGAGGTGGATATGTATGGGAAAAAAGGATTTACCCTCATAGAACTTATGCTTGTAGTTATTATTATAGGTGTACTTGTCTCTATGGTGATGCCGCGGCTTGTAGGTCGTTCTGAAGAGGCAAAGAGGGCTGCAGCAAGGGCTGATATAAACGCTAATATCTCTGTGGCCCTTGACCTGTATGAACTGGATAATGGTGTTTATCCTGACTCACTGGATGATTTGAAAATAAGGCCAACCTCTTCTACAAAATGGAGAGGCCCTTATCTTAAGAAAAAACCCCTGGACCCATGGGGCAATCCATATATTTATAAATATCCAGGTGAACATAATTCTGACTACGACCTGTATTCTTATGGTCCAGACGGAAAAGAGGGTGGCGGAGATGATATTACAAACTGGGAAGAAGACAATTAATGGTATCCTCTTATTGGAGGTGATGTTGAGTTTTGCCATTTTATTTTCAGGAATTGTATTGATATTGAGTTCTAGCATCAGATCGCTTAGGTTGCTGCAATATTCTCAGGATTCTTTCAAGGCAGTGCTATTAGCGGAAAAGAAGATATGGGATATGACAGGTCCTGGGTTGAGTGAAGGATTTTCAACAACTGGCATATTTGATGATTTCAATAAAAGGTTTTGTTGGTCGCTGGATATAAAGGATGTTTTAGAAGAACCATTTAAAGAGCTGTCTCTTATAGTCTCCTGGGAGCAGTCTGGCAAGAAACAGGACATTTTAGTTCAGACCTATTTATGAGAGACCATGCCTTTACCCTGATAGAGCTTATAGTAGCCCTTACAATATTTGTCGTAATAATAGTTACTGTCTACTCTGGATTTTATGTAGGTCTTAGGGCGTGGCGGACATCCGAACTTATAGCAAAAGATAAAAACGTAAGATTATGTTTTTTAAAAATAGAAAAAGAATTAAAGAATTCCTTTTTCTTTTCCAGGGCGGCTTTCAAAGGGTTGGCCAAGGAGATGAGTTTTCCACTGGTAAAACAAGGGTCAGGCAAAGGCAAACTTTACCTGATAAGTTATACTGTAAAAAAGGATCCGGCATCTGGCCTCGTGCAGATAATAAGAAATGAGCGACTTTATTCAGATGAGGATACTATGGACCTAAAAGAAAAAACAAAGGTCTTTTCTCCTTTGATGAAAGATATTAGATTTGAATACGCATCTAAAGATATCAATCCTCCTTATCAGTTTGTATGGCAAGATTCCTGGGATGGAGATGTGCAGAGTAGACTACCTTTTGGCGTAAAGATTACATTTGAGATGGTGGGTTCAGGTGAACTCTATAGTAAATTAGTAATATTACCAGAAGAGAAGATGGTTTTAAAATGAGTGATAGAGGCAGTGTGCTCGTTTTTACCTTATGGGTTTTAGTAATCCTGGCTATATTCAGCATCGTCCTTTCACGTCATGCGTATACACAGGCAAGGCTTGCCAGATACGAATTAGATTCTATTAAGGCAGTATATCTTGCCAGGGCAGGCGTGGTCAAGATGCTGGCAGAACTCATAAGGGATAAAAATAGATACGATGTCCTGTGCGAGGATTGGAATAGGTCCGGCACTAATCCAAAGGAATTTGTTTTAGGTGGATATAAGATATTCTATGGCGCCAGAGACGAGACAGCAAGACTGAATCTAAATAGCCCTTTTTTAAAAAAGGAACACCTTGTAAGATTGGGTCTTGAAGAAAGGGTCGCAGAAGAGATTCTGTTTTATAAAGAGAAGAAGGAAAATAAAAGATTTGAATTTATGGAGGAATTATTTCTGGTGGAAGGTGTTAATCTTGAGGCATATTCTTCCATAAAGGATTTTGTGACTATTTATAGGGGGACAGATTTTAGGGTCAATATCAATACTGCCCCAAAAGAAGTCCTCTTTGCATTAATTGGAGACGAGTCAATTGTTCAAGATGTGTTAGAATACAGGAAAGGGAGAGATGGCCTTGAGGGTACAGAAGATGATGGTTTTAAGGAGATAACAGAACTTTCCAGAATAGATAGACTTGAGCCAGCATCATTCAGGGTAGACTCAGAGGTATTTCGCATCTGGGCACATCCAGAAGGTCTGGTAGATAAAGGAATAGAGGCAGTGATAGACAGGAACACAGGCCATATTTATCACTGGAAGGAATATTGATATGAATAGGGATCCTGATATCCTGGTGATTCCGAGAGATTCTATTTTTTTAAGATTTATAGAACTCCCTTCTACC
>Ga0078972_1015801_pt1 | contig 11425 bp, 9 predicted proteins | sample YelNatPaOPGAMG01_FD_67568 | JGI IMG/M metagenome (GOLD analysis project Ga0078972, IMG submission 67568) | Hot spring thermophilic microbial communities from Obsidian Pool, Yellowstone National Park, USA - OP-RAMG-01 (SPADES assembly) (version 2) | ecosystem: Environmental > Aquatic > Thermal...
CCCCCCGGTGGAATAACCGGGGGGTTGACACCCCCCGCTCGCCCGCGCTGACGCAACCCCGCTCGCCCAAGGTGTCAGATCGCCCCGCGCCCAGTATAACTAGCGTAAGCGAACTTCACCCCGACTTCCGCTCTCCTAAAAGGTATGAGCGATGCCATGCTGGAGTTGGATGGCTCATTCGGTGAGGGCGGCGGACAGATTTTGCGCACCAGTCTTGCCCTGTCACTGCTGACGGGTCGGGCGTTTCACCTGCGCAACATCCGCGCCGGCCGGAAAAAGCCGGGACTGCAACCGCAGCATCTGACGAGCGTTCGCGCCGCTGCTGCTATCAGCCAGGCGCAGATGCGCGGCGCCTCGTTGGGCAGCAGCGATCTCGTCTTCGAGCCGGGCGAGGTGCAGGCGGGTACGTATCGCTTTGACGTCGGCACGGCCGGGGCGACCGGCTTGGTGCTCCACACGTTGTATCTGCCGCTGGCCCTGAGGGGCAGCGCGCCCAGCCAATTGACCCTCGTTGGCGGCACCCACGTTTCCGCCAGCCCGTGTTTCCATTTCCTCGATACGACCTGGCGGCGCTACCTGGAATTGTGCGGCCTGCGCCTAAGTCTGCGCATGAATCGGCCGGGTTTTTACCCGCGCGGCGGCGGCGTGGTCGAAGCGATCATTCAACCATGTTCGCGACTGCACGGCATCCACCTGGGGGGCCGGTCGGCGGTACAAGCGCGCGGTTTCAGCGCCGTGGCTGGGCTTGATGTCTCGATTGCGCAGCGGCAGGCGCGGCGGGCAGTCTTTCGCTTGCAACAATATGGGTTGCAGGCCCAGCTGCGTGAAGAGACATGGCCGGGCGGGCCGGGCACCGTGCTGGCCGTGGAGCTAGACACGGCCCCGGTGCCGACGTTATTCTTTGCCTTGGGGGCGCGCGGCAAGCCGGCGGAGCGCGTCGCTGATGAGGCCGTCGATCAAGTGATTGCCTACCTCGATGCCGACGATGCCCTGGTCGATGCCCACAGCGGCGATCAATTGCTATTGCCCCTGGCATGGGCCGAGGGGCCGTCGGAATATCGCGTCGCCTGGGTGACACGGCACCTGACCACAAACATCGCCGTCATTCGCCGCTTCCTCGAACGCGACATCGTTTGCGAAGGCGAAGAAGGAAGGCCGGGAGTAGTACGCATCACATGAGGATCTATCTGCCCACGGACATTAAGCTTCCGATTGCACAAATCATCCCTTGCACCGAGGCCGAGGGGCCGGGGCGCCGCTTCGCCTTGTGGTTCCAGGGCTGTCCCTTGCGCTGTCCGGGCTGCTGCAATCCGGAGATGCTGCCTTTCACAGGCGGTACAGAGATGCCATTGAGTAATGTCCTCGCACAAATGGATGCCGCCGTGCAGGAACACAATATTGAAGGCATCACACTGCTGGGCGGCGAGCCGCTAGCCCATGCCGCCGGCGCCGCCGCCTTGGCGCGAGCGGTACAGGAACGCGGTCTGACCGTGATGGTGTTCAGCGGTTATACGCTGGAAGAGGCCCGCCAGTCGCCTGAGCCCGCTGTCGCCGAATTGTTCGCCCATACCGATATTCTGGTGGATGGCCCCTATCTCCGCGAGCAACCCGAAACACGGCGGCGCTGGATCGGCTCGGCCAATCAGCGCATCCACTTCTTCAGCGACCGCTATCGCGCCGACGATCCGCGCTGGCTGCTGCCCAATACCCTGGAGATCTGTCTGCACGGTTCGGAGTTGCGGGTGAATGGTTTCCCGGCGCCTTCGGCCGTCGGATTGTGGCAGCGCCCCTTGGCAAAAAGGCCCTGACCGCCTAGGAAGACTCTACGAGAATCTCTGTCCTTTTAGGTATGTCCAGTTATGGTTCACGATCTGAGCCAAGAGGTTACAGCGGCGGCGAATGGGCAGCTGCCGCGCCAAGCCGTCGCCGGGCTGATGCCGCCCCAATTAGCTGAGGCCATGATCCGTGAAGTTTGGCCAACCATCCGCAGTGTCTCTGCGGGCATCGCCAGCCTGTCTGCCCTGTTTATGCGCAGCGTGGTCCTGGCCCCGCTCGGCTGGATGCTCAACGGCTTGCTGTTCTTCCGCAAACTCGCCCCGGCGATCTGCCAGCGTTATACCTTGACCAATCGTCGATTGATGGTGCGGCGCGGCTGGAAGCCCACTCCCGTGCAGGAAGTCCCCCTCAAGGACATCGACGACGTGCGCTTGATTGCCGACACTTATGATCCCTTTTATCGCTCTGGCGATCTCCAAGTGCTTTCCGGCGGCAAAGAAGTGCTGAGGCTGGTCGCCGTGCCGCAGCCGGAATCGTTTCGTCAGGCCATCCTCAACGCTGTCCGGGCTTGGGGCGGTCCCGACAAACTCAAAGGCCCCTTTGTGCCCGCCAGCGCGCCGTCACCGAGCACCGACGGCGTTAAATCGGCCTAGGAGCGGCTCAAACCAACGTCCTAAGCGCCTTTCTGCCGTAGCAACATGAGCAACGCGACAATCACCGAACTCCTGGAGCTGAATCAACGCCTGCTCGATAGCATCGCCCGAGGCGACTGGGCCACCTATCAGGAACTATGCGATCCGTCTCTGACCTCGCTGGAGCCGGAATCGCTGGGCCATCTCGTCAAGGGTCTGGCCTTTCACCGCTTTTATTTTGACCTTGGCGGTATCCGCGGCCGGCACCAGACGACTATGTGCAATCCGCACGTCCGTATCATGGGCGACGTGGCCGTGATCGCCTACACGCGCCTCGTGCAGCGCATCGGCCCGGACGGTAACGCCCTAACGGTCGGCAACGCCGAGACGCGCGTGTGGCAACGCATCGACGGCCGCTGGCGGCACGTGCATTTCCATCGCTCGATGATGATGCCGATGCCGAGTTGAGGCCTGTGGCTCCGGATCAACCTATGCCCCTCGACGAATTCATCTGGCCCGAAGAGAGGATCGGATCCCATAGCCCTGCCTGGCGTGACCTTGTGTATACTGGGCACGGGGAGAGCAGGCATCTTGGCGAGCGGGGTTGCGTCAGCATGGCGAGCGGGGGGTGTGAACCCCCCTGTTGTGCTACCGGGAGGGTAAATAGTTCAACCGGGGGGTTGACACCCCCCGCTCGCCCTCAGTTACCGGAGTCATGGCGCTGTAGAGCAAAAACGTGGACATGGCCGTCTCCGCCACCCCTCATTTCAGCCAGCGATCTAACCATCCATAAGCCACTTTGCGTGCCTCCGGTGGAAAGTCATGCTTACAATCGGGATAATTGGCCGCTAATTTGTCTTTGGCGCCAAGCAGCTCATACACCGGCTGGGCTGCGGCGATGCAGTCTCTTACGCCGGAGACGTCGAAATTATCATCGTGCAAAGGAGCGCTGGCCAAGAATGCTCGCGGTGCCAGGGCGGCGACGACGTCGGAAAAATCGAACGGCATTTTCTCTGGCTTCATTTCATATATGCTGGCAATCCGCGGCATATAGCGAGCGCTCGTCCAGCCTTTCAAATTACCGCCATAATATTTGCAAAAACTGGTGAAACCACAGTTGGATACACAGACCTTGATGCGCGGGTCGAAAACCGCGGTGAACATGGCATTGTGTCCGCCGAGTGAATGGCCAATACAGCCGATGCGCTCGCCATCGACTTCCGGCAGCGATGCCAGCAGATCGAGGGCCCGCATGTTATTCCAGACGGCTTTCATGCTGCCTGAAAGGAACTTGCTCTTGGCGAAATCGTAGCGATATTCGCCGAAACTGGGATAGTCCGGACAAAGGACAACGTAACCGCGCTCCACGAGATGGACACCGATGCGTTTGTTCTCTTGTTCACCCAAGCCGGCTGGCTCGTCCTTGCCAATGGGAATGGTCTGGTGCAGCACGAGTACGGCCGGCAGCTTGCTTGGGTGCTCCCGGGGGACCAGCAAGTACGCCGGCACACGGTCATCTTTTTCGACCGCAAAAGTTAGTTTTTTGCGGACGTACTTCGGCCGTTCGACGATCTCGGTGATTTTCACGTCGAGAGGGACTTTATGGTCGTCACCGGGCAACGGCCCCATGACCTGCTGCATGTTGGCGAGGATCTGTTGGCGTCTCTTGGCCCACTCTGCCGTCGTGCGCGGCGGTCCAGAAGAAACCGCCCAAATGCCCGGAATGCCAAGAAAAATCAAAGAGACAAGCAAATAAGTCCACAAGCCTTCCGGTCGAGAGTGACAGCGATGTGTTATCATTTCCTTCTCTCCCTTTGTTGGCGCCGTGACGGTTTCTCTTTGAGCGCTATGCTAGCAAGCGGCGGCGGATCTTGCTATGGTGAGCAGGGACGATTTACGGAGGGAGCACCATGCTCGTCGTCATGCACAGCCACGCTACGCCGCAGCAGATCGAGCAGGTCATTGCCGCCATTCGCCGCATGAACCTGACGCCGCATCCGCTGCCCGGACCCACGCGCACGGCCATCGGCATCACCGGCAACATCAGCGTCGTCGATCCGCGCGCCCTGGAAGTGCTGCCAGGTGTGCTCGAACTGATACGCGTCACCAAGCCGTACAAGCTGGCCAGCCGCGAGATGCATGAGGCCGATACCTACGTGCGCCTGCCGTACACTACCATAGGCCCCGGCACTTTCACGCTTATCGCCGGGCCTTGTGCGGTCGAGAACGAAGAGATGGTCCTGCGCACCGCCGAATTTCTGCGCCAGCAAGGCGTCCACCTGATGCGCGGCGGCGCCTTCAAGCCACGCAGCAGCCCCTACAGTTTCCAAGGACTGGGCCAAGAAGGTCTCGACATCCTGGCAAAGGCCCGCCAACGTACGGGCATCGGTATCGTCACCGAATTAATGGATACCGAGAATGCCGACGCCGTGGAGAGCGTGGCCGACATCATTCAAATTGGCACGCGCAACATGCAGAATTTTAGCCTGCTGCGCCGCGTCTCCCGTTCGTCGAAGCCCGTATTGCTCAAGCGCGGCATAGCAGCGACGCTGGAAGAATGGCTAATGGCCGCCGAGTACGTCATGGCCGGCGGCAATTTTAACGTGGTGCTCTGCGAACGCGGTGTCCGCACTTTCTCCGATCATAGCCGCAACACCCTTGACCTGTCGGTGATTCCGCCGGTCAAGCACCTGTCGCATTTGCCCATCCTCGTCGATCCCAGTCACGGCACCGGCAAGCGCGATTATGTCCCGGCGATGGCCTTGGCCGCCCTGGCCGCCGGCGCCGACGGCCTGCTCATTGAGATCCACCCCGATCCGAATCGCGCCCTGTCCGACGGCGCCCAGTCGCTGAACTTCGAATCGTTCCGTTGTCTGTTGTCCGCCCTGCATCGTTTGGCCGAGCCTCTGGGCAAAACAATCAACTGAGAACTTGTCCAATTGGTAGGCTGGCGAGAGAGAAGGTTGCCATGAAGCAGCAGAGTACCTTTGCCGATGTCCTTGACGCCGCTGAACAGCTCGATGTCGAGGTCCAAGAAGAATTAATATGCGGTCCTCAGCCGCCGCCTTGCCGACCGCGGCCGCCATTCCGGTTTTGCACGACATAAAGGTGTTGCCGGCGGCCCCGGCGGCTGAGCTGGGTCGTTCGGCGCGGGAGGCGCGGATAGACGCGATCGCGGAACACCGGTTGGTCGCCCCGTGCCCGAGCGCCTCCGCCTCCGCGTTGGGAGCAAAGGCCCCGAAGGCGTGTATTCCAATGGCAACTCCACTCACGGATCAAGCGGCATCCAATCTTGGATGTCGAAGCGCGCGTGGGGCGAGGACTGCGGGGCCTTCACCGCGTCTTCGTAGGCAGCGCGGCAAGTGTGCAGAATGCCCTCGAGATCTTCCAAACTCAGTTCCGTTTGCTCGCGGCAGAACATCAAGTCGGCTTGCCCCGGCACATTGACCAGATGTAAACCCGGCAGCACGTCTTGGGCCTGTTCCCCATAACGCTTGCCAGCGTCGCTGGCCGGCACCAACAGAAACTCTTGTTCCTTAGCCGCGGGCGCCGCAAAAGAAGGAGCGTCTCGCCGGTCATTTCCGCCGACAGTGACAACCAAGTCACCGTCGCTGCACTGCTGGCACCGGCTGGGGCGCAAAGGCGGCGCCGCCAAGTCGTAATAGTGGCGGATGCGCGGGGCGAGATCGGCGGCGGCACCGTCACCAGCTAATTCCACCTGCGCGACATCCGTAATGGGCAAATGGCTGCTGAGACAGTTGACGGCTTGGCTCAGGAGGGGAGCCAGAAGATGGCGCATCAAGTCGGTAGTGCCCAGCAAGGCTTTTTGCAAGCCGTCGCGCGCGGCCAACACTTGGTCCTGAACGGCCTGATCGAGTTGGGTCCACTGCTCAGCCGTCAGCGTGTCCAGAAAGCGACGCGCCGCTTGTTCCAAGTCGGCGTCGTCGTCGGGAAGGACGACGCGAGCGGTGGCGGATTCGCGGATCGATTCCCAGAACGTTTGCGTAGACGGGAGCGGCGTCGGGCTTTCTGCGCAAGCGCCGAGGGTTTCCTCCAGCGGCGCCCCAAAAGCGTCCGCCGCCGGGGAGAAGGCGCTCTCCATCCGCCAGCTGACGTTGCCGGCAGGCCCTTCACCCGTTTCACTTAGCGCTTCCTGCATATGGCGCAGGCGCTGACGGCAAAAAGCCAAATCGCGCAAGCGATCGGTGAGCCGGCCTTGCAGAAAGCCATAAAACTGCTGCACGGCTGCCAACGTATCCTCCGCCAAGCACTGGCGGGCGAAGGCCGCGAGATGATCGACGAAGACGCGCAACAGGCGCCGCGACCGGCTGCCGAACCAGCTGAACCCGCCAACGCTTTCGAGGCAATTCTCCAGGACCTGTTGCAGCTGCTCCTGACTTCGGTGTGACTTGGCGGCCTGTTGCTGCAAGCGTTGCTGATGGCTTTCTGTGGCTTCGCGGCAGTAACGAAGGAAACGGTGAAGGGCCGCTTCGGCCAAGGCGATACGCGCCCCCGGGTGCTCCATGAGACTGGCAGCGGCGGCCCCGAAATGCTGGTCCCATTGTTCGGCCAACTGACCCGCGGCGTGTTCCAGGGCCCGTGTCAGTCGGCTTTTGCGCCGCGGTCCCACGGTGGGGGCGCCGGAAAGTTGCAGACCGCCGCCCAGCCAATCTTGCACGCGCGTCAGTGCCTGCCGCGCCCAAGCGCCCGGATCGTCCTGGGCCACCATCTGCTGCGATTGCTCCTCGACCGTGGCCAGCAAGCGCGTCAACAATTCCCGAGGGCTACCCTCCAATTGTTGACCGGCCAGGTCGAGAATACGGTTGGCCAAGGCGTCCGCTTGCAGCTCCGGATCGGCCAGTACACGGGCCTGGGCCGCTTCCAACAGATCACGCGCAGTGATGGGAGGTTTGGCTTCGACAACGTTCATGGCCTCCGGAGGGCCTGGTGGGGTCGAGAGGTGCTTGTCTGGAATGACCGAATACTCATCGAAGGCAGCCGCTTGCCATTGTTCAAGAAGGCGCCGGCAGGCGCCGCGGGCGGCCAGGTGCAGGAGTAGGCCCCGCGGGAACCACACGCCGTAGGTGCCGAAACTGCGAAAAGGTAGTACGCCTCGCACCAGCCGCGTCCGTTCCAACCGCAGGCCCAGCGGCGTGGTCAATTCGTGGAACAGATAGCTGCCCAGCTGCGCTAGGGCATGGCGTCGCGCCTCTGGAGTCCGGTGGCTCAGCGTCACCAAATAGTTGCAATCGTAAGCGGCACCTTCGTCTACCAGGCGCGGGCCGTCGCTACCATATTGGGCCGTGAAGGGGATCGCAGGATCGCTGAAATGGTTCACTTCGGTCAAAGTGGCGTAGAGGTTGGCCAATTCGTCTGGCGGTGTAGCCGGATCATCGGGTGCGCCGCAGAACAAGAAGCTGGTCAGCTGCGCCTCCGGGTAGTGCAGCTGGTTGAGCAGACGACGCAAGGCATAGCCAAGATCAACGATGCAACCGCTGCCGCCGCCACTGGCGCAGGCAATGACGTAGATGCGTGGTACGTTGTCCCGCAAGGCCAAGCCGGTTTGGCTGACAGTCTGATAAATGCTATCGGGGTGACAGGCCGTCTGAATCTCGCGGCGGAGTCGGGCGAGAAGCCGCAGGTAATTATCGGCGAAGGCCAACCGGCCCAGGGCGCGCGAACCTTGCGTTTTGAGCGAGCGCGGCATGGCGAAGAGTTTTTCGCGCGGCAGCCAATCGTTCAGCTGATCCAGCTGACGGCGGCGATAATGGGCGATCGGCTGCAAGGGCAAGTGTTGGACTTCGCTGGGACGCAGAGCAATTTCTACAGTGCCGCGCGTCGCCGCTTTCACAGCGTCGCCGTCCGAGTCGAGATAGAGAAAACGGACCAACGGCACCTTATCGAGGGCGCCGAAGCGATCGAGGAAACGACACCGCAGCTCTTGCAGGGCGCGCCGGCCGAACGAACCGATGCCGAGGACGACCGTGGGTCGCAGCGCCCCCGTCTGCGGTTGGGCGATGGTCGTGCCCAGCCGAGAAACTTCTTCCCCGTTGCAAGCATCCCCAACGGTCTGGACTACCTGTAAACCTTCCTCGTCCGGCAACTGTTCCAGCAGCATGTTCTCCATCGTGTCGGCGATGGATTTGGGACGCATTCCCTCCACAATTAGTGCGTCTGTGTGCAGGGTTTCCGGACGCGCCGGCGAGCGCGCCGTGTACAGAGCGCGAACGAAGGCCAGACAGTTGGGGAAGCGCTTGGCCGGGTCTTTGGAAAGGGCGCGGGCCACGATGGGCCGTTCGCCTTCGGGAAGCGCGCGCAGGTCCGGCTCTTCATTCATGTGCTGCTGCGCCAGCATCCGCGCATTTTTGCCTTTGAAGGGACGCTGGCCGGTCAGCAATTCCTGATAGACGATGGCCAAACTGTACTGATCGCTGCGGCCGCTGATGGCGCCGCTGAACGTTTCTGGCGGCGCATACAACGGCGTCACACCGCCGAGAACGCCTGACGTTCCCGAGCGCTCCAGGTGCTTAACCAATCCGAAATCGGCTACCTTGACACGATCGCTGATAAGGAACAAGTTGCGCGGTTTGATGTCGAGGTGCTGCAAATTGTGTTTCTCATTCATGTGGTCCAGCGCCTCGGCGGCGTCCCGTACATAACGCAACAGCGCATCACGCGGGATGCCGACCAGGCCGGCCGAGAGGCACTCCTCAAACAGATCGTGCAAACTTTTGTCAGCCAACTCCATGACGATGAGCAACTCGCCTTCGACGATTTCAATGCGGTCCATCGACAGTACGAAGGGATGGCGGACTTCCTTAACGCGGTTGAGAGCGTTCAACTCCTGCTCGGCGCGGGCGCTATCCACGTCCAGCGAATTGAGATTGCCGAACACGAACTTGATGGCCTTGAACAGTCCGCCGGGCGCTTCACACTTCCAAACCTCGCCGAACCCTCCACTGCCGAGCGGCTCGATGAGGCGATAACCGGGAATTGGCTCAGCGTTAGCCTCGCGCAAGACAGTCATGATGCTCCTGGCCCCCGCATCTTTCGCTCGCTGGTCCGCAGGGCAGGCAAGGCAAGTCCTTTTCTCGGCTGCTTTGCGGCCAGGTTGGGTTTTCTCGCCTGGAGGGGGAACCACACAAGGGTAGTTCGCACGTGAGGAATTGTCCAATGGAAGCGGCGTACGGCGCCCCAGGCAACGCAATCGTTCCGTCCCTTGCAGTTGGAATAGTTGCAGGAAGCGCTTTAGTTGCTGCCTGTAGCACAACCGGCCCAAAAAAGGACAAAAAATGGGCAGAGCGCCTCAACAAGCTGTTGATTGCCTCCGCCTGCCAACCTACCGTGTAAGAGGAGCCCGCCTGCCCGGACAAGGTGACGGAAGAAAACGGGCTTCCGGTCCCTTTGCCCCCTTGTCTGGGGAGCGGCGGCCGAATGGTTTTGTTGGCGTCGCTGGAAAACTCCGGCCGCCGCGCTAAATTCCGGTGGAGGAATGAGATCATGTTCATGCGACAATTGATGATGGCGGCATTTCTCAGTGCCGTACTGGTTTGCACAGGGTGCAGGTGCTGCCCCCGGCGTGCCGCCTATGGTCCGCCTTGTCCTTGCGGGCCGGCCGTACCTGCTGGCCCGGCCGTGGCGGTCCCTGCGGCCCCCGCGCCCGTGACAGCTGCTTGTCCTACTTGTCCGGCGCCTTGACAAACCGCATGCCCTCCCCAGCCTACAGTACCGATAAGGTCTGCCCTTGCCGGCGCTGTAGGCTTGTTGGGCACAGCCGGGCTGCACCTCACGATTGCTTCGCCTGGTGTATTTTGCGCCTCGGGCACCTTTTCTCAGCTGAACGTGAAAAATCATCCTCGGACAGTAACTCCTTTGTTGCTTCTCCTAACTGTCGAGGCATACTCCCTAGAGACACAAGACCGGCGCCGCTTGACGGCGCTTGGCACAGTCCCGCCCTACCCCCTGCGGCGCCGGCGGAATAGCAGCGGACAGGGCTGCTTTGCCGGTGCTATATTCTGCATCCTGCCCAGGAAGAGAGGAGGCCCTCCCCATGCGCCTTGCCGACTTGTTACTGCCGTTAACGTTGGCCTTACTTGCGGTGACAGCTGGTTGTCACCACAAACACTGCTGCTGCGGCGGCTGTGTAATCCCGTGCTGTTCTCCTTGCGACGCTTGCTGCTGCTACACACCGCCGCTCGAAACCCCCGTCCCGCCACTGGCCGCGCCGGCGCCGCCTCTTGCAGCCCCCCAGGCGCCCCTGAGCCGTTCACGCTAAAACTCCGGAAGGACGCAAACCGATTGGCATCGCAAGAAATGTCCCTGGTGGGAACACAGGGCTAGCAGCCCACCAGGGACATTAGGACACTGCGTAACAGTTTGTCGAAGGCCGAGCAGGGTCTCTGTTCAGTTCGGCCAGCAGGTCCAGATGGGGAACGAGGCGCCCACGTTCCATGCGCTTAATGAGATCATAGACACAGCGATTGAGCGGACAGGGAGTAGCACCGGCCAATTCAAGAAGGTGGCCGTTGTAATAATCAATCTCCGTGCGGCCTGCTGGCAAATCGCCGGACATCGAGCAGTAGGTGCCGCGTAAGCTCGGATAAAAAGCCCAGGCAAGCGCGTGAGCGAGCCACGGCCGGCGCAGGATGGCGGCGACGGTGGAAGGATGAAAAGGACCGACTTTGCCCAGGGCAATGCCGGCGTGTTTGAGAATGGCATAATTCTCACGCAGCAGGTCGAAAAAGAGAGCGCGAGCGCACGGCAAACGCAAGAGCCGGCCATTGTCGATGCCGGCAGCGGAGGCCAGCGGGCTGATGGCCGCGTTGTACATCAGCTTTGTGTACTTGTACGGTAGAATGTCTTCGACTATCTCCACGCGAATTTTTCTGTTTAGCCGCGAGCCGCAGGCGAGCGCGAACAGCCTCGCGCCCACCCGCGGCTCCCGGGGAAAAAACGGAATTTTTTCTGATAATCGGTAACCCAAAAACAACCAACCCCCCCCCGGGATGCGCGGGGGG
>Ga0078972_1015802_pt1 | contig 11425 bp, 1 predicted proteins | sample YelNatPaOPGAMG01_FD_67568 | JGI IMG/M metagenome (GOLD analysis project Ga0078972, IMG submission 67568) | Hot spring thermophilic microbial communities from Obsidian Pool, Yellowstone National Park, USA - OP-RAMG-01 (SPADES assembly) (version 2) | ecosystem: Environmental > Aquatic > Thermal...
ATCCATTTGACCCGAACGATATAAGCGTATTCGCCTATTTCACCTCCCCGAGCGGAAAGAACATAAAGGTCAGGGGATTTTATTATCAGGATTACCAGATGATACAGGGCGGATTGAGGAGAAAGGGCGAACCAACCTGGAAGGTGAGATTCGCTCCAAGTGAGGAGGGGACCTATAGATATTATGTCGTCGTTAAAGATAGAAACGGCGAAGCAAAATCATCAGAGGGCAGTTTCATAGTGAAAGGGAAAGAGGGGGAGGGATTCATCAGGAGGAGCGAGAATTCTCCCTATTATCTTCGTTATGACAGCGGGAAATCGTTTTTCGCGATTGGCGAGAATATGTGTTGGGGGAGATTGGAGGATTACGAGAGATGGCTGAAGGAACTTGGGGATAGCGGAGGGAATTATATAAGGGTTTGGATGTGCCCGTGGCATTTGAGCTTGGAGTGGTCGCCAAACGACCCTGGGGCATCGGGAGATTATCAAGGGCTCGGCAAATATGCTTTAGATAATGCTTGGCGACTTGATAGGCTCTTGGAATTGGCGCATAAGAATGGAATTCATATAATGCTCTGCCTCGGATATCATGGCGAGGTCTCGGACCAACAGCTCTACTTCGGCGAGCAGAGATGGCATTTCAGCCCCTATAATAAAGCCAATGGCGGTCCCTGCGATAAGCCAGCCGATTTCTGGACGAACGAGATAGCTCGCAAGTTCTACAAGCAGAGGCTTGAATACATCGTCGCGCGCTGGGGCTATTCAACGAATATCCTCTCCTTTGAATTCTGGAACGAAGTCAATGCTCCCGCCAGCTGGGTTGAGGAAATGGCGAATTATATGAGGACAATAGACCCCTTCAAACATCTTCTCACGACAACTTATGGCGACGATGCGGTTTGGAGTTTGAGGAATATGGATTACTCCCAGATTCACCATTACGGCGTTGGGGACCAAGCCGATTTCTCCCAATTCTTCCATTCCGCCTGTAAAGAATATACAGAGAAATTCAAGAAGCCATTTTTGATTGGCGAGTTCGGCATAGATTTCAGAAAGAGCGATGTGAACTACGATGAGAGGGGATTGGGAACGAGTATGCACAATGGTATGTGGTCGGCGATGCTCTCCCGCTCAATGGGAACGGCTATGATTTGGTATTGGGACAACTATGTCCATCAAAAGGGGCTCTTCAAGGAGTTCAAACCGATAGCTAAGTTCGTCTCCGATATCCCCTGGTCGGAGAGGCAATATGAATATGTTAAGACGAGTGAGCCAAGCTATCTGGATAAGAAGGCAAGAGGATATGGTGATGTCGTTTTTCAACCCACTATGGGTTGGGGGAGGTCAACGGGCACGGAATTCACTATTTTGAGAAACGGCAAATTGGAAGGGGCAGGAAGATTCAGCGATTGTCTATATTCCCCGGGCAAGCCCGACTTGCGAGCTCTTCTTATCTTCAATGTTGATTATCCCGAAGATGGGAAGTTCCTCTTCACCGTCAATGTTGTCTCCAGTTCCTGCGAGATAGTCGTTAAGGTTGATGGGAAAGAGGCTTTCGTCCTGAAGCTTCCCGAGCAGGACGAGGGATACAAGAGCAAGGTTTGGCAAGAGCAATGGTCAATTTATCAATATACATACGAAAAGGAATATGGACTGGATATACCAGCGGGAAAACATAGGATAGAGCTTGAAAATAGGAGCGGTGATTGGGTGAGCATTTCTCGCTATCGTTTGACCAATTACAAGGATTTGAGCATTCCCGATGTAGATATATTCGGACTCTGCACGGATAGCGAGGCTTTGCTATGGATTCACGATAAGGCAAGCAATTGGCAAAACGATTTGGAAGGTAAAATCCCGGGCAAGATGGACGCATTCAGCTTTGCTATCTTGGGATTGAGGGACGGAGAATATAGGGTGCAATGGTTTGATACGAGGGAGGGAAAGGTAGTGAAGGAGGAAAGAGTGAGCTCTGAAAACGGGAGGATGACTTTAAAAGTTGAGAATTTAATCAGGGATATAGCGGTGAAAATCAGGAAGTGAGAGTCTGTCCAAGTTCTTAGAAAATTATCACCTTTCAGAAGGTCTTAATGCCTTACCGTGAAAAATCAGAGCTTTCACCTTGCTCCAACGGTACAGGAGGCGATGAATTCTGGTGCTCGTCATCCAAAATGAGATATCCCTACCGTTTCATTGACCTCTTATTGACAGGAGCAATACAAGAGGGTGCAGGGCATTTGGGGCAACAATTTTATTCGTGGCTTCCCGATATAGGCGTGGAAAATCCTTCCGAAGTGCCGATATTGTGCTACCCCCCAATCCTGGTATGATTTTACCGGAAACCATCGGTATCCCATAGCTAATAAAAAGACGATTTCTCCCAGTTGGTAGTAGAGAAAGGCATAAAGAGGGTCGGTCATACCAACTGGTGTTCTCGCCAACCTTGGGGAGGGCATCTTGGATAGAGCTCGGAAATATGAAACGAACTTCAAGCAGGGGGCAGACCGAGAGGTCTGCCCCCTGTTACAAAAGAGGATAAATAGATAGCTGTTATCCTGCTATGATAGCGCAACGAATATCAAAAAAGATTTGACAGGGTTTTCGCCCTTGATATGATAATAAAAAATCTAAAGAGAGGTGAGCTAATATTATGCCAAACGATTTAAGCAGCGGATTGCTCATCTTCCTCTGCGTTGCTTTGCTCTTCGCTTTCCAATCCACAAGCGAAGCGGCTGATAGGCTCCTTTCGGGCTTCCTTCACCCTCCCCAAGTAGCCAAGCCGCAGACTTGGTGGCATTGGTGCAATGGGAGCATCACTTTTGAGGGAATAACTAAGGACCTTGAGGAGCTGGCGGAGAAGGGAGTTGCCGGCGTGCAAATCTTCAATGTCGCCCCGGGGAATCCCCCCGGTCCCATCCTCTTTATGAGCCCCCAGTGGCACGAGCTCTTCAAGCACGCCGTCAAGGAAGCCAACAGGCTCGGCTTGGAGGTCTGCGTTCACAACTGCGCCGGTTGGTCAAGCAGTGGAGGTCCCTGGATAAAGCCGGAATACGCTATGCAAAAGCTCACTTGGAGCGAGCTCCAAGTTGAGGGACCTCAAAGATTTGAAGCCGAGCTTCCCCAACCTCCCACAGTGGCTGGCTTCTACAGGGATATAGCCGTCCTCGCCTTCCCCACGCCAACAACCGATTGGAGGATTGAGAATTGGGAAGGGAAAGCTTGCTTCCATAGAATGGACACACCCCAACCTGACACTCGCCCTGTTCCTCCCGAGGCAATCGTCCCCAAAAACCGCATAATTGACCTCACGGAGAAGTTCTCAAATGGTCGCCTCGTATGGGATGTCCCTGAAGGGAAATGGACGATTATCCGCATCGGGCATACTTTGACGGGTGCTCAGAACGCTCCCGCTCCCGATTCCGGCAGGGGTTGGGAGGTTGATAAACTGAGCAGGGAAGCTCTTGATGAACACTGGAAGAACGCCATCGTTCCTCTAATTGAGGACAGCGGTCCATTGGCGGGAAAGACTTTCAAGAATGTTCTGATAGATAGCTACGAGATGGGCTCTCAGAACTGGACTCCCAAGATGAGGGAGGAATTCGAGAAGCGCTGTGGCTACGACCTTCTGCCCTTCCTTATAGTTGCAGCGGGAGGAAGGGTAGTTGATAGCTTGGATATATCTGAGCGATTCCTCTGGGACTTCCGAAGGACAATCGTTGACCTCTTCAATGAGAACTATTACGGCTACTTCGGGGAGCTCTGCAGAAAGCACGGTCTCTTGCTCTGGGTTGAGCCTTATGGCAATGGTCCATTTGACGATATAACCGCGGGAAGCAAGGCGGATGTCCCTATGAGCGAGTTCTGGCTTGGACACGGCTTGGGAATTGAGAAGGACTGGAACGCTAAACTGGCTTCCTCCATAGCTCATATCTATGGGAAACAGGTCGTGGGAGCGGAATCCTTCACCGCCGGACCTCCCTGGAGCGGTTGGGTTGACTATCCCTATTTACTCAAACCCCTGGGAGACCTCATATTCTGTAGCGGAGTTAACAGGTATGTTTTCCATACCTATGCGCATCAACCTTGGCTGAACTATAAGCCGGGAAACACGATGGGTCCCTGGGGATTCCAGTTCAATCGCAATACGACCTGGTGGGAGGATGCTCCCGCTTGGCTAACCTATGTGGCGCGCTGCGAATACCTCCTCCAGCAAGGCTTATTCGTAGGCGATGTCCTATTCTACATAGGAGAGAATTCTCCTGCGAGCATAAGAGCAAGCCAACCCCTCCCTCCCAGCTATGACTTTGATGCTTGCGATACTCCGACCCTCCTTGAAAGGCTAACTGTGAAGGGGAACAAGCTTGTCCTACCTCACGGGATGTCCTATGAGGTTCTCGTTTTGCCGAATGAGAGGGAGATGACGCCAAAGGTTTTGAGGAAAATTGGGGAGCTAATCAAGGCGGGAGCTTGGGTGATAGGACCCAAGCCATTGCGTTCTCCCAGCCTTGTTGATTATCCTAGGGCTGATGAGGAAGTGAAGAAGCTTGCTGATGAGATATGGGGAGATTTGGATGGAGTGAAGGCAACGGAGAGGAGATATGGTAAGGGGAGGATATTCTGGGGGAAGAAGGTTGAGGAAGTATTGGCGATGAAGGGGGTGAAGCCCGATTTTGAATTTGAGGGGACCCTGCCGGGGACGGCGATAACTTACATCCATCGTAGGGATGGGGATGTGGATATCTACTTCCTATCCAATCAGAGGGAGCGATTTGAGACAGTGAGATGCAGATTTAGGGTAAAGGGGAAGGTTCCCGAGCTCTGGCATCCCGATACTGGTAAAGTTGAGAGGGCGCCGATTTTCCGTTTCGTAGATGATAGGACCGAGCTAACCCTCAATTTTGACCCCTATGGTTCCGTCTTCGTCATCTTCCGTCAGCCGACGAGGGAGAGAAAAGGAATCGTGAAGGTCTTGAGAAATGGCATGGATGCTTTCCAGCCCTCCGTCTCTGTAACGGGGAAGCTGGAGATAGTGAAGGCGATTTACGGAATTCTTGAGGACCCCAATAAACAGGTGGATGTGACGGAGCAATTGCAAAAGATGGTGAAGAATAATATGCTCATAGTCAGAGCTACAAACGAGATAGCTGGCGACCCCGCCCCCTTTGTCGTCAAGAAGATGAGAATTGATTATAAGTGGAACGGTGAACCTCAAACCATCATAGTTAACGAAAACGACCTTGTTGAGATACCGCAGGGAATAGTCGGCAAGGCTCCTGATGTCAAGTTGAGCACAACTCCCCAAGGCAAGTTGGAGCTATTGGCGTTTGCACCCGGCAATTACGAGATTGAAACCACGACGAAAAAGAAGGTTAAAGTAGAGATTGCCTCCGTTCCCAAGCCGATAGAGGTTGAGGGTCCCTGGGAGGTTCATTTCCCGCCCAATTGGGGAGCTCCTGAGAAGGCTGTATTTGAGAAGCTTATCTCCTGGAGCGAACATCCTGATGAGGGGATAAAATACTTCTCTGGGACGGCGAGATATGTGAAGGAGATAGAGATACCGAAGGAGGTATTGGGGAAGGACAAGGAGATATTCCTTGATTTGGGGGATGTAGAGGTGATAGCGAGGGCAAGACTCAACGGCAAGGATTTGGGGATTATCTGGAAGAAGCCGTTCCAGGTGGATATAACAGATGTGGTAAAGGCGGGGAAGAATGTGTTGGAGGTGGAGGTTACGAATCTTTGGGTGAACAGGCTGATAGGGGATGAGCATTTACCGGAGCATTGCGAATACAATGGAGTGGGTTGGGATGGGAGTTTGAAGGAGATACCGAAGTGGGTATGGGAGGGGAAGCCGAGTCCCACTGGGCGCTACACATTTGCGACATGGCGTCATTACACTGCGAATTCCCCCCTGAGGGTGTCAGGTCTTCTTGGTCCAGTGAGGATAATCGTCGGAGTAAAGAAAGGATTAAGCTTATAAGAAAAGATTGCGGAAGGGGGTGCCTGAAAGGCACCCCCTTCCTTTTTACTGATTTTGTCTTTTGGCTACTCGCTATTGCTGTGGTTAAAGCCTTCAGCGCTACTCCTATAAATTGGGATGAAAACAAAGAGGCGAGTTTAGTCAGCCCCTCATCCCCCACAATTTCTCAACTTCTTTTTAAAATACATCAGAGGAGGTGAATTAAGATGTTTGACAAAACCGATAGCGAGAAGATGGAGGATGCGCTCATATCTGGTTTTCTCCACCCACCTCAAACAGCGAAACCTCAAACTTGGTGGCACTGGTGCAACGGCAACATTACCTATGAGGGAATAACTAAGGACCTTGAGGAATTGGCGGAGAAGGGAGTTGTTGGTGTGCATATTTTCAATGTGGCACCGGGGAATCCTCCCGGTCCAATCCAATTTATGAGCTCCGAATGGCATAAGCTCTTCAAACACGCAATTGAGGAAGCCAATAGGTTAGGTTTAGAGGTTTGTATCCATAATTGCCCTGGTTTCTCAAGCAGTGGAGGTCCCTGGATAACGCCGGAATACGCTATGCAAAAGCTCACTTGGAGCGAGGTCCAAGTTGAAGGACCAAAGAGATTTGAAGCTGAGCTTCCCCAACCTCCAACAGTGGCTGGCTTTTACCGGGATATCGCCGTCCTCGCCTTCCCCACGCCGGCAACAGATTGGAGGATTGAGAATTGGGAAGGGAAAGCTTGCTTCTACAGAATGGACACACCCCAGCCCGATACTCGCCCTGTTCCCCCCGAGGCAATCGTCCCCAGAAATCGTATAATTGACCTCACGGAGAAGTTCTCAGGCGGTCGCCTCGTATGGGATGTCCCTGAGGGAAAATGGACGATTATCCGCTGCGGACATACAATGACGGGCGCCTATAATGTCCCTGCCCCTGAGGCCGGTAAAGGGTGGGAGGTAGATAAGCTAAGTAGAGAGGCTTTAGATGTGCATTGGGAAAATTCAGTCCTTCCCCTCCTAAAAGATGCTGGCTCGTTAGTAGGGGAAACCCTAAATGGCATTTTGATAGATAGCTACGAAGTTGGCTCTCAGAACTGGACTCCTAAGATGAGGGAGGAATTCAAGAAGCGCTGCGGCTACGACCTTCTGCCCTTCCTGATAGTTGCAGCGGGAGGAAGGGTCGTTGATAGTTTGGATATATCTGAGCGATTCCTTTGGGATTTCCGAAGGACAATCGTTGACCTCTTCAATGAGAACTATTATGGCTACTTCGGAGAACTCTGTAGAAAGCACGGGCTCTTGCTCTTAGTCGAGCCTTATGGAGACGGTCCGTTTGACGATATAACAGCAGGAAGTAAAGTGGATGTCCCTATGGGCGAGTTCTGGTTGGGAAGAGTTCCATTAGGCGTAGATAAGTATATGAACGCTAAATTAGCCTCCTCTATTGCTCATATTTACGACAAGAGAATAGCAGGAGCGGAAGCTTTTACCGCTGGTCCTCCCTGGAGCGGTTGGATGGATTATCCCTATATTCTCAAACCCGCGGGAGACTTGATGTTTTGTAGCGGAATCAATAGATTCATATTCCACACTTATGCCCATCAACCATGGATGAAATATAAGCCTGGCAACACAATGGGTCGCTGGGGATTCCAGTTCAATCGCAACACGACCTGGTGGGAAGACGCTCCCGCTTGGCTAACCTATGTGGCGCGTTGCGAATACCTCCTTCAGCAAGGGCTATTCGTCGGCGATGTCCTATTCTATATAGGAGAGAATTCTCCTGCGAGCATAAGGACAAGCCAACCTCTTCCTCCCAGCTATGACTTTGACGCCTGCGATACGCCAACCCTTCTTGAAAGGCTAACTGTGAAGGGGAATAAGCTCGTCTTACCTCATGGAATGTCCTATGAGGTTCTCGTCCTGCCTAATGAGAGGGAAATAACGCCAAAGGTTTTGAGGAAAATCGGCGAGCTAATTAAGGCGGGAGCTTGGGTGATAGGTCCCAAGCCTCTGCGTTCTCCCAGCCTTGTTGATTATCCCAGGGCTGATGAGGAAGTGAAGAAGCTTGCTGAAGAGATATGGGGCGATTTGGATGGAGTGAAGGCAACGGATAGGAGATATGGTAAGGGGAGGATATTCTGGGGGAAGAAGGTTGAGGAAGTATTGGAGATGAAGGGAGTGAAGCCCGATTTTGAGTTTGAGGGGATTTTGCCGGGAACGGCGATAACTTACATTCATCGCAGAGATGGAGATGCGGATATCTACTTCCTATCCAATCAGAGGGAGCGATTTGAGACAGTGAGATGCAGATTTAGGGTAAAGGGGAAGGTTCCTGAGCTCTGGCATCCCGATACGGGCAAAGTTGAGAAAGCGCCGATTTTCCGTTTCGTAGATGATAGGACCGAGCTAACCCTCAACTTTGACCCCTATGGCTCCGTCTTCGTCATTTTCCGCCAACCAACAAGGGAAAGAAAGGGCATAGTGAAAGTCTTGCACAACGGCAAGGATGCCTTCCTTCCCTCTCCTATGGCAATTGGGAAGCTGGAGATAGTGAAGGCGATTTATGGTATCCTTGAAGACCCAAATAGGCAGGTGGATGTGACGGAGCAATTGAGGAAGATGGTGAGGGATAATATGCTCTTCGTAATCGCTTCAAACGAGTTAGCGGGAAACCCGGCTCCAGGAGCTCCCAAGAAGCTAAGGATTGACTACAGATGGAACGACGAACCTCAAACCGTTGTCTTAAACGAATATGATAATATGGAGATACCTCGGGGGATAGTTGGTGAGCCTCCGGTTGTGAAGCTAAATATAACCCCTCAGGGTAAGTTGGAGCTATTGGCATTCGCGTCTGGCAATTACGTGATTGAAACTACGACGAAAAAGAAGGTGAAAGTGGAGATTACCTCCGTTCCCAAGCCGATAGAGGTTGAGGGTCCCTGGGAGGTTTATTTCCCGCCCAATTGGGGAGCTCCTGAGAAGGCTGTATTTGAGAAGCTTATCTCCTGGAGCGAACATCCTGATGAGGGGATAAAGTACTTCTCTGGGACGGCGAGATATGTGAAGGAGATAGAGATACCAAAGGAGGTATTGGGTAAGGACAAGGAGATATTCCTTGATTTGGGGGATGTTGAGGTGATAGCGAGGGCGAGGCTAAACGGCAAGGATTTGGGGATTATCTGGAAGAAGCCGTTCCAGGTGGATATAACAGATGTAGTAAAGGCGGGGAAGAATGTGTTGGAGGTGGAGGTTACGAATCTTTGGGTGAACAGGCTGATAGGGGATGAGCATTTACCGGAGCATTGCGAATACAATGGAGTGGGTTGGGATGGGAGCTTGAGAGAGATACCGAAGTGGGTATGGGAGGGGAAGCCGAGTCCCACTGGGCGCTACACATTTGCGACATGGCGTCATTACACTGCGAATTCCCCCCTGAGGGTGTCAGGTCTTCTGGGTCCAGTGAGGATAATCGTCGGTGTGAAGAAGGGAATAAGTTTATAAGGATATTTGGGGGGGCGTGCCCCGAAGGGGCACGCCCCCCTTTGTTTCGCTCTAAAAATCCAATTCTCCCTTTTGGTGAACAAACCAGCAATTGCCAGCATCTCCATAGGGATTATCTATTCTATTCGTTTCCATAACATTCACCAGCACGACAGCGAATGAACCCATATGCCCTCTATTGATCGAGAAGATTAAAATTGCTACAATTGAATTGATCTTAAAAGGAGGAGTCGTTATGAAACCGAAAGCAAGCATTATGTTTTTGCTTCTTCTTTCTTCGCTATTGCCCATAAGAGGGGAGAACATCGTTTTTCCAAATGACCCTGAAGCTGTCGTTGATGTCAAGAAAGACTTAGGAGCTAAGGGTGATGGAATTCACGACGATACGGAAGCCCTCCAAAAGGGAATTGATATAAGCTGCGGGATAGGCACGAACAAAACGAAAATTCTTTACATTCCCAAGGGAGTTTATCGCGTAACGAAGACCCTCATAGTGAAATCGGGGATAGGTCCCTGGATTTACGGGGAATCAAGGGATGGAGTGATAATAAAATTGGATGATGGGCTCAATATAGAGGCTGTCATCCGCACCCATCCCCGGGAGAAGGACCCCGGCTCGGCGGATTGGTTTATGAGGACGATTCGCAATTTAACTATTGATGTGGGAAATAACCCTGAGACCGATGGAATCCGTTTCTTCTCCAACAACTCGGGAGAAATCAAGAATGTAAGGATAAAGGGGAATGGGAGGATTGGGATAAATATGGGCTTTATGGAGCTTAACGGTCCAAACCTCGTTCAGGATACGGAGATAGAGGGATTTAGGAAGGGCATCTTGATTGAGGGGCCGGCGATATGGGGAAATACGCTTTCAAGGGTAAGTATAAAGAAGTGCAAGGTGGTCGGGCTTGAGGTAAGGTGCAGTGCGGTTGGAGTTGAGGATTTGAGGGTGGAGGATACGCCAATTGCCGTGATAAACGATATCCCTAACGATTGGTATTGGTGGGGAGGAGTTATGGCGATAGTGGGAGGCGAGCTGAAGGGAAACAATGCCCAAGGACCGGCGATCGTGAATCGCAGTGTCCTCTATTTAAGGGATATTAAAACGAAGGGATATAAGATGGCTCTGAAAAGCACGACGCCGGGCGGAGATGTTGAGGGACCGAATATCTCCGAATATATCTCCCACGAAGTTAAGAGGCTCTTTGAAGAGGCGCCCGCAAAAGCTATAAGGCTTCCCATAAAGAGAGAGCCGGAATTTCCCTGGGAGAGGGATTTAAGGAAGTGGGTTTGCGCCAACGATTTCGGCGCCATCCCGGGAGACAACAAGGACGATACGGAGGCGATTCAAAAAGCGATAGATTTCGCCGCTTCTCAAGGGAAAACCGTTGTTTACTTCCGTGGAATAGGTGGACCAGACCCCAATTGGTATACATTGAATGGAGAAGTGAGAATTCACGGCAGCGTCAGATACATCATCGGATTGGGCTTTGGGCGGATTATAGCTGGTGAAGGAGGGAAGTTCGTGATTGATGATAGGAGCGCTCCGATAGTGAAATTTGAGAACATTCAAGCCTTCGGCGGGCATCCACCCGTCGTGGAGAATCGCTCCAAAAATCGCATTCTTTATTTGGAGAGCTGCGATTTGAAGGTCGTGGGGAATGGAAAAGGCGATATCTTCGTTACGAACTGTCCTTCCCATATAGAGCTTTTGGGCAAGGGGCAAAATCTCTGGGCAAGACAGCTCAATCCCGAGGGAGACAGCGATGTGGGTTTGGTGAGGAATGAGAGAGGAAATCTCTGGGTATTGGGGATGAAATTTGAGGGCAGGGGTATCAGGGTGCGGACGGCGAACGGAGGTAAAACTGAGCTTTTCGGAGTCTATAATTATGGTCCGGGAATAGCGGAGGATGATGCTCGCCCGATGTTTGATATAGATAACGCCAAGATGTGTATTA
>Ga0078972_1015805_pt1 | contig 11422 bp, 11 predicted proteins | sample YelNatPaOPGAMG01_FD_67568 | JGI IMG/M metagenome (GOLD analysis project Ga0078972, IMG submission 67568) | Hot spring thermophilic microbial communities from Obsidian Pool, Yellowstone National Park, USA - OP-RAMG-01 (SPADES assembly) (version 2) | ecosystem: Environmental > Aquatic > Thermal...
CCCCCCCCCCCCCGGGGGGGTGGGCGGCCCGGCGCCCCCCCCCCCCCCCCCCCCCCCCCGCCGCAGAGACCAGGCTGCGAGGCCTGTCGGCCGCGCGTCTCTCTGACCTCTGAGCCCCCGTTCCCGCAATTTGGGCCCTATCTGCTCCGGCCTATAATAGAAGCCGCGGCAGAAACGGGTCGTTGTCCTTACCAGGATCAGGTGGGCCATGCCACACAGTGACTCCTACAACCGCCCCATCGAGTACCTGCGCCTCTCGGTCACCGACCGCTGCAACCTGCGCTGCATCTACTGCATGCCCGAGGAGGGCGTACCCCCTCTGACCCACGGCGATGTCCTGCGCTATGAGGAGATCGAGCGGCTGGCGCGGGTGATCGTGGGGCTGGGGGTGAGCAAGCTGCGCCTGACCGGCGGCGAGCCGCTGGCGCGCAAGGGCGTGGAGCAGCTCGTGGCCATGCTCGCGGCCATCCCCGGCGTGCGCGACCTGGCGATGACCACCAACGGCACGCGCCTGGCTGCCACGGCCGATGCGCTGGCCCGGGCCGGGCTGCGGCGCGTCAACGTCAGCCTGGATAGCCTGCGCCCCGAGCGCTATCGGGCCATCACGCGCCGCGGCGAACTGGCCGACGTGCTCGAGGGCCTGGCCGCCGCCGAACGCGCCGGGCTGCGGCCCGTCAAGATCAACATGGTGGTGCTGCGCGGCGTCAACGACGATGAAGTGGTCCACTTCGCCCAGAAGACGATCGACGACGGCTGGAACGTGCGCTTCATCGAGCTCATGCCGCTGGGGGCTGGGGCCCAGGGCACCGGCGTGCCCTCGGCCGAGGTGCGCCGGCGCATCGAGGACGCCCTCGGGCCGCTCGTGGCCGTCGACGGCGACGGGGCGGGCCCGGCCAAGTACTACCAGGTGCCGGGCGCGCCAGGGTCCATCGGCTTCATCAGCCCCCTCAGCGAACACTTTTGCTTCCGCTGCAACCGCCTGCGCCTCACCGCCGACGGCCAGCTCTTGCCCTGCCTGATGTCGGAGCAGGGCTTTGACCTGCGCACACCCCTGCGCCAGGGCGCCAGCGACGACGACCTGCGCGAGCGCGTGCGCCAGGCGATCCGCGCCAAGCCCGCCGGCCATCACCTGGGCATGGGCTCCCCCAGCCCGTCGGCGCGGCCCATGTCGAGGATTGGGGGATAGGGCGTGAGACGCAAGACGTAATGCGCAAGCTGGCCCGTTGCGACACACTTGGCTCAGCACAGCCTTACGCAACACGCAGTACGCAGTACGCAATACGCAGCACGCAAGGAGCCACACGCATGACACGCAAAGGCACGATCCTCGCCGTCTGTACCAGCGAACGCAAGGGAACGCCCAAGCGCGACGTGGGCCGTGGCGAGCTCAAGGTCGACTGGGGCCTGGTGGGCGACGCCCACGCCGGCAACTGGCACCGCCAGGTGAGCCTGTTGGCCTGGGAGTCGATCGAAAAGATGCGCGCCAAGGGGCTGAACGTGCGCGCCGGCTCCTTTGCCGAGAACCTCACCACCCAGGGCCTCGAACTCTACTCCCTGCCCATCGGCACGCGCCTGCGCATCGGCACGGCGCTGGCCGAGGTGACCCAGATCGGCAAGGTCTGCCACGATCGCTGCGCGATCTACTACACCGCCGGCGACTGCGTCATGCCCCGCGAAGGCATCTTTGTCCGCATCCTCGAGCCGGGCGAGGTCAAGGTCGGGGATGCGGTGGAGGTGCTGGAGCCCGCAGAGGAAGCCCCAACCGGCCCACAGGCGTGACAGGCTCGCAGGCCGCGCACTCACCCAAACCTGGAGGTAGGTCCGATGGCCGCATCCCTTACCGGCATCTTTCCGCCCATCCCCACGCCGTTCACCGCCGACGGCGAGCTCGCGCTCGACAAGCTGAAAGCCAACCTGGCCTTCTGGAACAAGACCGACATCGCCGGCTACGTGGTGTTGGGCTCCAACGGCGAGTTCCCCTTCCTGAGCGAGGAGGAAAAGCTGGCCGTCTTCGAGACGGTCGGGCAGCACATCGCGCCCGGCAAGGTCTTTGTGGCCGGCACCGGCTGCGAGAGCGCGCGGAACACCATCGCCCTCACGCGACGGGCCGCCGAGTTGGGCGCCCAGGTGGCGATGGTCGTGACCCCCAACTACTACAAGCCCAAGATGGATGCAGCCGCCTTTGTGGCCTTCTACCAGGCGGTGGCCGATGCCAGCCCCATCCCCGTGGCCATTTACACCATGCCCCCCTACACCGGCGTCGACATCACGGCCGATGCAGTGGCCAGGCTTTCGCAGCACCCCAACATCATCGGCATGAAAGACTCGGGCGGGGCGATGGCCAAGTACGCCGATATGCTGCGCCAGGTGCGGCCGGGGTTCCAACTCCTGGCGGGCTCGGCCAGCTTCCTCTTGCCGGCGGTGGCCCTGGGCGCAAGCGGCGGCGTCTGCGCGCTGGCCGTTGTGGCCCCCAGGCAGACGGTGGAGCTGTACCGGCTGGCGGCGGCGGGCAACGTCGCTGAGGCGCGCACCCTGCAGTACCGGCTGATGGCACCCAACGCGGCTCTGACCACCGGCTTCGGCATCGCCGGCCTCAAGTACGCCTGCGAGCTCATTGGCCTCTACGGCGGCCCGGTGCGCCTGCCCCTTCTGCCCCTGGGCGAGAAGGAGCAAGGACGCATCCGCGCCATCCTGGACGAGGCCGGCCTCCTGTAGCCACTCAGTAGTAGTGCCCGGCCTGGGGCTCATCACGGAAGGCCACCGGCACCAGGTCGGGCGCCTGCTGTTTCACCGCTGCCGGGTCGGTGATCACCTGGAGCCGGCCCTCAGCCATGAGCAGCTCGGCCACGGCGTCCGAGTGCTCCGAGTGACGCGTCTTGAGCACCGAGAGCAGGCGCTGCCGGCGCGTATCGGTGCGGCTCTGGCGCAGCAGGATGATGTTGCCGGTCACCTGGCCAATCTCTGGCTCCTGCAGGCTGACTGGCCCGCCCGCCATCTCCGGCAGCTCGTAGGTCAAGATGGAGGTCACCCCGCGCCAGGCCAGGTACCGGGTCAGCGTGGCCGCAAAATCGACGACCCGGCCTGCCGGCCCAAGGGCGCGTTCGACGGGGTCGAACCCGTCGACAACCAGGCGGCGAACCTGCTGCTCCTCGATCATCACCTTCGCCTCTTCGATACAGGCATCAGGGTCGAAGCAGCCCAAGGGATACGTCCGCATGTGCAGCAGGCCGGCCTCATAGCCCTGGCGCAGCGGCATGCCGAAGGCGTCGGCGCGCCGCAGCAGGAGGGCCGGGCTCTCGAAGAACGACAGGTAGAGCCCCTGCTGGCCCTGGCGCACCCCCTCGGCCAGGAACTGGCAGGCCAGCGCCGTCTTGCCCGTGCCGGGGCCACCGACCAGCAGGGTGGAGCTGCCCTGCAGGAGCCCGCCATACAGCATCTGGTCGAGGCCCGCAAGACCGAAGCCACAGCGCGCGGTCGACACCGGCGCGTCGCCTGCCTCCAGCACCACTTCGATGCGCGGGTGTACATGGAGCCCCCCGGCGTCGATGGTGTAGCTGTGCACTCCAGAGCAAGGGCTGCGCCCACGCTGCTTCAGCACGTGCACCTGGCGCCGCTCGCAGCCCTCCACCGTCACGCGCTCCAGCGCCAGGATGGTATCGGCCATGGTGAACTCGGGCGACTCCCAGTATCGCTCCGGGCTGGCGTCGGCGGTGATCATCACGGTGATGCCCATGAGGGCGAGCTCGCTGCCCAACTCGGACAGGAAGAGGCGAATGTCGCGTTCGCCGCCCAAGAAGCAGCGGACGTTCTGAAAGCCGTCAATGATGACGAAACCATAGCCGCCCCCCTGGAGCGTCTGGCGGATGACCTCCATCTGCGCCTGCCGGCCCTGCTCCAGATAGCGCGACAGGTTGATGACCTGCACCGTATCGCCCACCAGGTGGCTATCGAAAAACCGCATCCCCGCGAGATGGGTCAGGAACTTTTCGTTGGGCTCGCCAGGGGTGACGACCCACAGCACCTTGTGGCGTCCTTTGGCCCAGTGGAACGCCATTTGCTCGGCCAGCACGGTCTTGCCAGTGCCCGGCCCGCCCACAATCAGCACCAGGCTGCCCCGGGTCAGCCCGCCGTCGATCAATGGGTCGAGGTTCGGCACACCGGTGGGCACAACCTGCGTGGGCCAACCGCCTGCCTGCGCCGCCTGAGCCATCGCCGTTCACCTCCTCCACGCGCACCTTCTCTCCCAACGCTCAGCAAGTCCCGTGCCTGTCGCACCGGCGCCCGGATGGCGCCCCCTCCGAAGAGGCGCCGGCTCAGGCGGAGAATCGCCCCTTGTGGCAATGCCGTTCCAATGGCAGGGCCCCGAGGGAGGCAAAGGGCCACAGAGCGCGAGGGCCATTTCCTGGCCGCCCTGCGGGTTGATGCCTCTCGGCGCTCTCTGCGTGCCCCAGAACCCGGCTCCGAAGACGCGCCAGGCCGAGCGTAGAACAGCCCCCTGTGGGCGTCCTCGTGCGCGGTGGCGAGCGCCTCGCTCATGGGCTCTTCGGGTTTCGACAAAGCCCGCCATACGTGCTATGATTTTGCTGCCAAAGCTCGCCACCATCCGCAGCGGTTCCTCAGGGGGCAACCATGGAGCTCGACGACCGACAGTGGTCACAGATTGGCGATGAGACCGTCGAACACCTCGCGCGCCTGATCCGCTTCGATACCACCAACCCCCCGGGCAATGAGACGCCGGCCGCGCTCTACCTGAAACAGGTCTTTGAACGCGAGGGCTTTGAGGAGATGCAGCTCCTCGAATCGGCGCCGCGGCGCGGCAACCTCATCGTCCGCCTGCGGGGCGATGGCTCGAAGCGCCCGCTGCTCCTGAGCGCCCACCTCGACGTGGTGCCCGCCGAGCCCGAGCACTGGACCTACCCGCCCTTCTCCGGCGCGGTCGCCGAGGGCATGGTGTGGGGCCGTGGCACGCTGGATATGAAGCACATGGCCGCGATGAGCCTGATGGTCCTGCTCTTGGCCAAGCGGCAGGGGTTGCCCCTGAAGCGTGACCTCATCTTCGCCGCCGTGGCCGACGAGGAGATGGCCTTCGACTATGGGTCGCGCTGGCTGGTAGAGAACCACCCGGACCTCCTGCGTGCCGAGTACGCGCTGAGCGAACTGGGCGGCATGCTCTCGCCCATGGCCGGCCGGCGAGTCTACCCCATCCAGGTGGCCGAGAAGGGGGTCTGCTGGCTGCGCATGCGCGCCCACGGCCAGGCGGGCCATGGCGCCGTACCGCATGAGGATAACGCCGTCGTGCACCTGGCGCGGGCCCTGGCGCGCATCGGCGACGGCCGGCGCATGCCCATCCACGTCACGCCGGTTGCAGCCACCTACATCCGCACCCTCGCTGCCACCCTGCCGCGCGCCCAGGGCCTGCTTCTCCGGGGGCTGCTCAGCCATCGCCTGGCGCCCCTCGTGCTGCGGCGCCTGCCGCGCGAGCAACGGGGCGACCTGCGCGCCCTGCTCTGCAACACCGTCACCCCCACGCGCCTGCAGGCGGGCGTCAAGACCAACGTCATCCCCTGTGAGGCCGAGGCCGAGCTCGATTGCCGCCTGCTGCCCGGCCAGATGCCCGAGGATGCCATGCGCGAGATCCTTGCCATCGCCGGCCCGGCCGTCGAACTGGGCCCCCTCAAAGTCAGCCCAGGGGTCGAGTTCGACAGCCACACCGAGCTCTTCGAGCTCTTGAAGCGCACCCTCGTGGCCCACGACCCGGCCGCGCTGCCCGTGCCCTACATGGTGGCCGCGGCCACCGACGCCCGCCAATGGGCCCGCCTGGGCATGACCGTCTACGGCTTTACCCCCGGCCAGCCCCCCGAGGGCCACCAGGTGATGCGCCTGATCCACGGCCACGACGAGCGCATCCCCGTGTCATCGCTCCACTTTGGGGTGCGGGTGCTGTATGATGTCGTCAGAGAGTTCTGCTGCTAGATTGGTCAGTGGTCAGTTGCCCATTGCCAGTGGCCGGCCGTGCCTTGCTTGCAGCCCAGCGCCGGACGGCAACGCAGTGGGACCCCTGACCCATGGAGGAGGTTGCCGTGCGAGTCCTGATCCTGCAATCCAGCCCCAACCGTGACGGGCTGACGGCGGCCTGCGCCGCTGCCGCGGCCGAGGGTGCGCGCCGGGCCGGCGCCGAAGTCGAGGGTATGCGGCTGAACGATGCGGGCATCGGCCTGTGCCGCGCCTGCGGCAACGGCTGGGGCACCTGCCGCACCGAGCATCGCTGCACCCAGGAAGATGGGTTCAATGCCCTGCACGAGCGGGTCGCAGCGGCCGACGCCCTGGTCCTCATCACACCCGTGTATTGGGGCGAACCGAGCGAGTCAGCCAAGGCCTTCTTGGACCGCCTGCGGCGCTGCGAGGCGCCCCGGGGCGATGAGAGCGCCCTCGCCGGCAAATGGGCCCTGGTGGTAGCGGCTGCGGGCGGCTCGGGCAATGGGACGCTCACCTGCCTCAGCAGCCTCGAGCGCCTGCTCACCCACGTGCGGGCACGACCCTTCGACCTCATCGGCATCACCCGCCGCAGCCGCGAGTACCAGCTCGAGGCCATCTGCCGCGCGGCCCAGGCAATGGTCGCGGCCCAGCCCTGATCCCCATTCCAGGGCCCGCGCCGCCCTGTGCCAGGTGAAGGGACTCGCTGCAACCGGGGCGGCAGCGGGGTGTTGGGCTCCGCCCGCCGCCGACCCAGCCCCCAAAGCAGTGGCGCGCCGGGTGGGCGCGGAGTGCAGTCCCCGGCACCGGCGATGGGGCTATCTTGCGCAGGTGCGGCATCTCATGTAAGATATGCGCGACGGTGACCTTCGACTGGCGGTGTTCCGCCCAAGATGGGAGGGAGCATACCATGGGCAAGGGTGACCAGCGTTCCAAGCGCGGCAAGATCTGGCGGGGGACCTACGGGAGGCGGCGCCCCAAGGACAGAAAGCCAAAGCCGGAGCAGGCCCGGCCCCCCAAGGCACCAAGAAAGTGACCGCCAGCATCCTGCCGGGGCTGTGGCGCAACCCTCTCGGCCACAGCCCCAGCCTCTGCCGCCGCGCTCCCCGGCTGACCCTCGAGACCGCTTTCCCCGCGAAATTCCCCATTCATGGATGTATCACGGCAGCCTCCCGGCCTCTCTAGTGAGTAGGTATACAAATCGATACCCTGTATGCGGAGAAGCCATGAAGACCCTGTTGCAGCTTGCAGTCCTCACCGTGTTCCTGGCTGCGTGCAGCGCGACGCCCGCACCCGCCGCCCCCACCGCCACAGCAGTGCCGGCGGTGGATTGCACGCAGGAAGAGCACCATGCCATCGCCCAGAGCATCGCCGATGACTTTGGTGTCTCCTACGATCAGGTGATGGCCTGGGCCTGCGCCGGCGAGACCTTCGACGACATCCTCCTCGCCCTGCAGACGAGCGAGATCGCCCAGCGCACCCCCGACGAGGTGCTCGCCATGAAAAAGAAGGCGGGCGACTGGGAGAAGGTGTGGGCCTCGCTGGGCCTCGAAGCCCAGCCAGGCCAATGAAGGCGGCCGGGCGTCTCCGGCCAGGTGTGCCAGTTCCAGCACATGTTGAGCGAGTCCATTCAAGGAGGGATAGGATGAAGAAGTGGCAGATGTGGATCGGCGTCGCTGCCATCGTGGCCATGGTGGTCGCAGGGCTGGGCGCGACCCCGGTCTTGGCCGCACCCCTGCAGGCCGGAGGGGCAGCCAGGATCACCCTGACGGGGCAGGTCACGGCCGTTGATCCCGGCTCCGGCACGCTGCAGGTTGCCGTGATGCTGCGCAACGGCCCGGTCACCTATACTGTGCAGGCGCCAGCCGGTTTCGACCTGACCACCGTCGCCATCGGCGACACGGTCAAGGTCAAGGGCTCGCTCACCGCTCCCAACGCCGTGCGCGCTGCGACGCTGGTCAAGATCGCCGGACCCGAGCCGGCAGAGCTCGACCTCACCGGTCAGGTGACTGCCATCGATGAGGCCGGCCGCACGCTGCAGGTACAGGTGGATATGGAGAGCGGCCCGGTAGCCTACGAAGTGCAGGTGCCCGGCGACCTGGACCTGAGCACCCTTGAGGTCGGCGACACCATCCATGTGGTGGGTGGCCTGGTGGCCGAGCGTACGCTGCGGGCCGATACCGTCGAGGTCGAGGAGCCTACTCCCACCAGCACCCCGGCGGCATCGCCCACACCTACCGCCACCCCCTCGATCACGCCAACGGAGACCATCACGCCGACCGTCACCGCCACGCCGGTAGTGACCGGGACGCCCACCGTCACGGCCACGGTCGTCTTCGACAAACAGGGCTTCTATTGCCGTACCCTCGACGTGCCCCACCCCGTAGGCAGCCGCATCGCCGCAAGATACGGCGTGCCCTACGAGCAGGTCATGATCTGGTTCTGCCAGGATCGCATGGGCTTTGGTGAGATCATGTTGGCCCTGCAGACCGCCAAGGTCACCGAGGAGACCCCCGACGAGGTTGTGAGCGAGCGCATCACGGGCAAGGGCTGGGGCGACATCTGGTTCGACCGCGGCCTCATCGGCAAGAACAAGAAGCGGATCAGCCCCACGGCCGACGCGACCGAACTGGAGGCGCAGCAGCAGGAACAGGGCACCGGCAAGGCCGTTGGCCCCAAAGAGAAGACCAGGATTGCTCCGGGCAAGGACAAGACGCCGCCGGGCAAGGGTAAGGTCACCCCTGGCAACGAGCAGGCCCTGCCCGACCAGGGGGCCGGCGATAGAGGCAGGGGCAAGTCCAAGGGCAACGGCCGGCCGTAGCCGGCGGCCGTGAACGATTGGGGCGAGCCCGCCGATAGCGGGCTCGCCCCGGTGATTCCTCTCGCCGGAGTCGCTCCTGTACGGGCGGCGCAGGGCCAAGTCCAGCCTCCCCCCACGCCTCCCCGGCCTGCGCAGCCGGTTGGGGAACGCGCGACAATCGCGGTACAGCCTTCCCCCCGCTCTCGGCCCCTCATGCACAGCGGCGAACTGCTCAGGCTGCGCCACCGGCCTATTGCGCAGCGCGCCCCACCAGTTGCGGCCGCTCGGCTGGCCCAAAGCCCAGGCTGCCCTTGAGGTCGTAGCGCACCTGGTCGCCCTCGAAACGGCAGACGATGGTGGGGCAGAAGGGAGTCTCGTAGAGGCAGAGCCGGGCGGTGAAGGTATCCTCCGCCGTCCAGGCACCACTGGCGGCCACCCGCCTCGGGGCGCCGTCGACCAACCGCACCGTGCCCCGCAGCCACGCGCCGCTGCCGCAGGCGATGCGGTGCTCGCCCTGAGCGTCGCGCAGCACGAGCGCCCACGCGTCGCCGGCGCGCTCGAGCGACAGCGCCGCCAGTTGCTGCTCGTTCGGCGGGAAAATGTACGCCCGCCCCGAGACCTGCGCGGCCCGCGACGAAGAGCGCTCGCCCCGCACCAGGGGGATGGTCAGCGCGGCCAGCCGGTCGCGCAGAGCGTGGTGGGCCGCCTCGTCCTGCGGCAGGGGCACGGGGCCCATGGCCGGCAGCAGGTGTGCCCACACCAGGTTGAGCACGGCCTGCATGTCGTCGAGGCCGGCGGTGATGGCCAGCACCGCATCCTGCGCCGGCATGACCACGCAGAACTGGCCGAAGGCGCCATCGCCGCGGTAGGCACCATGGCGGCAGCGCCAAAAGTGGAAGCCGTAGCCCTGCTCCCAGTCGCTCTCCGGGTTCGTGCCGTTCGCCACCTGTGCGGCCGTCGCCTCCAGCACCCACGCTTCGGGCACCAGCCGCCGGCCGTGCCAGAGGCCCTTCTGCAGGTAGAGCTGGCCAAAGCGGGCGATGTCCTCAGTCTTGATGCTCAGCCCCCAGCCGCCGGTGTTCACGCCGCGGGGACACGTGTCCCACGTCGCGCCCTCGATCCCCAGCGGCTCCAGGAGGCGGGGGCGCAGGTAGTCGAGCAGCGTCTGGCCCGTCAGGCGCTGCACGATGGCCGAGAGCATGTAGCTGGCGCCGCTGTTGTAGAGGAAGTGGGTTCCCGGCGCATACTCGACGGGCCGCGCCAGGAAGGCGCGCGCCCAGTTGCCCTCCGGGTCCCTGAAGAGGTGCTCGGTCGTGTCTTCGGCGTGCCCGGTCGACATCGACAGGAGGTGCCGCACGCGCATGGCGGCCAGGTGCGCACTGATCTCCGCCGGCGCCTCTTCTGGGAAGAAGCCGAGCACCGGGTCATCGACCGAGAGGCGGCCCTCGGCCACGGCCAGCCCCACCGCCGTCGAGGTAAAGCTCTTGCTCAGCGAGAAGAGCATGTGCGGGTGTTCGGGGCCGTAGGGCCGCCACCATCCTTCGGCCACCACCTGGCCGTGGCGTACGAGCATCAGGCTGTGCAGCCCCAGCCCCTGCGCCTCGACGGCATCGATGAAGGCCGAGACGGCCGAGGAGGGGAGGCCATGGGCCTCCGGCGTGCTGCGCGGCAGGGCTTGATCCATCGTCATGGCACAATCTCCTTGTGTGCAGGTCTGATCCGGCTGGAGCGCAGGCCCGGAGCTGAAAGTCGTCCTACCCATGCGTGATGTGTTGGGTGACGCTCCGGGCTGAGAACATGGGCCCGGAGCTGAAAGTCACGCTGCCCGTGCGCGGCGTGTTGCATGACGCTCCGGGCTGAGAACATGGGCCCGGAGCTGCAAGTCACGCTGCCCGTGCGCGGCGTGTTGCATGACACTCCGGGCTGAGAACATGGGCCGGGAGCTGCAAGCCACGCTGCCCGTGCGCGGCGTGTTGCATGACGCTCCGGGCTGAGAATGTTGTAGGGTTAGGAGAGTCTATACCAGGAGCGCGCGTTGTCAAGAATGCCGGTCCATCGATCCATCGCCAGGGCTTATGTCCCCCTGAGAATCGCAGGGCTTGTGCAGCCCTGGGGCCAAGTAGAGAAGCTTGCCGCGACCAGGGGTGGCAGCCGGGTGTTGAGCTGCGCCCACTCCTTGCCCTGCCCCTGGGTGGGCGCGAAGCGTGTAGCCCGGTCCCTAGCCCGGCGACCGCCGAAGTCTCTGAGCATCGCGCCTGGACCTCCTCAGCAGAGGCCAACTGTCTCGCGCGAAGAGCTTGCCCTGAGCAGGGCGAAGGGTGGCAAGCTGCGACTTGGAAAGAGCCCTGGGTCCATCGCAGGGCGCAGGTGAGGTGGCCGGCAGGCAAGTACACCCACCCCCTCTCCCCCCGCGGGGGAGAGGGAGAAGGGGGAAGGGGCAAGTTGACGCCCCCCGGCCGCCGGCTATACTGCACCCCCGACACCCCGAAAGGAAGGGCTCACCGCCATGGAGAAGGTGCTGTTCGCCTGGAGCGCGGGCAAGGATAGCGCGCTCGCCCTGTATGCGCTGCTCAAGGACCCCGCCTACCAGGTGCAGGCGCTGCTCACCACCATCACCCGCGAGTACGACCGCGTCAGCATGCACGGCAT
>Ga0078972_1015808_pt1 | contig 11420 bp, 22 predicted proteins | sample YelNatPaOPGAMG01_FD_67568 | JGI IMG/M metagenome (GOLD analysis project Ga0078972, IMG submission 67568) | Hot spring thermophilic microbial communities from Obsidian Pool, Yellowstone National Park, USA - OP-RAMG-01 (SPADES assembly) (version 2) | ecosystem: Environmental > Aquatic > Thermal...
CTCCAGCCTTCGCCGAAACGTGCCTCAAACTGCCACGGTAGATCGTGGGGGGAAACCGGCATGTCTTCCGGACCCTCATGGTTCCCCCGAAGCAGAATCACCTGCCCTGGAAACTGAAGTTAAGTTAATTCTACGCTTATTTTTCCATCACCTGAAAAGTTTAAAAAAACTTTTAAAACGTATTTAAAAATCTTCATTATCAAAATTTTCAAAAAATCAAAGGTTTTTGAAATGAACCCTAGCCTTAAACTCCCTAGGCCTATAATAGGCTTCATAAGGGGAAAGCCACGCTTCACTCTCAGCCCTAGCCTTAACAATAGCGTATAAGTGTCTAGGATAATAGCCACGTCTTGAACTAGGCTGAGTTCCCACAACTTTGACCAGCCCTAACCGTTTTAGGCAATAGACCATAACTCGCAAACTTCCATAGCTAGGTTTAGCGTATGGCGTGCCTTCCAACTTTTTTAGGATATCCTTCCACAAATCATAAACGCTTTTTGGGCCTTCAAGAAGGCTTTGCTTAACCATTAAGCTTGTTCGATATCGGCCCCAAGCCCCACGTGGCATAAATCAACCCCGAGAAACAATATATTAGTGGCCCCCGTGGAGGTTTCTGTTTACGGGGGCCATAGGCATCCACGTCTTAGGCTCAATACACGTCTGTCGGAGACCACGGGCCGGGTTCATTCCCCGCCCCGATTTCTCTCATCAAGGTTCCCCATCCGCTTCAAGAGTAAACTTCTCCGTGAAACCTTAAAAGGTTTCGGCTATTTGCCATAATTACCTTCTAAGGCCATATCGAGGCCTTTCAGCTTCAAGCTTGTAACCGCAATTTGGACAAAACTTAGCCTCTTTCGGTATTTCCTCTCCGCAGTATGGACATTCAACCGTTTCAGGCTTTTTCTCTTCTTGTTTTTGCTGAACATTTAATAACTGAAGCTTTTGATTTAACATTTCGAGCCTGTTGGCAATCGCTTGCTGTAAAATCCTAGGTCTTGCTTGCTGCAAACTACTTATAATGTTATTTATTTGGCTTAATGTTTGATTTACTCGTTCAACATTGGGTTGAATTATTGTAGGCCTTTGTGCTTGTGGATTGCCAACACGCACAAAAATAGGCCTTGAAGCTTCAACCTCTTCTTCAGTCATACATTATCCCTCGCAAACCCAGCCTCGTTTCTCGAAAAGCTCAAGCAAAGACTCCTCAGCCTTTTCAGCTTCCTTAGTTATCAATTTTTCGCTAGGCAACTTAACGTAGCCTAGGCTGTTCATTAACAGTTCAACCAAAGGGCCACCACTAAACTTAATCCACTTCTCACCCAAATCTTTCACCTCTTTAATCAAAACAGCAAAATCGCTAGTAGCAAGCCTTGCATTTTCAACTTGCCTTTTCAAGTCTTCAATTGCTGAATTCAAATGTTGTAAATCTTTTTGGTAAATTTCCAACTCCCTTTTATGAAGTTCTTCCCGAAGCTTGCTAAGTTCTTCTCGGTAACTTTCAAGCTGACTCTGCAGAGTCACTAAGGCTGAATCGTTGCTATTAGGCTGATTAGGCCTTGAAGCTTCCATCTCTTGACGAATTTCCCTCATAATCCTCAAAGCTTCGAGATTAACCAACTTGCTTGTAACGTCTTCAGAAGCGTCTGATTTAGGTGTTGGGAAAAAGACACGATAAAGGTCTGGGGCTTGTACCTTAAGTCTGTCCCGCCATCTAGCAAATTCAACTGCACTTTTGATGTTTTTTAAGTCGGCTAAAAGGTCTGGAATAGGCGACTCGATAGGTTCTACGGCCGGAGTAGGGGCCTCCCTATATTCTAAACCTCGAGTTCTATGGGCCCGTAACATGTGGCCTTTCAGAGAACTTTGCGAAGTGAAGACTCTTTGACATATCGGGCATGAATAACTTTCAGACGTCTCTGATACCTCTGATATCGGCGGTTCTGTCTGGATGTCTTCCGAGATATCTGAGTTAGATTTATCGTTTGACAAGTTCAACACCTCTAATTTTTCCTAGATAGTAAGCTTCAAGGTTAGCCTTCTGGATTTCCTTAACAGTTTCAAGAAATAGTTTCAATGGGCGGTTCTCAATGAACAATTTGAGAAGTTCACCGAGGGTTATTTCTTCAACCATAATTCCATCAACCCGTCTTCTTTCTTAATTCGGCTTCTTTAACAAGGTTGGCTGCCATGCCTAGGGTTTTTAAAGGTTGGCCTGATATGCCATTTTCAGCTAAAATTTCAATGATAGCGGTTATGATATCATATATTGGTGTGTTGTCGCTGACTTTAGGAATTAAAGCGTTAACAATCCTTTCGTATTTTTCAAGGGGCATCATCCAATAGCTTCTACAATGGTAGTTAGTGCATTGAATAGGCTTGTTGGTTTCTTCTTCGGAAACCCATTTTTCATGTCCACATTTTAGGCATTTATACCATGGCAAAGTTTTCACCGCTTACTTATTAAAAAGAAAAGCTTAAATATGTTTCGTTGTTTACTCATTAAAAAGTAAGGTGAGGGCTTTGGACGAAGACTTTGCCATTTTCATTGAAGATTTCTGTGATTTCTTGGATGGTTTGGAGGCTTCCATTGTCAAAATAAAGGAGCAAATCGGTAAGTTGGTAGGTGTTCAACCTAAATGGGATCCTAATAAGATTAAATGGGAGAAGGCTCAAGGGCCTAGCGGAGAGTTTGAGAAAAGCCAAGACGTTAACAATCCAGAGTTTAAGGCCATGCTGAAAGACTTAGCCCAACACAATGGTAGGCTAACACGTGAAGGCTTCTTCTATTGGACGTTTAAGAATGGCTCAACGGTTGGAAGGAAAAAGCGGGGTTCACAGCTATGAAAGTTGGAAAAATGCCAACCTTAAAATGGCTTAAAGTTGATGATATACGAATTCCAGAGGGCCGACTTAGAAGCCATATTGAAGGCCGTGAAGATTTTGAGGAAAGCATTAAGGCTGAAGGTGTAATCCAGCCCATTTATGTTTTTGAGGATCAGCAAGGTGTTTATTGGCTTGCAGATGGCGGAAATCGTCTTGAAGCAGCTAAAAGGCAAGATAGGCCCATAATTCAGGCTTATATTTTACACGGAAGCGAAGAGGATGCTTTACTTTATTCGGCTAAACTGAATGTTCACAGAGGCCGTTATAATATTGGTGAGCTTTGCGAGTTTGTTAAGAGGCTTAAGGATAGAGGAATGAAAGGCGAGGAAATCGCTGAGAATTTAAAACTTTCAAAAAGCTACATATCGCAACTGCTTACTATTGCTGAAAATCCCGAGATAGTTGAAAAGCTCAAAAAAGGCTTAATTTCGAAAGAGGAGGCTTATAATAGCTCTAAAAGTTTACTCAGTAAACCAATATCGCAAGAAACAAGACATGAGAAGCCTACAGAGATTACGACAGTCGGACAGAAGCCGTTAACTGATGAGGATTTGGGTTTAACTCCGAATCTTAGAGAGGCTATGGAAACGGGTAAACGGTTCAAGCCTTTAAGCCCTGAAGATTTGAAGCCACAAGAATCTAAGAAAACAGAGTATATGACTTGCGATTACTGTGGTAGGATTTTATCAAGAATTGATGCCAAATACTTACGTGTTCACTCAGATGAATATGATAAGGTTTTGTTAGCCATTAAAAAGTTAGCTGAGGCTGAAAGGGAGGCTCAAAACGAGTCTCCCCAGCCTTGAAAGAGGTGGTTTTATGGAGAAGAAAGAGGAAGCCTCTAAGCAAGGATTAACAGACGAAGATTTAGGCCTTGCTTTAGTCGATGTGGTTATGAAAGACAAGCCGAGGCAAAGCAGAACATTAGACGCCTTAGTGTTTACGGTTGAATACAAAGGTAAAATCTATAGGTTTGGCGTTATCGGAGAGGAAGCTCTTGAAAGTCTGAAGAAGCACGGCTACAAAGACGGAAATGGCAATGTCCACTTTAAAGTTCCACAGACGGTTTTGAGGGAAGTCGGCTGCGGATGGATTAACGAGGCTTACTGAGAGGGGTAACGTTGGAATCTCCAATATACACCAGAAAATTTGTGGAAATGAGTCAAGCAACCTTCGAGGATATTTTAACTGAAGCCGTAGCCTACGCCACAGACGGCTTGGTCGATGAGTTCAAGAAACTAAACTGCACGTTGGAGAAGATTTTGAGGGAGCTTCAGAGGCTCAATGAAAAACTAGGTGTGGAAAACGAGGAATGCTGAGAACGGCTGAGGTAACCCTTCAACTTCCCCTCTTTTTCTATGTTTCGACTGATTTGAAATGTTATGATTGTGAACATTGGGTTGGAAGGTGTCTTAAAGGTAAGGTTAATCGTATCGGAGTTTCTGAAGCTTGCGAATACTTCAAGCCTAAAGTGGAGAGAAGGGTCCTACACGGATTATTCCCATCGCCAAAAAGGGGCTTAACACAACGGTAGGAGGCTTGAAATAATGGAAGCGCCTGCCCCACCTTCCCACAAACAGATTTGGCTTGAATATGTTGACCGAAACGGCCGTTTTTGCAGGGTGAGGCTTAAGAGTAGCCCCAAGCTTGGCCGTTACCAAACCATTATTAAACAGCCGTATTGGGCCATCATAAAGATTGGCAAATATAGCCATTTTTTGCAGCTTGTAATCCATCCAGAGGCCTCTCAAGCCGACATTCAAGAAGCGGTAAACGCTTTTCTCAAGCTAGTTGATGGAAAGTTAGTTAAGTGGCATTATGAGTGAGAAATTTTTAAGAATAAACTAACTAAATTAATAACTGGTACCAAATGTTAGAAGTTAAAAGCAATTACAAATATAGACTTGTATCTTTCCGTGAATTAGTTCCCGAAATTCCATCCACAACACACGCTACATTCGGACTTTACCGTTATCCAGCTAAATTTATCCCACAAGTTATAGCATATGTGCTAAAAAATTATGCAAAACCAAGAAGTAAGGTGTTTGACCCCTTTGCTGGATATGGGACTGTGGGTGTTGTCGCAAGAATATATGACTGTGATTATGAGCTTTGGGACTTGAACCCCCTATTGAAGATTCTACACGCCGCGGCCATACAAGCTCCAAAGAATTTGAACATATCATCTTTGCTTCAACAAATGGAGAGCTTCAAAGGAGAATTTATTCCACATTGGAGGAAGCTTCATTATTGGTATCCTGATGATTTCCTTCCCTTTCTATATAAAGTCTGGGGCTTCTATCACTCCATTGAAGATGATTATATTAAATGCCTTTTAGTTATACCACTATTAAAGGTAACACGATACTTCTCATATGATGATATACAACGTCAAAAACTCTCCAAATCGCCAAAATCTGTTCAAAGAGTCAAGTCGCTCTTAAGGACAGACTGGAAGGCAGAGTTCTTTCGGCTGCTCAGAGATGAAATTAAGAGCGTTTTTCAAGGAATGTGTGAGTACCAAAAATACTCCCCCAAAAATGTGAAAAGTATTGTCAGAGGGGGCGTGGATACTTTAAGTATGGAGCTTGAAGAGGAGAAGGATATTCTGATAACCTCGCCCCCATATCTCCAATCTCACGAATACATTCGCCAAGCTAAAATGGATTTATTCTGGCTAGGCTTCTCTGAAGAGGATGTTAGCAAGTTAAGCAAACTGGAAATACCATATAGGGATGTGCCACCACAACATATTTACTCGAAAACTTATTCAGAGTATGAAAGCCAAATCAAAGAAGCTCATTTGCGAAGAATATTTAACAATTACTTCTGGGGGGTTCTCGGCGCCTTAACTCGTCTTCAAGCTAAAATAACATCTTATATGTTCTTATTTGTCGGAAGAGCAAGTATGAGAGGGCGTTCTGTTCCTATAGACCAGATTTTTGCAGAACATTTCTCATCATTAGGATGGACCCATGAGGATACATTAGTTGATAAAATTGTGGCACGTAGATTGTTTTCATATAAAGTTAATCCAGCCACAAACATAATCGATAACAGGACTCCTACTGAGAACCTAGTAATTTTGAAAAGACCTTAATCTTATGGAGGTCGTTTTGTGGGAAATCTTACAGACCTAAATGTTACTGGAAGATTAAAAGGGAAATTTGAAGCTGTATTGGGTGATGCGCACCAATTTATTGTTGCTGTATATTGATGAGGCTGGGGTTCAATGTTTCTTTAGTAGCATTGAAAGGAGAACCTTTTGACCTAGTAGTTTTTGCTTATGAGAAACCGCAGGGAAAAGAGATACCTCTGCGATGTCAAGTGAGGGCCTCTCACAAAAGTGTTAAATTTACCGCTGGAACAAGGGGCGGTGTAGACCGCATATACAAACCTAACGTTAAGAAATATAAGTACACCACTGAGCATAATGACTTAATAATTGGGGTCGACATAGAAACCTTAGACCTTTACTTGGTACCAACAAAATTCATCGCGGATTGGGGAGAATCTAGAGCCTTTTCAAAGCTTCAGCCTTTAAAGAATAATTGGAATATCCTACTTAATTGGAATGATGAGTTTTTAAGCAGACTTTACAGACAACTCGAACCTCAAACAACCACGCTTAGCCGCGCGCGTTTCTAGTCATCAATTTGGGTTTAAAAAATCTTATTTACTTGAACAAGTTAAATCAAAAATGGGTTCGGAATTGCAGAAAATAGGAAAAAGAAGGATAAAATTTTTAGCTGTTTTATTATCGTTATCAATCGTTTTGAGCTCATTCCTTACTCAAAGGGCTTATGGAACTATTACGACTGAGTATGAACAATCTGAATTTGATGTTTTTGATAAACTCTTTACCTTTAAAGTCAAAGTTGTGATTGAAACTGAACCCGATAACACGTGAATACCTGGGAAAGCGTATAGAGTGGATTTCATTATAACTCTAACTTACGTTAATAATAATAAACTATATGCACCAAAAGTAATATTCTATGGTCCTGGATTAGGGTACGCTTTTATTGCAGAACCAGGGTTTTATACGGATTATCCTATAAATGAAGCTGAAATATATCTTGGACGTGTAGGAGTTCTTCGTTGTTATCGAACTAGTTTCCATGAAACGGGGTGGTTTATTACTTTTCCCATCATTAATTATAATTTCACAGAAATACATCTTGGGAAGCCAGTTTTACGATCTGAGTATCGTCCGAGAATGGAACCAATTTATATTTACATGAAAAAACCGCCGTCAGACGTCTTGCAGCCGTTTTCTATGACTATAGGAATTGTTGTTGGCGTGTTTATTGGTGTAGGTTCTGTTTTGCTAGGAATAAAAATAAGAGAGAAACGTGCAGAAAAGAAATAGGCTAATCCATAAGATACTACTTTTTAACCTTTTTTATTAGTCTCCATATAATTCCAATAGCGAAACCTATTGCTACAATGATTTCTGCAATTCCCGTGAATGTTATTTGAAAGCTACCACCACTCCATATCATAGATACATCCAATAGTGGCAAGGCAACACTGGAAGCTATGATAAACAACGAAACCGGAATTAAGAAACCTATGATTAGCACGTAAAGAAACCGATCATGTTCTTTCTTATTTTCCATGATATCACTCCTCCATTATGTTTATGCTTCAATAATAAGTGAGATTTAAATGCTGCATAAATTTTTGGGTCTGTTTAGTGTTTTGCATGCTTGTGAGAGAGGTAAGAGTGTGAGTGTGAAGAGACAAGGGTGGCACATGGGGTTTGGGTTTGGGGATAAAAATTTTAATGTTTCAATATTATAAGTTCTAATTGTTACAAAGAATCAAACTTTTTTCTCTGGCGAATAATTGATTTATAGAGTGCAACCGACCCTATTGCAATAGCTATTATGATGAATGAAGCGAAGAAATAGATACATTGATGTAAAGTATTCGAAAGCTCGTTCACCTTTGTTTGAAGTTCAGATATTCTCATTTGAAGAGTTATGTTTAGTAATTCGAGCTCATTTAGCCTTGCATTGACTTCGTCTAATTTTGAAGCATGATTAGAGAGCGTTTGGTTTAGTCGATTTAATATTTCGTCGTAACTTCCAGGAACAACATTAACAGTTCCCTTCGCTTCAATAGTGCTATAAGGGTCATTCAGAATCGTCAAGAATACCATATATTCAAATTGTCCTGTTATCCATGGAACTACCGTGAAAGTTTCTTGTTTCATTGGTGTATTTGGTTCAACATAATGCGTGCATGTTATATCATAACTGTCAGATGGGTCCGCTGTTCTATAGAAAAGAAGTCTAAGATCATACCAATAGCCAACTGACTGGGAATTCATTAACCCAAACAATTATTTCTAATGGTTCGAAAATTCTAGGCGGTATATGCGCCGAATATGTATGAACAGACGCAAAGGTCAACGGATTTGTTGTAGAGTATGCAAATTGAATAAAAGATGTAATTGTTATTCCAAACGCTGTAGTAAGGAGAATTGTTTTAATCATTTTTATTAACTGCACTCACCCTCTTCATGTTTTATTTTTTGTGTTAGTATTAGTATTTTAATATTGATTGATTGTTTAAAAACTGTCCTAAATCCACGTGTTTGAAGCCGCGAAGAAGCAAAGGATGCTGAAAAATCCGCAACATAGCTTTGTTTATCTTTCTCGCGCATATGAGTAAAAGGTGACATAATTTCCAAGAGAAACGATGGAGAGATCGTATAATGTGTGGGAAGGATGATTTATGGAAACTGGAGCTTAATAAGCGGATTAAAACAGGTGAAAACGTCACGTTAATGGCGTTGGGAGATGTTAAAAGCGAACTTCTTCTACATTTAAACAGAAGAAAGGACGTTGAAATAGTCAGAATAGAAACAAAGGTATATGAAAAAAGAAAAAGGCTAAAAACGCATTTAAAAGGGTTTTCATGAGCGTATGCCTCATCCCTTAGCCTTCATTGAAACAGAACCCTAGATTTAGGTAAAATATTTAATTTAATATAACTGTAATAAGGAACATCGTTGTAAAGAGAGGAAAATATGTACGTCAAGGATAGCCTCACCCAAAAAGGAAAATCATTAACGATGGTCCTTATCGTTGTCTTAATACTATTTGTATCTTTAAGCGAAAAAGTATATGGTGTTTCAGCCATTGCTCAAAGCTATGAGGAAAGCATATATAAAGAAATAAAAGGCAAGGTCTTTGAATTAGCTCGTTGTGAAATACATATATCGATTGAGACAGAGCCTGATGGCACGTGGAGAAATAATTCAAAATATCGGGGAATTGTTTCTATCAGTCTGGTCTGGTATAATGCATCATTATTTCCGAAAGGTTTAGAACTTTTCTTTAGATCTCCTGCCATGGCAACTGGAATTTTATACGTAAAACAAACACAAAACGCTTTCAACGGAACTCTATCTCCATCTAGGGGACTGAGAGAGCCCGTTCTATTTGACTTCACTTTCGAAACTTATGATGTTAAATATCCAGTCAGACAATATATTTCTCAGAGTTTGATGTATGAAGTCATTAATTATAGTCAGCCTTATAAAATGCTTATTTTAACAGGAGTGTTAGATTTACCTTCGATCTGGATAACTATAATGCCAGACCCCACAACAAAGTTGCAAACTGAAATAATTGAAACAATAGAAACTTTAGAGAAACGATTAGATTCTATAAGTAATCTCTTGAACTACGTCATAATACTCTTTGCTATATCCATAATAATCCACATAGCAGCTAGCACTTATATCATAAGAAAACCTAAAGCGAAAACGGAATTAAAAACTTCTTAAACAACCTTAGTTTCTTTTTAGAAACTTCATAGAATCGAGGGGTGTTTTGTGGAGGAGTTAAAACAGAAAAAAGATGGGAGGATGCGGGAGAAGTCCATAAAATCGCAGGCCCGTTTCGTGAGAAAAAGAGGGGATGGCGGGAGCTTTGTCCATGCATCTCGGGTTCAAGTCCGACCGGCGGCGCTTTTACTGAACCTACGAACCGCTTCAGGGTTTGTTTCGTGGGGCGGTTATTTTTTACATTTGTAGTTTTTCGTGTTCGATGATTTTTTGTATTTCTGCTTGCGCTTCTTTTGATAGAGGTTGGGGCTGATGCGTTTTAAGTATTGTTTTGACTTTTTCCTTTGCTCTTTTCGCGATGTCTTTTGCTCCATCTTTTAGCCATGCCTCATAGGAGCGTCTATCGGTTAATTCTGGAATGAAATGTTCTTTGCGTAGATATTCAAGTGTATGCCTTTCAGCCAAGAAATTACCTCCGGGACCAATTTTTTGAATTAGATGAAGGACTATTGTCTCGTCTTTCACTTCTATGCCTTTGGCTAGGCGGAAGGTCATGTTGACGATTTCATCATCAATAACAAGCTGTTCAAATGAAAGTGTGGTGCAATTGTCAAGGAGCCCTATTCCAGCGATCATGTCGCATCCTGCCAAAACTTGGGGAATGCCGCTGATGACTTTTTCGTAACATGCTTGTGCATCTAGGGTTTTAGCTGAAGTTACGAAACCTCCCACAAGGGAAGGCATACCATAGTATTTGGCGAGTTCCCCCAAAGCTGCAGAAATTAATGCACGTTCAGGCGAGCCTCCCGTCCACGTGCCAGTTTTCATGTCAAAGCCAGCTCCGCCCGTTCCATAAATTACTGGTGCCCCCGGATATGCGAGTTGTGTTATGACAAGGCCACTTAAAACTTCAGCATTATTCATGACAACAGTTCCTGCGAGCGTTATAGGGCTTGTGGCCCCAGCCTGTGGCATTGCATAAAACGCTATTGGTATGCCAGCTTTGGCAAATTCTAATGCAGCCTCGATGGATCCGCCTTCATGCTGAAGGGGCGAAATAGTGCAGTGCAAAGAGGATATGATGGGTCTTTTCTTGAGATTTTCTTCGCCTCCGCTTGCAACCGCTGCGATTTTTATTATGTGGCGGGCTGTTTCTGGCTCCGACACTATTTCAAGTTGAATGTGCTTCTCCGTGTTAGCCAAAGATGCTTCAAAGTCGTGTAAATGCCGAACGGGTGCAGGCATATCCATAGAGGTGACCATCGGCCAATAAATGCTGACAGAATCGAGGGCGTCTGCGATGGTGGCTGATTTGGCAACATCATCCTTTGTTGAGGGTCTCCTTTCCCCTGTTTCGAAGTCTAAGGTGTTTACTCCAGCTCCATCCGTGGTAATATAAACATGTCTGCCATCCAGCGTTAAATCGTATTTCGGGTTTCTGGCGCATAACCTAAAAACCCCCTTCTTCTTTCTTAAGGCCTCTTCAACAATTTCGGAAGGAATCAATGCATGTTGCCTTTTGTAGTCTACCTCGCAACCAGCTTTTTCAAGAATTTTTAAGCACTTTTCACTATATATCTTAACACCAGTTCTTTCTAGGACATCCAACGTGGCCCAATGAATGGCTTTAAGTTCAGACATGGAAAAAATCCTGATTTTTATTTTTTGTTGTTCTCTAGGAAAACCAGCCATAATTTAACCCTCTTGACCTTATACTTTTTTAATTGAAGTTTTT
>Ga0078972_1015810_pt1 | contig 11420 bp, 8 predicted proteins | sample YelNatPaOPGAMG01_FD_67568 | JGI IMG/M metagenome (GOLD analysis project Ga0078972, IMG submission 67568) | Hot spring thermophilic microbial communities from Obsidian Pool, Yellowstone National Park, USA - OP-RAMG-01 (SPADES assembly) (version 2) | ecosystem: Environmental > Aquatic > Thermal...
ACTCGATATGCGCCGGCGTGAACCTTGAAGAGAGGCCTGTCCTAGGAGCACTGGTCGATGACATCAGGACCCTCTACGAGATGGGCGTGGAGGAGTTCGGCTACAGGGAGCTGGAGGAGGGGTACGTCTCAAAGTGCCACCTGTGCCTCGATTTGAGGAGGCACATTGTCAAAAAGACCGCAAGGTTCAAGGAGCTGAGCCCTAGAGAGTTCTACGATCACCTTTAGGCATTTTCTGGCAAGGGTGCTGGTGCATTGAAAACTGACCCCGATAAAAACAGGAAGAGTGGGTTACCCGTGGAGAGGGTCGCGGAGAGCCCGTGCGTGAGGGAGGCTATCCTCTACGAAAGGCTCGAGGGCAGTGTGAGGTGCAAGACCTGCGAGCACCTCTGCGAGATCCAGCCCGGCAAGAGGGGGATCTGCGGGACGAGGGTGAACATTGACGGGACTCTGTACACTCTCGAGTACGGCGACGTGGGCTCATTCATTGCTGCGAACCCCATAGAGAAGAAGCCCTTCTTCCACTTCTACCCGGGGAGCTACGCCCTGACAGCCGGAAGCTGGTCGTGCAACTTCCTATGCCCCTGGTGCCAGAACTGGCAGATGAGCAAGTCCCTCCCAGACCCCTTCAAGTGCAGGTACGTGAGCCCTGAGGAGTTCGTCAGCATGGTCGGGCGGTACAGGTGCCAGGGGGCGAGCATGTCATTCAACGAGCCTACGCTCCTATTGGAGTACTCCATTGAAGTATTCAGGCTGGCTAAGGATAGGGGCTACTACAACACATTCGTGACGAATGGCTACATGAGTTCAGAAGCCCTGAGGCTCTTGAGGGGTGGCGGGCTCGACGCAGCCAACATCGACATAAAGGGCGACGGGGAGGTGGTGAGGGAGTTCTGCGGGGCTGATGTGGAGAAGGTCTGGAGGAACGCCGTGGAGGCGAAGAGGCTAGGGGTATGGGTGGAGATAACGACACTTATAATTCCTGGGCTGAATGATGATGATGAGTGTTTGAGGGGCATAGCTAGGAGGATAAAGAGCGATCTCGGCGATGATACACCATGGCACGTGACCCAGTACTACCCTGCATACAGGGCTGTGGAGGTCGGGCTGTATAGGAGGCGGACGCCGGTTCAGACTCTGGAGAAGGCGTGGAGAATAGGCAGGGAAGAAGGCTTGAAGTACGTCTACATAGGTAACGTGCCTGGGCACAGGTACGAGAACACATACTGCCCCAGATGCGGAGAACTTCTCATAGAGAGGTTCGGTTTTGAGGTCGTCAGATACAGGATCGCGCCCGAGAGAAGGTGCCCAAGGTGCGGTGAGGAGATTCCAATAATTGGATCTTTTCTCTCGCGGTAAAGGGTTTAACGTTTTATTTTATAGAGGACCAGATCCAATTGGGTTGGCGTTGATTGATTTTTATGTGGATGTGGTTTTGCTCATTTTGCTCTCGCTTATATGGGATTTTGAGTAATACTTTAATGAGGCGGTGGACGTGAACCAAGACTGGATCCTGTGGGACTCTCACATGCCCTACATATGCAGGGACTGCGGTTATGAGGGCACAGAAGTGCTCGTAACGGCATTGGATAGGCAAAGGACAGAGGTCAGGTGCCCAAAATGTGGGTCATATAGGGTGCATGTCGAATTGGAAAAAGTTGAGTAGGTACTTAACATAATTTTGAACGCTTCTTCCAAAAGAAATGATCAAAATATAAAAGTCCATTTTTAGAAAGTGAGCTAATGAAAAGGTGTGATGAATGAGTAAAATTTTAGTCACAGGAGGAGCTGGCTTTATAGGTAGTCACGTTGTGAAAATGTTACTTGAACGTGGTCATGAGGTTACTGTTCTGGACAACTTGACTACTGGTAAGATGGAACGACTCTTGGATGTAATTGACAAGATTACATTTGTGAAGGGAGATATCCTAGATGAGAATTTAATTAAAAAAATCATCAAGGGCTTCGATGCAGTGGTTCATCTCGCTGCGCTGATAAGTGTTGATGAATCCTTCGAAAAACCTTATCTTTATTATCTAGTCAACTCGATTGGTACTCAAAAACTCTTACAACGCTCCGTTGAAGCAAGTGTAGACAAGTTCGTGTTCACTTCTTCCTGCGCTGTTTATGGTGATCCAATTGCATTACCCATAAAAGAGTCACATCCCACAAATCCTCTTTCGCCTTACGCCAAGAGTAAGCTCTATGCAGAGAAATATTGCAAGCTCTGTGCGGAAGCTAACAATATCAAGATCATAACGTTTCGCCTGTTTAATGTTTATGGACCTAGTCAGGACTTGAACCCATACGCAGGGGTGATCGCTCAGTTTGCAAAGCGAATAAGAAATGGAAACCCGCCCATCATATATGGATCCGGTGATCAAACAAGGGACTTCATCTTTGTAGAAGATGTAGCTAGGTATATTACTATTGCCCTCGAAACCACTGCAAGAGGAGTTTTTAATATAGGTTCGGGGTCGTCAACAAGCATAAAACAACTTGCTGAACTTATTCTAGAAATCATGGAAAGAAATGATCTTCCCCCCGTATTTGCTCCTCGGCGACATGGTGATATCACTCACAGCGTGGCAGACATATCGCTTGCCATAAGGACTTTTTCATTCAAACCAGAAATTGGGCTAAAAGAAGGTCTTAAAAGAACTTTACTCCAAATCTGATTGGTGAATGCCTGCCCATATTAATTTTGAATTTCTCATTATGGAAGTCTAGAAATCTGGTAAATAGCTCGCTTTTTATTAAACCTTTATCTTTCAAAAATGGGTGGCATTATTGGCTGCCCATTATACGGCTTAATTCTTAATCTCGTATGTCTAAGATATTTATCTAGTTGCTTTTATTTTTATTTCATTCATGTTAACAAATTAATCTGCTTTTTTGCCATTTGATTATCTCAATGAAAACCTGTCGCTTTATTGATAATAATGCTTCATCAATGAGTTCTCTAATATCTTGAGAAGTAACTCATGTACGGTAACTATAAATAAAAAAACATAGAAGCTATTGATTTGTTGGGGGGCAAACTCTTTGAAAATCCTTCTGGTTGCTGACGAATTTTTTGCGTGGGGCGTTTATGGTGGTTTTGGGGCTTTTACTAGAAAGTTGGGTGAGGAACTAGTAAAGAGAGGTATTGAAGTTGAAGCAATTGTACATCACATCTCAGACCAGCAGAAACCTCCAGGTGAATATGAGATGATAAGCGGTGTTCGTGTCACAACTTTACCAAGGAAAAAGCTTTCAAAAATAATAAGCGGAGAGCTTTATAAAACAGATGCCGATATCATTCACTCTCAGTCAGGCATGTTTGATACTTATTTAGCTTTTAAGATTAATAAAGAAAGTAAAAAGATTATAACATTTCAAGATCCAAGAACAAAAGAAGAAATTAGTTTCACTATGCAATACGAAGCTTTTAAAGGTTATCCATGGTACAAAGCTATATGGGGGAAATATGTTGATTATCTTTATTCTAAAGCTGTCAAGATGGCAGATTTAATTGCTTGTCAAGCGAAGTATAAGATTCATCTCGTTAAGAAGATGTACAATCTTATGAAAGAACCAATATGGTTGCCTAATATGGTAGATGTCCCAACTTCTTCATCTATAAAAAAATCTGATACACCAATGTGTATATTTCTGGGCAGATTAGATCCAATCAAAAGACCGGAAATATTTTGTGAATTGGCTAAATATTTCCCGCAAGTAGACTTTTATTTATTAGGTAAAAGTCATTTTCCAGGGAGAGACGAGGCTCTACGTTCAAGATTTAAAAATGCAAACATACATTTCATGGGTTTTGATTCAGGAGAATTAAAAAAGGAGTTGCTTAGAAAAGCATGGATATTGATCAACACAAGTATATACGAATGCCTGCCTGTTAGCTTTCTTGAAGCATGTGCTTATAAATGCGCAATACTTTCAACCCAGAATCCGGATGATTTTGCCAAAAACTTTGGTTGTTGGGCTAACGATGTAGAGTCCTTAAGAAAATCCCTTGAATTCCTTTTAGAGAACGACCGTTGGCGCGAATTTGGAGAAAAAGGTTATAATTATGTAAGAACTTTTCACGCCACAGAAAAAGTAATTTCTGCACATATAAATGTTTATAAACAGTTGCTTGGTGAAACAAATGAAAATTTTGTTAGTGTGCCCGAAATATAGATTTGAAGGATATACCCCAACTGGTTTGGCTAGCGTTGCCTCAATTGCTGAACGTTTAGGGCACAACGTTAGGATAGTTGACCTCAACATAGAGCCGTTACATAAAGATAATTACGACATTATTGGATTGACGGGGCTCTCATCATGGAAAGATAGTATAATAAAAACTTCCAAGCTATTTCATAACTCAACAGTAATTGTTGGTGGTCCATGGGCAACAATACAACCAGAAGAAGCGATCGCCCACGACTCAATAAACTATGTTTTTGTGGGAGAGGGAGAAGATACATTCCAAGAGTTTCTATTAAAATATCCAAACATTGAAAATGTAAGGGGAGTTTATACGAAGAGTGGTGCTGGAGAACCTAGACCATTTATTAAAGATTTAGACAAACTTCCTTTTCCTTCGTGGCATCTTCTCCGACTTGGAATGTATAAAAGGGTCACCATAATAACAAGTCGTGGGTGCCCGAACAATTGTGTGTTTTGTAATGCGCATCTTTTCGTGGGGAAAGTGTGGAGAAAGAGAAGCCCTGAATCTGTTATAAGTGAGATAGAATTATTAGTGAACAAATATAAAGTGAAAAGAATAACGATAGGGGATGAGAACGCGACTTTAATTCCGGAACGATTTGAAGAGATTTGTGATCTAATAGTGAATAAAAAACTTAAGGCTAAATTTGATGCAGTACAAGGGATTAGGTTGGACACCCTTAATAAAAGACTTCTAATTAAAATGAAAAAAGCTGGATTTGATGAAATAACAATAGCCCCGGAATCAGGGTCAGAGAGAATTGTAAATGAAATAATAGGAAAAAAATTTAATCTTTCAGAAGTCGAGGATATTGTTAAGATATGTAGAGAAATAGGTTTAGTAGTGAACAGTTTTTTTGTAATTGGTTTTCCAGAGGAAACGAAAGAGGAAATAGACCAAACTTTGAAGTTTGCTGAAAAAATAAGAAAGCTAGGTGGTGGAAGCTGTTATGTTGGTAATGCGATACCCATTCCAAAAACACGCTTATATGAAGAAGCCAAAAAGAAAAACGCTTTATTGTACAATGGTTCTAAGTTAGACTGGATCATAGAGCACAGACCTAGAGAAATTCATTGCCTAAAAAGTCTGAGTAATGAATGGAAACCAGAAGAAATAATCAAAATTATTAAAAAAGAAGAGCTGAAAAATCTAAAGAATGTATATTTTGGGAGTAGAAAACCCATTAAAATGCTGAAGGGGTTTTATAAATGCATGAGGTACATTTTAAAACTCTAGACGTGGGCTGCGGGACCAATCCAATGGGAGACGTTAATGTCGACTTGCATATTGGGGTGAGTGAGCATAGAGACACAAAACCATTAAAACCACGAGAAATTCCAAATTTCGTACTATGTGATGCATGTTATTTACCCTTTAGAGATAACAGCTTTGAGAAAGTTTTTTGCAAAGATGCTTTGGAACATGTTGGAAAAAAGCCTCAGAGAACAAATCTTGCTCCTTATAAAGCCCTAAAGGAGCTTGTTAGAGTGGCCTCTAAGACAATAGAAGTTTATGTCCCTCACAGGTTTTCGCTTTCTAATTGCGAAAAAAAGTTTTGGATAAGAAGACATAATGCTTTTTTTAACTTGAAATGGTTTGAAACAAGCGTTCAAAGAATTGAAAAAGAGCTAAATGTAAAGCTAAGTATTCTATCTGCAGTCTTATATAAACCACTACTCATTTATTTTCTTATGATGCCAGACGAAATACACTTAATCTTAATAAAAAGAAAACTGAAATAGTATTTTCTAAATATTGATTGTAAACAACACGGATCCTTGTCCCTCTTTCAAAAGCTATAACTCCGTCCCTCAATTATATTAAAAATATACTTTTATAATGCCAATTCTTTTCTTAAATAAATTATAGATTTTCAAAAATCCTGCCTATAGCCATTCCCTAACGGAACGCAACGCTCAAAGATCATGGGCACAACAGTTATTATCATGTCCTCTTTTAAGTCCTCATAGACTACTACAATAGGTAGCCGAAGAATAACAACAGATTGGTGGAGGTGGTCTCCCTTATAGACTGGGAGGGGTTCCCGCCCATAATAGCCTCATCCTACAACAACCTGACCGAGAAGGGAGGGCGACCACGATCAAATCGTGATGCTGAGTCTCTTAGTTTTACGGCAGTGGTATGGTTTGTCTGACCCTGAGCTGGAGCGCCAGGTAGCCAGGGAATGATCTTCCAGCACTTTCTCGGCTTCCTTGGAGTGATCCCAGACTACACCACATTACGGTCTGGATCTTCATAGAGGTGCTGATAAAAGACGGGAAGTACGATGAGGTATGGTCAGAACTACAGAGGCAGATGGAGAGGAGAGGACTCAAAGTCGGGAGGGGGGGCTACCCAGGATGGCACATTCATAACCGTGGATCCTGGACATGTTCCAGCGAGGAGCCTAGGGGCGTACAGACATTGACGCGCAGATCAAGGGGCAGTTCTTGGGCGAAGAAGGGGAGCAGATCATAATTCGGGTACAAGCTGCATGTGAAGGCCAATCTCGAGTACGGACTTATAAGGGCATTCAAGGCAACAACGACCACTGTGCACAGCTCGCAGGTGGATCTCTCTAAGAGGTCGTCTAAAGGGCAGGGGCACTTCGGCGTACCTGCTAATGGTTACGACGCAACGATGCAGCGCGGTACCAGGGCAAGATCTCGAAGAAGGTGAGAAATGATGAAAAAAGGGAAAACAGAGGAAGGTGAAGAGAAGATGGAAAATGAGGGTGCCTAGCATAAGGGCGCCTCAAACGGGAGAGAGAATGAAGGAGTATCAGCAAAGGTTATGAGTAGGTTTTTTCGAAAATCTCTATAATTTTTGTTAACGTTTGTATGTTCTTTTGCCAGTTTACCCTCACCTTCACTGTTTCCATGGCTTTTTCTCCTAAAGCGCTTCGAAGTTCATTATCCTCAGCCAGTAAGAGAATTTTATCTGTGAGCGTTTGAGAGTCCGCTACTGGAATAAGCAAACCATTTACTCCGTCCTTGACCCACTCTTTATTACCATTAATTTCAGTAACTACTGGACACAGTGAACAAGCCATGGCCTCCAACAGACTTGCTGAAGTCCCGTCCGAAAAAGACATTGAAACGTAAATATCTGCCGCACTCAAATACTCCGGGATTTTTTCGTGATGGACCGCCCCCACAAACCTCACTTGCCCGCGTTCTATAAAATCGCGAACTTTTGCTTTAAATGAGCCAGTAAGAGGCCCCTCACCCAAAATAAGAAATTTCAAATTATTATTTTTCGCTAACACTCGCGGAATTGCATCGATTAAATATTTGACACCATAGATTGTTCGATGGCTCCTCAAGCTTATTACAACAATATCGTTCTCATCCCAACCGCATTCTTTTCTAATTTTTCTCCGCTGTGCCTCATTACGCCTAAACCCCTCCAAGTCAACCCATGGGAACTTCACAATTTTTGATGGTTTACATCCAAGATCTATCGCGGCCTGCCGCTGAACTTCACTATCAACAACAACCACATCTGCTTTTTGAAGAGAATAAATAATTAAAGGCTTAAGTGGAAAATACTTTTTTGGAAAGACTAAGATATCTGAACCCCAAATTAGCAGGATTAATGGATGAAAGTGGGAATAGGCCGAATAAAAACCATATGTACTCGCCCAGCAACCTATAAGTACATCTGGTTTTATCCTTTGTAGATTTTTCTTAAATATTTGCGCCCTAAATGGACTCAGAAGGTGTTTACGTATGCCTTCGAAAGGATGGAGGGTTGTTTCAGGAATGAAGTCTCTCATTTTAACTACTTTGACCTGTTTGGGAATGCAGTTTGGAGACCGGTGAAAAGTTAGGACATAAACTTCGTATTTGTCCCTAAGTGACTCTAGAAAAAGTTTATCATAATTGCTTATTCCATCATGGGCATAAACGAGTCTGACCACAACCTCCACCTTCTTTAAATCAAAACTTTTAACTATAAATTTGTTTACTAGCTTTTTCGTAGGAAGACGACAATTTACAAGCAGTTTGCCAAACTTAAAGGTTATGATTATTGGCAATTTGGTTTTATCAGGAGCTATTTTGTCTATTATTGGTTAAAAAGTGTACACCGAACAGCTGTCTTAGACAACTTTTCGGGAATAATTGGAAATATACAAAATCGCTTGAGCAACAAAAGTTCCACTTTATTAATTAGAGCTTATAAATATTAAAGATTTTGAAAATGACTTAGGCTTTGATGCTTTAACCTTCAAGCGCACTTATGAACAACCATTTAGATATAAAACATAACTCGTTAACAAACTAAAATTTCAAGGAACATTAAACTTTTTTAGGCTGGTACGGAACAAAAGATACAGCGTTTCATATACTTTTCTAGATGCGCCATTTATATACAAGCCAAATATCTGCCAGTAAACAGAGAACATTTAAAAAACCCGCTTTTATTAAATGGGTCTTCAAGCTTGCGGTCGAATATTACTGCAAAGTCTTTTACGAATATACGCATTACCAATTATTGTCCCATTCTTTAATGTTTATTGTCTGAGGCGTTCAGGTGGACACCATGGGAGAGTCGCGAAGCACTTCACGAATCATTAAGGAACGAAACGCTTACTAATTTTGGTAATCGGAATGAGTAGTGCGTTTAATATTTAGAGACAGTTCAAGTTTATATTCTCGCACCACAACGCAAAAATCGGGTTAGAAAAACTTTCGTTATTCAAAGGCTAAAACATCGATAAACAATCTGGTGGGAATTTTTGATAGATGCTTATTTGAACTACATGCAAAGATTTCAACTGAAGGAACCTAAATGTGATACAAGAGAAGATTGGACCACCATCAGAAAGAAGAGTGTGTTGGGTCATAAAAAATTAGAATTAGGAGGTTAAAGAACTTTAAATTTTTTGGGCTTGCATATATGAAATAAAATCTCCCAAACCTTTTTCGAATGGGATCTTTGGCTCCCACCCGAGCATCTGCCTAGCTTTTTCGATTTTTACTATGGCTCCTTTAAAATCATGAGGCCTTGGAGGGGCATGTTCTACCCTCAAATTATTGAAGAATTTACACAGCCCCTTCACTATCTGGTTTATCGTAACAAATTCCGTCCCTGCGAGGTTAAAAATTTGGTTTCGTCCGGAGGGTTGAAGTGCTGCAATATTTCCCGTTGCCAAATCTTCCACGTGGATGAAGCATCTGCCTTGATTTCCGTCGCCAAAAACAAATATTGGCTCATTTTTTATCGCTTTTTTAACGAATATGGCGATAGCCATATTTGCCCTCATACGTGGTCCATATGGTATATCATATCGTAAAATGGTGTATGGTAGTCCTGTGTGTTCTTGCCATGCAATGAATAGGTGTTCTTGCCCAATCTTAGTTTTTGTGTAGATGTTGTCTGGCGGAGGAATTGGCGTGTTTTCGTCCACTATTCCTTCTGTTTTTCCATAAACCCATGTTGTTGAAGCTAGGATGACTCTTTCAACTTCCATCGCTGTGGCTGCTTTTAATAGGTTTATTGTTCCAATTTCGTTTACTTGTAAGCATAAAGTTGGATTTGAAATTGCTACATTTACGTCAGCGACAGCAGCAAGATGATATACTGCTTCTATATCTTTACATGCCTCCAAAATGTCATTTTCATTTAGCAGGTTTCCCTTAAACCACTCAATATCCTCTCTAAGCGGTTTCCGTTCGTCAAATACTCTTACATTATACCCTTCTTCAACCAGTTTGTCAACAATGTGGCTTCCAATAAAACCCGATCCGCCCGTTACTAGTATACTCATTATTTGATCACCCAATCTAAATTTCAGACAGTGCCTCTCTCAACTTTTCTATTACATATTGAGCATCTTCTATTGTCATTTGAGTATATAAGGGTAAACATATCATCCTTTTGCATGCGCTTTCAGCATTTGGAAAATCGCCTTCTTTTGTGTTCAATAATTGTCTATAAACTGGTTGAAGATGTAATGGTGGCCAATAAACTTCGCCACTGCACTTTACACCTTTAGCTCTAAGTTTTTCTTTTAACTTTTCTCTGTCTAAATTTTCATCCAAAAAAGCCACGTATTTATAATAATTGTTAAGAATGTTAGTCGGAATTTTCAATGGTTCTATATTAACATTTTCTTTTAACGCTTTATCATAATATTTTGCAATTTTGTTGCGCTTTTCAATAATTTCAGGTAGTCTTTTAAGCTGAGTTAAGCCTATAGCTGCGCTTATTTCTGGCATCCTCCAATTATAGCCCAAATCAACAATTATGTTACTGTTAAAGCTTTCTTTTCCTTGGTCCCTAAGGATTCTGGCTTTTTTCGCTATTTCGTCATCATTCGTTGTTATTATGCCCCCTTCACCTGTAGTTATCACTTTTGTCGGGTAAAAACTGAAACATCCAGCATCTCCGAGGGCGCCGGCTGATCTCTGATTTATTGTCGAGCCATGGGCATGTGCAGCATCTTCTATCAAGAAGATCTTCTTTTCTTGGCAGATCTCTCTTATTTCATCTATTTCTGGACATATAAGTCCACCAATATGAACAACGATGACCGCTTTCGTCTTTGGAGTTAAATTTTTTTGAACATTTTCTGCGTCTATACAAAGTGTTTTTGAGTTTATGTCAGTTAATTTGGGTTTTGCCCCTGCAAAGATGACCGTTGCTGCAGTAGCGGTGAATGTATTTGTTGGAACTAAGACTTCATCGCCATTTTTAACTTTGAGAGCACGTAATGCGATTTCTAGTGCACTGGTTCCAGAGTTCACTGCTATGGCATACTTTACGCCACAAAGTTTTGCAAATTGATCTTCAAATTCCTTTGTAAAGGTATGAATTGTGAGCATTCCTGACTGAAGAATTTTTCCCATATAATCCTTCATTTTTTCGATGTCTTCCATTGGAAAGTATGGCATGGCAGGAGGAACCGTTTTCTGCATTAATTTTCACCTTTGAGCCAAGATCCTTATTACTAATTAATAAACTTATCATGGACTCCCAAACCTAGAAAACACTGCCCTTTAATTTAGGCATTAAAAAATTAGCTTTGTAAACTGGGATGTTGGCTTCAATAACTAGCGCAACTAGTATTTTTCTTTATGTGCAAATTGTTTATGTATGATAAATTTTAAAAACTAAAATAAAACGAAACGAAAACCGAAATTTAGCCAACTATTTGTAGGCATAACGCAAGTATAGACACTTACGATAAATCAATATCCTCC
>Ga0078972_1015811_pt1 | contig 11418 bp, 9 predicted proteins | sample YelNatPaOPGAMG01_FD_67568 | JGI IMG/M metagenome (GOLD analysis project Ga0078972, IMG submission 67568) | Hot spring thermophilic microbial communities from Obsidian Pool, Yellowstone National Park, USA - OP-RAMG-01 (SPADES assembly) (version 2) | ecosystem: Environmental > Aquatic > Thermal...
CTTCCAAGGAATGAAAACTGATAACTACAATTCGTCCGTCTTCTTTAAGAATTTTGACTGCCCCTTTTAATCCTGCTTTTAGATTTTCAAATTCACTGTTGACAGCAATTCTCAAAGCTTGAAAAACCCTACTATAAACTTTTCTATCACTTCTTTTCAACGCTTTATCGATAACAGCGGTGAGATCGCCCACCGAATTTATCTTTCTTAAAACACGGGCGCTAACAATACCTCCAGCAATTGCCCAAGAATTGACTTCTTCAGAATATCCAGCCAGAATTTCATATAGATTTTCTTTGGACAAACTATTAACCAAATCAGCTGCCGTTTTCTTAATACTAGCACTCAATCTCATATCTAAAGGCTCATCAGGATTTTTATATGTAAAACCTTTTCCAGACTCCCTGATTTGCCTCAAAGACAAACCTAGATCAAAAATAACCCCGTCTACCGGAGCAAAATCTTTCTCGCAAGCTATTTTTTCTATATCGGCAAAGTTCCCAACCACTAAAATCAGCTTTTGTTCTTCTCTCAATTCTTTTTTCAAACTTTCGATTTGCTGCTCATCTCTATCAATAGCCAATACACGACCGCCCAATTTCAGAATTGATTTTAAATGACCACCTTCTCCGGCAGTGGCATCGATATATCTGCCATCAGATTTGACTCTTAAGGCAGCAATCGCTTCTTTTAAAAGTACGGGTGTGTGCATCAAAATCTAAAATCCGACCGATAATTAACTTTTGACTTCTTTCAAATACTTCTCCCACTTTGAGACTTCCCAAATTTCAAAATGATCGCCGACGCCGATAATTATCGCTTTATCTCTCAGACCAGCATAATTCAACAAGTTTTTTGAGATAACAAATCTTCCCTGTTCGTCTATGTCCAGATAAACGGCGGATGAAAAAACAAACCTTCTTTTTTCAAGATTTTCTTTCTCCAATATTGAAACTTGAAGAAGTTCTTTGGCTTTACTTTCCCAACTTTCCTTATCATAACCACTCAAACAGGCATCAAATCCTTTAGTTAAAACAAAAGTATCACCTTTTAAAAGTTCACGGATTTTTTTTGGCAACACCATTCTCCCCGGACCGGTAAAAGAAACCTGGTATTCACCAAAAAACACCATATATTACCATTAAACGCCAATTTTAACCATTTGTCAAGAGGAAAGATTATTTAATATGTCAGAATAACAAAATCTAAAATTTTAGTAGACATCTCTTCTCATTTTTTATGAAGTTTGCTTTGATCTCCGCAAGTCTAAAACCGTTAAAATTAATAATTTAAATAAAGCACACTTTCCATTGGTTTGTATATATTCAATTTCCACACTTGGACAAATTTTATCTTTATATATGTATAATAAAGTAATAAACCATGGATAAATTCTTAGGCAAAACTAGAAAGCTCATTTTCACCAAGCAAGGAGGAATGTTCTCGTCGGCATTGATCTTAGCAGTAATGATTGTTGCCTCAAGTTTTTTCGGTTTTCTTAGGTACCGTATTCTCGCCGGTTTTTTCAGCAAAGAAGAGCTTGATATTTATTTTGCCTCATTCCGAATCCCCGATCTAGTTTTCGAAATTTTAATTACAGGCGCTTTAACTTCATCTTTTATCCCAATTTACATTAAGTTCAAAAAAAATAAAGAGGAATTAAGCAAAAATATCTCTTCTATCATTAATATCATTTCTCTTATTCTCTTCGTTTTCGTCACTTTGGTTTTTGTTTTCCTCAACAAGATTGTTTTCCTGATTACTCCGGGCTTTGACGCGCATAAAACTCAAGAAATAGTTTTCTACTCAAGAATGCTGATTATCGGCCAGCTGCCTTTTCTGGTTTTCGGCAATTTTCTAACCGGTATCGGTCAAGCTAATAAAATTTTCCTTATTACTGCAATTGCTCCAATTATTTACAACCTATCTGTCATCGTAACAACAGTTTTCTTTACTAGAAACCTTTTTCTTATGGCGCCGATAATCGGTGTCATTTTAGGAGCTCTATTGTTTTTTCTCATCCAACTGCCTCTTCTTTATACGAAGGATTTTAATTATCTTCCAATCATTAGCATCACTAACGGTCTTAAGGATTTCTTTCGAATGGTTGTACCACGAGTGTTTACTGTTACCGCTTCACAAATTGACGCTACAGTAGATTTAACTCTTACTACTTTGATGGGAGGCGGCGCTTATACGATTTTTTATTTGGCACAAAGACTTCAACTTTTGCCGATTTCCGTAATCGGAGTCGCTTTCGGCCAAGCATCCTTGCCTTATTTGTCAGAAATATGTGAAGAAAAGAAATTTGTCGAATTTAAAAAGATCATCATAGATTCCATTCTTAACCTTTTTTTTCTAACCATCCCTATTATGAGTTTTTTTGTTTTTGCCAGGACGCCTCTTATCCGGCTGTTTTTCGGCGGACAGAAATTCGATTGGGAAGCAACCGTCCAAACGGCCGTTACCCTCTCCTACTTTGCCCTATCCCTGCCTTTTCATACAATTTATTATTTCCTTACCCGCTGTTTCTATGCTATCCTTGACAGTAAAACACCTTTTTTTGTCAGCATCTTCTCCATCCTTCTCAATACCTGTCTTAGTCTCTTATTTACTCTTGTCTTTAAACTCCCAGTATGGTCGCTAGCAATCGCCTTTTCCTTATCAATAACGGTTAATGTAATTTTGCTTCTGTTGATTTTACACCACCGCTTGAACGGTCTTGATTTTCGCTTTCTGGCGGTTGAAACTTTAAAAATGATCGTTGCCACTTTCATTTCCTCGGTTTTTGTTTACTTTCTGATGAAGCTCTTTGACGGTCTGATCTTTGACACTTCCCGCACCATTAATGTTTTTCTCCTTCTGTTTACTGGAATTTCTATATATACTGTCTTATATCTTTTCTTAGCTTGGGTTTTTGACATTAAGGAAATTTACCTAATCAGCAAATTGCTTTTGAAAGCGAGGGAATATCAAAGAAAAATCATAGAAGTTTACGTCAGCTATGAGTAAAATTCACCCAGCTAATCAATTAAATCAGGTTCATGCGATCAAATCAATCCAAAAAAAGCTTTTGGGAAAAAAGCTTACCTATCAAGAGATTTATACCATTATGGACGAAATTGCTAATGAACGCCTTGGCGATATTCTGACTACGTATTTTGCCGCGGCCGCTTTTAAGGAAGGCTATACAACCGAAGAACTTTTTCAGTTGACCAAAGCAATGGTAGAAACAGGAGCTCGCTTGCATTTCGAAGGAATTGTTGCTGACAAACATTCAACTGGAGGCGTGGCGGGGACAAGAACAACGCTAATTATTGTACCGATTGTTGCTGCAGCTGGATTTAAAATCCCTAAAGTTTCTTCGCGAGCTATCACGACTCCGGCTGGAACAGCCGATGTGATGGAAACAATTGCCAGTGTCAGCTTTACTCCAAAACAAATCGAGCGGATCGTCAGTGATACCGGCGGCTGCATCGCTTGGAACGGTTACCTCGGCATTGCTCCAGCTGATGATGTTTTGGTCAGAGTTGAACAGCCGCTATCTTTTGAATCTTTCGACAAAATCATTGTCTCAATCATGGCCAAAAAAGTCGCCGTATCGGCAACCCACCTCGTTCTGGATATTCCGGTCGGAAAAACAATGAAAATCCGCCATTTCAGTGACGCAGAAAAAATTGAGAAAAAATTCAAGCTTCTCGCCAAGAAATTTGGGATCAAAGTTATCGCCGACATCAACGAAACTCTTGAACCAGCTGGGCGCGGAGTGGGGCCGGCTTTAGAAGCGCTTGATGCCCTTCGAGTTTTAGAGCAAAAAGCCGATCGACCACTCGCTCTAGAAGCCAAAGCGCTTCGTTTGGCCGGCAAGCTTCTAGATATTTGCTACGCTGAAGCAAAAATAGCCAAGAATGGTGAAATCGAAGCCAAAAAAATCCTAGAAGAAGGACGGGCGTTAAAAAAATTCCGCGAAATCGTAAAAGCTCAAAAAGGCGACAACCAAATATCGGTTGACAATTTTAAGATGAAATCGGATAAAAAAGAGATCGTATCGGAAAGTTTTGGTAAAATTAAAGAGATAAACAATTATAATTTAAATACGATCGCCAAAATCCTTGGAGCGCCGGGCGACAAATATGCCGGCATTTATCTGTTGAAAAAACTTGACGAAAAAGTTGATAAAAACGAACCAATTCTATTTTTTTTCTCAAGCGATAAATATCGACTTAAGGAAGCTGTCGCCACTCTTAAAAATTTTCCAATTTATTTAATTGAATAATATGAAAAGATTATATATTACAATAGTGATTACCGCCTTCCTTGCTTTTTCTTCCTACATTTTTTATCGAGAAGGAACGCTACCGGTAAACAAAAACAGCACCGAATCAAAAATATTCGTGATTAAAAAAGGTGAAAGCTTAAACCAAATAATCAATAATTTGAGTAGCGAAGGCTTGATAAGAAACAGGCTTGTTTTTTATATTATTATCAAACAGCTGGGTTTGGAAAAAAACATTCAAGCGGGTGATTTCCGTCTCTCGCCATCGATGGATGCGTATCAAATCGCTAAAACTCTTACCCACGGCTCAATTGATATTTGGACAACTATCATTGAGGGTTTACGTAAAGAGGAAATAGCTCAAATAATTTCTCGCGAATTTGGCATACCGGAAAGCGAATTTTTAAAATATGCTAAAGAAGGTTATCTTTTTCCCGATACCTACCTTATTCCCAAAGATGCAACACCAGAGACAATTCTTAAAATATTTTCCGACAATTTTAAAGCAAAATACGATAACAATTTGAAAAAGAAAGCAGCTAAAATGGGGTTAACCGATGAGGAAGTGCTTATTTTTGCTTCCCTTGTTGAAAAGGAAGCGAAATATGATCAAGACAGACAAAAGGTAGCAAGCATCATTTTGAAAAGATACAACAACGGTTGGCCACTTCAGGTTGATGCTTCAATCCAATATGCTTTAGGTTACCAGGTATTGGAAAAAACTTGGTGGAAAAAATATCTCACTTACGACGACTTGGAAATTGATTCTCCTTATAATACTTATAAAAATACGAAGTTGCCGCCGACTCCGATCTGCAACCCGGGCCTGGCTTCAATTGAAGCGGTTGTCAACGCCGATACCTCCACTCCCTATTGGTATTATCTTTCAGATAAATCAGGCCATATGCACTATGCACGTACTCTTGAAGAGCATGAAAGAAATAAAGAGATGTATTTAAAATAACTTAGTTTTGCTTGGTTGGATAACCATAGAGTATGAAGAAAATAATCCTTGCTTCAACATCTCCAAGAAGAAAAGCAATATTAAAACAACTCGGTCTCCATTTTGACGTCGTGGCAAGTAATTATAAAGAGAAAATCAACTATAATATTGAACCGCACAAACTTGCTCAAAAGCTTTCTCAAAGAAAAGCAAAATCAGTAGCCGATAAACACCAAAATGCAATTATTATTGCCGCCGACACTTTGGTGGTTGCTAACAAAGAAATTATCGGAAAACCAAAAGATGTCAATGATGCCAAAAGGATATTAAAACTCTTAAGCGGCAAAAAACACAGAATAATCACCGGATTTACGATTATCAACCGTCAATCCAGAAAAACCATCACCAAATCAGTAGAAACAATCGTTTATTTTAAAAAATTGACAGAAAAAGAAATTGACGACTATATTGAAACCGGCGAACCTCTCGATAAAGGCGGAGCGTATGGAATTCAAGAGAAGGGGGCTCTTTTTGTCGAAAAAATTGAAGGGGATTATTTCAATATTGTCGGTCTGCCCGTCTATGAGTTGGCTAAAGAGCTAAAAAAATTTGGCGTGAAGATATTATAGAAGAATAGGTGAGTTAATTATTGTTGGATTTCTGTACTGTCAACTGTTGTTGTTTCCTCTGATGATTGGGAAATCTCAGCCGAGGGACGACTGATCACTTCACGCGGCTTTGAACCTTCGGCTGGGCCGACATATCCAGCCGCTTCTAGTTGATCAAGCAAACGAGCCGCCCGCGCATATCCGATAGATAAACGTCGTTGAAGAAGTGAAGCAGATGCTTTGTCAAATTGGGAAATAATTTCGATTGCCTGCTTAAACAAAGGGTCGTTATCTCCGCCGCCCAAAACCGTTGTTCCTCCCCGACTACCCAAAGTCACTTGCTGTTTAACCACCTCCTCGGTGTAATGAACTTCGGGGTTTTGAGATTTGAGGAATTTCACCAGGTTATCTACTTCTTTTTCTGTCACAAAAGGACCCTGGATTCTGCGCGGCTTGGCTTGGTCAGGAGGCAAAAAAAGCATATCTCCTCTGCCCAAAAGCTTTTCCGCTCCAGGCATGTCTATGATCACTCTAGAATCAATCATCGAAGAAACATTAAAAGCGATGCGGGTGGGGATGTTGGCTTTCATTAAGCCGGTAATGACGTCAACCGAGGGTCTTTGTGTCGCCAAAATGAGATGAATACCTGTCGCTCGAGCCATCTGGGCAATTCTTGTAATCAAATCTTCAACATCTCCCGGCGCAAAAATCATCAAATCGGCTAATTCATCGATTATAAAAAGGATGTATGGTTTTTTCTCTACTCCTTCCAAGCTATTATAACCCTCAATATTTCTCGCTCCGACTTTGGCAAACTCTTTGTAGCGATTTTCCATTTCCGAAACCGTCCATTTCAAAGCGGAAATAATTTTTTCCGGTTCAACAACCACTTCGTTCAATAGATGGGGAATGCCGTTGTAAAGGGTTAGCTCAACTCTTTTAGGATCAACCAGAATCATGCGTAATTCATCGGGTTTGGTGCGGAAAAGAAACGTGCTGATCCACGAATTGAGAAGAACCGATTTGCCTGAACCAGTTGTACCGGCAATCAAAGCATGAGGCATCTTGCCGATGCTGAAAGCCTGCGGCTGGCCAGAAACGTCGAGACCCAACGGCACAAGCAATGGATCGCTACTGTTGGCAAAATCAGGCGACGTCAAAAGTTTTTTTAACGTAACCAATTCTGGCCTTATATTGGGGATTTCTATCCCAACAAAAGATCTTCCTGGAATAGGCGCCTCAATCCTTACCTGTCCAGTGGGCGCGGCTATCGCCAGAGCCAAATCATTGGCTAGAGCTGTAATTCGCGATAATTTTGTACCTTTGGTTATTCCTAGAGCATATTGAGTAACTGCCGGACCGTAATTGACTTCGGCAACGCGTGCCTTGATTCCAAAACTGTCAAGGGTTTCCTCAATCACTTTGGCATTTTTGTTGACGTCGCCCCGATCCGCTTCCTGCTGATCAATATCACTAAGGATCGATATCGGTGGGAAAATCCAAGTTGTCTTAGAGGAAGAAGCGATCGGTTTGATCATGAAACCGGGAGATTTAGTTGTCTCCGGAACAGAAACGGTAGCTGGAATAGTTTTTAATTTCACTTCACTTTTTTTATCCTCAATAAATTTATCTTCACCGAATTTTTTATTCTGCTTCGTTCCCAAACTTCGAAAAAGATAGGTTTTTGCGAATGTAAAAATAAGTTTGAATGAATTAATAAGGAACAGAATAAAAACGTCAATTGAAGTATCAAGAAACAATATCAGACCGATAACAAAAACGATAAACAAAATAATGATCGCGCCGATTAAAGAAAAATCTAAACTAAGGTTTTCAAAAATTGCCCTGCCAAACTGCCCCGATTGGAAAGTTCCCAAAAGGGAAAGAAAAACCAAAAAAATGCCTCCGGTAATGTTGGGCTTGACGAAATTGAGTTTTTTGGTATTAAAAAAATGTCCTGAAACAAGAAGGAGTATAAAAGGAACAAAAATCGCTAATCCGCCGAATTTTTCAAGCAAAAGTTTGTTAATTTTAGATAAAGCTCGGCCATTGTTACTGGAAGTAAAATTATTAAAAAAAGAGATTAAAAGAACAATTGCTATTCCGATAAAAAGAAAACCTAAGATGTTGAAAACTGTTTTTTTGTTGATCTTGATCTTCAAAAAAGGAAGTCTGATCAAAGATTTGCGTCTCGCCATATAATAAAGATTTTAATGCCGGATTGGGGTAAAATCAAGTTATGACAAAAGCTGAAGATTTATTCTTCCTTGACTGTCTATCTGAATGACCTTAACTCTAACTTTCTGGCCGATTCTGACTACTTCGCTTGGGGAGCGAACAAATCTTTTTCCCATTTTAGAAACGTGAATCATTCCCTCTTTGCCTGGCAAGATTCCAACAAAAGCACCAAAAGGAAGAATTCGTTTGACCTCGCCTTCAAATTCTTCTCCGACTTCAACTTCGCGGGTAATATTTTCAATCAGGTGGGCTGCTTCTTCAACTTTGGCTTTATCCAGTCCGGAAATCGTTACTCGACCATCGTCGGTAATGTTGATGTCGGTTTCCGTTCTGGCAATGAGACTTCTAATGTTTTTGCCTCCCGGACCAATGATTTCACCAATTTTGTCCTGAGGAGGAGTAAGAACAACCACTTTAGGGGCAAAACGCGAGATTTCTGTTCTCGGTTTACTTATAGCCGCATCCATTTTTGATAAGATGAAAAGTCTGGCTTTTTTTGCTCCTTCAAGCGATTCTTTAATCATTTTATCGGTCAAACCGTTATTTTTGACGTCAAGTTGAATAGCGGTAATACCATTTTCCGAACCGGTCACCTTGAAATCCATATCCCCTGAAAAATCTTCTATACCCAAAATGTCGGTTAAAATAACATAATCGTTGTCGGATCGAGAAACTAATCCCATCGATATCCCAGCCACCGGATTTTTAATCGGCACTCCCGCATCCATAAGAGCAAGAGATGATCCGCAGGTTGAAGCCATCGAAGTTGAACCGTTTGATGATAAAACTTCTGAAACCACTCTAATCGTGTAAGGGAAGTCTTTTTCCGGAGGAAGCACCGGCTCTATTGCTTTTTCCGCCAAAGCTCCGTGTCCAATCTCACGCCTTGAAGGAAAACCAACTCTACCTGTTTCGCCAACAGAATAAGGCGGCATGTAATAATGATGGATATATCGCTTAGCTTCCTCTCCTTCCGGACTTTCGATCAACTGTTCTAAACTGGGAGCCCCAAGTGTGACAATTGACAAAACCTGCGTATCTCCTCGTTGAAAAATAGCCGAGCCATGGGTGCGAGGTAAAACTGACACTTCAACATAAATCGGTCTGATTTCATCTAGTCCCCGACCATCGATTCTCCGTTTTTCTTTTAAGATTTTTTCCCTGATCATCTGCTTTCCCAAATAATCAATCGCCTTGGTGATTGCTTTGCGATCAAACTCGTCCTTGTATTTCTCCAACACTTCGGCCACTACAACTTCAAGCGCTTCCTCATCTTCAAACTCTTTTTCGGCTTTTTTAAGATTCATTTCATAAAGGGTTTTGTGGTAATCTTTTTTCAGGACGTTGATGAGCTTTTCATCAACTTCCACCCCATTAATGGTTTCTTTTGGTTGTCCGGCGGTTTTTCTCAATCTTTCGATAAATTCGATTATCTTGGCATTTTCTTTTTTGGCCAAATTAATCCCTTCGATAATCACTTCTTCTTTGAGCTCTTCTGCCCTTGTTTCAATCATCACTACTTTTTCTGTCGTAGAAGAAACAATTAGATCAAGATTGGAAAATTTCTGGTCGTCTTCGGTCGGATTAACGAGAAAAGTCCCGGCAGCCTCGCTTTTGACATAACCTATCCTCAAAGTGCTTATTGGCCCTTCCCATGGAATAGGCGAAAGATGCAGAGCGGCCGAGGTTGTAATCGCTGATAAAATCTCAGGCGAATTGACTCCATCAACAGAAAGAAGGGTGATTATAATTTGAACTTCCTTGCGGTAGTTTTTGGGAAAAAGGGGTCTGATTGAGCGGTCAATCAATCTGGCTCTAAGAACCGCTTCATCGGAAGGCCGACCTTCTCTTTTCACCCAGCGCGAACCTTTAATTCTTCCGCCGGCATACAATCTTTCCACGTATTCAACTTGCAACGGCAAATAATCGACTTCTTCTCTTTCATCGCCAACAGTTACCGTCACTAAAACGCAAGTTTCTCCTAAGCGACCAAATACGGAAGTAGTAGCCGCTCTTGCTAATTTACCAACTTGAAGCGTCAGTTTTTGTCCGTTGATCTCAATTGTGTCTTCAATAGTTTTCATTTTTGGAAGGAAGCACGCTCGGCGAAATGCAAAGCTGGATTATTGAGATGGGAAGAGAAATTTTTTCTACCCCTCATTTCAATCATCCAACTTCGCTCGTCGGCTTCAAATTTAAAATTATTTTTTTAAGCCTAATTTTTTTATCAGATTCTTATACCTCTTCTCGTCATGCTCTTGAAGATAGTTAAGAATCCTTCTTCTTTTGGCAATAACTTTCAACAAACCACGTCGAGAATGATTATCTTTTTTATTCTCGTCAAGGTGTGCTGTTAACCGATTAATCTTATGAGTCAGAAGAGCAACCTGTACTTCCGGAGAACCGGTGTCTCCTTTTTTTTGGGCAAACTCTTCAATCAGTTTTTGCTTATCATCAGGTAACTTTACCATAAAGTAGATTATAATTGATAGAGAGCAAAGATGCAATAGTAAATTACCCTGCAGTTTTAAGAAAGATGATTAGAAAATCACATCACTTCAAACTAACCAAACCTATCCCAGCCCTAATCTTATTGATTATCTGTCTATATATCTTAATTTTTATCCCGCCAAACGGTTTGTTGCCGATTTTCCTTTTTATGATGTTTTCAACTCTTTTTATTTTCCTTTCTCTTTCCCTTGTTTTCTCACAAAAAGATAGCCTACTAACAGCTGCTGCCTTTCTCCTTTTTCTAATCATAAACGTTGTCATCGGATTTAATGTTTTAAACACTATTCTCCTTATTTCCTTTTTTATAGGATTGAGATTTTTGGTAAAATAGTTTTTTATTATGGATAAAATTGTGTATCTTGCCACCTCGATTCCTTATGTTAATGCTGAACCTCATATCGGTTATGCGCTGGAGACGGTGCAAGCGGATGCTTTGGCGCGGTTTTACCGGCTGATGGGCTACGATGTCCGCTTCCAGATCGGAACAGATGAGAATGCGATCAAAAATGTAGAGTCAGCACAGCGCCTAGGCTTAACCACTCAAGATCTGGTCGATAAAAACGCTGCTTCTTTCTACGGTCTTAAAAAAATATTGAATCTTTCAATAGATAATTTTATCCGCACTTCCTCGGAAAAACATAAAAAAGGAGCGCAAAAATTCTGGCAATTGTGTCGTCATGACATTTATAAAAAAGAGTACCGCGGCCTTTACTGCACCGGCTGCGAAGCTTTTTATGCTGAAGACGAATTTCCCGACCGTATCTGCCCCACTCATTGTCGCAAATTAGAGTATGTTTCGGAAATAAATTATTTTTTTGCCCTTTCCCGATATCAAAGTCGCA
>Ga0078972_1015812_pt1 | contig 11415 bp, 4 predicted proteins | sample YelNatPaOPGAMG01_FD_67568 | JGI IMG/M metagenome (GOLD analysis project Ga0078972, IMG submission 67568) | Hot spring thermophilic microbial communities from Obsidian Pool, Yellowstone National Park, USA - OP-RAMG-01 (SPADES assembly) (version 2) | ecosystem: Environmental > Aquatic > Thermal...
CTCAAGCGACGCATTTCCCGGCGCAGTTTTCCCTTCAAGAAGCGCAGAAAGCGGAGCACTCGTGCGGCGTCCCCGATGAGCGCTTCCGCCTCCTCTATGTTCTGAAGGCCGAACTGAAAGGCCTGCTCCTCGTCCGGAAAATCTTTCTGGAAAACAGGATCACCCGCTTCCTGGAGCATCTTTCCTAAATAGAAGAAGAGAGGAACTCCCTCCCAATCCAGGGAACCGGGAAGATGAAGGGACTCCAGGCTGAGGATCTTTCCTTCCAGGCGGAAGGAATTGAGCCAAAGTGAGAAAGGCTCCAGAGTCTCTTTCAGCCACTCCTCCTTCCAGGGAACCCGGAGTTGACCCTTTGAATCTGAAAGCAGGAAGAAATCCTTTTTCTCCTGGGGAAAGATGAGGGCAGGGATTTTATCCTGGAGGGGAAAAAGCCGCCTGAACTCTTCCAGCGTGAAGCACTCCTTCAGCTCCGGCCTTCCCCAGCGCTGTGCGTATTCCTCCAAAAGTTCCCTTAATTTTTCCGGAAGCGTCACCATTTGGGCTTATTATCCCTCAAACGGCCCCGGAGAACAGCCTCCTTTTCCTGGTTTTCTTTCCCGGCCTCAGACTGTTCTGGCATATTGAATTTTCATCGGCACCTGGCGCTGGCAAAAAAAGAGAATTCAGTCCAGGTGCTGAGTTTTTTGAGGGCAATCTGCGCTTCTCCTGCGTATTCTCCGCCAATTTTGATGGGGTAAAATAAGCAATTCTGGACGCCTATGATATAATTTTCCCAAAAAGCGAAGAAGGGGGAGAATTAAAAAATTGTATAACTTGTCTACAAGCGCTTTGGCGTTCCTGGAATTTGTGTCTGCGGGAAGAGTCCAATTAAATTTTTACATTTTTTCTGCTTCTAATTAGGAGGATACTCTATGGGTGACCTTTTCCAAATTCCTGACCTGATTGACAATCGTAAGGTTACAACCAACACTCTCGGCGAGATTTTGAATTTAGCGCTAAAAGACGCAACAAACCCTACTATGGATGTTGCTACAGCTTTTTTTAACCTGGATGCCCTCCGCCAATTAAAAGGAACGGTAGAGAATGTCAGCTCCCTGCGTTTACTGATTGGTAAGGAACAAGACCAGGCATTTGTTCTTACTCAGCGTCTCTACAATGAAATCCAGCAAAGCTTTATAGAAGCCAGGGAAGGTCCACTTTTCGAAGAACTGAATTATTGGCAGGATTTTCTCAAGCAGGAAAGGGTCCAGATTCGTTTATACGATAAGACTTTCCTCCATGGAAAGGCCTACATTCTCGAAGGCTTGCCCTATTTCGGGAGAATTGGAATCATTGGTTCATCCAACTTCACGGGCGGAGGACTACTTACGAACCTCGAGCTCAACGCTGTGCTCAAGCAGGAAGCGGCAGTAAATGAGCTTAAGCGTTGGTTCGAAGACATTTGGGCAGAGAGCTCTGATTATAAAGCGGAAATCCTGCAGATATTGTCCCAATTTACGCGAAGGTATTCACCTTACGAAATTTACATGAAAGTTTTATACGAGGCTTACCGAGACCGCTTTGAAGGGAAACTCCAGGGGGGAAAAGACCTGCCCTCGCCAATTGCCCTGGCTGACTTTCAACACGATGGATATTTAGCCGCTAAAGAAATTTTGGAGAATTATGGCGGAGTTTTGATCGCCGATTCCGTTGGGCTTGGAAAGAGTTTTTTAACTTTGCGCCTTCTTGAAGATTATGCCTATCGAGAAAGGCAAACGGTATTGGTCATCTGTCCCGCTGCCTTGATCGATACGGTTTGGCGTCCACTTTTACAACGCTACGGGATACCCCATGAACTCCTGTCAATGGAAAAATTGAGCCAAAGCGATTTTTGTATTGCAGATTATTCAAGATTCAAACTGCTGGTTGTCGATGAAAGCCATAATTTCCGGAACCCAAACTCCAATCGATGGGAAAATATTTTTCGTTTGCTCAGTAATGGCAGTAACGAAAAAAAGTTGATTCTTTTGACGGCAACTCCCATAAATAACAAAATTTTCGACCTCTATCACCAACTTCGCCTGATTACCCGCGATCAACAGGATTTCTTCGCATCAGTCAATATCCCCGATCTTTTGAGGTATTTCATCGAGGCTGAAGAAAAAAGAGATAAATTGTACGAAATCTTAGAGGCAATTGCCGTCCGCCGCAGTAGGATCTTCATTAAAAAGAATTATCCCGATGCCATAATTGACGGTCAAAAAATTCATTTTCCCGAAAGACGTTTGCACGCTGTTTCTTATAGTTTGGAGGAGAGCTACGGCAAGCAGTTATACGAGGAAATCTCATTTAGCATTGAGAATCTTCTGCTTGCTCCCTACCAAATAGATACATATAGAAAAGAGCTCCTTCAGGCCAATCGGGAGCGAATGCTTGAGGATCTGAATAAAAATAGTGGCGACACACCTTTAAAGAAGCACCTGATGAGCTTGGGATGGAATGAGGCCCAAATCAACGATTTTTTCCTTTTAATTGGAAGGCAAACAGCTCTGGCCAACATAATGAGAATCCTCTATTTAAAGAGGCTGGAATCCTCGGTTGAGGCCTTGCGTATTTCACTTGACCGACAATTGAAGTTCCAGAGGGCGTTTCTATCCGCACTCGATCAGGGGCGCCTTCTTGATTCACGATCTTACCGCAAATGGCTTCAGATTGATAGCTCAGATGAACAGGTGGAAACCGAGGTCGACTTGAGTTCGATTATTAATAACTTACCCCCACTGGATGTGGATAAATATGATTTGAGCGCTTGCCGGAAAGCGGTGGAGACGGATATCCAAACCCTCGACCGCCTGCTTGAAGAATTAAATAGAATCTCGGTTGAGCAAGATGACAAACTTTTAACGCTAAAGGAGACTTTAAACACTCCTGAAATTAAAGGGAAAAAGGTAATAGTCTTTACTTCCTTCAGGGACACGGCAAAATATATTTTCCGCAACCTAAAAAGCGATCTCCCAGAGGGAATTAGAGAGGAGCAAATTCAGCGTTTGGATAGCAGTATTGACCCTCAAGATCGCAAAAATAAAATCATAAAATTCGCACCCAGGGCAAACAACCGGGAAGATACTCCTCCAGAAGATCAGATCCAGATCTTAATTAGTACCGATGTTTTAAGCGAGGGTCAAAACCTTCAGGATGCTGACACGGTCATAAATTACGATCTTCACTGGAATCCGGTCAGGTTAGTGCAGCGGATAGGGCGTTTGGATCGAATTGGTTCCCCTCATCAGGTCATTAACGTTTTCAATTTTTTCCCGGAAGACTCCTTAGAAAAGTTGTTGGGGCTTTTGAAAAGGCTTTACGAGAAACTGGAAGCCATTAACCGGTCCGTGGGCCTTGATGCCTCGGTTCTCGGCGAAATGCCTAACCCCATGGACTTTAACACCCTTCGCCGTATTGCCCAAAACGATGAAAGCGTCTTGGATGACTTGGAAGCGCAAAACGAACTCACCGCGGGCGAGGAACTCCTTCAGGATCTACTCTCCTTTATTCAAAAAGCAAGCGAAGAGGTTTTGAATCGCATTCCATTGGGAGTGGGGACGGTTCTGGATGGAAAAGGGGATAAGCAGGGCTTTTTTGCTGCTTTCCACAATAAACGGAATAATCAGCACTATTGGTTATTTGAAGATGAAAAGCGGAAAGTCATTATTGAGAAGCGCTTGGAAGCCATTAACCAAATCCGCTGCCATCCTGATGATCCGCCTTTGCCATTTCCCGAGGGCTTTTCTTATCTCCCTCATATAGAAAAGCTAAGGGAACACCTTTTCAAGAAATTAAACCAGATTGCCTATCGTCTTTCCAAATTACCTTCTCCTCAAAATCAAATTGTAAATTGGCTCCATACTTACCCTTCCTCTGCTGAGCGAAACGAACTACTTGCATATTTCGAGCGTCCAGTTACGGGCTTGGCTTTAAGGGAGCTGCGTACTTTATGGAAAGACCGCGGCCAGATTTCCGAAAGGGAATTAATCCAGCGCCTGCTTGAGGTGGCTCAAGCTTATCCGCACCCCGGATTAACTTCAACTCCTGAAGCCGAAAACCTTAATAAATCTGATCTGGAATGCATTGCCTGGGTTTTGGTTAAAACTTAGGAGGTAAATAAAAGAATGAGTGAGCTGGACAAAATTGCAGAGGGTCTATCAAAATATGTTGACCTCGAGGGGGCAAAAAAATTTTTCACTTCGTTGGGTTACCCTGTACAGGGCCCCTTGCCAATTTCTGAAGTAAGCGAATTTCCCGGGAGCCTCCAGAAACTAATTTTCTCTTTTAACCTGATCTCTGATTGTAGAGACGGTTCCTCGCTTTTCAGGATCTATCATGTTGAATTGAATTCACCAAATCTCCGCCGCACTGATATTCGCGCTATTCTTGAATCCTTTTATCGACGTTTTCCTCAAGGCTACAATCTCTTCGTTTTTTCAACCACACAAAAACCGTACGAGGAATTGCTTTTTATTTCCCCGAAGCGTCTTCAGGACTTGCGGAAATCCTGCGATTCAACAAGAGTTAGGCTCTGGTTAAGGACCCTCGTAACAAACCCCAAAACCCCTTTCCGGACTGATAGGGAGATCCTGAATTCTATCAGAACCGAAGGAAATCTTGATCCTCTCGCCGTCTGGCAAAAGCATGAGGAGTCTTTCAGCGTTCAGAGGGTTACAGAAAAATTCTACGAGGAATTCCGCAGGGTATTTTTTAAAATCCAGGAACACCTCCTGGGATTCCGCAATGATCCTCATTGGGCGCACGATTTTTCTTTGCAGTTTTTGAACCGCCTTCTCTTCATATACTTTATCCAGAGAAAAGGATGGCTCAATGGGCCAGATGGAAAACCTTCGCGAAATTTCCTGCGCTATTTCTGGCAAGCCTACAAGGAAGCCCGGGATTCAGGGAAAGTCAAGCCGGATACTTTCTACAAGGAGTGGCTGTCCGTTCTTTTCTTTGAGGCTTTCAATAATAAATGGCAGAACCGCTCTGAATATCTCATTCGCTTTCCTCAATGGATAAAAGAAAGCCTGGCATTGGCGCCCTATCTCAACGGGGGCCTCTTTTCTGCTAATAAACTGGATGAGTTTCTTTCCGGCTCACTTGGTGACGGTGTATTTTCGGAACTTTTCGACCAGTGGGAAGATGGAACCACCCCTGGCTTCTTCGAGCGCTACAACTTCACGATTGTGGAAAGCAGCCGGTTCGATGAAGAAGTTGCCGTTGATCCGGAAATGCTTGGAAAAGTCTACGAAAGCTTGGTAAATATCACTTTTGAAGGAATTACCCAGGAGGATAGGCGGGGACAAGCCGGGATTTTTTATACCCCTCGCACTGAAATTGACCTGATGTGCAGACTAAGTTTGGTGGACTGGCTTACTGGTCAATTAGGAAAAGAGCATCAGCCCCTCTTATACGAGCTTGTTTTTGCTTACTCCCCCGAAGAAAAGCGGGAAGTCGACGAAAGAATTACCTCGAAAAATCTCTGGCCAGTTCTCAACCAGTTGCTTGAAAACATTACCGTGCTCGACCCTGCTTGCGGATCAGGATCTTTTCTTGTGGGAATGCTTCTCATACTTGATGATCTTATTGGGCGTGCCCATGCTCAGCTTGGCGTGGAGGAGACCTCCTACGAGCGCCGTAGGCGCATTATCGGAAGAAGTCTCTATGGGGTTGATGTTATGGAGTGGGCGGTCAGAGTAGCCGAATTGCGTCTCTGGCTGCAATTGGTTGTTGAAACCGGTCTCGAACCTGCGGAACTCAAATTTCATCCGCTTTTGCCCAACCTTTCTTTCAAAGTCCGCCCGGGGGACAGCCTCGTTCAACAATTGGGCGGAATAAACTTCACCCTTCATTCCTCTCATCGGGATATCCCACCGGAACTGAAGGGCCCTCTCACCAGGTTGAAAGGAGAAAAGCTGAAATTCTACTTCAATGACCCCTCCCGTCAATTTCGAACCGAGCAGGAAATCAAAAACGAAGAACTGCGCCTTTTTCAAGATATTCTGGATTCAAAAAAGCTGATTATTGAGAAGGAAATCAAGAAAAATCGGCAAATATTAAATCCTAAACAAATAAGCCTGAATGGCGACCTGGGGCTGTCCGTTGATGAAAAAACGGCAAGAAAGAAAGAGGCGGAAATTTCCCTATTAGAAACTGAATTGGATTTGATCCACAAGGCGCTTTCTAATCTGGGAAAGGTCAAGGAAATTCCTTTCATCTGGGATGTGGCTTTCGTGGAGATTTTTGAAGGCGAGAAGAAGGGTTTTGATATCGTTATCGGAAACCCCCCGTATGTGAGACAGGAGAAAATTACTGATCCTCTCGGCCAATTGAGCAGAAGCGAGTATCTGGAATGTCTTAATCGTTCACTCTCGGAAATTTATCCTTCATTTTTCAAAAAAAGATCCCTTAGCCGGAGAAGCGATCTTTACATTTACTTTTACCTTTTTGGCCTTTCCTTGCTCAACCGGAAAGGTTCCTTCTGCTTTATTACCTCAAACTCCTGGCTGGATGTTGACTTCGGTAAAGACCTGCAGGAATTTTTGCTCAAACACAGCCATGTCAAACTGATCATAGACAACCGGGCAAAGCGCAGTTTTTCTCAGGCTGATGTGAACACTGTAATTGTTCTTCTTTCCCCACCTACGGAATTTCCTCTGAGCGAAGGGGAAATGAAAGAGCGCTATGCCTGCTTTGTTGCATTCACCGTGCCCTTCGAAGAAGTTTTAAGTGCGGTTCCCTTTCTTGAAATTGCCGATCCTTTACTCTATCATCCACATTTCCATCTGGCTGTGCAGAGAAACCCCGAATTCCGGGCAATAATCAAGGATCAGCAAAGCCTTTTCGAGGAAGGGCTTGAACTCCCGGGGGAGGAAGGGAATTTTGTCCCCTCCCTCTATACGGGAAACAAATGGGGCGGGAAATACCTTCGCGCCCCGGATATCTATTTCACCATCCTGGAAAAAGGCAAGGACAAGCTCGTGCCCCTGAAAAAAGTGGCGGATGTCCGTCGAGGATTTACAACAGGCGCCAACGAGTTCTTCTATTTGACTGAGGAGGAAATAAAGAGGTGGGGGATTGAGAAAGAGTTCTGGATGCACCAGGATGAAAAGGGGAACTGGGTACCGAATTATGTCATCACGTCACCTCGGGAATGTAAATCCATCGTTGTCGATCCTAAGGATCTGAAATATCGAGTGTTGATGATTCATAAGGACAAAAACGATTTAAAGGGAACTAATGTTTTGAAATACATTGAGGAAGGCGAGCGCAAGGGCTACCACCTGAGACAAACCTGTGCTTCAAGGGACAGATGGTATGATCTAGGGGAAAGGAAACCCTATGGTTTTCTGCATCCAATGATTCACAACGACCGTCAACTAATAGGGTTAAACCTGAGCGAAGTCCATGTTGACCACAATCTTTTTGAACTTAAACCACAGAGACAGTATTTGCTACCGGTTGCTTTATTTTTTATCTCCACATTGTCCTCATTGATCAAGGAGCTGGGAGGAAGGGCAAGCTTGGGAGAAGGTGCTTTGAAAACGGAGGGGACAGATATTGAAAAACTCTTTACCATTGACCCGGCCTTTCTAAGTAAACGGGAAATGGAAGCGTTGAGTGGCTGGTTTTACAAGCATAGAAATTTTTCCCATGAATCGCTTTTTGCCGAACTTGGTGCTTCTTCTACCGAAGAAGTCTCCCTTAACAAAGTCAAGCCCGATCGCCGGGAACTGGACAAAATCATTATGGGGGAAATCCTGGGGCTTACGGATGAAGAGCAATTAGAGGTTTACCGAGCAGTGGTGGATTTAGTTAAATCCCGCATTGAAAAGGCCTGGAGCGTTTGATGGCAAATTATAGGGAACTCCCCAATAGGTCATTTGTTTTTTCTTCACATTTTCTAATACAAAAAGGCTTTTTCCTGGAAAAAATCCAATTCAATTTTGGGTAAGAAGGAGAGGGGGAAAGATTATGCAGAAAAATGAAGTTTACCAGGCATTTGAAATCCTCCTTGAAGAGATTGAACAGGTGGTAAACGGGCTTAATCAGGAGGGTGCTGAGGCTTTCAAGAGGAACGATTACGAAGGGGCAAGAAGAACCATCGAAATCGCAACCCGTTTGACCGAGTTCCGGGAAAAAATAAAAACCCTTGGACAGGAATGGCAGAATATTTTTGTCCCCAGCCTTTCAGCGGGGAAATCGACTTCAAAAACCAGGGAAGAAAAATCAAAGAAGAAATTCAAGCCCTTAAGAAAGGGGTTACGCACTCCCGAAAAGGCATTTCGAATTCCAATTCTTGAAAGCCTGGTTGAACTGGGGGGAAGAGCTCCAATGGGGTTAGTGCTGGAAAAGGTCAAAGATAAAATGGAAAGGGTTCTCAATGAGTATGATTATTTCCCCCTACAGTCAAATCCCTCTTCTCAGCGGTGGAAGAACACTGCCCAGTGGTGCCGGAACTCATTGGTTCGGGAAGGGCTTCTTAAAGACGACTCCCCCTGGGGAATCTGGGAGATTTCAGAAAAAGGGGAAAAATATTTAAAGGAAAACATTGAAAAATAGAGGAACAATGCTTTTTAAAAATATTGAATCCTTCTTTAAATTTAAGTAGAATTTAATGGGTTGTTCTCTTTAACCTGTCTTTTTATTTTTGCTTCAATGGAGGAACTTGATGCTGACCCAAATATATTCTGTTACCCAGCCCCCAATCGAGACCCTTCTTTCTTGGGTAAAAAACGACGAAATTGCTATCCCTGAGATCCAGAGGCCCTTTGTTTGGGAAGCGAAAAAAGTCCGTGATTTACTTGATTCCTTGTACCGGGGTTACCCAATAGGGTATTTAATTGCGTGGCAAAACCCCAATGTCAGGCTCAAAAATGGGACTCACTCTTCAGGCAAAAAAATAATAATTGATGGTCAGCAGAGAATTATCGCCCTTTTAGCCTCTCTCCTTGGCCGCGAAGTCATCAATAAAGATTACCAGAGAGTTCGAATAAGAATTGCATTCAATCCGATAGAGGAAAAATTCGAAGTTTGGAATACGGCCATAGAAAAAGATCCTTCCTGGATTCCCGATATTTCCAAGGTCTTCAACCCTCATGTCAGCCTCTTGGGTTTAATAAAAAGCTATTGCCAGACGAACCCCCAAGTTTCCGAAGATAAAGTTTCCCTTACCTTGGAAAGGCTAAAGGGAATTACCGCCAACCAAATTGGACTAATTGAACTAGCGTCCGACTTGGATATAGAAACCGTAACCGAAATATTCATCCGGGTGAATTCCACCGGGGTTCCTCTTAGCCAAGCTGATTTCGCAATGTCAAAGATTGCGGTTAATGAAGCCTATGAAGGAAACATCCTCCGAAAAGCTATTGACTATTTCTGCCACCTTGCTGTGAAACCAGAGGCTTTTGCACTCATTGAAAATGATAAGGATTTTGCTCAAACCGATTTTTTCCAAAAGATGGCCTGGTTAAGACACGACAAGGAAGACATCTATGATCCATCCTATACCGACATGCTCCGCGTGGCTTTTACTTACAAATTTCAAAGAGGACCTTTAGAAGAATTAGTAGCCTTGCTTTCCGGAAGGAATTTCGAAACCAAGCAATATGAGGAGCAAATTATTGAGGAATCCTTTGCAAAATTAAAAGAAGGAATTCTGGATTTCATTAACGAAACTAATTTTAAGAATTTCATCATCATCATTCGCTCCGCGGGGTTCATCGATTCTTCAATGATTTTTGGGCAAAACGCCTTGAATTTCGCTTATGTTCTTTACCTTACCCTGAGGGAAATGCACTTTCCCTTCGCTGAAATAGAGCGTTATGTGCGAAGGTGGTATGTGATGTCTACCTTAACCGGGAGATACTCAAGCTCACCGGAGACTGCTTTTGACCGAGATATCAGGCAGATATATTCTAAGGGCATCCAGGCCTACCTTGATGAAATAGTCCGGGGAGAACTTTCCGAAGCTTTCTGGGAGACAGTTCTTCCTGGGCAAATGGACGCTTCCAGCGATTTCAGCCCCTACTTCAGGGTTTACAAAGCCGCTCAAGTCAAAAGAAATGACAAGGGGTTTCTTTCGCGGGATGTTACTGTCAGGGAATTAATCGAGGTAAAATCCGATGTACACCATGTATTTCCGAAAGATTATTTGAAAAAGAACGGCTTTACTAAAAACCAATACAATCAAATTGCAAATTATGTTTTGGCCCAGACTGAGATTAACCTTGCCATTGGAAACAAAGAGCCATCGGTTTATTTCAAGCAATTAATTGAGCAGTGCAAGGGAGGGCCAAAGGTTTATGGAAACATTTGTGGCCTGGAAGAGCTCAAAGAGAATCTCAGGGACCACTGCATCCCCGAGGGAATTGAAGACATGACCTATCATGATTATCCTTATTTTTTAAAAGAGCGACGGATTTTGATGGCTCGCAAAATTAGGAATTATTTTGAAAACTTGTAAATAGCGAGGCAATTGGTAAAGTAGCTGTTTCTCAATAGCTCCGGCTTTTGCGGTATCAACAAACTCCGATTATTTAATTGCTCCTGAGAGGAAATTTTAAAACTTTTGAAGGTCGCCTATTTCATTATTTACATGGTTTCTGCTGGTTATTACTTAAAGGTGAGCATCCAATGTCAAATCCTGATTTTCTACCTTTTCTTGTGCTGTTATTTTTCTTTCTTTTATCAAGGAATTATAGCCGTTATTTTTCAATTAAAGAAAGTCTATTAGTTTCGTAAGCGCCTGGAATCCCCCTATTTCTTAAACTGATTGGCTTTCGGGAATTTAATAGGGTCAAGACAATTTGGTTTTGTACTTTTTCCAAAGTTCTCTAATAGTCCTTGTCAGGTTCTCCGGTAGAACTTAGCAGTAATGCTAAAGAGTTAGAACAGTAAGGGAAAAAATTGATTTTTATCATTGGTCTATGGGGGATCCGGGCCTAAAACCCTTTATGTGGTAAATTAAAACAAGAGAACTGGAAGTGGGTGATTAAATGAAAAGATTTCTTCTCCTTATTTCAACATTGCTTTTCCTTCTCTCCTCCTGTGCACCTGTTTTGCCCAGTCCATCTCCTGAGGAAGAGGTGCAAACTCCCTTGCCTGAAGAAACTCCCACGGGAACCTCGAGCCTTACGCCCTGGGAATCCCAGCTTCTCACTCCCGCCCTGGGAGAGGAAATCTCCCTTCCTCCTCCTTCCTTCAAAGGGGAATTCACGCTCGAGGAAGTCCTGAAATCCCGGCGCTCCGTGAGAAGCTTCAAGGAGCAGGAACTCTCCCTGGAACAGGTGGGTCAGCTCCTCTGGGCCGCGCAGGGGATCACCTCGCCCGAGGGGAAAAGGACCGCTCCCTCAGCCGGAGCTCTCTATCCTTTGGAGGTCTATTACTTCT
>Ga0078972_1015815_pt1 | contig 11411 bp, 7 predicted proteins | sample YelNatPaOPGAMG01_FD_67568 | JGI IMG/M metagenome (GOLD analysis project Ga0078972, IMG submission 67568) | Hot spring thermophilic microbial communities from Obsidian Pool, Yellowstone National Park, USA - OP-RAMG-01 (SPADES assembly) (version 2) | ecosystem: Environmental > Aquatic > Thermal...
AAATCGTTTCCAAATACCGCTTTCCAATCTTCCCAAGTATCATCTGGTATCTTTATTTTTCTTTTGCCAGTTAAAATTTCGTCTACTGGTTCTGGCTCATATCCTACTATTTCTAACGCTTTTTTAAGAGATATTTTATCAAGTTTTACTTCCTTTTTCTCTGCTACTTTTGGATTTTTAATAGAATACTTTGAAATTGCTTTGTAAAGAGCATCAGATAAACTATCTGCTTTCTTTGCCTCTGCCAAAAAAGAATAAAGGGAAAGTTGTTCTGGTGTTAAAGCCATTCCAACTGTAAATTTTCTATCCGCTTCTTTTACTGGTTTTACAACAATGTCTAATTCTCCCAAACCCCACCTTCTTATTTTTTCAACATAAAACTCAACTGCCCTATTAAATATCTCTGGTCTTAATAAGGTAATTTTGTCTCCTTCTTTTGGCAACTCTCTCAAGCCATATTTTCCGCCAGAAACAAAATAGTCAAAGATTTTTTCTCCAATTCTGTCAATCTTTTTGCCAAAATCATCTTTATTTTCTGCTTCTTTATAAATGTCTAATAGTTCATTTGGTATTTTTTCAAAAGCCTCTGGAGCAAAAAATTTCTCTTTTACTTTTTTATGAATATGAGTTTTAACATTTTCTTGCGTGGTCTCAATTTTATTTATTGTTTCTTGAGCGGTTTTCTCTTTGGAAAAAGAAATAACATCTTTTTGGGCAAATTCAAATTTATCTTTTTCATTCTTTAAATACTCCAAAAGTTTAGCCATTTTTTCTGTTGGTGTTTTACTTGATTTTTCTATTTCTCTAATTAGGGGATATTTAGCCTTAAACACCTTAAAAGCGTTATCAAATATCTTTTCATCAAATTTTCCTTTGGTATAATGTTGTTCTAAAGCAGAAACAACCTCTCCTACATCTTTGCCAGAAACCCTATAAGCGTCTGCAGCCAAAGTCCATATATCATAGTCATTTCCCAAAACAGGAATTCTTTCTTCTATAACCCATTTAGCAAGGTCAAATTTTCGGTCTACTATTCTTTGTTGAATTTGACTTATTACCTGTTCCTTTGATGCCCCTTCTGGAATTTCTCTTCTACCAGAATTAATTTCTTCTAAACTCTCAAGCAATGGGTCTTCCCACATCAAATTCTTTTTCTTTTCAAATTCTGCTATTTGAGAGTAGGTAGCATTTTTAAACCCTTCTTCTAAAACTTCTAAATGTCTTTTAGCGTTCCCCTCTCTTGAAATGTTGGATAAAACATCAATAAGTAATTCTCCTTTATCGTCAAGGTCAAAAATGGTCTTTGTTTGTTTTGCCAATTGATTAACAAAGGTTGGTAAAAGTTTTCCTTGGGCTAACATTTCTATCAATCTCTCTCTATCTTGTTCCATTAATTTCTCTGGTTTTTCTCCTGTTAAATGGTATAAATAGGACAAAGCTTCATTTGAAAAGCGAAGTGTAGAACCAGTCAAATCTGGTATCATTTTTCTCCAAAATTCTTTCCTTTGGTCTGGGGTTAATTTATCAAGATATTCGGTGATTAATCTGGCAACATTACCTTGGTTTTTTTGAATAATATCTCTTAATTGTCCCACAAAAGCATCTAATTTTTCTAAAACTTCTGGTTTATTAATCTCTATTCTTAAATAAGGAGTATTTTGGTTTATGATTTCCATTGCTCTTTGTTTTTCCTCAATGGTCATTTGCTTGAATGGTTTATCTTTTAGGTCTGCTGGCAAAAGAGATTTAATCTCTGGTTCTACTCTTAATTCATCAAATACTTTACCCAAAGTCATTCCTGCTTTTGCTATTTCTTGTTTCTGTGAAAATTTAAAATGATTTACAAAACTTTCCACCACTTGTCTAAATGAAGCATCTTTAATGTTTTTAATATAATCTTCATTTCTCAAACCTATATTTACTGCTGCCCTTAAACTTTCATTTGCTATCTGATTAACATCTTCAAAATGAGAAAAGGTTATTTTAGTTATTCCTGCCTTTTCAAGTTTAGAAAGCAATTCAGGAGAAGCAACCCTTTTTAACGCTTCATCAAGTTTATTTGTTTCAAACGCTTTGGCAAACATTTCTGTTAAGTTCTCCTCTGTTCTTTTTTCAAGAGTATTAGCCAATTGTTCTCCTGCTGGCGATGTTTTATTTGAGGATTTGATTTCTCCTTCAAGTAATTCTTGCTCTGATTTAGTAAGTAATCTACTTGGATTAAAAAATGTTTTTCTTAATACCGCTTCTCCGCCTATATCAATTAGGGAAAAGAGCAAACTATTAACAAAGGGAGCCATAGCAAAGTTAGTTAATGCTTCTCCCCAATCTCTTTTTCCTTGACTTGCCTCATATAATCCCTTAATTCCTTCTCCAACGCCAACTCCAATACCAGTTGCTATATTGTTGTAAATCCTCTTTTGCCATTTCAGGGTTGCTTTATAAACCTCTTCTGGAAATAAATAAGTTCTCTTCCCCACTTTAAACGGAAAAAATTTTCCTGTTTCTTCGGCAACTACTTCAGGGAAAATTTTTCCCAACCTACTTGCTATTGGAGAAGAAACTTTTAACAAGGGAGCCTCAAGGCGTAAAGTTCTTGCTATTCCTCCGCCTATTTTCCCAAATATTCTTAATGCCCCCCCTAAAGTTAACCACTGAAGTAGACTTGCCGCCGAAACATCATATGGTAAAAAAGCATCTGCTATTAGGTTTACTATTGGTATTTTGTCAAGAATTTTTTCTTTAATAGGAAGAGGTGACCAAAATAACTTACTTCTTTCCATTTCTTCTCTTGTAAAGTGAGGGTCATACAAACCAAAGGTTAACCCTTCTAACAATAAATTCCCCAAAATACTTCCCGTTCCTCGTAATTGTTTAACTTCTGGTTGTTGTTGCGGTTTAGCACTTTCAACATAAGGAGAAGGGGAAGGTAAAGATGAAGCAATATCAGTAATTGTTTTATATTGCTCTCTTGAAATCATATTTTTATTTTATTTGTTCTACTGATTGTTGTTGTGCAATCGCAGAAAGAAGTTCACTCAGATCTTCTCCTTGAGATTGCTTTACCATAACCAAATGTGCTGCCTTTTGGAAGTTTTCTTTAATACTTTCATATGCTTTTTTCTCTCTTTCTTTTAATACATCTGGCAATCTTTCAATTGCATCTAAATCAACATAATTGTCTGGGTTAACTCTACTCCAAACATCATCCCTATCTAATCCTGTTGTCATTGCTATTGCCTCAACCAAACTCTCCAATTTTGATGGAAGTTGTAATTGTCCCCCTTTGGTAAACCAAGCGGGCTTATCTTTTATCCAACCAGGAATTTCTTCTCCAGTTTGCGGGTCTTTTCCCCCATATAAAGTTGAATGAATTAAACTATCTATGTATTGATTAAGGTAAATTTTTCTTGCCTGGGTTTTCCCAAATAACCCTTCTAAACCACCATCTCCACCCGTTCCCGTTGAAATAGTTTGAATTGGTTGTCCAGTAGTTTTGTTGTAGAAAATAACATTATCCCCAGACTTTATAATTCCTACATCTGGTTGAGTAATCAATTGTTTTGCTATATCTGTTAAAGGTAAATTGGTTCTTGTTTCTAAATTCTCTATTTGTTGTCTTACTTGTAATGGAACACTTTCATAAGACATTCCTGTTCCAGCATAAGGTTTCAATAAAACTTCTAAATCATTCAAGGCATCTTGTTTTTCATATTGTTTTATTTGTGCTTGTGTCGTTAGTTCTGATAATGCTTGTTGCCTTAAAGCAAGTTTATTTTGTTGATAGGTTTGCCACAAATTCATATGCTGATTAAAAAGATTAAAGCGGGTATTAAGAATTTGGGCTAATCTATTCCAATCTTCTTCTCTTTGAGTTGCCAAAGCCTGTGTTAATGCTTCTTCCTTCATCATATCCAACATAGAGTATGCTTTGGCAAATTCTGCTGAAGCTTTTGCTTCTTCTTTCTCCAATTGTTCTAAATGCTTTCCCAAAATAACACTTCTAAATCCCAACATTTCCCTACCTTCTTGAATTCTTTCTGATGCTTCCTGTTCTCTTTGTTGAATTTCTTGCTTTTGTTCCTCATATTGTCTCATAATTGATGCTTTTCTTGCTTCCATTTCTGCCTCGCTTATTCCTGTCATTTTCTCAATCATTCCCCCAGTTAATTGGTTTAATTGCTTAAATTCATCTAAATACTTCTGGAACATTGTGTCCAATTCTTTCTGTTCTGGTTCAACCATTTTTCCAATAGAAGCAGCAGAAAGTTCGGGAGGTTGAGTAGGAGTAGTTTTGCTTTGAACAGATTGAAGTGTCGTAATAATGTTTTTAATAACATCTGCTATTGTTTGCTGTAATGGTGTTGGTTGTGGTTGAGCGGGTTGAGTAGGTTGAGTAGGTTGTGTTGGTTGATTAACAGGAGTAGTTCTTTTAGTAGTTTGGGCAGTTCTTTTAGTTGGGGGAACTGCTTGTTTTTGTGGAGTTGATTGTTCTTGTGTTGGTTGAGAAAAGGTTTGAGTTTCTTTTATACCGCTATAACCAAGAACTGGGACAGTTGTAATTCCTCCAGTTTCCCTTTTTAAATCTGCAAGTATAGGGGGAAAATTCCAGATGTTTTCAACAGGTTGTAAAGATTTTCCCCTAATCTCAATCTCTCTTGTAAGGGGTTTTTTTAATGTTTCAAACAATTTTTTTAAAAAATCATCTGCCATACTTTTATGTTAATGAAAATTTTATTTTTCCGTAAGTAATGCACCTTTTTCTTGGGTAAGCCCTACCCAAGTTTTTAATAACATTTTCCGCTTCTTGGAAAAATAGAGTAGTAAATTCTGTGTTAGTTTTCAATTGTGGTGCTAAATAGAAAGCGGCTCTCAAAGCAATTGGTAAAATCAAATCAGGAGCAATGCTATCAAATAAAGGAACATCAGTATCGTTTTGAAGGTTCAATAAAAAGTTCCCAGAACTATCTTTTCCCTTGTAATTTGAATAATAAATTATATCAATTAAATCGGGAATATGGTTTCTAAAATTATCAAGCCATAATTGATAGGTTTGTCCACTTGAAATGTTAAAATAAATTTTCAATTTAACATTTGTTAAATTTGATAAATCAAGACTATCTACATCTCTCTTTTTGAATTTAATTGTATTCCAACCATTCTTTCTTTGAGAATAATCAGCGTTCAAACTTTGGGCTGAAATAGTATAAGACGCTGTTCCTTCATTAAAAGAAAGTTCTATATTAGTTATTTTTGAAATATCTGGTAAATACAAATCTACCGCAAAGAATTCCTCATTGTTGCTAATAGGAAAAATTGTAATATCAGACAATGGAATAACTAATATGGGATTATTTGCTGATGCTGTAATTTTTAACCAGGCAGAAGCATCTCCTTCTATCTTTTTTGTCTTATCGTTGTCTCCTAAAATGGTAGATATTCCTGTTGAAGCGTTTAGAATTTGAGTTAATTTGGTTGCATCAACAAATGTATCAAAACTTTCCAATAAATCAGAAGTAGCACAACTATCTTTTGCTACTATAATTGCCTTTTGAGTTCCGTCTCTTCTTACAACAGAAAAAGCGTTATGAGTAAAATAAACTCTATCTCCTAATGTCTTCATTAGTTCATCATCTGGAACATATTCAAAAGAATTATCTTCGGAATTTCTATCTTTATTCGTATATTCTACCGCAATAATCTCGTTAAAATCTTGTGGCAAAGAATAAAAATAGTTCCCAGCATAATAAACAATCTGGTAAGTAAATTCATTACAGGGCAATCCTAAACGCCTCTGATAGTATTCTATCGCTCTGTTAATGGCTCTTTTTTGTCTATCCTCATTTAAGTCCCCAAGATTAAACAATACCGCAAAATCGTTTAATTGTTCTAAAATATCTGATAATGTCATATTGGTTTATATATTTCTCTCATTAACATTGAAATAAATATCAATATTCTCAATTGTTGTTTTATCTCCCCTTAATTCTAATTTTAACCTAATCCAATCAGAAATTAAAGGGGGGGTTGGAAAATGTAAAAATTGTTCTCTTTTATTGGTGTTTGTTATTTTTCCCATTAATCTAAAATTGGTTACGAAAAACTTAATACTTCCTGATGCTCCAGAAAAACTATCCTCTATGGTTATTTTATTGTTTTGTTTGTCAATGGCGGTTATTCTTGTATGTAATCCTGAACCATCTCCTCTAACGATAATAAGTTCGTCTCCCACTTGCCAATTATAAGAGGATACTGCTGATGATTGGATTTGATTTGATGATTGCCAAGTTCCATCAAAATAAGTATTTGGTGGATAATTAGCAAGATCTTCCTCGTATTGGTATTTCACAATAATTACTCCATTTGATGTTGGTATTTTATATTTTATTAACACTCCTTGCCAAATATTATCAATTCCAGGGCTTTTAATTTTTGGAGTTGCTATTACTCCTCTTGCTAACCTCTGATAATTAAAGTAATTTGGAGTAACATAAATTCCATATTGATATCCATTATTAGTAGCCCATAATGTTGCTCCTGCATACAAATAATATCCATCATACCATAAAGCACCAGCCCAAATTCTGTAAAAACCCGTAGAAACGAATGTCCAATCTCTTAAATCCAATAACCCATATGATTTCAAATTATCTCTATTTGGAACTAATGAGGCATAATGATAAATTGTTAAAGAAACTGGGTCAAGAGCATAAATTCCTGCTGGATAATCTGTTATTTGTTCAATGTTATTTAGATATTGTTCATTAATCTGTGCTCCAAAAGGAACAAAAAATAAAGGAATATCATTAACAACTATTATTCCATTTCTATGGAGCAAGGTAAAAGCAGGAGTGTTAGGAAAATCGAGTCTTTTTATGGGAAATTTAGCAATAGTTTGAAAACCAGTCCCAGTCCATTGTTTTATTTCTCCAAAATTAGTAAGAATAAATAAATTGTCTTGCCAAACAAATCCCACACATTCCCCTTCTGTCATTCTGTATTCAGCCCAAACAGATTGTAGGGGATCATAAACTATAACATAAAAATTATTTGTTCCTCTATGAACTCCTAAAAATAATTTAGAAGAACTTGCTTTCATCCAAGTAATTACGCTTCCACGAGGTAATGAAATCTCATTTCTTTGAGCAAGGCTCATATCTGCATTGTATCTATTAACATAATCATAGGTTCCATAATAAAGATACCTTCCCATAACTGCCAAACATCCTACTGCTCTTGTAAAGCCTATTTTAGAGCTTGCTCCTCCGCTTCCATCGGCAGAATACCAAGAAAAATCATCAGCCGATGGCATTCCAGAATAAGATATAAACCCATTATCTCTGGCAATAACCGCCCTGCCCTCAAAATAAATTAAATCTGGGTCTGCCCAGTTATATGGAGTATTAGTTCTATTATCCCAACCATATTTGCCTCCAGTTCCAGTTCTTTTTGTTAAAACTTTATTATAACAAGCAGCCATATGTTCTCCCTCTAAATTACAAAAAGCACTTATTCCATCTGTTAATTCAGATAAATCCTCATTAGTAGTATGAGGAACTAAAGGAAAAGAAGGGACTAATTTTCCTCTTTCAGCAAAGGGATTAACTTGAAAACTAAATGCTAAATCTCCCCAATAATCTCCAAGATAATTGGGTTGCCATATTTGATTTTGAGCTGGTAATGATATTTTAGGCATTTTTACTTTCTAAATTATCTAACCTTTGTTCTAAATTTTCAATTTTCTCTATAAGTTCTCTAATTGCTTGAACACATAATCCCAAAGTATGCCAACCAGATATTGGTTTCTCTCCTGTGTTTTTATCTTCATAGCGAAACTCATCTGGCATTTTATCTTCTTCAAGATATTGTCCCCTTCCATAATGTCCTTCTTTAATAACCACTTTGGGAAGTTTTTTGAACACATCCACTGCCGAGTTTTTAATAGGCAAATCGCATCCAGATGTGTTTCCGTAGTAATAATTCCATTTGTGACTTGGGTCTCCTAAATTCAAATTGAGAGATGTTGAATATGGTTTAAAATTTTTTCTGTAATAAGTATCAGCGGCATAAATTTCCAAAAGCGTATCTGTCCCCCAATAAACTTTTCCATAAGAGGGATTAAAATAAATGTAATCTGCATAAAGAGTTTTCCAGTATTTTGAGGTTGAACCTAAATCATAAGCATTACTTGAATTTGGATAAATGTTATTACACCAAATATCATATTGAGCCCAAACCACCTTACAATACAAATCTCCAGTAATTAGAAGCCCACCTCTTTTATTTAATGGGTCTTTTACTCCCGCTGCTGGTCCTTGCAAAGATACTCCTTTCCCAAAATAAATTACTCCTCTATCTGGTAAATCAATATATTCTGGTCTTTTGGAACCATCTAAACCCGTATGAGTATGTTGTTTTAATCTTTCTAATTCTTTTTTTAATTCCTCTATTTCCCTTTTAAGTTGTAGAATTTCATTTTCCATTTGAATTTATAGGATAAACGGAATTATTGATGACCTTCTTTCTAAATTTCCTGCTGAACTAAATACTGGTTCAGGGTAAACAAACTTTCTAGCCAAAATCCAATCTATGTATTGGTAACCACTTCCAGAATGTGTAAACCCCACATAGCCGTGTGATTGATTTGAAACAGTATAACTATCTTTTTGAACTCCATCTAAAAAAGCATAAAAGGTTGTTCCAAAGTTTGCTTCCTCTACTATGTGCCAATTAGTATCAGAACTTTCATACTGAATATATCTTGCTTGGGAACCACCAACAACTAAATCGTGTGCTTTATAATTTCCCCAGTTAACCGCTATATCGTGAAAAAATCTATTTGAATAATCGGCGTTTCTCATTCCTACATAAACATCATATGCACCAGCGTGTTGACAATAAGCCCTAACAGCATAACTTCCACTGGGGTTTAGAACTTGACTTTGTGTGCAATATTTTCTGCCAGCAGCATCTGAATTGTAAAGAGAAATTATACTGCCACTAACTGAATAAGATCCGCTTCCAGTATAAGTCCATCTTGTTGGTATTGTATCACTATCAAAGTCGTCAAAGAAAACAAATGTATTATTTCCATTGCTTACATTTGAAGCATTCGGATTTCCAAAATAACAATACAAAGTTTTTGTTTGATTTGCACTCAAAGAGGGAATTTTAACCCAAACATAAGCAATTCTATTTGGTGAAGTCCCTGTAATTCTTTCTACCCAAAAACTCAATAAAGTTGTTTTATCGCTATCAGTTATGCGTATATCCCCGCCTTGGTTTTTTCCAGAAGGAAAAATAGCGGACAATCCTTCCAAATGAAAATCGCATCCAGTAGCCCCTGAACTTTCGCCAATTTTAATTAGTTTTTGATAATCAGTTAAATTCTGTCCTGCTTGCTCTGTAATCTGGAATGCTTTCCTATATTTCCATTGACTTAAAGATGGTGGAAATGGTGGCATGTTTTTTTACATAAGCAAATCCCAAGTATCTGTATCAATTTTTATTAACCCCACCCATTGCCCTTGCGTTGTAATTGTATTTCCGAATGGTGCGTTTATTGTTACTCCTGTATCTCCTGTAATTGTTACATCTCCCGTTCCTCCTTTTTTAACTTTAATTATTGTTCCTACTGGAAATGGCACAGAAGAGTTTGCTGGCACAGTCAAAGTTACTGCGGAAGAAGCGTTCATATTTATCAATTTTCCCGCATCTGATAAAACAAGAGTATAATTTGCCGTTTGAGTGTTTATTCCAACAAGAATGTTTTTGTTTGAAATAGTTTGAGCATCTGTTGTCCCCACCACATCACCAGATGGCGGAGTTTTTGTTGAATAAGTATCTAAATTAGAATTCTTTTCTTGATAAACTCCTGCGTGATTGTGGTTGATTGCTGAATAAATCGTATCAAAAAAGGATTTCAAAGCATTCTTAATAGAAGCCCAAGTTATTTTCTTGGTGACATTATTACCAACATCGACAATGACTTTTACATCGTTATCTTGCGGATTTGTATATTGTGGTAAATCTGTTATTTTTGGCATATTATTCTGTCCAATTGGTTAATGGTTTTGTTAAGTCTGTCGACCAAGCAAGTTCAACTTTTTGATTTGTTTCTAAAACTAAATTATCTTGTGTCATTAAAAATTCAGCATTTTGGGCTTGTAATCCTTGCCACCAATTAGATAAAACCTCTTGCCAATTCGTTGTTGACTTTGCTTCCTCTTGCCATTCTAATTTTGTTATTCTCCTACCCTTTGTGTCTTGATATGTTCCTGCTATTGGTTGTGATGAAATGGTTAAAAGCATAGGATTATGTAGTAATCTTTAATACAGTGGACGATAATGCTACACCAACCTTAACGCTATTTGTCCCAGGAGATGTTCCAATAGAGGGAGAATAAGCACTATAAAAAGTTTGGAAAGTAAAATCATAACTTGAACTTACAGAAGATATTCCTCCCGCATAAACATCGGAAGTTCTTATTTGCCATCCTATATAAGTATTAGAACCATTAATCCAAATAGTATATTTCTGACCTACCGTAAGAGAAATTGGATATGGTAAAATTAAGTTTACCCACCCAAAATATAAGGGCGGACATGTTACTGATGTCGTTCCGCTTGCTAAAAGCGTTCCTCCTGTTCCCTCTCCAGAATAAATTCTAAAATCAATAGTAGATGATTGAGAACTTGAATTATTATTATTAAACAACAAAACAGCTGCCCCATAAAATTTTGATTGTGAGGGAGTAAAGCTCTGCCAGTAAGGATAAATACCATAGCTCGTATTGCTACTTGTTTGACTTTGGTCTACATAATAACTTCTATTTTGAATATAATAAAAGCTACCTACGTATAAATTGGAAAAAACATCTGCTATTCCTGTCACGATTACTGGAACTGAACTATTTTCTGAACATGACTTTAAAGTAAAACCAATAAAATTCATTGTGGTTGAGCAAGAAGCATCACACCCGTAAATTTTCCCATTAGAAGCAACATATACTGGAGCTCCCGCTGGCAAAGATTCTCCAGCAACAAAAGAAAAAATGTTTGGATTCATTCCCATAAACGCCCTCACATCCTTATAAATATACCCATTCGTATTATCATTACTATCTTTAATACAAGTTTCATTTGGTCTATTGTAAACCTCGCAGATTACAAATTTATCTGCTGGATATGTTGGAGCAGTAGGAGTAGCACTTTCTGTTCCTTGAACTATTTCTAAATTGCCGCTGGAATTCAAACACAACAAATCAATTCTAGGATAGTTAGTGGGAATTGTAAAAGAAGGAGAATTACCGCCGCTAAAAAACACATAAACCCCTCCAATAATTACTTGTCCCCTTGAAACATACAATTGTAAAGAAGGAGGATTTGTTGCTCTGGCAGCAAAATTACCAGTT
>Ga0078972_1015818_pt1 | contig 11409 bp, 10 predicted proteins | sample YelNatPaOPGAMG01_FD_67568 | JGI IMG/M metagenome (GOLD analysis project Ga0078972, IMG submission 67568) | Hot spring thermophilic microbial communities from Obsidian Pool, Yellowstone National Park, USA - OP-RAMG-01 (SPADES assembly) (version 2) | ecosystem: Environmental > Aquatic > Thermal...
CAGATATCCGCTGTGGATATGCCCGAACTGCTGGGCGGCCCTGAATGTATGGTGGTGGGCATTTATATCACATTTTCTGGCGCCAGCAACGGCCATATCCTGCTGGCACATCAGCCGGAATTCGCCTACACCATACTCGATTTACTTATGGGCAGTCCACGGGGTACAGGTAAAAGTCTGGATGAGATGTCGCAGTCTGCTCTGGGCGAGATGGGAAATGTCACCGGCACGTTTTTCCTGAATGCCGTTGCCGATGCACTGGGTGTAACGCTCAACCCATCTCCTCCTGTAGTTTTATATGATATGGCCGGAGCTATTCTGGATATCGCACTTGCGGAAATCCTGGCGGAAAGGGACGATGTGTTTATTGTGGAGTCTTCGTTTGGAGTTAGCGATCGGACTATTCAGGGGAAGTTCCTGATTATGCCCAATGCCAGTTTCCTGCAGCTGCCGTTAGCTCCAAGCGGAGCTAAGCGGTGACGGCATGCCAGGACGTCGGTCAGCAGACGACGATAATGGTCGGGCTGGGTGAGATGCATGTCTCCAATGACCCCAATACTGTGCTTTCCTGCCTGGGTCTCGGTTCATGTATAGGCATAAGCGCCTACGATCCGGTAGCGAAGGTGGGTGCCATGGTTCACGTCGTTCTGCCGCACTCAAGCAATGCCGGTTCGGAAAAGTCTACTGCCAGATATGCCGATACCGCCCTGCCGGCTATGCTCAGGGAGATGGAAAAATATGGTGCCAGCAGGAGCAGGCTGATAATCAAGATCGCCGGCGGCGCCAGGATTATCGATACCATACCCGGTAAAAGTGCGCTGGATATCGGCGAACGGAATATTGAGGCGGTTATGACGGCGATTGAACAGAACCGGCTGGAATTAAAGGCGGCCGATTTAAGGGGCAAACTGGGACGCTCGATGTGGCTTTACATAGCTACCGGTGTAACCCGTGTCAGGACAACCGCCGGTCCCGTGGTGGAGCTGTAGCCGATACGGAATGGTAGCCATACGGGTCACAATAACGATACGTTTGCCACTTGTACGGGGATTATGTGATTGGGAAAATTATTAAAAAGTAAGTACACAAATGAAAGTCGTGAACCGACAGAGGTATTTTTCGGCGTGCATCTGTTTACATGTCAAATATTAAATAAATAAATACAGTGGAGAGGTATATGAGCGCAGTACTGATAGATAAAAAAAGAATTGGCGACGGAAAGACCGGTATGAAGGGCAGATTACCATTCGGGAAAAAGAACGGGAGGTCGGACTTTTCACGTCTCAGCTTTATCGATATCCTGCCTGTACCGATGGTATTTCTTGATCGGGAATTCAATATCCATTTTGCCAATCGGTCCATGGCGGAAGCACTGGGGTGCAGCAGGGAAGATTGTACTGGCCGTAAGTGCCATGATGTATTTAAGTTCCCCCTGTGCAACACGCCCAACTGCCAGGCAGCGAGGGTATTTGCCGATGGCAGGATATACAGCAGTGAAGTGGTGCTGAAATCCCCGGCCGGTGAGTGTCTCTACCGCAGTTTTACCATCCCGGTTAAGGATGATAGCGGCCTGATAATCGGGGCAATTGAATATTTTATTGATGCCAGCCGCGAGCTCTTATTTGCGCTTGATATGGGGAGTGTATATAACGATATCGGTCAGGGCAAGCTCGAATCGAGAATGGACTATAAAAAATACGACGGTGTTCTGCGCAAAGCGGCCAAGGGTACCAACCTGTGCCTCGACGGCCTTCTGGGTCTTTTCAGAGGGCATCATGAGTACTTTCTAAAAATCGGCCGGGGTGAGAGAAATCTGGAGCGCTGGGCGGATCAGAAGGAAACTTCGTATGGTGCGTGGCGGGAGTCGGCCATTGCCTTTAATGAATTTATTGACAGCATAAATAATTTTATGTCAGAGGTCGACAGGCTGACCAGATCCGCCAGCGAGGGAGATCTGAATGCCAGGAGCGATCCGGGCAAATTTAAGGGAGCATGGGCGGACATCGTGGGTGGTATTAATAATGTGCTCGATGCCATTATCAAACCGGTAAATGAGGTAACGGATGTTTTGTACAGGCTGGCAGGCGGAGATTTGACCTGCAGAGTCGAGGGCGATTTTAAAGGAGATCTTATAAGACTGAAGGATTCCACCAACAAGGTGGTCGATAACAACCGGAACATGGTCGTCAGCCTGCGTGATGTGGCCAGGCTTTTGAACGAATCGGCGCAAGATCTTTCTAAAGCTGCCGGTCAGGCCGAACAGGCTACCGGTCAGATCGCCGGCGCAACCCAGCAGGTAGCCAAAGGCGCCGCCGAGCAGGCACATTCTATGCAGGATACGTTGAAAGCCCTGGAACAGCTTGCCGGTGCCATCGACCAGATTGCCAGGGGTGCACAGGATCAGGCCAAGATGATAGAGAAAAACGTGGGCATGGTCAATCAGGTGTCCGGCGCTATTAATCAGGTATCCGTGAATGCTGTTCAGGCAACAGATAGTTCTAAGGCGGCTTCTGAGACTGCCAATAACGGTGCTCAGATGGTGCAGAAGACGATCAAAGAGATGGAAGAGATCAAGAATACCATTGACAAGGCATCGGAAAAGGTAAGCGAGTTAGGTTCAAGGTCCAAGGAAATAGGTAAAATCGTAGCTACTATCAATGATATAGCCGATCAAACCAATCTGCTGGCACTCAATGCCGCTATTGAGGCGGCACGGGCCGGAGAACAGGGAAGGGGTTTTGCCGTGGTGGCCGATGAGGTACGTAAGCTGGCAGAGCGTTCATCTGCCTCTACTAAGGAAATCGCCGAGCTTATCGGCAATATCCAGGCGGGTGTTTCACAGACAATTGCTGCCATGGAAAAAGGTACAGGCCAGATTGCCGGGGGTTATGAGCTGGCAACCCGCGCAGGTGTAGCTCTGGAGGAGATCCTTGCCCGCTCTAAAGATATGGGAGAAAAGGTGGCCAGGATTTCTGCGGCCACACAGGAACTGGCACAGGCCAGCAGTGAAATGGTCAAACTGAGCGATAGCATAAGCGCGGTGGTGGAAGAGAACACCGCCGCCACCGAAGAGATGGCGGCTACGGCGAGGCAGGTATCGAAATCGATAGAGTCGGTTGCGGGCATTGCCGAACAGAACAGCGCCTCTACCGAACAGGTATCCGCTTCGGCCGAGGAAATCACCGCTCAAATGCAGCAGGTGGCACAGATGAGTAAGGCCCTGCTCCAGGCGGCTGAGGATTTCAGCCGGCAGGTCTCTCACCAGAAGCTGTGAAATGACGGGAATAGCCGCCTGGCTCATGAAATATAACCTTGTGTGCCTTGTGCTGGATTACGGGCTCGATGAAAATTGATACGGGAAAAATCTGTATGTCGTTTCGGGGGTCTGCCGACAGCGGCCACTCCCCGGGATGATGAGGATTGGAAAAATTGGAGACAGCTTTACAGGAGGTAAGCGTTGGCCAGGATACTCGTAGTCGATGACGCGGCATTTATGCGTATGAGATGTACCAAGCTGCTGGCAGATAATGGATATGAAATTGCCGAAGCTGCTGATGGTGCAGAGGCCATTGAAAAATACCGTGAATGCAGACCGGATGGGGTGTTGCTGGACATAACAATGCCAAATATGGACGGGCTGACCACATTGAAGGAGATAATTAAGATCGATCCCGGTGCCAGGGTGGCCATGGTTACAGCAATGGGGCAGCAGTCCATGGTCATGGAAGCTCTGAAAAGCGGTGCCAGGGATTTTGTGGTCAAGCCCTTTGATGCTGATCGGGTGCTGGCTGCGGTTAAAAAGATGATAAGTTGAGATTCCGTCTGCTGGAAGGTAGATTAAATGAAAACCGTCGATAAATTTGTCAGAGTCCTGGTGGTTGATGATTCTGCTTATGCCAGATTTATGATCGCCAGAAATCTGTCTCTTGATCCGGAAATAGAAATTATCGGAATGGCGCGTAACGGGAATGATGCTGTTGCGAAGATAAAAAATCTTCAACCGGACGTGGTTACTCTGGATGTCGAGATGCCGGGTATGGACGGCATCACAGCGCTGGAGAAAATTATGACCGAATGCCCCACCCCTGTCATTATGCTGAGCGCCCTTACTGCCGAAGGCGCGGAGGTGACCATAAAATCGCTGGAAATGGGGGCAGTCGATTTTTTTCTCAAACAATCGCTCGTCAGTCCTGTCGGCGAGGGAAATAACAGCGAGCTCATCAGCAAAGTTAAGAATGCCGCCCGCGTGGATGTGGCCGGTATAAACGCCCGTTTGAAAAATGTGCTGGCTATTTTGCAGCGCGGCAGCCGGAAAGAGAAGGAGAAACCACCGCTACGCAACGGCCACATAGACAGGGTGGTCATTATCGGCAGTTCTACGGGCGGACCGAGGGCATTGTATGAAGTCGTGCCCAATTTACCCGATGATCTGCCCGCAGCATTCTTAATCGTGCAACATATGCCGCCTAAATTCACCCGGTCTATTGCGGAAAGGCTTAACGAACTGAGCCGGGTGACTGTTAAGGAGGCTGAGGTGGGTGACATGGTCAGGAGGGGGCAGGCCCTCATTGCGCCCGGCGGCTATCATATGGCGGTGATGCCGGGTGGCCAGATCTCCCTCAATCAGGACAAACCGCGCTGCGGTTTGAGGCCGGCAGTGGATGTTACTATGGAATCGGCTGTAAAGATATATGGCTCACGCTGCATCGGAGTTGTTATGACGGGAATGGGTTCGGACGGCACACACGGATGCGCTTTGATAAAGGCCGCCGGAGGAAAGGTGCTGGCCGAAGATGAATCGACCTGTGTGGTCTACGGGATGCCCAGAAGTGTCATCGAAGCGGGTCTGGCAGACAGGGTGGCACCGGTTCAAAAGATGGTCAGTGAGATCACTGCCTTTTGTCGTGAGCCGGATAAAGCCTATATGAAGGTGCAGTTATGACCGATCAGGAATATATGCTGCTGAAAAAGAAGGTGCTGACGATGACCGGCATCGATCTCGACAACTATAAGAGCCAGCAGATGCGCCGCCGCCTCGAGTCTTTTATTGAGAATCTTTACTCTGATGTTATTACCTACTGCCGCACTATCGAGAAAGATGAGGAGAGCCTCAGAAAGCTCTGCGATTTTCTAACTATAAACGTAACCGAGTTCTTCCGCGATAAGTGGGCTTTTGATGATCTGGAAAAGAACGTCCTGCCGGGACTGATAGCAAATAAAACGCGTATAAATATATGGAGCGCGGGATGTTCCAACGGTGCGGAAGCGTATTCAATCGCCATGATTTTGAACAGTCTGCCGCGGAAGATATCATTTCAGATACTCGGTACCGATATGGACGAGATCAGTTTATCACGCGCCAGGGCAGGCGGCCCTTACAGAGCAGACCTGCTTAAAAACGTACCACCGCAATACCTCAGCAGGTACTTCTCCAGAGACGGAGACGATTTCTGGTTGCAGAAGGAGATAAGGGATAGGGTGGTGTTTAAAAAACATAACCTTTTATCGGATCCATTTGAAGTGGGTTTTGATCTGATCGCCTGCAGAAATGTGACCATCTATTTCACAGAAGAAGCCAAGGATTCCTTAAACAGGCGTTTTTACCGGTCTCTTAACGAAAACGGAGTCCTGTTTGTTGGCGCCACCGAGTTCATGATAAATGCGCTGAAGGCCGGCTATCAGAAGATGGGTACCTGTTTTTACCGGAAGGCTGCAAGGTCAACGGCGGATGTTTGAAATGATAAATATGAAAAGGAGCGGATAGAATGCGTCGCATATCTGCCAGATATGCCAAGCCGACGATGATGCTGGGCCGCGCCCTCTACGACCCTTACGGCAGGATGCTTTTAAAGGAGGGAACCAAGCTGACAGCATCCCATATTGCCAGCCTGGATGAAGTGGGCGTAGGCGAGCTTTTTATCATGGATAAAAGAGTAGATGATGTGACTGCCTGGCCTCTCATAACGCCGGAACTTGAAGGGTCGCTGGCCGCCGCATTGAAACAGATTCTGTTTAAGGCTCAGTCTATTATCACCTCCAGGAAGGCCATGATGCTGGATCTAACTGCCATCAGACAGGGTGTTTTCGAGATGGTGCAGCAGCTCTTCCCGGTAGCTATGGGTGAACCGGTAGTTGTGGGTTGCCACTCGGTAAGGGATTACGATTTTGTACATCCTGTGAAGGTAACCAGTCTGTCTTTACTGATCGGGAAAGCTGCCGGCATGGGTCAGACCGAACTTATCAACCTTGGTATGGCTTCTATGTTGCAGAATATAGGTTATGCTGCCCTGCCACAGGGCGTTATAGATAAAGAGGGGCCGCTGACGGAGGCAGAAGCAAAGGCGGTTCAGAAGCATGCCGCTTACGGAGCTGAGATCGTTCGACGATACGGTCAGGCTTCACAGGAAACGGTTCTGATAATCCAGCAGCATCACGAGCGCTGGAACGGCAGCGGCTACCCCTCGGGGTTGAAGGGGAGGAATATCTGCCACGGTGCACGTATAATCGCCATCACCGATAGCGTGGTGGCGCTTGTTTCCAAACGGCCGCATCGCGGCTGTATCCTGCCCAGAGAGGCACAGGAATTTGTCAACGCCTTTTCAGGTGATCTGGGCGATGCTGACTTTTTACGGCCACATCAGGCTATGGAGTTTATCGTTGCTTACAGCGGTGAGCTGTTTGATCCCGATCTGGTTAAAATCTTCACCAAACAACTGCCGACCTATCCATCGGGCATTATGGTAAAGCTGAATACGGGAGAGGTCGGCATCGTTTCCAATGCCAACTGCGGATATTTTTCACGACCGAAAGTACGTATCTGCTATGATAGCGAGTTGCGTGAGCTGGAAAAGCCCGTGGATATAAACCTGGCCGATGCCGAACATCAGCGTAAATTAATCGTAGAGGTGATGGAATATTAACCGGCAGAGACACAAAGGTGAAAGAAAATGCAGCGTATTTCGGCTATCTATGTAAAACCCGGCATGGAGCTGGCCAGACCGGTGTATGATAACTGGGGCGACATGGTTTTACCGGCCGGCACAAAGCTGGATGCCAGAGATATCGCCAAGGTTGACGATATAGGTGTGGGTGAGCTATTCATCTGCAGTAAAAAGACCGAAGATATCAACGTGATACCTCTGGTGCCACCCGAACTGGAGGGCGCCATATCAAAGGCATTGCGCCGGGCACTGATAGACTGCCGATCCGTACTGGTCAGCCGCAGCCAGCAGCCAATTGATCTCTCATTGCTCAACAATCTGATTGATGAGCTGATCGCCTATCTGTTATCTAACAACCGTGGAGACGCATCTATCGCCGGCTGTTACTCGCTGCGCGATTATAATTTCGTTCATCCGGTGAAGGTTGCCAGTCTGTCCATCCTGGTCGGGAAAGAATGCGGCATGGATGAACGTGAAATAAAACAGCTGGGCTTGGCCGCGGTTTTTCAGAATGTCGGTTACATGCTTATTCCCCAGGGCATTTTGGAAAAGGCTGGTTATTTAAACAGCGCCGAGATAAAGGCCGTGCAGAGGCATCCGACCTATGGTTCACAGATTCTGGCAAAGTACACCGGGGTGGATCCGGAAGTGGTTGATATCGTCCTCCAGCATCATGAAAGATGGAACGGCAGCGGATATCCCTACGGTTTGCGTGAGCAGGAGATATCCAGATCGGCAGGAATAATCGGTATAACCGATGTATGTTTTGCACTGGCTTCCAAACGTCCCCATCGTGAAGAATTCTTGCCGTCATTTGCCATTGAGCAGAGCATCGTTTCATCTCAGGATGCCATAGAATATATCTACGCATACAGCGGTGAGCTTTTCGATCCGGAACTGGTACGGGTTTTTACCAGAGTCGTTCCGGTTTACCCCACCGGGACGATGGTTAAATTGAACGACGGCAGGGTCGGGATTGTGAGTAAATCAAATCCTGAATGCGTACGCAGGCCAAAGTTGAGAATAATCGGCGGCTCTATAAAAGACGTGGATGAGCCGAACAGTATCTGTACGGGCTGTCAGCTTGAATGCAGTGAGCGTCAGACGATAAAGGAGTCTAAGAAGGACATTGATCTTTCCAGGGAATCGAAAAGAAATGTGCTGATCAGCGAGATAAGTGAATTTTGAAAAGGTGATTGATATTTAAACGGGGATATACTATGGATGATACAAGCAGGATGCTAACCCAGGAAGAAATAGATGCGATGTTTTCCAAAACACCGGGTAAGCCTGCTCCCGCGCACAAGGTGGTATCTGCGGCTCCTGCTCCCAAGGTAATTCCGGCATCTCAGGCGACGGCCTCCGATGTTCAGCAGGTGAGTGTGACCAGGGTAAAGAGCATGCCTGAAGCACCTCCTGGTGGGGGGCATCACCATGAGGAGTGTATCGCCGCCGGCGATATCAATGCTTTGTATGAGAGGCTGGGCGAACTGGCCAACCGTGTTTCCAGGCTTGAAGCGATGGTGGCAAAACTCGATGGAAGCGGTAAAAACCAGACCGCACAGGTGAATCCGGCCGCTTTGAAAGCAGCCATACAGCAGATACAGAACGTGAGCAGTCAGGTGGAGGTGATTTCAGAAGGATTGCGCGGCACGGCCGGATATAATTTGAGCAAAGTATTCACCTGCAGCGCCTGCGGATCTGTGGGTGTGGTTGCCGTAAAGGTTAAATGCACCAAATGCGGACAGGAAAACTGGTGGGGGTGGTGGCCGAAGAAAAAATAAACCCGCATGCGGGTATTGATAACTTCTCGTGATTTGATTAATATAGTTTTTAATTTGTGAATGTATAAAGAGAACATACTGCTGGTCGATGACGATCGATCTACACTGACGACCGTTAAAAACGTGCTGTCAGAGGAGGGATTTTCTGTTATAAAAACGGGTTCGGGCGCGGAAGCACTTTCGATTATGCAGAAAAAAAGTATAGATGTCCTCATATACAGTCTTTCACTGCCGCAGGGAAACTGTCTTGAAGTCTTTCAGCGTGCCCGTTTTATCAGCCCGGAAATAGGCATTATCATTATGACGCAGAATGATCCGCCGGATGCGATTATAAAAGCTTTCCAGGCAGGGGCTCAGTCGATTCTGGAAAAACCGGTGGATGATGCTAACCTGAAAAAAGTGGTGGAAGAAGTCCTTCAGAGGAGCAGGCTTGCCAAGGAAAACATGCGGCTCAAAACTCTGCTGCCGCTGTTTGAGCTGAATAAATCAATGGTTTCTGAGCTGGATGCCCAGAAGATATTCAGCAGAATCGTTAATCTGGTGTGTATTGAAACGAGAGCTGACCGTGTATCGCTTATGCTGCTGGATGACGAGACACAGCAGCTGGTTATCAAGGCAGCCATAGGATTACCCGGCGAATTTATCGGCAGAGCCGAGGACTTATCCAACGATAGCATAGCCTGGTCTGTGGTTGATACCGGCCGGGCAATTCTGCTTAACGGTGAAGCCAGACAGATAAACATGAGCGGTAATTCCAGCATCGCATCATCTCTGTGCGTGCCGTTGCTGCTTAAAAAGAAGGTTATCGGCGTGATTAACTGCAGTAAAATCACATCTCGTACTCCGTTTACTGAAGGTGACCTCGAGTTGTTGTATATCCTGGCGGGACAGGCGGCTATCGCTATTGAAAACGCCACCCTTTTTGAGAACATAAGGCTGCAGCAGAGGAATCTGGAGAGGTTCCTCAAGAAATCGCTGACGGCACAGGAAGATGAACGCAGGCGTATTTCGTCCGAACTGCATGATGGCCTGGCACAATGGCTGGTCAGCGCTTCCTATGGCTTACAGCTGTGTGAGGCTTTTCTCAACAGTCAGCGCCAGGAAGATACGCTTAATGAGATAAAACGGACCAATGATATTCTTACACAGAGCGTGAAAGAGCTGAGGCGCATAATACTCGACCTGCATCCCATCGCGCTGGCTGAACTGGGGCTGATCGAAGCATTGCGACGATATGTGGAAAGTTTTAACCGTGAAAACGGCGCGTTCTGCGATTTCCGCATCATTGGCAGCATGGATTCACTATCGCTAATACAGGAAGTAAGTATTTATCGTATAATTCTCGAAGCTATGAACAATATTCGAAAGCATGCTGGTGCTTCACACGTTGACCTGGTTTTGAAATTTGATTTAGAATATGTCATAGTTGAAGTAACAGATGATGGGCAGGGTTTTGACCTGGCCTTTGCACTCAGTGATAAGGTGGCTAAGAGCAGTATCGGATTGATTACGATGAAAGAGAGGGCGGAAATGCTCGGGGGCAAATTTGAGATACAGACGGCACCGGGCGAAGGCACGAAGATATTTGTGCAGTTGCCGCTGATGATAACAGGTGATGTGAAACATATTGCATCGGTGATAGGTACGGATGAGTAAGACGGATAAGCAGATCAGGGTGATGCTGGTAGATGACCAGCAGCTTGTGCGTGAAGGCCTGCGTCGTATGCTCGAGCTGGATGGTGAGATCGAGGTCGTGGGTGAAGCCAAATCGGGCGAAGAAGCGATTATCAAGGCCGAAGAATATGATCCGGATATTATTTTAATGGATGTGCGTATGCCCGGGATGGGAGGAATAGAAGCTACCCGCCAATTAAAGTCAAGGAACTGCCGGGCAAATATAATTATTTTAACGGTTTACGAGGATAAATATCTGGCACAGGCCGCCGAGGCGGGAGCTGTAGGTTACCTGCTCAAAGATATCGGCCGGGAAGACCTTTCCAGGTCCATTAAACTGGCCTATGAAGGACAGTCACCGTTTGCTCCTTCGATAACCCGAACGCTTTTTACACAGTTCGGCAATGTAGCCCAGCTCAGCCGTAATTCGCTCCTGTCCCCGCGGCAACTGGATATACTAAGGCTTATTGCGGCCGGAGTCACCAACAGGGAAATCGCAGCCAAATTATGTGTTAGCGAAGCGACCATCAAACGAGAAACAAATACGATATTCGCCAAACTGGATGCGGTTGATCGTACACAGGCGGTAGCCGAAGCCTACCGCAGAAATCTGTTGTGATTTATAAATGCTACCATCATGAAAATAGGGCCCCATCGGGGCCTTTTTTGTTGGTCAATTATCCTCAATTTCATATGCTACTGCCGGCTACCGGTAAGGTGTCAAAAGTTTGAGCTAAAACGGTCACCGGACTGAAACCGTTTGGGACTTACAGCTTCCTGCTCTTAATGCCAAAATATAGCATAACAGCGATTGCTGTATGTGAAACTAAGGAGAACTGAGGAGGGTCATGATAACGCGGTCATCAGATATATACCCAGAAGCCGGTGTGAGTGTTGTTGATGACGCAAAACGTGTGGTGGTAGCAGCCAGCAGTGAGGCCATGCGGGAGGGAATCAGACATATGCTGGCCGGAGACGACAGTATTAAGGTGGTTGGCGAGGCACGCAAC
>Ga0078972_1015820_pt1 | contig 11408 bp, 15 predicted proteins | sample YelNatPaOPGAMG01_FD_67568 | JGI IMG/M metagenome (GOLD analysis project Ga0078972, IMG submission 67568) | Hot spring thermophilic microbial communities from Obsidian Pool, Yellowstone National Park, USA - OP-RAMG-01 (SPADES assembly) (version 2) | ecosystem: Environmental > Aquatic > Thermal...
AAACCACAAGAGAAAGTAACTGAAAAACCAAAAGTGGAAGAAGAAAAAGCAGATGAAAAAATTCAAAACAAGGAACAAACAGAAATCGAGCAAAGAATCGCTATGGAAATAGAATTGCTCCAAAATAATGGAAGATACAGGGCAGAATTATTGCATCAATTACAAGAAATTAACAAATCATTGACTGCAATTGCGGGAATGTTAATAGGGGTGTATGAAAATGTACTCGGAGAAAAAAAGTAAACCATTTTCAAAAACCGAACTTAAAATTTTGGTGTATAATAAAATGAAAAATGGTTTAAGTTACGAAGAGGCAAGAAAAGAAGTAGAAAGAGAAATCTTATCTTGTCAAGAAAATCACGAAAAATTCAAAAAAAATAAAATTGAGGAAAAAAAAGAAATTATCGATGAGTTTAGGAAATTAAAGGAGGCAAAAAATGGAAAAGAGAGATAGAATATATTTTGGATTAGTACTTTTTCTTTTAATTTTAGTTTTGTTTTTGATTTATGTAATGAAGTCAGAATCAGCACAGTGCGTAAAAAATCCTTTTGTTTACGGGGCAAAAAAAGGCGGTCAAGTAGATTGTTCTTGCGTTCAATTCATCGGTAATTGTACAGCGAGATTCATATTCAATGAAACCTCTTTTGTTGGAATTCCAACAAAATGTGATAGACATACGATTTATCAAAGAGGGTTCATATTTCCAGTCAATTATGACTTTGATAAATTATTGAAAGGAGGTCAATGAAAAATGGAAACCAATGCAACATTACCAAGGTTTAGCGAAATTAAGAAAGAATTAGAACCTGTTTTTCCAAATGCCAAAAAAGTAGATATTGTGAATGTACTGAATAAAGAACTAGTAATAAAAGATTTTACGGTTTTTCCAAGTTTGTTTGTTTCAGAAGAAGACAAAAAAGAAGGTAAAGAAAAGAATTTCTCAGTAATCCTTGCCGAGTTAAATGGAGAATTGATTACATTTAACGGCGGGGAAGTAATTACCGAACAGTTGGAAGCAACAAAAGAAAAATTACCTTTTTTGGCAACGATAATAAAACCAAAAGGAAAGAGGTATTATTGCCTAACATAGAAAAATATTTATATTAATTTATTCTTTATTTTTTACGCTTACCTCTTTTTCCACAGGAAGCTTCAACCCTGCTTCCTGTGGTTTTGATAAAATATTTTCAATATTGCTAATGCTTTCTTTTTCTGATTTATGAAGATAAATTTCAGTTGTAGATAATTCACTGTGTCCAAGATAATTCTTAATATCTCTAATCTGCACACCTTTTTTTTCTAATTCTGTGGCAAATTTATGCCTTAATTCATGGGGTCTTATTGACCAACCTAATACTTTCCGTGATTCTTTGCTTATTATCTTGTATACGATATTTTCATTAATATAGCCTTTTTTTCCCGTAAATAGTATTGTTTGGGAGTTAGAAAAGTCAATTAATTGCTCAAATGTTTCTAAATTATACTTTTCAACATAATAACGGAATAATATTTCTGCTGTTTCAGGAGATATTAGAACCGTTCTTTCCTTATTTCCTTTGCCTATAACCGTTAATTTTAGGTGTTTAGTAGGATCTTTTAGCCATTCTAGCCATTTAAAGGATTTTAGTCTAATTGTAGGAACTTCCACTAATCTCAATGCTCCTTCATAGATTATGTCTAATAAAAGACCATATTTAATTCCTTTTGAATAGAAATGAGCTCTTAATTTAACGAATTCTTCATTGGAAATATCCCTTATTAATCTCTTTTTCTTTCTCCCTGTTGGAGGTCTTGGTAGTTCAAAGGTTTTGTTTAGGCCAGTCATTTCAAGAAAGCTAAGAACCGCACCTCTTACAACAAAATGGTTTCCTTTTTTTTGAATATATCTATTTAAATAATCTTGATTTAAATTTTCTATTTCTAAATCTTTAATCCAGTAAAGATATAATTTAATAGTCTTTTTGGATAACCTTTTGCTTTCTCTCAAAAAATCTTCAAATTCTTTTAAAAAATTTTCTTGCATTTTTTTGGTGTATTACAATATACTTTTTGGATGTATATGTTGGGCGTATAATATGTATTATATACCTACAAGCCTTTTTAAACCTTTCGATTTTTTTTTGAATTTTTCTCACACTATTTTTTCAATCTTTTTGAAAAGCACTTATTCGGTTAACCGAATAACTCCGCTAAAAACTTTTAAGCGTTGCTAAAAAGTTTTAAGCGTACGCATACCAGCAGTTATTCGCTTAACCGAATAACTCTATACGTTTATAACAATTAAACGAACTAATTATTATAGTCTAATGATATGATTAGTTCGACCATATCACTTTATTAGAAGTAGGGCAAGTAGGGCAAGTAGGGGTAGTAGGGGTGAGTAGGGTTCCATATTCATTTAGGAAATGTTGAAGTTTCATATCCTTATTCATTTTCCAACACCTCCTTTAATTTGGAAAAATCAATATCTTTATTTGGGGAAGGTTCTGCCATTTTCTTAACTACACTATCTACACTATCTACCTTTTCTTCAGTTATGCCCAAAATATCTAATATTGGCTTAACAACATCCTCAAGCAGTTTAAATTCAAAATCAGGTGATAGAGGTGATAGGGGTGATAGAGGTGATAGGGGTGATAGAGGTGATAGAGGTGATAGGGGTGATAGGGGTGATAGTAGTTTGTATATTTGTTTATATGCTAAAAAATATACATATTCTGTTCTCTTCTTGTTTCCTTATCTTGCTTATCTCCTTTTCTTTCTCTAATTGATATTTTGCCTTTAATTTGCTTTCAATTTGATGAGCTATCTGCTTTTTTTCTTTCTCTATTTCTTTTTTTAGGTTCATTTTTCTTCTAAACTATTACTATTGCTTGTGGGATTTTATTTTCTTTTTTTAATTTTTCATACATTTCTTTTTCTGTTATTCCTTCTATTTTTGCCATTCTTCTTATTTGCTCAGTTGATGAAATAATTCTTTTTGTATTTTCTTCAACTTTTTCAACATTTTGATTTTTTTCAGTTAATCTTGGAAATTTTTTTAATTCTTGATGAAAAATTTTATTAAACTTTTTTTTCAAAAGAACTCTTTCCTCATGTCCCAACTCACCAATATCTTCTTTTCTATCTATATCCTCTTCATGTTTTCCATATACAAAGTGGGCTTGTTCCTTTGCCTCGTCCCAAGCTATTTTTTTCAATTCTTTCCATTCGATTTTTTCATTTTTCAATTCTTCATACAATTCTTTTGCTAATGTCTTCATTCTCTCAACTGCTTGATTATATCTTTTTTGATAACTCATTTTTCTTTTACCTTATTTTTTATTCTTAATAAATCTATTTCAAAAACATTCCCAACTTTAATATCGTTGATTTCCTGCTCTTCCTTATTGAAAATTATTCCAACTGAATTTCCTATTTTCTTAATTATCTTTTTCATATTAAACATAGTTTAACAAAGTTTTTAAACCTTTCGATTTTTCTCACACTATTTTTATTACTTTTAAGTAAAAGTATAAATTTAAATACTTTATACCTTTATAAAAATATATGGAAGACGAATATGCAACAACAATAAAAATAAGTCACGAAACAAGGAAAGAATTAAATAAAATTAAATATGAAAAAGGATTCAAAACTCTTGATGAAACCATGAAATTTTTGCTTAATAAGGAGAAAGAAAAAAGTTTTTGAGGTGGTAAATGAAATATAAAGCATTAAAGCGAACTTTTTTAATTAACCAAAAATAAAAAAATTTAAATACCTATATATATACATATACATATGACATCAGAATTCACGACGACGAGAATTTCGAAAGAAAATAATGCACTTCTTAATCAATTGAAAGATGATTTGAATTTTAATTCTGTCAATGAAGTTATTTCAAAGCTAATTGAAACTTATAAAAAAAAGGAGGTAGAGTATGAAACTGGAAACATTCAACAAAATTCTTGAAAAAGTAGGTTTAAAGGAAAAAGAGCTGACTGCCCAAGAAATTATCGACGAAATTGAAAACGGCAAAAAATTGATAAAGAATTAGATGCTTTCAAATTTAATTCTTTTAGGTTTTTTTTCCTCTTTTTTCTCCCAGAAATATTCTTTAAGAGAAGTATTTTTCCCTTCTTTTTCTAAATTTTCCTTTAACTTCTTTTTAAGGGAGGAAGGAGAAATACCCATAGCGTAAGCATAACCATCTAGAATATTTGCATTTCTTACTTCACCAGAAATTAACTTTTTGTAAATCTTTTCATATGGGTCTTCTTTTTGTGCTTTTTCCAAAGCCATTTCACTTTTTAGAATGATATTTCTTTTTTCATTTTTTATTTGTTGATATAATCTTTCTTTTGATTTCGATAAAGGAGGAAATCTTATAATTCCTCGAACAGTAGTTAATTTTAGATAATTAGGGTTTTTTACTTTTTTAATAATCCATTCTTTTTCAATTTTTTCATTAGTTGCCATATCCCATTTATCTTTGGAATAGATTACTTTATTTGGTGTGTGAATTATCCCCAAACCTCTTTTCTTAATGGTAATTTTCATTTTGCATAAATTTTTAACCTGATTATCCAAATTGGCAAATGACGGAACACAAGCAATAATCACATTTTGGTGGTCTCTAAACATGTTAATCATCTTAATAATATTTTTTTGTTTTTCCGAGAAAAAGTCTCTATTGAATGTAACATTAATCATTTCATCAGAGATAATAACTCTATGCCAATCAGATAAGGCAGTTTGTATTTCATCTTGCCTAAAGATTAAATCTCTTCTCGAAATAAAGCGGTATGCTCTCTTTTCTTTTAATTCAATTATTTTCTCAATAAATTCAATTTCACTTAATTTTAGTTTTTTCCCTATTCTGTTATAGTAATATTCAACTACTTCATCTTCTAAATTATATAATCTAGAAAATTCATGAGAAACTCTTTTTGCCAGATGATAAGCCAGAGTTGATTTTCCAATTCCAGTCGAACCCTCAATAACTAAAAAAAAGTCATATTTATTTAGAATAGTTGCGACTATTAATTTTGTTAGATGTCGTAATGTCCAGATTGGTGCTTTTACCATTTTCAAACACCTTCTTCTATTTCTTTCATTATTTCATTCAAATCTAGTTCCTGACTATGCCTGAAAATCAAATCCGCATTATCTAATTTAAAGTTCAATTGATTTTTAATAGTAGATAGAATATCAAAACACAATTTAAAATGTCTTTCATTAATTACCAATTCATTTTCTTTTGTAACATGATTCACGGTATAATAACTCACAGCATCAAAATATTTTTCTACTTTTGAAATTCTTTCATAAAAATCATTAATCGCAAACATGTCTTTTCTATTCTTAATTGCAAATTCACAATTTCCAATCAGCTGTCGTAAATGAAAAATGAATGATTTTAAGCCTTCTAATCTTTTATAGGGTATTTGTTCCAATGGAACTTCATCTTCTAATTTAATTTTTCCAAAAATAGCTCTTCTTTGGTCATAATCCAATTCTAATAATAAACGCAAAATTTTAAGTTTTGTATACCCATCTGCAACATTCCAAGCTTGAGATCCTATCGATATTGTTTCGTCTGCTGTATTTTTTTCGACCATCTTTTTTGACTTATAAAAATAGTGTGAGAAACTTTATAAATTTAACTTTTTTGGAAAAGTTTAAATAGATGTATTACCTATGTTTTACATGACTGGAACATTAGGTAGTCAATTACAAGCACAAGCCAGTGGACCGCAACAGCAAAGACTCACAAGAAATGACAGAATTCTTTTAAAAGAGGCAGAAAGACAAAGGCAATTAAGATATGAACAAGATCTTCAAGAAGCAGAAAGATTAAAAAGAGAAGTTTTCGTTGACAAACCCAACGATCCATTTACTTTTGAAAAATATAAACAGGAATATTCAAAGTTATCTCCTGAAATAAAACAATTTTTTCTATCACCAGAAGAGATAACTCAAGAACAAGAAAAGAAAAAAGCTGAATATAAGCAAATTGCGGAACAAAGAATCGCAGAATGGGAAGAGGATTTAAAAAAGCAACAAGAAAATCTAAAAAAGCATCAAGAATGGTGGATGAATTTAGATGATAGTCGCAGACCAGCAAGACAACAATATTTTATTGATGAATTAAGAAGATATGAACTTAATATTCAAGAAATTGAGTATAAGATAGGTCAATTAAAAAGCGAAATGTCTAAAATAGACCAAGGATATAATGTATATGACCTTATTCAATATGCAGAGCAAAAGGCATATTATGACAGAAGAAATTCAGAAGAGGGAATAAAAGCAAGAGAGGAGTTTAATAAGCAATTGCAATCTGGAAAATTAGATGAATATTTAGTTAAGTTAGGATTAAGCAAAAATGTTGATTACCAAACATTTGTTCAAAAAACAGAAGATTACAATAAAAAAGTAGAAAGATTACAATATTTACAAAATTGGGCGGAAAAGGTTGGATATTCCAATTTACCTTCTTATGCAAAAGAAGAATTAAATCCAGAAGCACAAAAGTGGCAAAAAGAACATCCAACAGAAATTTTAATTTTTGATAAAGTTGGAAATGTAGTTGGTGTTCAAAGCGGAACCTTAAAGCAAACAATTCCAATTAAAGAATACAACAAAATCGCATCAAAAACACCAGATGATTATTATAAAGAATGGGAACAAAAAAATATTAATACTTTAAATGTGAAAGATTTAGAAGTTAAGTTTCTAAATGTAGGGATGTTACCTTTTGAAGCAAAAGGAACAATAAACACATTTGCATCACCTAAAATTTCAGTAGAAAAATCAGAATTGAAAATTCAAAAAGAGGCAAATAAAATTCCAATAATAAGTGATATCGGAGAAGGATTTAAATATGTCACAGAAAGAGTGCATTGGGATAAACCTAGATTAGAAATTTCTCAATTCGGAATTCCTTCTTTTAGTTTTGTTAGTTTTGGGAAAAAAGAGGAAAAAACAGGACCAGAAAAATTCATTGAAAGACAAAAAGAAAAATTAAATGAATTATCTATGAGATTAGATGAATGGGCTGTTGGAAAAGAAAATATTGAAGAAGTAAAAAAGAAAGTAGAAGAAAAATATACTCCAATTTATCAAACTGAATTTGAAAAGCAATATATGAAAAAATTAATTTATGGGGAAACTGATTTTGAAACAGCAAAAAAAGAATTTGAAAAAAGCGAAACAGCTAAAAAAATAACTGAAAGATATAATCAAGATTTTCAAGCTGAATATAAAAAATTAGAAACAGGATTTTCAAATAAAAAAATAGTTGCTGGTATTGGCAGGGTTGGATTAGGTTTAGGAGAGGAAGTTTTAAATATTGCAGAAAATCCTGCAAAATTAGGTGTTACTGCTGTTGGCGTTGGCGGAGCTGTCAAACTTGTCAATACATTACCTACTTCTTTACAATTAGGAATTACAGGTGGTTTTGCTTATAGCGGTCTAAAAACCACTCTAAATAAATCATTAACCTATACTGAAAGAGCAGGTGGGTTAGTTATGGCAGGATTATCTGGTGTTTCATTGACAAGAGCAGGAATTAAGTATGCTAAATCCCCAGTAGTAAAAACTGTTGAAATACCTAAACCAAGAGCAGATATTATAAGTAGTGAGGTAATTGGAAAAGATGTTCTCTTTACAAAAGGTGGAAAAACAATTAATGCTGTTCTCTATCCAGAACAAAAATTATCTCAAACATCTTATGGGGGAAGTAGAACAATTGTAACAACTCAATTTAGGGAAACAATTAATAAATATTTGAAAACAGACTTAAAACCAATATATGAAGGAATTCCTGCTAATCAACCTGCTGTTTATGGTTCAGATATTTTTAGAGGAGGAAAATATGCAATTAAACTTAGCGGTTATGAAAAAGCAAAAAATCTTTTAACAAAGTATGGAGTAACTGAACAACAAGCTGAAAGAGTGTTGAGATATTCTGCACCTAAAATACAGGAAGTTTATTTGAAAAAAGGAAGTTTATTTGTTAATGAAGAAGATTTAACTGCAAAAGGTAATTTTATTTATGAGATTAAGCAACCAATTATTGAAACAAAAGAGGGGATTAAAACAAGAGGAGCAAGAACAATAAGAGAAGCTTACAATATTGAAAGAAAAATGGTTAATGCAGGAGAAGAAGACTTTATTTTAGAAGCAAGAAAAAAAGTTGGAACATTCCTAGAAAAAGGAGAACCTGTAAAAATTAAAGGAGTTGGATTTGAAACTTCAATTTCAAAAGGCAAAGCAACAGAAACAAAACAAGGAATTGAATTTTTAAAAGAATTTAATGGAGCAGAATTATATCGAAAACCTGCTCCATATAAAGAAGTTTATTCAGCTTCAAAGGGATGGTTTTCATTAGAAGCAATTCCAAAAAGAAAACAAGTTATTGTTGAACTATCTGATAATAGAGCTAAAACAGAATTAGGAAAAACAAGATTGTATGAATGGGAAATAAATTTTGACAAAACACAAAAAGCAGAAATAATTAAAAGAAGTATTAGCAAAACAAAACCTTTCGAACTTCCAAAAGAAAAAGCAATTGAAAAAGTTACAAACGCACAAGAAAAGGCATTATTGCAATCTTCTGCTGGATTAGAAAAAACTTCAACAACGCAAAAAGTATCTCCTCAATTAATTCAAAAACTTAAAGCAAGTATGGTTACACCTTCTCCTGCACAACTTCCAAAATCAAAAGTATTAACTAAATTTACAACATCAACTGCTCAAAAAACAGGATTAGGAACATCTGTCTTATTGGCATTAGGATTAGGAACAAAGCAAAAAATTAAAGCTTCTTTATCTGAAAAAACGGCAATGCAATCACGACAAATTGAAAAAGTTTCACAAATATCGTCGCAATTATTAAAGCAATCGCTTAAACAAAAAACAGCATTAAAAACAGCTCAAACATTAAAATTACAACCTATTCAACAGCAAATCCGTTTAATTGATTTAACTCCAAAAGTAAATATTCCTAAAATAAAGGTAACACCTAGCCTTCCATTTTCAGGTTCATCTGGAAAAATAAAAGAAAAAGCAAAAACACAAAATAAAATAAAGGATATAGAAAATTACGCTCTATTTCCAGATTTTACTGCCAGAGCAATTGGAATAGCTCCACAGGAAACTTCGGTTAAAGAAGCATTGAAACAGATTAAGAAAATTCAGACAGGATTTGAAATAAGATCTGGAATAAAAATAAAAGAAAAAGATTTGCTAAAATCATTAAATATTTAAATTTCAAATTCGTATAAATTGGATACACTCTATCCAAAGAGGGAGGGCAAATGCAAATAACTCAACAAGAAATAGATGAACTAAAAAGAGGGGGATTTGGAGATGGGGAAATACAACGCGCGTTAAAAGAATTAGAGGAAGAAGAGTTGCAAAAATCTTATTTTGAATCACAAAATACTCTCGTGAATGACCCTCGACAATATTCGCAAATATCACCTTTTTCTTCAAAACAAGATGATAACCTTATCAAGTGGCAATTGGAACTTAATGATATTTTAGAAAGAGCAGAGCATATTTTAAGAGGCGATGTTCCAAAATTCAAGGACGGACATATTATCTGGGAAAAAAATCCTCATCCAGAGAATAATCCCCTTAATGAATTAGGTGTTCAAGAAGTTATGAAAATTCTATCGATGTATGTTAATAGAAATACCATTCTTGCAGATTATACCAACGATGAAATAAACATTAAAGTCTATGACTTTGGGCGAGCATTGAATAATCTAATTTTCATGAAAGATTATGAATTTGGAATGGATACTCCTGAAAAAAGAAAAAATTATGAGATGCTAGTAACCGAACTCAAAGATATCGTTCATTCTGCATATAAGAGGGCATTAGAAGGAGCAGAAAAGAGGTCATTAAGAGAAATGATACAAATAACGCAACAAACTTCTACTCAATTTCAAGATTCCAACCAACTTCAAAAAGAAAGAAGTATATTTAATCCAATGAGATATATAAGGGGGAAATATGCCTAGAAAAATTTTAATATTCTTTTTAGCAAGCATTTTGTTTTTAGCTGTAAATGTGAATGCGGAATATTTTGGGTATCGAACTCCTGTTTTAACTGTTAATAAAAATTACACTATAATAAGCGGTAATTTTTCTGGGGGAGGTGGAAATCTTAATGGTCTTGGTAGTGTAGGATATATTGCATTATGGAATGGAACGACAACATTAAATAACTCAAATATTTATCAGGCAACTGGCGGGAATATTGGAATTGGGACGACGGCACCAAATTATCCATTATCGTTTGGTAGTGGGTTAGCTAATACTAAACTTGCGATTTGGGATGGTGGAGCTGGCGGAACAGCATTTGGGTTAGGGGTTCAGGGTGGCCAGTTCCGATTCCATGTAAATAATCCTTCTGATCGCTTCTCATTCCTTAATGGGGCTGCTGGAACAGAGATCGTTACAATTTTAGGTAATGGCAACGTCGGCATCGGGACGACGGCACCAACGCAACTTCTTCATGTTACAAAAGCTAATCAAGCACTTATTGAAGTTCAATCTACTAATTCAGGGGCTTCCGATACTGGTTTTACACTTGTAACTCCGGATAGAACTTGGAATTTTGGTCAAAATATAGGTGGTATTGGGGCAGGAAAGTTTAATTTCTACGATGTAACCGCAGGGGCAAGTCGTGTTGTAATTGACACAAATGGCAACGTCGGCATCGGGACGACGGCACCAGGGTATAAATTAGATATAAATGGAACGGTACATATTGCCGGAGTAAATAAGTTAAACTTTGATACTATTCCCGGTGGTCATGCGGCTTATCTTGGAAATACTGATGCTACTTTAGGTAATTTTAAAATAACAGGCGCAATGGGAACAGACGATTACTGGACAATCTTTGGTGATGGGGCCACTAATGCAGGAGTCATGCATATTAGAACGGGCGATGATGGAACTGAACCAATTTACTTTGAACAGAATACAAATGTCCGAATGGCTATTGATAGCTTTGGTAACGTCGGCATCGGGACCACGAGTCCTGGTAAGAAACTTGATGTGGCTGGTGGTACGATACGAACAATAGGAGCGGAGAATAAATATGTTCAGTTAATGACTGATGAATTTCCTAATACGACAAATACTTTCGTTGTGGGTACTCGATATGGATGGTATAGTGACTATTGGGATGTTGGGGCATATAGGTCTGATGGTACTCCTATTTCAAAATTAGCATTTCGTCTTAATGATGTTGACAAAATGGTTATTGACACAAGTGGCAACGTCGGCATCGGGACGACACCTCTGGAGAAGCTTCATGTAGCTGGAAATATCGCTCTTTCTTCCAATGCGGGCGGTAGCAGAGGTATTTATTTGCCCAGCGACACGACAGCCGGAACTACAC
>Ga0078972_1015822_pt1 | contig 11405 bp, 8 predicted proteins | sample YelNatPaOPGAMG01_FD_67568 | JGI IMG/M metagenome (GOLD analysis project Ga0078972, IMG submission 67568) | Hot spring thermophilic microbial communities from Obsidian Pool, Yellowstone National Park, USA - OP-RAMG-01 (SPADES assembly) (version 2) | ecosystem: Environmental > Aquatic > Thermal...
AAGGCAACGGCAAGGCGACTTGGTGACGAAGACCTGGTGCTGGCCGTTCAGGATACGACGACGCTCAACCTGACGGGGCTGAAGGAGACTGATGGTCTGGGGCCGATCGGTGGCCCGGAAGACAAAGCCCGGGGGTTGTTTGTCCACTCCGTGCTGGCGGTACGCACGGACGGCGTGCCCGAAGGCCTTCTCGGGATGGAATTGTGGGCACGTGGAACGAAGGGCGATGGATCGAAGGAAAGCGTGCGCTGGAGCCGGGGTGTGATGGCCGCTCGGGAGGCGCTGCCGGCAAAGACCCGGGTCGTGGTGGTGGGTGATCGGGAAAGCGACATCTTCGCGGTATTCGAGCAGGCCCGCAGGTCGGGCTGCGATCTCCTCGTCAGGGCCGCCCACGACCGCCAGGTTCTCTTCAAGGAAGAGCTGATGTCGCTCACTGACGCGGCCTTCTGGGGCACAGGGCTCGGCCGGGTCACGGTCGAGGTGCCACGGCGGGCGGGATCGCCTGAGCACCAGACGACCATGGTCCTGCACGCCGCCCGCATCCTGGTCAAGCCGCCCCGTCACCATCACCGGCAGGCAGAGCCCCTCCCGCTCACCGCCCTGTGGGCATACGAGGAGACGCCCGAGGACGGCCAGGACCCCATCGAATGGTTCCTGCTGACGACGCTCGCCGCCGAAAGCCTCGACGACGGTGCCATGCTCCTTCGTTACTACAGCTACCGCTGGCGCATCGAGCGATTCCACTTCACCCTCAAAAGCGGCTGCGGAGTCGAGAAACTGGAACTCCAACTCGAAGAACGGCTCGAGAAGGCCATCGCTGTCTATGCCATGGTCGCCTCCCGCATCGTCCACCTCCTTTATCAGTCGCGAAAGACGCCCGATGCCCCCGCTTCCGTCGCCTTCACCGATGACGAGTGGAAGGCCCTGTGGGTGGCCACCCACAAGTCGGCGGACGTTCCGGGCATCCCGCCATCGCTCGCCACGGCCATGGTCTGGGTGGCACGGTTGGGTGGCTTTCTTGCCAGGCGCGGTGACGGCGACCCCGGCGTCAAGTCCCTCTGGCGTGGCCTGCGAAAACTCGAAACGGCCACAACCATGTGGCAGATTATGTCCAAGAAGACTTATGGGTAAGGCTCAGCATTCCAACGGGTGAGGCCCCAATTGTAGGTGAACCGGGCGGTTCCGCACGCCTTGCGAAAATACGTCTCCTGTTCTGGCGTCGGGACAAGAGCGATCTTGTGCGCCAGCGTCATGGTGACGGCACCTCCTCACTACGGATCATCGCGTCGATGCTTTTCTTGTACCGCCGAAGTCCATAAACCAGGCTGGACAAGGGATGCAGGCTCTTCACCCAAACCGTGCGAGACCCGGGCCCTTCGCCAGAGAAGGGAATCTGGAAGACCCTGGCGAAGGGCTACGTTGTCACTTTTCGGACCATTGCGTCGACTCTCATCGTCATCGTGCGGCCTGAGGGGAAGTGGGGACTTGACCGGGCCCAGGTGGTGCTGGACGGGTCACCCACTAGTCGACATGGGGACCGCCGTGATCGCCGCCTATTCCGGCGTGACCTCGCCTGAAGAGATCACCGAGGCACACGCGGCCGACTTCGAGGAGTACCTACTCGAAGCGATCTATTCGCCGGTCGGCCAGAAGTCAACGAACGTGCTGTTCACGGTGAATTTTCCGTCGACCCACCCCTCCATGGCCAAGGATCATGCTGCGAGGCTGACCCGCGAGCTCCTCGGACTTTACCGGCAGAGCGCTGCGGGCGACGCGCCTTCGTGCTGCTTCTGCGGAAGACCGAGCCTCGACCATCGTGGGAGTCCGCTCGGCATGCGCGACCGCATCCCGCTGTTCCCGGGCCGCGACGCCATCAACTTCTACCCATACGGCAGGACGGGACTCCCGGTCTGCGGGTCGTGCTTCTTTGCGGTGCTCGCGCTCACCGTGGGTGCGCCGCTCGTCTCCGGGCGCGCGTTGATCGTCGACGCAGAGCGGCCGGATGTGCTCTTCAGCCTCGTGAACTGGTGGTTGCCTTACCTTCGCGACCGGATCCTACTCTCCTGCGCGACCGGAGAGGTCCCCGGGAAGCTGGGTCGCCCTCTGGCCAACCTCGTGCACGCCCTGGTCGGCATCGCGGACAGGCTTCCACAAGGCGATGCGGGAAGCGTGAGCCTCTATCACTTGAGCAACAGCGGGAATGCCCCCGACTTTCAGCTCCACCAGCTGACGTCGGGCACCTTGCGTCTCACGCTCTCTGCCCAGCGGGCCGCGCTCCGTCCGATCTGGCGGCGGCTCGCTCGCCGGGGTCGTGACACCGAGGAGGAGGACACTTCGGACGGTCGGTGGATCTCCGGCAACCTGTTCTACGACGCCGTCGCCCGCCTCCCAGAGTCCTTTCCCACCCTCCTCAGGAGCCACTTCTTCACCGCCGCCCGAGATCGGAGGGAGGGAGAAGACGGCACCGATGCCTGGCCGCTTCTTGAACGTGTTCTCGTGGAGGTGATGGATGTGGACGCCCAAAGGATCGCAGTGACCCGTCAGCTGGCGGACGAACTCGCCGCCAGCCTCGAAGCGGCCGAGGACAGGGGTCTCTTCGGCAGACTCTTTCGAGCGAACTCCTACTACGATGTGCGCCGACTGCTTCTCAACGCGTCTTTGCAGCGTGTGCGCCGCGGCGAGCGGCCGGTGGTCTCCTTCGATGACTTTGTGCGCGCCTTTGAAGACATGGAGGACCTTCCGCGCTTCGAGTGGCGGCTCACGTGGGATCTCGTCCTCGTGCGTCTCTTGGATCGCCTTTGGGACAGCGGTTGGTTGAGCGGCCACGAGGCGGCGCTCGCAGACTCGGCCCTGGAAGGCTCGAATGATCGGGTTCCGGAAGAGGAGGGTCCCTGAAGTGGCGTTTCTGACGGGAGTCCTGTTCATCGATGCGCCAGCCTCTGCCTTGAACAACGCCGGGGCCGACACCGGATCGAGGACGGATAACGCGATCGCGGTCAAGTCGGTCCGAACGAAGGAAGGCGTCTTCCCCTATGTGTCGGCTCAGGCTGTGCGCTACTGGCTGCGGTCCGGCCTCGCAGCCGTCCCAGGATACAAGGCGGCCCCCATCCGGAGGGAAGGGAAGGTCTCCTACACCGATGGCGATCCGATCGAGTGGTGGGACGATGACCTTTTCGGCTATATGCGTGCGCCCTCGAAGAAGGCGAACAAGGGCGACGCTGAGGACGACCGCCTCTCCCCCGTGACCGCCGAGATCACTCGAGTGTCGCCGTTCCGCATGAGCACCCTCATCGCCGTCGCGCCTTCAGCGCCGACGCACGACTTCGGGACCATGAGCCGTCACGGGGGGGACCCCGTTCCGCACGAGCACCAGTTCTACCGGAACATCCTGAAGGGTATGTTCTCGCTCGATCTGAGCCGGGTCGGGACATTCACCTACCAGAAGCGGAGCGGGTTCCTGAACCTTGACGAGGTCCGCATCGAGAAGGCCAAGTCCCACGGACTCGAGAACTTGGCGGCCCAGCAGGCTTACCGGCTACCGCTCGAAGAACGCCTCAATCGGGTCGAAGGTCTGCTATCGGCGCTCGGCCGACTTTCGGGAGGGGCGAAGCAGGCCATCCACTACACGGACGTGACGCCGGCCGTCCTGCTGGCTGCCGTCGTGGAGGGCGGCAACGACCCGCTTGCCTACCTGATCCGCTCCGATGAACGGGCGCTACTGGCAGTTCACCGGGAGGCCGTGCGAGAACTGCGGCGGGCGTGGGGGGACATCCTGCTTAGCCCGATCTACGCTGGCTGGGCAGCGGGCTTTCAGGACAAGGCGAGGGCCGATCTCGCTGCGGCGCTCGAGGAGGAAAAGCAAAACGATCTTCGGTCACAACTCGGTCACCCCCGTGTGGTCCTGACGCAGTTGGCGACGGCCCTGCGACAGAACCCCTCCTGGATGGCGTGACGGATGGAGGCCCTCGTCGTCCGGATCGACGGGCTGACCGCCTCGTTTCGCCATCCTCACTTCGCCTCCGGCCGTCAGCCGAGTTACACCGTCCCCCCTCCGACGACGCTCTACGGCTTGGTGTCGGCCGCGCTCGGGGACTTCCCTGATCGGCCGTCCGTTCGAGCGGCCTGCCTCTTCCGCTCCCTGGGGCGGGGCGACGACGTGGAGCATCTCCACATCGCGACACCGGGTAGCGGACGTGAAACGAAGGACTGGCCGTGGCCGAGGAACCTCACCGCCGAGGTCTCTCCCCTTCGGAGGGAGACTCTCTTCTTTCCCACGCTTGAACTCTACCTTACAGGGGAGCCGTCCCTTCTCACGCGCCTTGAGGAGGCCTTCAGGAGACCGTACTATCCTGTTTCCCTCGGCCGGTCTCAGGACGTCGCGACCGTCACGCACATCGCTAGGCGGCAACTCATTCGGTCAGCTGCGGCGTACCTCGAACCGGGCCTCTATCCCGCATCCGCCCGGCGACTGACCACCTCCGGGCATCTTGTGACGATGCCGGCCGAAATGGATCCCAGGGATCGTTCCGGCCTCAGATGGGGCCGCTTCCTGGTCATCGACGAAAGGACCACCGCCATGGACGGCGTACCTGATGCGCCTCCGGAGGTCTGGGTGGACCCAGAACGCACGACGTGGCGCGGAGCCGGCCAGGGCGTCATCTTCCTTCCCTTCGCCGCCGCCCGGGACATGCCGTGAGTCTCGAGGACATTTGGGCCAAGAGCCCACGCCATGGCCGAGACACGGGCGAGTCGCTGACGGACCATACGCTACGGACCCTAACCCGGCTTTCAGAACTGGGCAAGCGCTACGGCGAGCCCCCGGATGCCGTTGCGCCCGAACTTTGGAACTGGCTTTTTTGGGCCGCAACCATCCACGACTTCGGAAAGTCGGCCTCAGGCTTTCAGGCGATGCTTCGCGAAGGTCATCCGTGGGGGCAGCGGCATGAGGCGCTTTCCTTGGCCTTCGTACCCTGGGTGGCGGATACCGAGGAGGATTGCTCGTGGATCGCAGGCTTCGTCGGCACGCACCATCGGGACGGTACCGAGATCCTCACATCCTACCGGCCTGACGCCCCGGATGAAGACACCGGCATCCACCGCCTCGTTGAGGAGATTCTCCCAAAGACGGAGACCGCGCTTCTCGGCTGGTTGCGAGACATCGCCGTGCCCCTCGCCGGATCCCCGGTATGGGCCAAGCGAGGCGTACGGGTCCCGGAAGTTCTGACGGAAGGCGAAAGCCATCCTGTCTCGGAGCGCGACCTTCGCCAGGCCCTCTTCCTGTACCAGAAACTGTGGCAGAAGTGCGAGGGAGCCACGCCGTTCGACCCGAGGCGGCAGACGGCCCTCGTCGGCCGGGGCCTCATGATGCTCGCCGACCATCTGGCGTCCGCCCATGCCCTCGCACTTGAGCCGAGGCCTTTCTCCGGCGACTCGGACCTCCTTGCTCGAGCCGCCGTCGCCCGTTGGAATAAGCTTCAGCAAAGGGCTCTCACGTGTGAAGAGCCCGTCCGCCTCCTCGCGCCCACCGGAAGCGGCAAGACCGAGTGGGCCGTGCGGTGGGCCGTGCGTCGGTCCTGGTGCCGGGGCAGTCTCGTCTACCTCTTGCCCTATCAAGCGAGTCTGAACGCCATGCGGCTGCGCCTGAGGTCACTTTTGGGCTCCGAGGTCGGGCTCATTCACGGTCACTCAGTCCAAGCCCTCTACCAAGAGGCGAAGCCGTCCCTCGGCCCGGCGGACGCCGAGCAGAGTGCACGCCGAGACGATGATCTCGCCCGGCTTTACCGTCCACCGGCCTGGCTCACGACGCCGTACCATCTTCTGCGAGCCGCCTACGGTCTTCCCGGTCACGCGACTACCTGGGCGGCCCTTCAAGGAGGGGCCCTCGTCGTGGACGAAGTCCACGCCTACGAGCCGACCCGCCTCGGCATGATCCTCGGCCTCCTGGAGACGCTTCAGGATCGCTGTGGAAGCCGCCTTCTCGTCATGACGGCGACGACCCCGGCGTGGGTCGCCGACCTCCTCGACAGCCAGCTCGGCCTGAAGCTCTGCCGGGGCGGATACCGCACGAATCCTCGGATCCGACTCAGGGTGGCGGACCGTGACATCGAGGACGAGGCGGTTCTGCGGCGCGTTCTCGACGCGGCCGAGAGCGGAAAGAAGGTCTTGGTCTGCGTCAACACGGTCGGCACCGCCGTTGCGACGGCGGAGGCGCTTCGCCGTCTGGCCTCGCACATCGAGACGTGCGTACTCCACAGTCGCTTCCACGCCAAGGACCGTATCCGACACGAGCAGGCCGTATTGCGTCGCGTCGGAGCAACCTCGGATTCCCAGGCGGAGGCGCACGGCACCATTGTGGTGGCGACGCAGGTCATCGAGGTCAGTCTGGACCTCGACTTCGACGAGGGTTACGTCGAGTTCGCCCCTCCTGATGCTCTGGTGCAGAGAATGGGGCGGATCAACCGAAAGGGCTTGAGAGACCCGAGCACCGTCGTCCTGCTCTGCGGTCGAGAGACGATGCGTCGGGCCCGCCGCGTGTACGGCGGCCGAAGGGCCGGGGATCCGCCTCAAGAGTCCCTGCCCGAGGAGACCGTTCTCGACCGAGGTCGTGCCGTGGCCCAGGAACTCGACGGCCGATGCCTCACGGACGCCGATCTCGAGACCTGGGTGGAGTGTGGTTACGCCGATGTGGGCCCGGCCTACCGGAAGAAGGCGCTTCGGGCCAGAACCGAGTTCCGAAGCGGTTGCCTCGCCCACTTGAACGGTTGGGACGGTGAGAGGGAGTCGAACTTCGAGGGCCTCTTCGGTGGGACGGAAGTCCTCCCGGCCGGTCTTGAGCGCGAGTTCGACCTAAGTGTCAAGACCTCTGTCCTCGAGGCGATGCAGCTCCTCGTTCCCGTTCCGGACTGGGCCCTTGCGCACTGGCCCTGCCGGCGCCGCCAGGATCCCCGTATTCTTGTGATGGACGCCCCCTACGACCCCGAGCGCGGCCTGGTCCTGTCCGCCGCCCGCGGTTAGGGACAACGCCCTCACGTCGGCCAAGGAGGTCTGACGGGATGCTGAATCTCACGATCACGTTCCGGTGCCGTCGCTACGACCCCGTCCCCTGGGTACAGGCGACGGATAATGCCGCCTTCGAGTGGCCGCCCTCCCCCTGGCGGATTCTCCGCGCGCTCCTCTATGCGGCCGAGACGACCGAAGACGGCGCCCAAGTGTGGCCGTGGCTCAAGGAGCTCCGCACGCCCCCTCACTTCCTGATCCCAAGGGTGTCGCTCGGCTTCGCGCCGAACGACGTGTCGAGCCGCCCTCGTGGTTTCGTGATCATCGACCCGGCTCACCCGACCGTGTCCGTGCTATGGCCCGACCTCGAACTCAAGAAGGCCCAGCTGAACCGGTTGGCTCGCCTGTGCGCGTCGATTCAGTTCCTCGGCACGTCCTCAAGCCGAACGGAATGGAGCGCCTCACAGGACGCGCCCATTGCCGGGGACAGGCTCCTTTCGAGCCCGCAGCCGGCCCACCATCCTTCGGAGAAAGTCAAGCTTCTTTGCCCGGGACCCTCGACGGACGCGGCCGCGCTTCACGCGCGTCGGCCTTCTGAGGGCCCCCCTCTCACAGCGCTTCTCGTCACCTACCAGCTTCCCAAGGATGCGATCGTCGGATGGGCTGATTCCTCCCGCGGCGGTGTCTCGTCCCAGATCGCCTGCTACGAGGTCGACGGCCGTCCGCCTCTCGTCCTCGCCAACGCTCTGGCCGAGCAGGCCCGGAGGGCGGCCATGGCGTGCTACGGGCGCCTGAACGGCGGCGCCGCCTCCGCGCTTCTGAGCGGCAAAGACCTCATCTCCGGCCGACCTCTGGAAGGGCACCGCCACGCGTACTTCCTCCCGACGGACGACGATGGCGACGGCGGCGTCGATCACCTCACGGTGCTCTCGGAGCCTGGGCTCGGGCCGGCGGAAATGGCGAGCCTTCGGGCCCTCGAACTCATACGTCCGAGTCGGTTCCTCCCGTCTCCCGTCCGCCTTCGATGGGCCGTTCCGCCCAGCGCCTCGCTCTTTCTCGGCCCTTCCCGTTCCTGGCGAAGCCACACGCCGTTCGTCCCCTTCCGTCATACCAAGCCGGACGGGCGCGATACGGTCGGGGCCCAGATCCGACTCGAGCTGGGACGGCGTGGTCTCCCCGAACCGGACATGCTCCGAGTGGTTCCTGTTTGGCGGGACCGTGACTTCGTCCTGGTGCGCCCCTCGCGAGTGGCCCATCCGACGCTCGCCTGGTTCGAGATCCGCTTTCCGAAGGACGTGACCGGGCCCATCGCCATCGGTGCCGCGTGCCACTTCGGCATGGGTCTGGCGTTACCCGAGGGCGAGCGGCGGCAAGCTGGCGGACCGCGACCAAGCCGCATACCCTCCTGAAGGAAAGAAACCTGCCAAGCGGCCGATAGTGTGTTTTAGACGCCTGCCCAACCGGGCCGGCCCAGGCCGAGGTAGGTCTCGCGGATGCGAAATCCCTGCTCCCGAGATCGTCTCGGCTCGAAGCGGGGTGATTCGTGTGTTCGAGCCGCGCCCTCTCCTGCCCGCTGGCATGGTGAACGCGCTCTCGTACTGTCCCCGGTTGATGTACCTGAAATGGGTCGACGGCGATCAGCAGGACACGGCCGACACCGTCGCCGGCAAATTCATCCACCGAAATGTCGACCACCCAGGCGGAGGCTTCCCCACCAGCTCTGCGGTGGAAGAACGCCTCCACATCCAATCCGTCGAACTCTCCGCGGATGAGCTTGGCGTCGTGGCCAAGATGGATCTCATCGAGGCCGAAGGTGATCATGTCATCCCGGTCGACTACAAGCGTGGATCCCCGCCCGACATCCCTGAGCGCGCCTGGGAGCCCGAGCAGGTGCAGCTCTGCGTCCAGGGCCTGATCCTGCGTCACAACGGCTACAAGACCGACCGGGGCATGGTGTATTACGCCGAAGGACACGAGCGCGTGGCCGTGCCATTCACGGACGATCTCGTCGCCCGGACCCTCACCCTGATTGAAGAGGCCAGGCGCCTCGCCTCACGCCCCGCACCTCCTCCTCCGCTGACCGACAGCCCCAAATGCCCCCGCTGCTCGCTCGTCGCCATCTGCCTCCCCGATGAGGCCACGCTCCTCGGTCAGGCGTCCCGGCAAGGGCGCGTCGATAACGATCAAGTACGGCTCATGTTTCCCTCCCGGCCAAACGCCACCCCCCTCTACGTCTCTGAGCAGGGCACCTGGGTGAGCAAACGGGGGGAGCGCCTCGTCGTCCAACGCGACGGCCAGACCCTGGCCAACGAACGCCTAATCGACCTCTCGCAACTGTGTCTCTTTGGGGCCGTCCAGGTGTCGACGGCGGCCCTGCGAGAGCTGGCCACGCGGGAGATCCCCGTGACCTTTCTTTCGCATGGCGGTTTCTTCTACGGGACCTTCCGCGGCCTACCTTCTAAATCCGTGCGGAGGCGCGTGCGTCAGTTCGCCGTCAACGCCGATGAGCAGATTGCCCTGCAAATCGCCAGGGAGATCGTACGGGGGAAAATCCTGAATCAGCGCACCCTGCTACGCCGACACGGCCGGGATCTGCCGCCTGAGGTGGTCCCGCGCCTCAAGTCCCTGGCGCACCTCGCTCTAAGCGTCAAGAGTGCGGAGGCCCTCCAGGGGGTGGAAGGTGCGGCGGCAGCCCTTTACTTCCGCCACTTCCCGAAGATGCTCTCTCAGGGCCTCTCCCCCGAATTCGACTTCTCCGGACGGAACCGTCGACCCCCGACCGACCCGGTCAATGCGATTCTCTCGCTCGGGTATGCGCTCCTTACCAAGGACTTCACCGTGACGGTGGACGCCGTCGGCCTAGACCCCTACGTGGGCGTCTTCCACCATTTCGGGCACGGTCGACCCGCGCTCGCTCTCGACCTCATGGAGGAGTTCCGCCCGATCATCGTGGACTCCATCACTCTCACCTTAGTCAACAAGGGCATGCTCTCCCCGTCCGACTTCGTTCGCTCGGGGAACGCGGTGGCCCTGAGCCCCTCGGGACGTCGCGTCCTGATCCAGGCCTACGAGGACCGCATGGCCGTCGAAGCCAAGCATCCCCTCTTCGGGTACAAGATCTCCTACCGTCGTGCGATCGAGGTTCACGCGCGCCTCTTCACCCGCGTCCTCGACGGCGAACTGCCCAGGTACACGCCGTACCTGATCCGATGATGCGAAACCTGTACTTGGTTTGCTATGACATCGCCGACCCCAAGCGCTGGCGGAAGGTCCACAAGATCATGGTGGGCCACGGCGAGTCTATCCAGCTCTCAGTCTTCCTGTGCGCCCTATCCCCTACCGAGTTTCAGCGTCTCATTGCGCGCCTCTATCCGCTCCTTCATACTCAAGAAGATGCCCTCGCCACGGTGGATATGGGCCCAGAGGGCACCGCAAGGGAACGCCTCATCACCTTCGGCACCGTGCACTGGGAGGGGGGAAGCCGTCGTGTGGTCGTCTAAACTGCGAGCATCTGGGGGTCACCCGTCACCCCGGGGCTCATTCGCACTCGGAATGACAGGCGCGGCAAGCTTCTCCGGCCCTTGCGTCGCTGACTCCTTCTCAATGACCTCCATCGCGGGAGGATGTTCGCACAAGCAACCCGAAACTCTTGATCAGCCTGGGCTTTCGGCCCGGCGGTAACCCCGCCGTCCGCGGCGGGGCCCCATTGAAACGGATTGGTCCGGTCGAAAGCGTGGAGGAACACGTCGTAACCCCGCCGTCCGCGGCGGGGCCCCATTGAAACGATAAGGGGTGCCTGTGAGAAAAAACACTGGCATTTCGTAACCCCGCCGTCCGCGGCGGGGCCCCATTGAAACCTGTAAAAGCCGTCGGACTGGCGCTGCCGTCGCTTGGTAACCCCGCCGTCCGCGGCGGGGCCCCATTGAAACGATTCGTCCAAGAAGCGGGCGTCAACGAGGGCATCCAGTAACCCCGCCGTCCGCGGCGGGGCCCCATTGAAACAAAATAAGCGGTTTCAGCAAGTATGACTGGCGCAGTAACCCCGCCGTCCGCGGCGGGGCCCCATTGAAACTAACCGAAGCCCAGGCGTACAAGGGCGAGGCAGCACAAGTAACCCCGCCGTCCGCGGCGGGGCCCCATTGAAACTGGCACACGTTGCAGCTCAGCCGGATCGTCAAGGTCAGTAACCCCGCCGTCCGCGGCGGGGCCCCATTGAAACGGGTGCGGAATGCCGAAGGAGACCAGCAACTCTTCGTAACCCCGCCGTCCGCGGCGGGGCCCCATTGAAACTAAAAGAGGGCGGCTGGCGAGAGCGTGACCTGCGGGTAACCCCGCCGTCCGCGGCGGGGCCCCATTGAAACATTTCGTCCAACCACTCCTCGACCATCTGCGGAGTAAGTAACCCCGCC
>Ga0078972_1010653_pt1 | contig 11403 bp, 13 predicted proteins | sample YelNatPaOPGAMG01_FD_67568 | JGI IMG/M metagenome (GOLD analysis project Ga0078972, IMG submission 67568) | Hot spring thermophilic microbial communities from Obsidian Pool, Yellowstone National Park, USA - OP-RAMG-01 (SPADES assembly) (version 2) | ecosystem: Environmental > Aquatic > Thermal...
CGACTCATCGCATCCTGGGGCTGAAGCAGGTCCCAAGGGTTGGGCTGTTCGCCCATTAAAGCGGTACGTGAGTTGGGTTCAGAACGTCGTGAGACAGTTCGGTCCCTATCTACCGTAGGCGAAGGAGACTTGAGGGGAGTCGCTCCCAGTACGAGAGGACCGGGGCGAATGTACCAATGGTGAACCAGTTATCCTGCCAGGGGTAAAAGCTGGGTAGCCAAGTGCAAAATGATAAGCGCTGAAAGCATCTAAGCGCGAAGCAAACCCCAAGATAAGGTCTCCCACTCGAAAGAGGTAAGGGTGGTTCGAGAACAGGACCTTGATAGGCCGGAGGTGGAGGCATGGTGACATGTAGAGCCGACCGGTACTAATAACCCGAGGCCTTAACCTGAAGCTCTATTCAGTTTTGAATGACTGTAGTTATGCCGGGTGGTGATACCGAACTGGGAAACACCCGTTCCCATTCCGAATACGGCCGTTAAGCCAGTTCGGGCCGATGGTAGTAAGGGGGCGACCCTTTGCGAGAGTAGGTTGTTGCCCGGCTTAGTTACAAAACTGCGGAACTCATCTTGAGTCCCGCTTTGTTTTTATTTATCCTACTTCTTTTTGATGATAAAATATATATTAAGTTTTCATCAATGGAAGGAAAGATCTCGAAGGTAAAGGAAGGAAATGCCAATGAGAGTAATCGATGCGATGAAAAAACAGCGTATATTGTCTCTTGAAATTCTACCGCCTGACAGAGGTCAGGATATAGATGAAATTTTTTTCACGATAGACGAACTTATGAAATTTTCTCCTTCATTTATAAACATAACAAGACATGCTCCAGAGATAAGTTACGTTGAGATTGGCGATCGAATAGTAAAGATCCCTAAAGTAAGAAAGCCGGGCACCGTAGGCGTAAGTACGGCCATAAAGAACAGATATAACGTGGATGTGGTGCCACACGTGCTTTGCATGGGAATGAGTAAGTTTGAAATAGAAGATATGCTTATAGATTTCAAATATCTCGATATAGAAAATGTCTTTGTCATAAGAGGAGAGATTGAAAACAAAAGAGAATTTACCTTTGAAAAAGACAATTATTACCATGCAAATGAATTGGTTGAACAGATTTCAAACATGAATAAAGGAATATATCTTTATCCTGTTGACAATCCAAAGCCTACCAATTTTTGCATAGGAATCGCAGGTTATCCAGAAAAGCACTATGAGGCTATGAATTTCGATGAAGATATGAAAAATTTAAAGAAAAAAGTTGATGCCGGCGCAAATTACATAATAACTCAAATGTTTTTCGATTTCAACGTTTACAAAAACTTCGTTGAAAGGGCAAGAGAATTCGGAATAAATGTTCCGATAATTCCCGGAATAAAGCCCATAGTTCAAACAAAATCCATGTTAAAAATACCAAGCACTTTTTTTGTCAATATTCCAAATGATCTTGTTGTGGCCATGCAGGAAGCAAGAAGCCCGAAGGAAGAATTTGAAGTTGGTACGAAATACATGGCAAAACTCGTTGAAAAACTTTTCGATTACGGCGTCTCGGGAATACACGTTTTTACCATGGGAAAAGGCAAATCGACGAAAGCCTTGCTTGAAAGAATTCCTTATGCTTGAAATTGTGAATTTTTCCTTTGTCTTTAGTTTTTGTTATACTAAATCTCTTTTAAAAGTGAAATGAATGAACAGCACGTGGCTCATGGCAAGTGGCGCGTAGAAAACGCAGTGAATAGTCAGAAGTAAGCGGTAAATGGCAAATATACTAAATCTCTTTTAAAAGTGAAATGAACATTTGCGTTCGGCGCAGGGCATGATGCCTCGAGGTGGCCGACGCTGCGCAGCGAGGACAGACACCGAAAGGCGAATGCCGGAGCCAACGATATTTCACATTTAAAGTTGATCAAGTATAGTATACAACTTGTTTTGATGAATACACAACATGCAAGCCATGTGCCATGGGGTTTTTTGCACCATGGCCTTTGAATTGTGTTAAAATATCAAAGGGTGAGTATTTTGTCTGGTCTTTTGATGATCGTGGACATGCAAAATGATTTCGTAACGGAAAGTGGATCGCTTTACTTTCCGCAGGTCGAAAGTGTTAAGCCTGTTGTGATTGACATTGTGAAAGAGAGCATGAAAAAGGGATATGATTTGATCTTCACAAAAGATTGGCACGATCCTGACGATCTTGAGTTCAAGCGCTTTCCGGTACATTGCGTTAGAGAAACTCATGGGGCCGATCTTTTTAACGAACTAAAGACAGCCATCAAGGGTTATTCAAAGGCAAAGTTCATCCTGAAGAAAAGGTTTTCGGCTTTTTACGGTACCGATCTCGACGAAATTTTGAACGTGCTTTCACCGGAGAAGGTGGAAGTTTGTGGTGTTGACACAAACATATGTGTGATGTACACGGTTGAAGAGTTAAGAAACAGAGACTATGAAGTCGTGCTTTACGAAGATGGCGTTGGATCATATGATGATAATTTGCATGCGTTTGCGATCTCTCAGATGAGGGATGTGCTGGGCGCTTCAATAGAAAGATGGAGGTAGTTTTTGTGCGTGGAGAAAGACTTGATCCGAGGGTCTTTAAAGTTCCAATAGACAGAATTCGTGCCGGGTATTATTCAGACAAATATTTCACAAGATATACAGAGGTTTTGAAGAAGGATAATTATCATCCACGTGTGCTTTATCAGTTTTTCCCGAGGAAAGATGCTGTGATCGTTGGCATAGATGAAGCATTGGCAATTTTAAAACTTTGTACCGGATATTTCAAGGACGAGGACAAAGCTCAATCTTTGTTTGGCGAGTTGCTTGTTGCAGAACGTGATTTGCAAAATGCCGTTTTCGATATGAACAGAGAAAACATAGAGAAGATAAACAGGAGAAGATGGGATTTGCGTGAGTCCATGAATGCGCTTTGGGTGGATAAATTCTCCGAGATTGAAGTAAAAGCGATTTACGATGGAGAAGAAGCCAAAGATATGGAACCAATTATGACGATAGAAGGCGATCCAATTTATTTTGGGTACCTTGAGACCGTCTTACTTGGCGTCATAGCGCGTGGTACTTCATCGGCGACCGCCGTCAGGCGTGTTGTGAATGCGGCGAATGGAAAACAAATACTCTATTTCTCGGCGAGATTTGACCATTATTGGGTTCAAGCGACAGATGGTTATGCGGCATTCAAAGGTGGTGCTGATGTGGTCTCGACCGACGCCAATGCCGATTATTGGGGTGAAAAGGGTATGGGAACTGTGCCACATGCCTTGATAGCCGCATATCACGGTTCCACTTCAATGGCTGCGATAAAGTTTGACGAGCATGTTCCAGCCTATGTGAACAGGATCATTCTTGTTGACTGGGATAACGATGTCATAGGGACTACAAAGCGCATGATGATCGATTTTTACGAGCATATAACCGGCAAAAAGTATTCTCCATCTGCCAATCTTGATTCGGTTATAGGAGTGGGGAAGGGTAAGATATGGGGCGTGAGATTTGACACATCCGGTACGCTTAGGGATGCATCTGTTACGCCTATAAATGAGAATTCTTTAGGAGTTTGTCCCGAACTTGTATGGAAGGCAAGGCAGGAATTTGACAGGATGGGAATGAATAATCTCAAGATAGTCGTTTCGGGAGGATTTAACGCCGAGAAGATATCTTTGTTTGAGAAATTAAAAGTGCCGGTTGATTCTTACGGTATTGGATCATCTCTCTTAAGAGAAAAGATCGACATAACGGCTGATATAGTTGAGGTTGATGGTAAGCCTTGCGCAAAGGTTGGAAGACAGAAAGGAAATCTTTTAAGACTCGAAAGAGTTAATTTGTGAGGAGGTGTTTTAAATGGTGGAAAAAGGCACATGGGTTATAAAAGAAGGATTTGCAGATATGTTCAAAAATGGGGTCATAATGGACGTAACAACTCCCGAACAGGCAAAGATCGCTGAAGATGCCGGGGCAGTTGCGGTTATGGCGCTTGAAAGGGTACCGGCCGACATAAGGAAGGCTGGCGGTGTGGCGAGAATGGCAGATGTCGGTTTGATACGACGTATAATGGAGACCGTATCTATCCCCGTTATGGCAAAGGTCAGAATAGGTCATATAGCCGAGGCAAGGATCCTCGAATCTCTCGGAGTTGATTTTATAGATGAAAGTGAAGTGCTAACTCCTGCCGATGATAAGTTTCACATAAACAAGCACGAGTTCAAAGTGCCATTTGTGTGCGGTGCAAGGGATCTTGGGGAAGCCTTGAGAAGAATTGCCGAGGGCGCTGCCATGATAAGGACTAAAGGAGAGGCCGGTACCGGTAACATAGTCGAGGCTGTCAAACATATGCGTGCCGTCATGGATGCCATAAGACATGTTAAGACCATGGCAGATGAAGAACTTGTTGGATACGCAAAAGAAATAGGATCGCCTGTCGAAATAGTCAAGATGGTCAAAGAACGTGGCAGGCTACCGGTTGTGAATTTTGCCGCCGGTGGTGTTGCAACTCCTGCCGATGCTGCCCTGATGATGATCTTGGGTGCCGATGGTGTTTTTGTTGGATCCGGAATTTTCAAATCTTCGAATCCAGCCAAAATGGCAAATGCGATAGTCCAGTCCGTTTTGCATTACGATGATCCTGATGAACTTGTCAAAATAAGCGAAGATATAGGCACAGCAATGGAAGGTCAGGAGATTGCAACTTTGACAGAAAAATTACAAGAAAGAGGCTGGTGAACGGGTAAAAATCATGAAAATAGGCGTGCTTGGAATGCAAGGTGATATAGAAGAACACCTTGCGATCATGGAAAAGATCGGTGTAAATACAACACGTGTGAAATCTATCGAAACACTCGAAATGGTTGATGGACTTATAATGCCCGGTGGAGAAAGCACGACAATGCTTAAACTCTTAAAATTAACGGGTCTCTTTGAAGTTTTGAAAGAGAAGATAAAAAATGGGTTTCCGGTTTACGGAACCTGTGCAGGCTTGATCTTGCTCGCAAAAGAGGTTTCAAATCCATCACAGGATGCTTTCAAGGTACTGGATGTTTCTGTCAGTCGCAACGGTTACGGAAGACAAATAGATTCATTTCATGCCGAAATTTCCATTCCTATGATAGACGGTAAGCTATTTGATGCGGTCTTCATAAGGGCACCCGTGATAACCAAAGTGGGAGATGTTGATGTACTTGCAAGTTACAACCATACCCCTGTTTTTGTAAGGCATGAAAACATCATTGCCTCAACTTTTCATCCTGAACTTTCGGATGACACGAGAATTCACGAATTTTTTGTGGAGATGGTCAAAAATGCTACTCGCAATTGATGTTGGGAATACAACCGTCGTGATGGGGCTCATGAACGGCAACAAATCTTTCGATGTATGGAGAATAAGCACAAAAAACATTTCTACAGAAGATGAATTATCCGTTCACATAAAAAATTTTCTTGATTTTTCAGGTTATAACCCATCAAGCATAGATGACATTTGTGTGGCCTCTGTTGTACCGAGTATGAACGATGTTTTCAAATACTACGCAAGAAAGTACATGAATAAAAATCCGACTTTTGTGAAGATCAAAGATGTAAATTGGATAGAGTGGAATGTCTGGACTCCGAACGAACTCGGAGCGGACAGGATCGCAAATGTTATAAGTGCCAAAGAAAATTATGGAGAAAATGTCATCGTGGTGGATTTTGGGACGGCGATAACGATCGATATTTTGACTGATAAATATGAAGGTGGTGTCATTTTACCCGGTCCGAGAACGGCAATCCAGTCACTTTTTACAAACACCGCAAAATTGCCTTCCGTTGAGGCTAAGTTCCCCGATTCACCTGTTGGCAAAGATACGATAACGAACATTCAGTCCGGCATCATGTTAGGAACGATGTTTGCGATAGATGGTTTTGTCTCACTCTTTGAAGGTGAATTTTCGAAGCGTTTCAAAGTCATATCAACAGGCGGATACGGTGCTGATATTTCCAAAAGTTCAACGAAAATAGAAGAGTACATTCCAGATCTCACACTCACAGGAATTTCCATTTTTTACTCTCGAAAAAATGAAAGCACTTTTAGTTAATCCTTACATACACGACGTTTCGGCTTACGATTTTTGGTTAAAACCCGTAGGACTTTTGTACATCGCAAAGGCTCTGCGGGTTTCAAATTTTGATGTTAAGTTGCTCGATCTACTTGACAGAAATTTGCCCGGCAACGACGCACACGATGGGCCTTATGGAACCGGAAAATTTCATTCCGAAATAATTGGAAGTTTAAAAACTTATGGCATTCCGAGATACACGAAAAGGTACGGCGCGCCACTTTCAATTTTCGATGAAATCGATTTTGATCCCGATGTAATTCTTGTAACTTCTATGATGACATACTGGTACGGTGGTGTTTTCGAAACGATAAAACTTCTAAAAAAAAGATTCAAGGTACCCGTAATCCTCGGTGGAAATTACGTCACGCTGCTTCCTAATCACGCGAAACAATCTGGCGCGGATTTCGTAATTTCTGGAGATGGAATTCCGAAAATTTACGATGTCATTGAAGAAATTATGGGAAAGAAAATTGAAAGGGCTGTTGGAACAGACTGGTTTCAAAAGATCACACCTGATTATTCACTTTACGAAACCTTGGATGCAGCAGTCGTTCACACGACCTACGGGTGTCCTTTCAGATGTACTTATTGCGTGGCATGGCAAAAAGGTTTTAGATCAAGAAGCGTTGACTCTGTGATAGAAGAGATCGAATCGCTCAAAAAAATGGGTGTTAAAGATGTGGCCTTTTACGATGATGCCATTCTTGTCGATAAAGCAAGATTCAAAGAGATATTGGAAGCATTACCATTAGGCATAAGGTATCATCTTCCCAATGGTATCCATGCAATTTACGTTGACGAAGAAATAGCCGCTTTGATGATGAAAAAAAATTTCAAAACGATAAGAATTGGGTACGAAACCGGAGATGAACTTCTTCAAAAAAAGACCGGAGGTAAAGTTACAAATTCTATCTTTCAGAGGGCCGTTGAAATTCTTAAAAACAATGGATTTACTTACAAAGAATTGGGAGCATACCTTATCATAGGTCTTCCGGGTCAATCATTTGAATCGGCATTAAACGATGTTATGAAAGTTATCTCTATGGGTGTAAAACCATTTCTCAACGAGTACACCCTCATACCGGGTTCCGTAGATTGGATTGAGGCGATAAAAAAAGATATAACTTTGAAGGATGTAGATCCATTTCTTCTCAAAGGAGCGCTTATACATCACTGGTGGAAAGAATCCATGGGTGCAGATAACATAGAAACGATAAAGAGAAAAGTTCAGAATTTCGCTCGCTTTTTATGAGTCAATTCGGATTGTTTACTTTTTTTGATTTTTGTGATAAAATTATTTTAATAGCAAAAGGGGAGGTGGGGTAAGTGAAGAAAATTTTCACTATTTTCGTTGTTTTATCCGTGCTTTCCGTGTTTGTTTTTGGTGGAACATGGATAGGTGGTGGCATATCTAAAGAATTGTCTAGTCAAAACAGAACTTTTATCGAGGGCAGGGCAACTTTGGGCTTTGGTGTGATTTCTGTTGACGTGATGGGTCAGTTGTTGCTTTCGAATCCCAATCCAACTTACTGGGCAGAGATCTATACTTACGTAAACATCGATATACCTATTCAGAATTTTGAAATCTACGCAGGATTCAGCCCGACATGGTTTTTCTACAACGGTCAATTTAATCAAAGTGGATTGACAAGTGGGGGATATGTGCATGGTGGAGCGGCGTTAGATTTGAAGCCTTTGCGCATTTACGCGGATGTTGCTTACGTTCTTGATTATTCACCGATATCTTTAGGAAGTGTTCCAATACCGTCTATTGGAGCACAATTTGGATTTTAATTCAAACAAGATGGCTAAAAATGGAAAGGTGATTTGTGCCTTTCCATTTGCTTTTGTGTTATAATTTTAAAAATAATTGGCAAGGGAGGTACGGGCAATGAAAAAGATTGTATTGGTTATGCTGGTATTTCTTTTTGCTCTTGTTGGATTTGCATTCTCCAAAACCTACATAGTCGGAACTTCTGCTGATTTTCCACCATTTGAATACGTACAAAATGGGAAGTACGTCGGTTTTGACATGGATCTTATACAGGCAATAGGTAAAGTCGAGGGTTTTCAAGTTGAGATAAGGGATATGTCTTTTGATTCTCTTATACCTGCTTTGAAATCAGGAATAATCGACATTGCCATTGCCGGTATGACCATAACTCCTGATAGGCTTCAGGTTGTCGATTTTTCAGATCCATACTGGTCTGCGGATCAAGACGTGATAGTTAAAAAGGATTCAAATTACAACCTGACAGTGCTTTTTGGAAATAACAAAGTGGGCGTGCAAACAGGTACGACCGGAGATTTATGGGTAAGCGATAATCTCATTAAAACCGGTATCCTCAAGAATATAGTCAGATACGAAAGTTTTATCTACGCGCTTCAGGCTCTCATGAACGGTGAGGTTAACGCTGTCGTACTTGATAGTCCCGTTGCGCAAAGATTTGCCCAGACACAACCTGTGTCAATAGTTGGAGTGATAATAACAAATGAAAATTACGGAATAGCCGTCAACAAAGGAAACTCAGATCTACTCGCGAAGATAAATGATGGTCTGGCCAAAGTCAAAGCATCGGGTCAATTGTCTCAACTTGTAGATAAATATTTTGGTAAATGAAGATGGATCTTGTATCCACCTTGAAAGTTTTACTTGACGGTACCATCGTGACGGTCGAACTGACCGTCATCTCATTTGTGATCGCTTTTTCGATCGCAATTGTCGTATCGCTTGCACAGATTTACGGAAATATTCCTCTGAAGATAATAGCCACAGTTTACGAAAGAATTTTGAGGAGCATACCTTTGCTCGTCGTGATGTTTATATTGTTTTTCGGTCTTCCGTCTTTTGGAATCAGGTTTAATCCATTTATGGCAGCTATTCTTTCTTTGGGTCTTTGCAGTTCAGCATATCAATCGCAGATATTTCGCGGTGCAATACTTTCTGTCCCGAAAGGTCAGACACTCGCCGCTCAATCGATAGGAATGAATGGTACGCAAATATTCGTTCATGTTACCCTTCCTCAGGCCTTAAGATTTGCCGTTGCTCCTCTTACAAATGAATTCACGATAGTGCTTAAAGACACGTCTTTCGCTTACGCACTTGGAGTTACGGAATTGCTCAGAGAAGGCACTTACATAGTATCCACAACTTATGAGCCTTTGTTGATTTATCTGCTTTGCGCCGCCATATATTTTACCGTAACCTTCTCAACGAACACGGTTGTGAGAAGAATTGAAAAAAGATTCGCACTTCCAGGCTTTGAGTTTAGAGGTGAAAGGGCATGAAGGTACTGCAAATAAAAAATTTGAAGAAACGTTACGGAGAAAAAGAGATAATCAAAGGCATTTCTTTTGAAATGGAAAAAGGTGAAACAGTCGTCGTTATAGGTCCATCAGGCACAGGTAAATCTACGATGTTGATGTGTATAAACAGGCTCACAGAGCCAGACGGTGGAGAAATATATCTCAACGAGAATCAGATAACAGGATCAAAGCATCCTGAAATTTTCAGACAAAAAATAGGAATGGTTTTTCAAGAATTCAATTTGTTCAACCATTTGACAGTTTTGAACAACGTCATGATAGGTCCTATGAGGGTGAAAAAATTTTCTCGCGAAAAAGCCGAAAGCATAGCCAAAGAAAATCTCAAAAAAGTGGGGCTCGAATTGCAAATGCATGCCTATCCGGCGCAACTTTCTGGAGGCCAAAAGCAACGAGTTGGAATCGCAAGGGCACTTGCGATGGAACCGGATCTCATCCTTTTTGATGAGCCCACATCGGCACTCGATCCAGAACTTGTCGGCGAAGTGTTAGAGGTTATAAAGAAACTCGCGCGGGAAGGTATGACGATGCTCATAGTCACACATGAGATAGGCTTCGCGAAAGATGTCGCGGATAGAATTATTTTCATGGAAAACGGTGAGATAATCGAGGAGGGAGTTCCATCGTTGATTTTGAATAATCCTTCGCAAGAAAGAACACGTCAGTTTTTGGCCAAATTCATGGAGGGAAGATGATTCACTTCATAAATGTCTTCGTGAACGCTTTTCCGTTTTTGATGGACGGGCTTGTTTTCACAGTAGAACTTGCGCTTTCTTCAATAGCGATTGGCTTTGTGATAGGAATCATCGTCGGCATATCGAGAAGTTATGGCAAAAAATGGTCTTACATGATATCGACAGGTTTTGTCGAGGTGATAAGAGGTACGCCTTTGCTTGTTCAACTTTTCATCTTTTATTTTGCTCTCCCGCAAATTGGAATACGCCTTTCTCCGATAATCGCTTCGATAATAAGTTTTTCCATAAACAGCGGTGCTTATCAGGCAGAATACATAAGAGGTGCCATTCAATCCGTCGATACAGGTCAGATGAAGGCCGCACTTTCCATCGGAATGACGAAATGGCAGGCAATAACAAGGGTCGTCATGCCTCAAGCACTTATAAAAGTCATACCATCGTGGACAAATGAATTCGTCTACCTCATAAAATACACGTCTGTCGCATACCTTGTTGGGGTTCCGGAACTCATGGCTCAAGGGGAATTCATCGCAAGCAGGAACTTTGAATTTATGAATGTTTTTCTCAGCGTTGCGATCATCTACCTTGTAATTGTCCTGTTTATAACATGGGGATTTTCAAGAATTGAGAAGATGGTAAGAATGCCAGGCGTATGATATGTTACAAGCCGTCATTCCCGCCCCCCGATCAGGCCGAGAATGACGCTAAGGATAAGGTTTATCAATTGCGGGAATCGTTCACACCGTCATTCCTGCGCCCATCAAGAATCGTTCATACTGTCATTCCCGATACATCGGGAATCGCCTTTTTTGTAAGGGAGATTCCCAATCAGGTTGGGAATGACATTGTGGATAAGTTCCAATGCGATTCCGGCTCGCAGGCCGGAATGACAGAAGAGAAGCAGTCTTGTCTTAGTGCCATTCCCCCCGATCAGGTCGAGGGTGACGTTAAGGATACGATTTATCAAACTACGGGAATCGTTCACACCGTCATTCCCGACCCCCGATCAGGCCGAGAATGACGTTAAGGATATGATTTACCAAATTGCGGGAATCGCTCGCACCGTCATTCCTGCGCCCATCAAGAATCGCTCACACCGTCATTCCCGATACATCGGGAATCGCCTTTTTCATAAGGATGAGATTCCCAATCAGGTTGGGAATGACAGTTTTGTAATATTTATCGTAATCTTGACGCACATCATGAGTTAGTATATAATTGATTGAAAGCACATAAAATACGTTAACCATTAGGAGGCAACTGTGGAAAAAATTCTT
>Ga0078972_1015823_pt1 | contig 11403 bp, 10 predicted proteins | sample YelNatPaOPGAMG01_FD_67568 | JGI IMG/M metagenome (GOLD analysis project Ga0078972, IMG submission 67568) | Hot spring thermophilic microbial communities from Obsidian Pool, Yellowstone National Park, USA - OP-RAMG-01 (SPADES assembly) (version 2) | ecosystem: Environmental > Aquatic > Thermal...
GACATGGTGCTGGCGGCCGAGAGGATGATGACAACACCGGCCATGTGGGTGACCACGGCCATCAGCGGCTCGCGCAGCTGGCCGGCGATGACGCGATAGCCAGTAATCATGATCCACAGGGTGACCAGTACCGTGGCGATACCGGCGACCCAAAGCATCATGCGGCCCATGAGGGCGTCGCCGAACGCGTCAACTTTGTGGCTGAGCCACGCATAGATCAGCGTGAAGAAGGCGAAGTTGATCATTGCCACCTGCTCCGTTGTGTCACTTTCATCCTTGCTAGCGCTCCACTCGATGCGATTTGCTTCAATGTTTGTCAGTGGACACGCAAGGCGTTACTGGATATTCGAAATGGCCGTCTTGAACGTGGCGTCTGGCAGGGCATCGCCGAGCATGGAGCCATTGCCTCCGTTCAGGGCGACCTTGGCCAGGATGGCCTGCTGGTCCTGCAGTGTCTTGATGATGGCGTCATCGGCCAGCATCTGCGCCTGCCAGTTAGCCATTTGGGTAGCAAGCGCGCTGCTGTACACCTGTGCCTGGTTATTGGCTCTTCCCGAGTCAGCCATGGTGGAAACCGCCAGTCCGACCTTTTGAACCTTCTGGAACATGGCGCTGTAGTTGTTCATCTCGTTGAGCATGTCGACAGTCTTGTTGTACTTGTCGATCTGGGTCGTCACGATCGTGGCGCAGATCTGTTGCTGACTATGCGTGATGGACTGATTGGCGATAGAGCCCAGACTTTTGAGTACGCCAGCAAGCAACCCACCTCCTGAGGTGCCTGCACAATTGGTCTGGATTAGGCTCCCGGGATCGCCGATGCGCTCCAGCTGATTCGGGGTCAGCGACATGCCCGTACTAAGCCCTTTGATGCTGGAAAGCATCTGCGCGTATTGCTGAAGCTGGGTTGTGTATTGCTGTATCTGCTTTTCGTATTGTTGAATCTGCTTTCCGTATTGCTCCACGGTTTTGGCCAATTGAGCCGCGAACCCCTGCTGATTGGAGATGAGGTTCGCGTTGTCGACGACTGCCCACTGAGCCCATACACTGGTTGCATGCGTGGCGAAGCCAAGCGACAGAATCAGGGCGAATCCGGTGCTTCTCGGCTGGTGCTTGGTGCGGAATTCATATCGCTTCGCAGCGAAATACATGACACGTTCCTCCATGGTCAGGTCAATGGCCCGCCGTCTGTGTGCTACATGGTGCTGTTCGTGCGGGAGCGCGCTTGCCGCTGCCTCTGCGGCTTTCGTAGAAGGCTGAGATCCAATGTTCCGGCTGCAAATCATCCTTGGGGATGTCCAGATCCCTGGACCGTTCGCACAGTATCCGGTGCATGATGTCGATGTTGTCGGTGGATGCGGAGATGACGGAAAGTGCATCGTCCATGCCACGCAAGTTGAGCTGACATACCGATGAAGCGTGTCCCTGCTTGACGAGAAAGCAGCGAGAGCGCTCGTCAAGGCTGACAACGACCTGATACTCGGCTTCGGTGAGCTTGAGGCCGTCGATGTAGTCGTCGCGGCTGGCATTGGGGTTAGGCAGCAGGATCATGGTAGCCGTCTGCTCGATGAGGGCGGCGGCAATGTCGCTGGCGAGTGCATCCTCCGGACTCTGTGTGGCGAAAATTCCAAGACCGTTCTGCTTGCGGATGGTCTTCTGCTTGTTCTTGGCGAATTCCTTCAGACCGCCTTTGCCGTCCAGGATCTTCCAGAACTCGTCCATGACGTAGATGAGCGGGCGACCATCGATAAGTAGTTCCAGCCGGTGGATCAGGTAGTTGATGACGGGAGCGCGTACCTCTGGGTTGTCGATCAGATCGGTGTAGTCAAAGCCGATGATCCGGGCCTTTTCCAGGTCGATTGTGTCCACCGGATTGTCGAAGACCCACCCAAGCGAATTGCCGGCGATCCATTTGCGCAGGCGCATGAAGAGGCCGTCATCGCCCATGTTAGGAAGGCTTTTCTGGAAGTTGGTCATGCTGCGTAAGCGCATGGGTGTATCGAGGATGGCTTCCACAGCGCGGAAAATGTCCTCCTCCTCCCGCGCGCTGTAGGCGCTTTTACCGGCAAGCACCTTGATCAGCTCTGCGAGGAACTGTACGTTCGCCTCCGTGCTTTCACACTGGAAGGGGTTGAAGCCGGTGGGCTGACCGCTTTCCAGCGCGAGGTAGTTTCCGCCGCAGGCACGCACGAAAATCTCGGCGCCACGATCCTTATCGAAGAAGAAAATGGTGGGCGAGGGTTCGAGCTTCTGGACTTGGCTGAGCAAGAAGTTGATCAGCGCAGTTTTCCCGGTACCGGACTTGCCGATTACCATAGTGTTGGCAATGGCCTTTTCGCCGAACGAGTTCTCAGCCGGGTGCGTCGCGTGGAAATTGAAATAGTAAGGCTGACCATTGGTGGTCTGCAGCGTGGTAACGCAGTCGCCCCAAGGGTTGTTTTCTTTTTTGCCGGTGGCGAAGTTGTGCAGCGGTGACAACCCTAGGAAATTCAGCGAGCTGACGTTGGCCAGCCGGGTGCGGAACTTCCAGTTGCCGGGCAGTTGAGAATAGAAGGAGGCAGTGACGGCCAGGTCCTCCTTCACCGAGACGAAGCCCGCGTTCGAGAGTTCGGCACGGGTAGTGGCCAACTGCTGGGCCAGCGCCGCCTGGCTTGCCGCATAAACCGCGATGGTGAAGTGGTATTCGCCAAGCACGAAGTTGCCGGACGCGAGCTGGTCCATGGCGTGGTCCATCTCGGCGATCTGGCTGAAGGCCTTGTCGCCGGACGAGATCATCATGCCTTTCGTACGCTCAAGGACCTTCAGGGCATCATGCCGTCCCATTGGGCTGAAGGAATGCGTGATGACGTATTCGAAATCAAGATACTTCAGTCCATTGAGAATGCCGGGGTAGGTGCCGTCGGTATATTCCTTGATGTTGAGGATGGCACCGAAATGACTGGCGCCATCAGGAGTGGTTAGGACGTAATCACCGCTCTTGCTGGAAAACCGGTGCTTGCTAACCGGTAGATAGCCGTATGCCGGCGCGTTGAGCACTGGTACCGGTTCTTCGATGCGGTTGATCAGATAGCCGAAGAACTCCAGCGTCTCGGAGAAGACAATACCGTTTTCAGCCTCGTACATGCCTAGACGATACGGCGCATAGTCTTTCAGCACGGCCTCCACGTTGCTGGCCAGCTCTAACACCTTTTCGACGGACTGGGTCTGTTCTGCTTCGAGTCGTCCGATATCAGCAGACTTTTCGACCAAACGTTTCCCACCCACGATGGGGCGATAGATCATCGTCAGGTAAAGCTCGTTCTGCATGAGCTTCTGTGTGGACAACGCCTGGAAGTAGGCGTCAGACATCTGCTGATTGAACAGTTGGTCGAAGCTGCAGTGGTCTTTCAAGCGCCGCCGCCTCCGTATGTCGTGGACCCAGAACGCCACATTGACGAAGTCAGGTGCTCGCAAAGTCTGCAACATGCGGTTGAAGGTGTTGTGGCGATGCTCGAGCTCCCATTCCTCACGCCCTACAAAGGGAAGTCCACCCAGGCGCCACACCAAGAGAAAGTCGCCTCCAGTCGTCTTCAACACGGTCGGCGAAACATGCGTCGAAATGGGAATGAAGTCATTGATGGGAGCATCGGGATTGAACATGGGCTACACCGTGTCAGAAGGTACGAGTTGCACCGCCTAATGGGCTTGATCTTGGTTATCTACCGCCACGTCGTCCGCGATAGCTGTTGGGTGTGAACACCCACGCACCATCGTTTTCCCGCATATTTCTTGCGCGCGTACGGAATTGCAGCCGTAGACCGAGCAGTCTGAAAATCATTTCGTCGCGTTTTGCCATCTGCCGCATGATGAAAACCACGACAGGAAGCAAAAGCAAAAAGAAAAGATTGAAGTACAGGGCCAGCAGCATGCACGCGCCCGCTCCAATGAAGAACGGTACATAGGGCACGCCCATGAACATGGGCGGGCGCGTGCAGCCTCGGAAAAGCGCGTTCTTATGCATGATGGGTCAGCAAGTGCTGCGCCACGCCCGCGTAGTTGTTGATGACGTTGATTACCATGGCCGTCGGAGCGGAACAGGCACTGCTGCCGGCGCTGTTGCTCAGAAACATCTTCGCGATCTGGCTGGCTGCTCCGATCAAGATGGCCCCGATCAGAACAGGCGCCACTTCGCCGATGCGCGCATGCGCGAAAGCGACCTTATAGCCGGTAAAAATGATGGCAATCGTCACGACAATGACCGAGACAGCGTTCAGCACCGTGTCGACATTATTGAAAAATCCGCATGTCGTGGTGGCCGTCTCGCTCGCCGTCTGCGCAAATGCCATGCCCGGCACAAGCAACACAACGAGCATGGCCCGCCATGCAAATGCGGTGGTAGTCAGTCGACCAGATGGGTGCTTGAAGGCGAGTGGGAAAATATTCGGCATCATCTTCATGGATTCCTTCGAATGGGTGTTTGAAACGGTGCGATCATCTGTCGATGAACGCCTTGGAAGCGCTGCATACCCAACAGCGTGTTTTCCTACTTGGCGACGCGAAAGACACTGAGCCGTTTGGTTGGAAATCGATGGGCGTACATACCTGGTATGCGTAGCGCGGTAGCAGTGCTGGAGTACTGGCAGACGCGCGGTGGACGACCGGAGAAGGTAGATGAGTTCTAGAAGACAAAGGCGTTGTCTCTCCCTCGGGCGCGGTGATCACTACGACTGGTGGAGCTTTCACGCTCTTTCGGCGAGGCTCTGGCCGATTCGGCGGGGGCGCCGATAACCGTCACGCGCGGAACAAAGACTCCTGGCACCGTCGGCTTTGTTACTGCAGCGGTGGACTGAATGACTGATGCTTTCCCTATCGCGGTAGTCGCCACATGTTGCCGTGATACTGGGGCAGGTAGCACATTCCTTTTTTCCGCGTATGTTTCGATGAGCGTGTTGGTCAGAGAGTCCATTGCTGTGCTGCGTATCGCGATGCGATAGGCTGCGCTTCCCGTGGGAGGCCGTCGACGAGCAGGGATGGCCGAGGAACCCTCGTTCTTCGGAGGAGTGGCCTGACGAGTACCTGCAACCGCAATGCTACGGCCGATCGATTCGTAGATCTTGCGCACGTAGCCGTCGTGGAAGCCGGTGACGAAGTTTCCCGAGTAGTAGCAGCTGAAAGCCTTACCCCAGTCATTACCAGACTGGGTATAACACTTGCTCAGGATGCGAGAGCCGGCAGTCATGTTCAGGCAGGGATCAAACGCCTCGCGCAGGGTGTTCAAACCATAGCGTGCGAGATTGGCACGATTGACCTGGGTGATTCCGAGCGAATAGTCGTAACCCCTGGAGTTCAGCATCCGCACCGTTGCCACGGCCTCGCCAAGGCTAGTCGGCTGGTGAGCCAGTCGGGCGCCGACAATGCCGATCGCGAAGCGGTTGCCGCTCGATTCGACATCGATCAGATGGCCGATCACCTGGGCCGGGACCGCTAGGTTGGGACAGGTTGTTGGTGGTGTGGCGGGCAACATCAGTCGGCCTCTCCTTGTTCCGATGTTGATAGATCAGGATTTCCCGGGTGGATGATGGCGCGCGGGGTCGAAATCGATACCGGTGATGTAGCGTCGTCCCTGGTGCGCCTTGATGTGTACGACAACGTCGATGGTCATCATCAGCAACCGCTTGATCGTGTCGAATTCGAGGCCGGCACCTTCGGCGGACGCCTTTACCATCAGAGCAAGCTGGTCCCACGTCTGCTGAGTGCTTCCGGCGTGACAACTGGTGATGGAACCCGGATGTCCCGAGGCGCAATTGCGGATGAAGTAGAACGACTCGTCGCCGCGAAGCTCGGCAAGGATGATGCGATCGGGCTTCATACGAAGGCAGGCTTCCATGCAGCTTTTGGCGGTGACGTTGCTGCTGCTTTGACCGCCCTTGGAATAGAGCAGATGAACGACGTTGGGCTGCTCGATGAACAGCTCGCGGGCATCCTCGATGGTCACAAGTCGCTCGTTGCGGGGGATGTGATGGACAAGCGACTTCATGAAGGTCGTCTTACCACTTCCAGTCGCGCCAGCAACGACGACGTTTTTTCTACCGACAACGGCTTGCCTGAAGAATCCTGCGTAATCGCGCTCTGCTTTCAGCCTGAGCAATTCGCGATCCTGAGCGCTGATTGCGTGGGTATCTTCGAGTATCTGATCGAAGAAGCCGTCTGCCTTGTATTGCGCCAAGGTTCGGGTCTGCTTTGAGGGCAAACGGATCGTGATTGACACACTCCCTGCCTCGCACGCAGGTGGTATCACGAACTGGGCACGCTGGCCGGTGGGGAAAGTGAGGGACACAACGGGGTCAACATCGGTGATGCGTTGCCCCGTATTGCTCTCGTTAACCACGGCCGTGCAGAAGTGGCGCGCCCGCTCGAAAGTCAGGGACGGAACATCCATCCTGGTCCATCCGCCACGAGTCTCAAGATAAAGCTCTCCCGGGCGGTTGATGCATATCTCGGTGACATCTGGCGATGCCATGAACTCTCGCACCCCCAACACCTCGTATTGGTAATCGAGGAATTCGTTGGAGATATCGGCGATGGCCTTTTCTGCGTTCATGAATACCTGGCTTTCGGGGTTGCGGCCCTTCGATCAAAGTCGGAATGCGACGCCGCTGAAGTCCACGTCATGGGTGACATAGATGTCCACGATCGTGCCCTGATTGATGGTCACCGTGACTGGCCGGTTAGCCGCTCTTCGGACTGACTGGCCGGCGAGATCCTGAAGAGTTTGTGCAGTACGGCTCTGGAACGGCGTCTGCACAACCACGCCACTGGAAACGCTCGCGGTCGTGGGGCCGTGTTCGGCGGCTTCATAGGCGAAGCCGTCGCTCAACATGCTGATCAGCAGTGCAGCGCTGATTCGGCTGCCCCAATGCGAGTCCACATGCCCCGGATACCCGGCTCCGCCCAGCGGATCGATACCGGGGCTCTTCATATCCACGCTGATGCCGTTGGGGGTAATGATTCGGTCCCACAGTACGGCGACACGCGAGCCGTTCGGATCGGCCTGGTACTTGCCGAGCACCTTTGATCCCCTGGACAGAAGAAGTGTGCGCCCATCGAAGGAGTAGACGGGCTCGGTGACGACACAGGAGGTGAAGCCGGGCACATCTGTGATGATGCGTGTTTCCAGCACGCATCGGATATACGTGCCGCGAAGCATTAAGGTTTCCGGATCATTGAGAAGATGTGTCTTGGAGAGCTTGTCCGCGGCTACCGTCGCATCACTCCCGGGCAGACCGAGGCTGGCCGTGGCCTCTTGTATCGGAATGCCGAAGCCAGACTTCCCATTGCTGTCCATTTCGCGTCTTTGCAGCAATGACAAGGTCTTAGCTACGACATTTCCGGACGGCGTTGAAACAGGTGGTGCCGCGACCGGATGTACAGCCGGAAGAACCGGAATGGCTTGCGCCTGGAAAGGGTGGCTGGCTGGTGCGGGAAGCGGGGGAGGTATCGGTGGTGCCGATGGAATGACGACCGCTTCGGACTTGGACTTGGGAGGTGCATCGTGATGCGATGCACTCTTGATCAACCAGAAACCGAGTAGCAGCAGCAGGGCAACAACGAGTGCGAGGAAATAAAGCGCACGGCGGTTCATGCGTGCAAGGTCGGCGGACTTCAGAACAGGGGTAGCCGCGTCGAGATCGGGTTCCGGACCGTGTCGATGTATAGCGGAGTAAGGATTTCTCGCCAGTGGATCGCCATGCCCACTGCCGGCCACTTGATCGGCTTCCATCTCCGGAACGTTGCCATTTGGCGGAATATCGTTGGTGCTCACTGCTTGAAGTTCCTTCTCAAGCCCACAACATTATCGCCGTGGCGGATGACCAGATAGGGATAGGTGCCGTGAACGACGATCATGTTGCCTTTGACCGTCGTATTGACGACCTCGTCGCCACCATTCAACTGCTCTCGCATGTAGACAGCCGGAAAGTTACCGGTTGGGAACTGCTTCATGTCGCTCATCTTGATGTAGGTGAAGCGCCCATCGTCGTACACGCTGACCGGCACGAGCCATGGTGCTTTCTTGTCGCGGGTCGCATAGTCGTAGCTGAAGTTGTACGAACGCCCCTTGACCAAGCCGGTATCGAGCTCGGGTAGCTTGGTTATGTTGTTTACCGCGTCCGAAAATATGGCGTCGGCGGGATAGGTGAAGGTGATCTTGTACTGGACCCCGTTGCGTTTGGCCTGATCAAGTGACTTCCAGTCGGTGGCGACAACCTTGAGTTCGAAGATGTAGGAATGCGTCGCCGTGCGGATCATCATGTCGGTGTCGACGTCGACATTCCGCGGTTTGATATAGAACACGTTTGCACGACGGGTAAGAGCCCAGCCGGCGCTGAAGCCGGTGCTGTAATCCAGAACCTTCTCGCTTGGACTCAGCACGATTTCGGTTGTGATGCCGAGGCCGGTCCGTACCTCGTAGATGTGGTCTGGCAGATACTGATACTGCTGGACTGCCTGAGCTATTGCCGTGTCAAAATGGCCGAGCAGGGTCAGACCAAGGGCTTCAAGCAAGAGGATTGTGCTCGCCCGCTTCATCAACGCTTGTCTCCATTGGATTCGGCATTGGATTCAGCCGTCTGTAAACTCTGCACTTGCTTAATCGCCGCGCGGTTGACGGGCGCATCGGTCGCACTTGCAGACGTTCCGCCCGCCGGGTGGACGGCAGGTTGCCCTGCTGATGGCAGCGCGGGAACAGCAGCGGGAGGCGGCGTATCGTAATCGTCGTCGACTCGGTATGAAGTTACCTGGAAGCCGAGCGGATTCACGATCCTCGCCTGATCACTCATCTGCAAGCTGGGTTTGTAGGTGAACATCAGCGTGGCGATCTTGTTGTCGATCGGACGACTGGCGCCACTGCTCTCGTCATATAGATTGCGCTGGAATCGAACGGTTGCGCCTTTGGGTGTCTGGTTCGGAGCATGGATCCCCAACACGATACTCAGTATCTTGATGCGTATGGCCCGCTTTCGGCCATACGTTCTGTACGGGCCATCGGGGCTTTGCGGCGACACCCAGCGCCTGTACGCCGTTGCCACGTTCGGAGAAGCCATGGTCAGAACGGTCGACCAGTCGTGCATGACGATGGTCGACAAGTCGTACGATTCGCGCGCGAGCACAAAATGGGCGACATTGCTCCGGTTGATCGCATCATTCGTAGTGATGTAGCGATCGGCGAAGCCGTTCGTGAGCCGGGCCAGAGAACTCGTGCCTGTGTAGGCATCAGCCATGACGACGTAAGGTACCTTCTGTTTCAGCGGCAGCAGGTAGAAATAGCCACCGATGAGTATCAGAGAGAGCACGATGGCACTGAAAGCCACGATCCATGCTCGACGCTCGCTTCGCCGTGCGATGTCCGCAATGGTCAATTCGAAGTTTACGGACTTGGCCACGGCTTGTTCGGCTTTCGTCCCTGAAGATTTTGATTTGAGCATCAGTCAAGTTCCGAAGCCATCGTTCATCCTTTGAACCATCGCTAGGCGGTGGCGTTTGCATAACCGAGGCTGTTGGCTGGTGTTTTTCGCCTGTTCGACCACGATCTGCCGGTCTCCGATGGAGATGTGCAGGTCCTCGGGCGCATAAATGGTGTTGAGTTGAGCAGCGGCGACCCTGAGCCTCGAGGTGTGGATACCTGACACCGGTGTGTAAAGCGTGTAGTCGCAGGACAGCTGATAGGAGAGCGACATGCGGGTGTCTTTTGCCCAGCGGGCAAGCATGTTTTTCAGCGTGCCATCCATCGGGGTCGCAAAGAACACGTATGGCTGACTCAATGGGATGGCAGTGGGCGAAGACTGGTAACGGTTCACCGCTCTCCACGGGCCGCCGAAGTTCCTGGCGGACGGTGTGCCGCATCCACTCAGGACGAGTGCGACGACGAGTACTCCAATCGCGCAGGGCCAAGATAGAAATGCCTTGTTCACGCGAGCCCCGTGCGCGGCCGATGAATTGAAGGACATCCGGCTTCGATGGGTATGGTTGGATGCGTCCTACCCGAACATGCGAAACAGCTGCGCTCCTGCGTGCAGATGGAACGCGGGCGCAAGTGTGTCGAGCGGGCGACTACCGGAGGATTTGCCGTAGCACGTTGCGCCGGAAGCTTTACCGGGAGCGGTGGCTTTCGGATATGAAATTTGGAATGTCCCTGTTCCACAACATGACTCCGTGTCCTGGTGTTGCCGATGTTCCTGGACTCGCGCAAAAGGGCAATGGCTTACACGCTGTTTAGTCTACATATCTAATGTGCTTAGTCGTGACAGGATAATTCCGATATTTGTGAATCTTGGCGCCTTTTTGTCTGATGCGTGTGTCAGTCGATTGCCACGTTATCGCCAGAAGCCTAATTGACTGCTCTGAAGAATAAAGTCGGTAAACATCCATCCTGTTCAGTACCGTGATCGGCGCGAACCTAACCAAGCAACTGGGTGGAGCGACTGACCTGAGGTGCCAGATGCTGATGCTCATGGACGATTTCACCCCCAAGGGGCGGATGGGCGCATGGGCCAAGCGCATATCGATCTTTGCAAGCCATGGTGTTCACGATATCTGCATCGTATGGAACTGTGCATAGCAGCTCTTCAACGGAGGATGCATACCAATCGGGGCGAAGAAGAAGGCACTCTTCGTGGATCGCACGCTCGGGAAGCGTGCCGGCATGTCACCTATGATGCCGCACATCACGGCGGCAGCGCCTTGCGCGAGCAGATCCGGTTCCAGCGATCAGCTCAACCGGCCAAGCCACCCGGTCGCTGCCCCAGCAACACGATCTCGATCTCCTCGGTGATGGCTTCCTGCCGTGCGCGGCGGCGGTGGCGGTCGAGGGCGTCGATGCGGTCGTGCAGCTGGTCGAGGGCGACGTTCATCTGGTTGAGGCGGCGGCGGTTCTCGGCCAGCAGCGAGGCGAGCAGCAGGGCGTTGAGCGAGGCGAACACGTAGTGCTCGATGAGCATGCCGTACAGCTCGCGCGGGGGTAGTTGCAGCAGTGGTTTGGCCAGCCAGCAGGGACAGGCCGGCTCCATGGGCACCGGCAGGATGCGCGTGTGCTGCACGTCGCCGTGTTCGTCGTGATGGATGACCACGAGGCCCGAGATGGCGTCGTGGTCGTGCTGGGTGGCGGCCTGTACCAAGGCCACGATCTGCGACATCACGCCGGGGATGTCTTCGTTGACGGCCGCGCCGGCGATCGCCTGGTGGGCGACGCCGCCTTCGCCCAGCAACAGGGCGAGCCGGCTGCCGACGGCGATGCGCGCGCCCGGTTCGGGGCCTTGCAGGGTCCCCAGCCGGGAGGCGATGCGTTCGTCGAAGTCGCCGCACAGGCCGCGTTCGGAGCCGATCAGCACCCGCACGTCGCGCGCGGGCATGATGCGCGGCCGTGACCGGGGA
>Ga0078972_1015827_pt1 | contig 11397 bp, 4 predicted proteins | sample YelNatPaOPGAMG01_FD_67568 | JGI IMG/M metagenome (GOLD analysis project Ga0078972, IMG submission 67568) | Hot spring thermophilic microbial communities from Obsidian Pool, Yellowstone National Park, USA - OP-RAMG-01 (SPADES assembly) (version 2) | ecosystem: Environmental > Aquatic > Thermal...
CTTCATATTTAAGTTCTTTGATTTCTATGAATGTAGAATATAAGTAATTTATTAAATTTATATTAAAACAAAATAGAATGACAATTTTAAGTAATATTTTGTAATTATAATACATAATTATATTAGAGTGTCAAAAATATTGATGTGTTAATTATGTGAAAATTTTATATCTGAATTTTATTAAAAAAAAATTTTAATGTCAAGTATTGTTTGTGATAGTTAAATACATCACAAATACTTCTAAAAGTTGCAGATTGATTACATAGTTTTTTTTTAATAAAAAAATCAGAAAGTTAACGAAGTCCAAAATGAGATATTAATAAACAATAGAATGCCACTTCCTGGCAAAGGTAAGCATGTTACTAAATTTTTTGATTTTAATATAATTAGAAACATCTACCTTTGCCAGGTATAATTGTAACAAATTATTTACCCAGTTTATTAACTGTTTGCGATCATTATACACAAATACAAAAAATACTTGACAAAAAATAATAAATTTTATATACTAAATGGCAATAGATGGAATAAGTATATATTTTAACCAATTAGGAGATTTTATATGTATCTAAAATCAATAGAGATGCAAGGATTTAAATCGTTTGCTGACAGAACAAAACTTGAATTTGATTCCGGTATAACCGCTATTGTTGGCCCGAATGGATGTGGAAAATCAAATATAGTTGATGCTTTCAGATGGTGTTTAGGTGAACAGAGTGCAAATTCTTTACGTAGTAAACAGATGTTAGATGTTATTTTTAATGGTTCCCAGACACGTGCTTCATCAGGATATGCAGAAGTGATACTTAATTTTGATAATACAGAAAACATTTTACCTGTAAATTACAGTGAAGTAACAGTATCAAGAAAAATATTTCGTTCAGGTGAAAGTGAATATTATTTAAATAGGGTTCAATGTCGTTTGAAAGATATTAGAGACCTATTTCTTGATACAGGAATAGGGGCGGAGGGATATTCTATTTTTGAACAGGGTAAAGTTGAGTTTATAACAAAAGCAAAGCCGGAAGAACGTAGAGGATTATTTGAAGAAGCAGCAGGTGTTTCAAAATATAAGGTGCGTCGTGAAGAGACATTACGGAAGTTAGATAGAGTTCATCAGGATATGGAACGAGTAAATGATATGTTATTGATAATAAAAGAGCAAATCACATCACTTGAGAGTGCTGTCAGAAAAGCCAAACTTTATCAGAAATATCAGGATGAATTACGAGAATATGAAATAGCAGATATTGTTAAAAAGATTATTAATTTAAATAAGGAATTAGAACCACTAAAAAATGAGTTAGAAAACCAAAATAAGAATTTAGTTGAAATTAGTAGTAAATATGATATATATGATGCTGATTTATCAAAATTACGTGTTGATATATCTGTTTTTGATAATAAACTGAATGAATTACAGACGAAACTTAACTTGGTTACAACAGAAATAGTTCGTAATGAAGACAAAAGAGACAGTTCGCAGAATAATATTAAAGAATATAAAGAGCGACAAATAAAATTGAAGTCCGAAATAGAAAAATATGGTTCTGATAAGAAAAATATTATTGTAAATATATCTGTTTTAAAACAACAGATAATTGACCTTGAGAAAAATGTTAACGAATTACAGAATATTGTAAAAGAGAAAGAAGATATACTAAATAAATTTAAGACAGAAATATCTAATATAGAACAAAAAATATCTGAAATAAATTCCCAACGATTTGAACTTATTGCTAAGAAAACACAGTTAAATAATCAGGTAAATAAACTTAATTCGCTATTAATAAAATTTGAATCTGATAGAATGGTTCGTAATCGCGAATTAGTTAAACTTGAAGAAGAAAAAAGTAAACTGGAACAAGAGAAAAATGTATTAAATGAAGAAATAAACAAACTTAAAACCACCCTAGAAAAACATATTGATGAATATAATTCTATTAATAATAACTTAAATGAACTTAAACAGAATATTGAGATAACGAGAACGCATATTAATAAACTTAAGGAAAATCATATAACACTTACATCAAGAATAAAGGCATTAGATGAGATAAAATTGGACAATCCAAAATACAGAGCAATAAAATCTATTCTTGACTATAATATTCCTGGTATACATGGAACAGTAAGCAGTATTTTGAAGTTTCAACAATCTCATAGAGAACTGGTTTGTAAAGCATTAGGTGAGAAATTGGATTATTTGATTTGTGATACATTGACACATGTAACAGAAGCAATAAATTTTCTTAAAGAGAATAAACTCGGTCAATGCACATTTGTTGTTTTGGAATATATATCAAATTCGTCTAATAAAGAGCCGATTGTTGAACTTAAGGGTGAGAAACCAATAAAATCGTATATATCTTATGATACTAAATGGGAACCATTAATTAATTTTTTGCTTGGAGATATTTATGTTTCAGGTGATACAATTTATGCTCCAGGAATAGTAACAGGTGGAAGTGAGATAGTTTCGGATAACCAGAAAGTTATTTTTGAACAAGATGAATCAATTAAACTCGAAACAGAAATAGAACAGATAAAAGATGAACTTACGAAATATGAATCTCAACTTGAACAACAGGAATCACTATTAATAAAAACAGAAGAGGAGAGATATAAACTTAACAATATAATTCAGGAGTATGAGTTCAAATTAAAATTATATAAACAACAACTTGATGAAAAGAATCAGTTATATGAATGTAATCTCAAAAATGATGAATTAATTAAGGATGAAATAAAACAGATTACAGATGAAGAAGAAAAAACGCATAAAGAATTGGCTAATTTAATAGATGAAATAGATAAGATTGATAAACAAGAAATAAATTTATTGAATGAATTGAATACACTTAAAGAATCTTTACCAGCATTAAAGGAAAAAGAATTAGATGCAGACAAGGAGTATAATGAACATAAAACCAATTTTTCTGTGTACCAGGAAAGATTACAAAATTATGTCAACACATTAGAAAAATTTAATAAAGAGTGCTCGAATATAGAAAATAGAGTAGTAGAATACAATAATGAAATAACTATTCTGGATAAGAAAATAAAAGAGCAAACGGATATATTTGAAAATTCAAACAAGCGTATTGATGAACTCTACAACGAAAAACTTCAAATTGAAACACAAATTGATGAAATAAATAAAGAACGTGTCCCTATTTTTCAAAAGATTGAAGAAAAACAGAAACAGTTAAATGAATTAAAAAACAATTTGAATATTTTACAGAAGGAGTTACACGAGAAAGAGATAGTGTATAGAACAAAAGAACTTGAAAAAAATAATTTTGAAAAAAAGTTACAGGAGTATAATATTGATTTTAATGGAGCAGTAGAAAAGTATTCTAAATTAGAATTTGAACCTGATGTGATATCAAAACTTAAACGTAGATTAGAATCAATGGGAACTATAAATTTTGCTGCACAGGAAGAATATACTAATCTTGAACAACGACATAACTGGGTTTTATCTCAACAGCAAGATTTACTTAAAGCAGAACAGGATTTGCGTGCAACGATACAAAAAATTAATTCGCATATACAAGGAAATTTTAAAGAAACATTTTATAAAGTTCGTGAAAATTTTAAGACAATATTTAAGCAACTTTTTGAAGGTGGTGAAGCTGATTTAATACTTACTGACGAAAATAATATTCTTGAGACAGGTATAGAAATTATAGCGCAACCTCCAGGTAAAAAATTACAGAATATCGGATTATTATCAGGTGGTGAAAATGCATTGATATCAATTGCTTTATTATTTGCATTTTTCTTGGTAAAACCGTCTCCGGTATGTATACTTGATGAAGTTGATGCACCATTAGATGAGTCAAATATTGTTAGATTTATTAATATGATTAAATCTTACAGTGATAAATTACAATTCATTGTTATAACTCATAATAAGAGAACTATGGAAATAGCAAAAGTGATTTATGGGATAACAATGGAAGAATTTGGTGTATCAAAAGTATTATCTATGCAAATGGTTAACAACTTAATTGAGAAACCAGCGGAAACACAGGAGACAGTTCCTGCTTGATGATATCAAGAATTTATCTTAATGATATTCCTGTTGATATTATTAATGAAAACGAAGTAATTCCGATAATAGATAAATTTATAAAAGAGGAAAAACCACACCACATTATCACACTAAATTCCATAATTTATAATACAGCAATTTATGACCCTGAACTAAAAAAAATTGTTACTGATTGCAGTTTATCTATTGCCGATTCGATTGGTATTGTTATTGCTTCAAAATTTATTACTGGAATAAAACCTGTTCGTATACCAGGAATTGATTTGATGTTGGAACTATGTAAATGGGCTGAAATAAAAGGATATTCTGTATATCTTTTAGGGAGCCATATTGAAGTCGTTACTCAAACAGTTGATAAATTGAAAAAAAGTTTTCCCAATTTAAAAATTTCAGGATTTAATCATGGATATTTTTCTGTCAGAGAAGAAGATATTGTGCTTAATTCAATAATTGAAAGTGATTCAGATATACTTTTTGTTGCTTTGAGTGTACCAAAACAGGAAAAGTGGATAAATAGAAACCTATCACGATTAAATGTCCCTGTTGTAATTGGTGTTGGCGGAAGTTTTGATGTTATTTCAGGAAAATTGAAACGAGCACCTAAGTTATTGCGATATATTGGTATGGAATGGTTATTCAGGTTTATACAGGAGCCATGGAGATGGAAATATTTGAAAGAATTGGTTAAATTTGTGTTAAATATTATTAAATTAAAATGGAATAAGAGGAATACCTGAAATGTTATATGGCGTTTTTTCTGATATTCATTCAAATCTTGAAGCATTGAATATTGTTTTAGATTATTTTAAAAATTGTAATGTGCAGTCATATATATGTTGTGGTGATATTGTTGGTTATGGACCTTATCCGAATGAATGTGTTGAGAAAATAAGGACATTAGAAAATTTAATTATTGTTATGGGTAACCATGACGCTGCTGTATGTGGTTTGAAAGATATAACATGGTTTAATGATTATGCACGGAAAGCTATTATCTGGACAGAAAAAAAGTTAAGTAAAGAAAATAAACAATATATATCAGGATTATTAAAAATGGTTAAGGTTCCCTCCTCATATGATTTAGTATTAGATAAAAAAATTAATACATTTACTGTTGTGCACGGGTCACCAAGAGATCCAATAGATGAATATCTTTTATCAACAGATGAAATGTATGAGAATTTGTCGTTTTTTGATACGAATATATGTTTTGTTGGGCATAGTCATGTACCGTTCGTATTTAATGATGGATTAGCAACAATTGATTACAATGGAGTAATTAAATTAAATAAAAATAAAAAATATATTGTGAATGTTGGTTCTGTTGGACAGCCGCGCGATTATAATCCGTTAAGTTGTTGTGTGTTATTTGATACTGATAAAAATGAGTTAAAATTTGTTAGATTAGAATATGATGTAAAAAAAGTGCAAGAGAAAATGCAGGAATATAATCTACCACAATATCTAATTGACCGTCTTTCTGTCGGTAAATAAATTAATTTTCTGTTCAGTTCATTAAACAGCAATTATAACTTTCATTATTAAAGTAAAAACGAAATAAAGTATTAATGTTTATTCTAAGTAATAGAATTTTTTCTAATTTGTCGTGTAGTAGTTTGAGAAACAGAATAATCTATTGCGCATAATTAATATTGAAATTACTGTATTCTTAAAGAACCTGTTATTACGAGGAACATAGTCCCGAAGCAATCTCAATTTTGAGATAATAAAAAAATGGGATTACTAAGTGTTCTGATAAAGATTCAGAGTCCTTGTAATGAAAGCAATGCAATTATTTACCCATCAGATGAACTATTCAAAATTGCCCGATAGATTGAATGACTTGATATTATCTTCCTGATATAACAATTGTATTTTGGAAATGAGAATACTAAATTCTGTTGTAAATTTACATGACTCTTTTTTTGATAAAAATCAGTAGAATTAGCGAAGTCCAAAATAAAGGTGGAATATAACAAATAGATTGAGGCACTACAGTATTAAGTTTATGTAACATTAACCAGGTATAATTATAACAAATTATTTACCCATTTTCTTAATTGTTCGCGATCATTATACACAAATACAATTTTCATTTGAAAAACATTGAAAAATGAGTTATAATTGTGTTATAAATAAACAATTTGAACAGAAATTTTATTTTTCAGTTTAAATATTCCAGATTATATATCAATTATCTGAGAAATTTATGAAAATGCCTAAACAAAATATTAACTCTGATTATATGGATTATCTTAACTGTTCACAAGAGGAAATTTTTGATAAATTACGCACTTCCCAGAAAGGCCTCACGGAAGATGAGGTGCTGATCCGTCTTGAGGAATACGGTTACAATGAGACTGCCAAAAAGAAACAACAGACGATTATTCTTCAAATACTTTCCAAGTTTGTTAATCCTTTAGTTATAGTACTCTTAATCATAGCTGGTTTTTCACTTTTCTTTAGTGAAAAGATAAGTGCTATCTTGGTGATTATTATGGCGTGTATCAGCGTTTTTCTTTCATTTATACAGGAATATCGTGCTGGCAAAGAAGCAGAGAAACTTAGCGAATTGGTACATGTCACTGCTACAGTTTACAGAAATGGTAAACTCAAAGAAGTAAATATCAGGGAACTTGTGCCTGGTGATGTTGTCTATCTGTCTGCAGGTGACATGATTCCTGCTGATTTGAGGATTATTTATTGCAAAGATCTATTTATCAATCAATCTTCTCTGACTGGAGAGTCGCTCCCAATTGAGAAGACATCTGAACCCATATCTTCCTCAAAGAGATCTCCTATTGAGTGGACTAATATTGCTTTTATGGGTTCAAGCGTGGTGAGTGGAACAGGTCTTGGAGTAGTTATAAAAACTGGAATTTATACTCAATTCGGTGAGATATCAAGAAAATTGGTCTCCATAACATCTACAAGCAGTTTTGATAAGGGTATTAATAAGTTTACATGGCTGATGATTCGCCTCATGGTTGTTTTGGTCTTGATTATATTTGCCATCAACACTTTTAATAAAGGAGACACCATTCAAGCACTTCTTTTTGCTCTTTCGGTTGCAGTTGGACTTACCCCTGAAATGCTTCCTTTGCTCGTGACAATTAACCTTTCCAAGGGCGCCATCAGCATGTCCAATAAAGAAGTGATTATCAAGCGGTTAAATGCCATTCAAAACCTTGGTGCCATGGATATCCTTTGCACGGATAAGACTGGCACTTTAACTTTGGACAAAATTATACTGGAAAAGCATTGCGATGTCGTGCGTAAGGAAGACGATGATGTTCTGCGACTTGCTTTTATCAACAGTTATTATCAGACGGGTCTTAAAAATATTTTAGACAGGGCTATTCTTAAACACGAAAAGTTCGATGTAAAACAATACAAGAAGATTGATGAAGTGCCTTTTGATTTTTCTCGCAAAATGATGTCTGTTGTAGTTGAGAACGATGGCAAGCACAGGATGATAGTTAAAGGTGCTCCAGAGGAAGTCTACAGGCGTTGCACAAAATTTGAGATTGAAGGAGATATTTTCGATTTAGACGCAGAAAATTTGATTCTTCCAGAGTTAAAGGAGGAATATGACCGTCTGAGCGCAGAGGGTTTCCGGGTATTAGCTATTGCTTATAAAGATTTTGATCAGCCTAAGGTTAGTATATCTAAGGATGATGAAAAGGATTTGATTCTCAAAGGATACATTGCTTTTCTTGATCCGCCTAAACCATCAGCCAAAAAAACAATTGAAACATTACGAAACCTTGGCATAGATTTTAAGGTCTTGACCGGTGATAACGAGTTAGTCACGAAAAAAATATGCAACGAAGTTGGACTGGATATTAAAGGATTTGTTACCGGCGAACAGGTAGAGAAAGTAAGCGACCAGGAATTACGGGATTTGGTTAAAACAACGACAGTCTTCGCGCGTATGTCTCCTATTCAGAAGGAAAGAGTTATCCATGCTTTGCATGAAAATAATTACATTGTCGGATATCTCGGAGACGGAATTAATGATGCACCTGCACTTAAAGCAGCGGATGTTGGTATTTCAGTGAATAATGCAGTTGACATTGCAAAGGAGACAGCAGATATAATTCTTTTAAGGAAAAATCTATTAGTGCTTGTTGACGGCGTTATTGAGGGAAGAAAAATTTTCGGAAATATCCTCAAATATATCAAGATGGGTTCAAGTTCAAACTTCGGTAATATGATTAGCATGACCGGAGCAAGTGTGTTCTTACCGTTTCTGCCAATGCTTCCTATTCAGATATTGCTGAATAACCTTCTTTATGATATTTCTCAAATTGCAATTCCATCAGATGAAGTTGATAAAGAATATTTAATGAAATCAAGGTCATGGAATGTTGGATACATAAAAAAATTTATGCTATTTATCGGACCAGTGAGTTCGGTCTTTGACTTCGTGACTTTTGGAGTATTATGGTTTATCTTTCATGCGCAGCAACCATTGTTTAATACAGGATGGTTTTTGGAGTCACTTTGCACACAAACATTGGTAATACAATGTAATCCGCACTGGTAAAGTTCCTTTTATTGAAAGTAAATCAAGTCAGTTTTTAATGTTCACTTCTATTTATATTATCACGATTGGACTTTTATTTCCGTTTATCCCGTTAGGTAAATATTTCGGTTTTGTCCAGCCACCGCCTATATATTTTCTTGCGTTAGTCATTATCGTGGTTGTTTATTTGTTTACGGTTCAATTTATAAAAAGCTGGTTTATAAAGAAATATGGATATGAATAAGATTTTATTGCGATATACTTTTTTTATTCATGAATTCTGGTGACAGTCAAGTCTTATTTTTCCCATAAAAACAATTATGTGTAGAGATAATTTAAATGTAAAATTATATAGAATACTTTCTGGTATTTAGTAGCAATACTAATGGATGTGGACATTCAGAAAAATATCCTCTTTTTCATTATGACATTATTGTTATAAGAAACATATTCCTTTAATGGAAGTTTGTTAAATGGTTAAAAAAATAATATCGTTGGAAAAATGAATGATAAAATTTTTTTTGGGGAGATAGTGACAGATATCTTAATTTTTTACTATAATATTTGATAGAAAAGATTGTTCTATCCATGCCTAAATAATTATGAGTAATATTCAATTAAATAGCGAAAGGTGTCAACTTTTGAAATTATATCTTAAATTGGAGGATTTCAAACGAAAAAGTGTTTCTTTTTGCATTTCTTACTGATAGTAATCGCCTCGCCATCAATATTTTCTGAAACACAGATAACCGCATCTTCATTTGATACACTCACGGGTTGGGGTAACTGTGGTCTTCCTGAAGATGCACCACTAACTTATTCCCTTGAAACAGGAACTGAAAATGTTCACGAAGGAGTCGGATCTGTGCGACTCACATTTGATATCACTAGAGGACCGGTCGGAATGAAGTATTTCACTCTGCCGAATGTTTCGGGTTCAGACGGTTTCGCCTTCTGGATGAAGGGCGATGGCTCGGGTGCGGAGATAAACATACGGCTTTCGCAAAGTGATTGGTCAGCATGGGACACACCTTCCATTACGGTGAATTTCAACGATTGGAAAAGAATTGTATTTCTCTCTACAGAATGCAATTTCCATAACTGGGGTGGACACGGCGCGAACTGGAATACACTCGCTATATTCGCACCTATGGTTTCTGGTGTCTCGTGCTCCTTAGTGATAGACGACTTGCGTTTCTACAGTGGCACAGCAGACATAAAAGATAACACACCGCCCGACTCGCCACCGATAACACTTACAGTGAACATGAATCAAACGCTTCCTGCTATTCCTTCAACTCTAAAAGGTGTTGATTTTGCGTTAGTAAACTGGAACTCCTGTTGGGATGGTTGTCTAAATACGAATGCTGTTACACTTTTCAATCAGTCGGGTACAAAAATTGTAAGATTCTGGCCTTTCTGTCCTGGTCTGAAAGTTTCAACAGCACCGAATGTGTATAACTGGACAACAGTAGATTCTCCACATACTTCATTTGACCAGCAAATGGCAATTATTCAGGCATCCGGAGCAGATGTAATAATGACATGTAACAATACTCCACTCTGGTTATCATCTAACGGTGAATATAACGGTATACCGAATAACTGGAGTGCATACGAAAAACTCATATACGACACAGTGATGCACTGTAAGACAATGGGTTGGAACATTAAGTATTGGGAAGTATGGAATGAACCAGATCTATCAGGTTTTCTAAGCGGGACACTTTCTGACCTTTGTGAGATATATACACATTTCTGTTTTGCTGTAAGTAGTGCAGATCCTTCTGCTTATATAGGTGGACCTGCAGCATCAAACCCGAATATACCTTGGATTGAGGGACTTATACAATATGCGAATAATCATTCCCTGCCTCTTGATTTCATCTCCTGGCATGTCTATTCCCTTTCACCAAACGGACTCGCTTCGTCAATTGAAGTTGTGAGAAATGTATTAGCAAAATATCCTGCTTATAGTAATACAAAATTGATTATAGATGAATGGAATGCGTATGGCGGTCCCAACAATTCCTATGATACCGAATTTGCTGCAAGTTATCAAGCGATAACTTTACACAAGATGCTTGAACACGACCTCCACGCGAGTACTTTTTTCGCTTTCAAAGAGGACTCCTGGCACTACAGTATTAACCCACCAGTCCATGACGAGTTTGGCGGTAGTTGGGGGATGCTTTATGTCCACGATGTACCAAAACCATCTTACCACTCATTCCGCATATTCTCTGAACTGAATGATATAAGATACACAGTAACAGGATTTGATGCTGAAGTGAACGCAATAGCCGCGAAAAATGGTTCTGGGATGGACATAATGCTTTACAGATTTCAGCCGGACACAAGAGCTGCAGACAGGTCTGTAACTATTTCTATTAATGGATGGACGGGCAGTAATGTTGATGTTACTCTTGAACTCATTGACGCTGTCCACTCTAATGCATACTACGACTTCAATGTCAGGACACTTGAACAGGTTGGACAGTGGAACAATATTAGTGTTTCAAGCATACCAGTCATATCAATGAAGGCGCTCTCAGTAGCGCGCTTGCGCGTTATGCCTACTACTGATGGAACATCACCTTTGATAACCATTATATATCCCAATGGTGGTGAGATATGGATAGTAGGTGAAACGAGAACAGTTCAATGGACAAGTCAAGGTTCAGTAGGTAATGTAAATATTGACTTATCAACGAACAGTGGTTCAACCTGGACAACACTTGTATCAAATACAGCGAATGATGGCTCACAGGCAATAACGGCTCCTAATACACCGAGTACACAATGCAGG
>Ga0078972_1015828_pt1 | contig 11397 bp, 10 predicted proteins | sample YelNatPaOPGAMG01_FD_67568 | JGI IMG/M metagenome (GOLD analysis project Ga0078972, IMG submission 67568) | Hot spring thermophilic microbial communities from Obsidian Pool, Yellowstone National Park, USA - OP-RAMG-01 (SPADES assembly) (version 2) | ecosystem: Environmental > Aquatic > Thermal...
GCAAAAATTAAAAAAACTTTTGACCCACATTGTATTTTAAGCTTGGATAATATCTTCCCTAAAGAAACTCTTAAATTTATCAGTTGAAGTTTTAAAAATAAAACTTGAATTTATTACAAAATTTATATAAATTCACTAAAATAATACAATTTAATTTTATTTTTCTTCAAAAACAGAGAGGAGTTGGGTATGACACAAGAGGTTGATTATTCAAAGACAGTTAATCTTCCAAAGACAAATTTTTCAATGAAGGCAAACTTGCCACAAAAAGAACCACAGATTATAAAATTTTGGCAAGAAAATAAAATTTATAAAGAAATTTTGCGAAAAAATGAAGGAAAAAAATTGTTTGTACTTCATGACGGACCTCCGTATGCTAATGGGCATATACATATTGGTCATGCGTTAAACAAAATTTTAAAAGACATAGTTGTAAAATATAAATCTATGAGGGGATATTATTCACCTTTTATACCCGGATGGGATTGTCATGGACTTCCTATTGAATATCAACTTTTAAAAGAATTAAAAATTACAAAAGATCAGATTTCACAGATTGAATTTAGAAAAAAAGCAAAGGATTATGCACAGAAATATGTGGATATACAGAAAGAAGAGTTCATCAGGTTGGGAGTTTTTGGAGATTGGGAAAATCCATATCTCACAATGCTTCCTGAATATGAAAAAAATATTGTTGAGACATTGAAAAAACTTGTTGAAGAGGGATACATAATAAAAAGAAAAAAACCAGTATATTGGTGTATAAGTTGTGAGACATCTTTGGCAGAGGCAGAGGTTGAATATGAAGACAAAGTTTCTGATTCAATATATGTAAAATTTCCAATTTTAAAATTTAAGAAAGATTTTAATTCTGAGTTAATAAAAGATATTCCTAAGGAGAAAATTTTTATTTTGATTTGGACAACCACACCATGGACATTGCCAGCAAACTTTGCTTTAGCAATCAAACCTGACTCAAGATATGTTATAGCTGAGTATAAAGATGAGTACTATATTTTAATGGAAACACGGGTTGAAGCCCTTTGTCAGATTTTAAAAGAAAATGTCAACATTAAATCAAAATTTTATGGCTCTGATATTGTTTCTGATAATTTAGAAGAGACAACGGTTTGTAAACATCCATTTATTGAAAGAATCTCTTATTGCATCCCTTATGAAAATGTTTCAACAGATGAAGGGACTGGTGTGATACACATTGCACCAGGGCATGGTGAGGAAGATTATTTGTTAGGGATAAAATTTAATCTTCCAATATATTCTCCTGTGAATGAAAAAGGAGTTTTTTCAGATGTAGAGTTAAAAAATATAGAATTAAATATTTTTGGTCAACAAGTTTTTAAAGCAAACAGTATAATTATTGATTATCTTAAATCAAAAAACATTTTACTTCATAGCGATAAGATTCAACACTCATATCCGCATTGTTGGAGGTGTAAAAAACCTGTGATTTTTCGTGCTACAGAACAGTGGTTTTTGTTGATTGACCATAAAGGTTTAAGACAAAGATTGATTGAAAATATAAAAACTGTTAAATGGATACCTGAATATGGTGAAAATAGAATTTCATCAATGGTGTCATTAAGACCGGATTGGTGTTTGTCTCGGCAAAGATATTGGGGGGTGCCAATTCCTGCTGTCTATTGTAAAAATTGTGGTGAAGTTTATCTTAAAAAAGAGATTCTTCAAAAAGTTGAGGAAATATTTTCCAATGAAGGTTCTGATAGTTGGTTTATAAAAGATGTAAAAGAATTTTTACCGAAAGGTTTTAAATGTAAGAAGTGCGGAAGTGAAGATTTTAGAAAAGAAGTAGATATTTTGGATGTTTGGTATGATTCCTCTGTCTCTTATAAAATATTATCAACCACACACAAAGAAAATTTTATTTCAAAACCTTTACCAAAAGATATAATGTATTTAGAAGGTTCTGACCAACACAGGGGGTGGTTTCAAGTAGCCTTAATAGTTTCTACTGCTGTAGATGGTTGTGCACCTTATAGTAGTGTTTTGACACATGGGTTTGTAGTAGATGGTGAAGGTAAAAAAATGTCAAAGTCGTTAGGAAATGTTATTGCTCCACAGGATATTATAAAGCACAGTGGAGCTGAAATTTTAAGATTGTGGAGTGCTTCTGCAGATTACTCTGAAGATGTAAGAATATCAAAAGAAATTTTAGACCGCCTTATTGAGACATATAGAAAGATTAGAAATACAATAAGATATATTTTGGGAAATCTTTATGATTTTCGTTTAGAGAACAAGAAGTATGAATTTGATCTGCTTGATAGATACATTTTATCACGGCTTTACTCTGTGGTGGATGAAGTTATTCAAGCATATGAAGAATACAAGTTTTATAAAGTTGTGAATTTAATAAACAATTTTTTTGTCAAAGAACTATCAAATTTTTATTTTGATGTTTTGAAAGATAAACTCTATACTTATAGAAAAGATTCGCCGTCAAGAATTGCTTCACAAATGGTTTTATATAAAATTTTTACTTCAATTATACCAATATTAGCACCGATATTGAGTTTTACAGCTGAGGAAGCATGGCAGGAAGCAAGAGGTATGAATTTAGTTGAACAAAAAAGTGTATTTTTAGCAGATATAGTAAACAATTTAAAAGAGTATAAGGATTTTACCATTGAAGAAGAGATGGAAAAGCTCTTGGAAATTCGGAATGAGATAAATTTAAAACTTGACCAACTAAGAAAAGATAATATAATTGGTAGTTCACTTGAGGCAGAGGTAGATTTAAAAGTTTATGATGATAAGTTAAAATTTATTATAGAAAAGTACAAAAATTTGCTAAAGTCAATTTTTATTGTTTCAGAAGTAAAAGTTGAATTTCAAAAAGATAAAGAAAAACATTTTGATGTGGAAGTTAGAAAGTTTGAAGGAGTTAAATGTCCAAGATGTTGGGTTTATTACAAAGAGTTAACAGAGAAAGGTATATGTGAGAAATGCAAAGAAGCAATAGAGTATTTATGAAAAAAAATTTAAAATGGTATATCTTAGGTGTGATATTGATATTTTTAGATCAATTAACAAAGTTCTTTGTAAGAAGAAACTTTGTCCTTTATCAGACAAAACAGATAGCTCCATTTTTAGCTCTGACTTATACTACAAATACAGGAACAGTTTTTGGCCTTTTTGAAGGGCAGAATACAATTTTTTCAATTTTTATTTTTATAGTTTTGCTCTTTTTGATATTTTCTGCAAAGAATATTGTTGAAGATGTTGGTAGTATTGGAAAATTAACCATATGTTTAATTTTTTGTGGTGGTATTGGAAATTTAATTGATAGAGTTTTTTTAGGTAAAGTCATTGATTTTATTGATCTGCAATGGAATTACAAAAACATATGGCCTGTTTTTAATCTTGCTGATAGTTATGTATTTATTGGTGTTTGGACAATGGTTGTTGCTTATTTTTTGAAGTATTATAAAAGAAGTTAAAATTTTATGTTTCCAATTTTATTGCGGATAGGAAAAATTACATTAAGAACATATGGATTTTTTGTTGCAACAGGTGTTTTAGTTGCATATAATTATGTAAAATTTTACGCAAGAAAAAAAAACATAGATATTTTGTTTTTAAGCAACTTAATTTTTTATACAGTTATTTTTGGATTTTTAGGTGCAAGGTTGTTTTATGTTTTATTAAATTTTGATTATTATAGATATGATTTGTTAAGTGTTTTTAAAATTTGGGAAGGCGGTTTGGTTTTTTATGGTGGATTTTTGTCAGGTTTGATTTTTGGTATAATTTATGTTGGTTTTAAAAAACAAAATTTATTAAAAATTTTGGACTTGGTATCTCCTGGTTTATTTTTAGGTTTAAGCATAGGACGACTTGGATGTTTTTCTGCTGGATGTTGTTATGGTAAACCAACAGAAAGTTTTTTAGGTGTAGTTTTTACTCATCCTGAAAGTTTAGCTCCTATAGGGATAAAAATTTTTCCTACACAACTTTTTGAATCTGTATATTCTTTTCTTATTTTTGTCATACTTCATTATATGCAAAAAAGAGATTTACTGAAAGGCAGATTGTTTTTTATAGGTGGGATTTTATATTCAATTTTTAGATTTTTTAATGAATTTTTACGTGGGGATGACAGAGGTGGTTTAATTTTAGGACTTTATCCTTCGCAGTTTATAAGCATAGTTATCTTTGTATTGTTTTCTATTCTCATATTTTGTATTTTTAAATGGAAAGAAAAGTTATTAAAGTAGAGAATATTTTAGAGCCATTAAGAATTGACAAGTATTTAAGTGATGTTTTAAAAGAATATTCAAGAGAGTATATTAAGGTTCTTTGTAAGAATGGATTTGTTAAACTTAATAATAAAGTTATTGTTGAGCCGGATAAAAAAGTTTATAATGGTGATGAAATAGAAGTTACGATTCCTAAAAGAGAAGATTTTATAAATGTTGGTCAAATTGAAGGATTAGAGATAATTTATGAAGATGAAGATTTGTTAGTAATAAACAAACCAGCATTTGTTAAAGTTCATCCAGCGAAAAAGTTTGACGAAGAGATAACATTATTAGATTTTTTGTTAAAAAAATTTCCAAGTTTTAAAGATAACAAATGGCCTTTAAATAGACCATTTTTAGTTCATAGATTGGATAAAGAAACAACTGGAGTTTTACTTATTTCTAAAACACCAAAGATGCAGTTTTCTCTTTCAAAACAATTTCAAAAAAGAGAGATAAGAAAGGTTTATAGAACAATTGTTGCTGGTAAAGTATTTAAAAAACAGATTGAAGTTATAGCTCCGATAAAAAAAGAAAAAAATTTTTCAAAGATAAATTTTTTAGGTAAGGAAGCTAAGACAGAAATTAAAGTTCTTTCTTCTACTGAGAAATATTCTTACTTAGAGATATATCCTAAAACAGGTAGAACACATCAGATAAGAGCACATTTGAGTTTTATTGGTTATCCTATAATTGGTGATGTTGCTTATGGTGGGCCAAAAAAAGTTGAGGATAAAGATGTGCCAAGAGTGATGTTGCATGCATATAGTATAGAATTTTTTGATTATAGGAGAAAGATATGGAGAAAATTTATAGCAGAGTTTCCTTTGGATTTCAGATTTTTTTTATCATTTTTATCATTGGATTAACAAGTTTTGAATTGTTGTTTTCTCAAACAACATCTTCATCAAACGAAGTAAAAAATCAATATTCTAAAGAAATATCTTCTATTAAGTCAAAGGTTAGAGAATTATCCAAACAAATAGATTCTCTACAAGAGGAATTAAAAGAGATAAAGCAAACTCTTATTAATAATGCACAGGAGGTAAAAGAGACATCTGCTTCAGTTATAGAATTAAACCACAAAATAGAGAAAGTTAACAATGATATTTTAGAAGTGTTTAAAAAAATTGAATCAATTTTAAATGAAATATCCCAATTGAAGAATAATGACATTGAATTTCAACAAAGAATTGAGGGAATTGAAAGTAGTACAAGTACTTTTTCTAAAGAGAGTATAACAGGTTCTGCAAAAAGTAGTTTAGTTTCTGAAGATTTGGAAGATGTTAAGAAAAAAGTTGATATATTGACAAAAGAAATCAAAGAGCTACAAAGTACACAAAATGTTTTTGGGGTAGAAGATTCTAATTTTCAGAGAATAGTTAGGTCTCCTTATTTGGTTTTAACTGCATTAGTTATTTCAATTTTCGCTTTAATTTTAGCATTTTAAAGGAGGTTAAAGTTTATGAATAAAAAAATTCTAATTTTACTGTTTATATCAACTGTTTTAATTTCAGCAAATATAAAAGAAAAACCAAAAGTTATAAAAAAGGAGGTGAGAAAAACTATGAAAATAGCGATGATAGTAGCAAAAAATAATTTCCGCGATGAAGAATACTTACATCCGAAAGAAATATTTGTAAAATCCGGTTTTGAAGTTGAAACATTTAGTAGTTCAACAGGAATTGCTAAAGGTATGCTCGGAGCGACAATAAAAGTAGATAAAAAAATAGATGAACTTAAAGTTGAAAATTATGACGCTATAGTTTTTGTAGGTGGGACAGGCTCAACAGAGTATTGGGATAATGAATTAGCACATAAAATTGCAAATGAAGCAGTTAAACAAAATAAAGTTTTAGCAGCGATATGTATCGCACCTGTGACTTTAGCAAAAGCAGGTGTTTTAAAAGGAAAAAAAGCAACTGTTTTTTCTTCGGAGATAGAACAAATTAAATCTTATGGTGCAAATTATACTGGGAAAAATGTAGAGGTTGATGGAAAAATTGTCACTGCTTCTGGCCCACATGCTGCAAAAGAATTTGGTGAGAAAATAAAAGAGTTGTTGTTAAAGAATAAATAATGAACAATTTAATTATTTCAACAGTTATTTTATTAAATTTAATTTTTAGTTTTTCAAATGGATATAACAACTCTGCAAATCTTATAGCTATACCTATTGGCACAAGAGCATTGTTGCCAATCAAAGCATTGATTTTAGCTTCTATTTTTGAGTTTATAGGAACATATTTCTTAGGTCAAGCAGTAGCTAAAACTATTGCTGTTGGTATAGTAAATCCAATAGTTTTTTCAAATAAGTATGCTACTATAATTTTATTTTCTACACTTTTAACTTCAATATTTTGGAATACAATCTGTACAATAATAGGATTTCCTGTCTCTGCATCACATGCTTTGATAGGTGGTTTTGTAGGAAGCAGTATTGCACACTCAGGTTTTGATATAGTGAATTGGAATAATGTTATAAAGATTTTTTCAATGTTAATCTTTGCTCCTATAATATCTTTTAGTTTATCCTATTTTATAACTAAAATAGCATATTTTTTATCTCGTTCTGCAAGTTTAAAGATAAACAATTTATATAGAAATCTTCAGATTTTATCATCCTTTGCTTGTGCATTAGCGCATGGTTCCAATGATGGAAAAAGAAATGTTGGTATTTTTATCTTTGGTTTGATTGTTTTGGGAGTTTTACCTACAAAAAATGATGTTTTTTCCATTCCAAAATGGGTAACACTACTTTCCGCTTTAAGTATAAGTTTGGGAGTTATGTTTGGTGGTTTAGGAGTTATAAAGACTATAGGGATGAATATTTATAAAATTAAACATATAAATGGTTTTTCTGCACAGACAACTTCAGCTATAGTTGTATATTTAGCTTCTTTATTAGGTATTCCTTTATCAACAACACATGTAGTTGCAACTTCAGTTATGGGAACTGGTGCCGCAGAAAGAATTAAAGCAGTTAGGTGGTTTGTAAGCAAAGATATATTTTTTGCCTGGATTTTAACAATACCATTTTCTATCCTTGTTTCTTTTGTTTTGTATAAATTGATTTTTTTAATTGTTAAAAATCTATGAAAAAAATGTTAATTTTTATTTTCACAATTTTAATTTCTACAATTTCTTATAGTATAGAAATAATTTCTTATGGAGTTGATGGTTCCTCAAACAATGTGAATGTTGTAATTAAAGATAGAAATCCTGTAGCATTTTTTGAATACAAAGAAGGCTGTGTAGTATTAAATTACGAAATTAAGATTACTACGATACAAAGCGGTTTAAATTCAGGAACAACAATTTGGTATGTTCAAAAAACAACCTCTACAGAAAATACCATTAATTGTATCACAAGAACAGAGATACCAAGAGATATTTTGGAAGAATATACGACATATTTTATATTATTGTCTGTGTATGATACAGATGGAGGTTCTAAAACAGTAAAAGATAAGTTTTATACTACAAAATCTGCAGCAAGTTTAAATTTAGAGTTTTCCTTAAGTGTTGATTATAACAATCCATTTTGTCCTTCAAATTGTGAAAAAACAAAAATTAGATATTTGGTAAAAAACAAAGATTATCCTGTTAAGATTTATATATTTACAATTTCAGGTAAGTTTGTGAGAAAACTAACAGATTCTGTTGCGATGAAAGATGTTGTTTATACAATTGATTGGGATGGAAAAGATGAAAACGGTAATATTGTTCCACAAGGAATTTATGTTGTAACGATGCTTGTGCCTGATAATCCACCTATTACGAGGTTATTAGGAGTAGTAGAAAAGTTTTAAATAGTTCATAGTTCATAGTTAATAGTTAATAGTTATTGGTTTTAATATGAAAAAAATTTTATTGTTTTTTATTTTTGGTAGTTTCACTTTTGGTAGCATCACTGAATTTGATTTTTTATCCATTCCTTCAGGAGTTAGAGCTTGTGGTGTTGGTGGAAATTTTGGTTCAATGTATAATTCAGCCGAAGGTTTGTTTTACAATCCTTCTATCTCTGCTTTATGTCCATACTATGAATTTTCTTTTTCACACCATATTTATTTGTCAGAGACTAAAATTCAACAATTAGCAATCGTAGCACCATTAGGTAGAGTGGGATTAGGTTTTGCTGGGAAGTTTTTCTCCACTCCAGAGATAGATTTAATTAGAAATTACGAAAAAATAGGTAGTTATAGTATGAAATCTTTATTATTTAATCCTTCTTTAAGCATAAGAATTACAGAGAATATTGGTTTTGGTTTTGGAGTAAAATATGTTGATGAAAAAATTTATGAAAGCCAAAATTCAGTTTTTTTATATGACACAGGAGTTATATTTAAAACAGCAAATGATATATTCGGGTTTTTTTGTGGTTTAGAAAATTATAGCTTTTTAGAACAGTATTTAGGTTTAACAAGTTATAATTTAGGTTTTAGATTGAGTTTTTATCTTCCAAAACAAGATGCAAAGTTTAATTTTATTACTTCAACAAAGATTGATTATAAGACAAACAAACAAATATACAATTTTGGTATAGAGCACTGGGGATCAGATGTTTTAGGTTTAAGGATAGGGTATATTTATGATCAGGATAAAATTAATTTAGGTATATATGATAGTTTCTCATTTATTACTGCTGGAATTAGTTTAAGGATAAAAAATTTTTGCATAGATTATGCTTATTTGCCAAACTCAGTTTTAGGAACAACACATAATTTTGGTATTAGTTTAAGATTTAATAAAAAGAAAAAATTAGAAAAAGTAGAACTACCAGCAGATATTATTGTTGAACCAGAATATTTTTCACCTAACAATGATGGATATTTAGATAACATTTTCTTTAGAAATAACATTTCTACAATCACTTCTGTTATATCTTTGAATTATATAATCAAAGATCAAAATGAAAAAATTGTGAAAGTTATAACTTCTACTGATGTGAAAAAAGTCTTTGATAGTTTTTATGTGTACGATGGCAAAGATTCTTCTGCCAATGTCTTAAAAGATGGAATTTACAGTGTAGAATTTTCATTGTTAGATAAGACTAAAAACAAAATAATTAGTTATACTTCAAAGAAGAAAAATTTTGTTATAGATACAACACCTCCCAATGTTGAAATAAAACTTTCAACTGAAGTTTTTTCACCTGAGGGTGACGGAGTTAATAACAATATGGAGTTTAATTTAGATATAGAAGATAATATGAGCCCTATAGAATTAATTGATGTTGGAATATTTACTTTGCAGGATAAAAAGGTTTTATCCTATAAACCTATAATATTAAAACCAATACAGAAAACTCTGAGTATAAACTTTCTATGGAATGGTAAAGATGAAACTTATAATAATGTTGTTCCGAATGGTGAGTATAAAATTGTTTGTTTAGTACAAGATAAGGCAGGAAATAAAATAAAGAAAGAAAAGAAGTTTGAGGTTAAAATCCCTATAAAAGAGCCAGAAAAGATTGTAGAAAGAGAAGAAAAAATTTTTTATATTGAAGGAGCAAAGGTTATTTTAGATAAAAGAGGAATTGTAGTAATTTATCCAACAGATGAGTTGTTTATAAAAAATACAACAGATATAAATCCAAGTATGAAAAAATCTTTGTATTCATTAGGAGAGATAATTAAAAATAAATATAGTAATAAAAAAATTTTTATTGAAGGTCATACTGATTCCGTTGGAGATGAGAAAGAAAATAAGATAAAATCTTTAAAATATGCTGAATCTTTATCTTCTTTTTTTGTGAAAGGGTTGGGTATAGATGGAAGTGTATTTGAAGTAAAAGGTTTTGGAGAAGAAAGACCTGTTGCGTCAAATAAGACAAAATCTGGTAGAGCACAGAACAGAAGAATAGAGATTATTTTAGGAAAATAAACTTTTTTGGAGGTGATAAAATGCAAAACAACAATTATCAAGTTTCAAAAGGACTAAGTATTTTGATAGTTTTGTTGATTTCATTAATTGTATCATTTTTAGTTTCATATTTTTCATATTTTTATGTTTTTCCAAAAATTGAAAAAAAGTATTTATACATCAGAACCCCTGATGTAAGAAGTTTGTCAGTTCCTGAAGCTATAGAGGTCCTAAATAAATATGGATTATTTCATGATATTATAGGAGAAGAGGAAAAAGAAGATGTACCTCCTAATGTTGTTATTTTACAATATCCTTTACCTAAGAGTTTAGTCAAAAGAAACTCTATAGTAAGCTTGATAATTTCTAAAGGAATTCCATTAATAAAAGTTCCTGATTTGAGCTCAAAATCAATTGAAGAAGCAGAAAAGGTTTTATCTGAATTAGGTTTAGCAGTTGGTGAGATAAAAGAAGTTGATTCAGAGAAGATAGAGAAAGGTTATATTATAACTTCTGAACCTCAGCCAGGGTTAGAAGTAAAAAAAGGAACAAAAATAAATATTTTTGTAAGTAAAGGTAAACCTGTGGTTGGAAAAATTCAAGTGCCAAATTTGATAAATAAATCATTAATAGAAGCAAAAAAAATTCTTGAATCAAAAGGTTTAAAGTTAGGTGATATTAAAAAAGTTTGTGATGAAGATAAAGAGTTTGATATAATAATTTCACAAACCCCTAAGGCAGGAAGTGTTGTTTTAAAAGGTAGTAAAGTAAATGTTGTTTTAAATGTTGAAGAAAAATAAATTGGGTCTGTAGCTCAACTTGGATAGAGCGGTGGGCTTCGAACCCATAGGTTAGGGGTTCAAATCCCCTCAGACCCGATTTTTTTATCCTCTTGACAAATTGGATTTAATTTTGTTATAAAATAAAAATAATAAATTTCAAAGGGGGTAATAAGATTTATGAAACAAAAAATTTTGTCTTTTGTTTTAGTTGTAATGAATTGTTTAATGTTTTTTGGTTGTCCTAAAAAAGTAAAACCACCAGCACCTCAACCAGTTGAAACTCCGAAAGTTGAAACTCCAAAAGTTGAAGAACCAAATATTAGAGGAGAAGAATTTGTTTCTATTCCTGAGTTAAAAAATGTATATTTTGAGTTTGATAGATTTGATTTAACTGAAGAAGCAAAAAATATACTACAAAAGAATGCCGAGTATTTACTTGCAAATCCACAGTATGAAATTCTTGTTGAAGG
>Ga0078972_1015829_pt1 | contig 11395 bp, 10 predicted proteins | sample YelNatPaOPGAMG01_FD_67568 | JGI IMG/M metagenome (GOLD analysis project Ga0078972, IMG submission 67568) | Hot spring thermophilic microbial communities from Obsidian Pool, Yellowstone National Park, USA - OP-RAMG-01 (SPADES assembly) (version 2) | ecosystem: Environmental > Aquatic > Thermal...
AGTTATCTCTTTTTTTACCGAACAACGATGAAGTTCTGATTATATAGAATTTATTAAGTAAATGTTTTACATAGAATTCACCCCAATATTTTGATTTACCGTATACACTAATAGGACATGTTTTATCCATCTCCTTATATCCATCTTCAGGTGTATCATCACCACTGAACACATAATCAGTTGAAATATAACACAGGACGGTATCAAATCTTTGACATGCAACACATATATTTCGTGTTCCTAAAGAATTAATTTTATAAGCAAGTTCAGGATTCTTTTCACAACCATCTACATCTGAATACGCAGCCGTATGAATAACAATATCTGGATTCAATTTTGATATAGTATGAAATGTTTTTTCGTTATCAGTTATATCCAATTTATAATATTCAGTTTTTACATTATTACTAACATAATCTATACTATCCACAATATCAGTTAAAAATATCTGATGATTTTCAGATAATATTTCCAAAAGGTCTGTTCCGAGCATTCCGTTGGCACCAGTAATTAGTATCTTCATATTTAATAAACTTATCTTTGTTCGTATTGCTTCTTATAAAATTCAATATATTCTTGTTGTTTCTTTTTAATATTTAACCACCATTTTCTATTTTCTACATACCAATTTACTGTCTGTTTCAGAGCATCCTCAAATTTATGTTTTGGATACCAGCCCAATTCGGACTTAATTTTATTGCTGTTTAACGAATAACGTCTATCATGACCAGGCCTATCTTTAACATACTTAATCAAACTTTCTGGTTTATCAAGTAATTTAAGTATCATTCTTGTTAACTCTATATTAGTTATTTCGTTACCACCGGAAATATTATATGCTTCCCCGATATTACCTTTATGTAAAACCAAATCTATTGCTTCACAGTTATCAATAACATATAACCAATCCCTGACATATAAGCCGTCACCATATAATGGTAATTGTATATTTTCAATTGCATTTGTTATGAAAAGAGGAATAATCTTTTCTGGGTATTGATAGGGACCAAAATTATTTGACGGTCTTACAATAACAGCCGGAAAATTATATGTTTTAATATACGCTTGAACTAACAAATCGCAGCCCGCTTTACTTGCAGAATAAGGGCTATTAGGTCTTATCGGATCATTTTCACTAAATGAGCCATTAACTATACTTCCGTATACTTCATCAGTTGATATTTGAATATATTTTTTATGATTATATTTTCTTGCAGCTTCAAGTAATATATAAGTTCCATATATATCTGTTTGAATAAAACTACCTGCTTCCAGGATAGACCTATCAACATGTGTTTCAGCAGCAAAATTTATAATTATATCAACCTGACTTGCTAACTCATTAACAATTTTTTCGTTACAGATATCACCTTTAACAAACCGATAATTTTTATTTTTTTCCACATCTCTTAAATTTTCAAGGTTACCTGCATATGTTAATTTATCAAGATTTATTATTTTGTATTCAGGATATTTATTCAGGATATATCGTATAAAATTACTGCCAATGAATCCTGCACCACCTGTTATAAGTAATTTCATCTGTTACCATCCTTTCCTATTTTTCCATGGTTCATATGGAATTTCCGGTGAATCAAGTTTATATCTGTATTCATCTGGGTTATCTCTATTATACGGTCTTGTCGGTATATTCAGTATATAACATTCTGTATCACTTATACATTCAAATCCGTGAACAACTTTTTCAGGAATTACTAATAATTTTGGATTTTCGTAGTCGAGAATATATTCATCAACAGTATTATAAGTAGGTGATTCTTTTCTGTTATCAAACAGAACAACTTTTGCTTTTCCGTATATTATGCAGAAATAATCCTTCTGGTTTTTATGATAATGCCAACCTTTGACCCAACCTTTATAACAAACAGTAATATATGCTTGTCCAAATCTACTAAATATTTCGTCATCAGACCGAAGTATTTCAAATAACTTACCGCGTTCATCTTTATGAACAACGAGGTCTTTTAGAACAACATCTTTTATCATAATAAAATTACCTCACTATAATTTAGTTATTCACACTCAATTTCAGATCTCTTCTGTCAAGAAGATAAATTAACTATTTATGTTCCCAAATTATTACTATTTAAAACTCAATTTTACTTGAATCGCCGACAACAATACGATATGCCTGTGGTTTTTTATTTGATTTAATAAGTTCAACATTCTGTCCGATTAAACTACCTTCTATTCTCGGTATATCAATAATTTTTGAATTTTCCAGGACAATAGAATACTCTATTTCACTATTCTCAACTTTTACATCATAATATATTGAAGTAAAAGGTCCGATATAAGAATTAACAATTTCAGTATTTTCTCCTATTATTACTGGTCCGCGTATAATACTATTGATAATCTTAGCATTCTTTTCAATTACTATCCTTCCTTCTAACCTTGATTTATCATCAACAGAACCCATCACTTGTGGTTCTATTGTTTCTAATACAATTCTATTTGCTTCAAGTATATCTTCAAGTTTACCAGTATCTTTCCACCAACTGGTAATAATATATGGTCTAACATCATAACCTTTCTCTACTAAATACTGTATTGCGTCAGTTATTTCTAACTCATTTCTCCATGACGGTTTAATAGAATTAACTGCTTCAAAAATATGTTTATCAAACATATACACACCAACTAGCGCGTAATCAGATGGTGGTATTTTTGGTTTTTCTATCAATTTAATAACTTTACCGTCTTTCAATACAGCAACACCGAATTGTTCTGGATTAGGGACTCTGACTAACAATATCTGTGCATTAGGTTTATTTTTTCTGAATTCGTTAACTAATGATACAATACCTTCTTTAATAAGGTTATCACCGAGATACATAACAAAGTCCTCATTATTTATATATTTTTCTGCAATCTTAACAGCGTGTGCGAGTCCAAGTGGTTCTTCCTGTTCAATATAGGTTACTTTTATTCCCCATTTACTACCATCGCCGACAGCAGCTATTATTTCTTTTTTAGTATCACCTACGATTATTCCTACATCTTTTATTCCTGTCTGTGCAATAGATTCTAACCCATAAAACAATATTGGTTTATTAGCAACAGGAATAAGTTGTTTTGCACTCGTATGTGTAATAGGTCTCAATCGTGTTCCTTTACCACCTGATAAAACTAATGCTTTCACAGAATCTTCCTCCTGAAATTACTTAATTTTCTCACGCCAGTAATTAAGTAAATCTTTCAATGTTTTCTCAAAAGGTATCTCCGGTTTCCAACCCGTAACAGATGAAAATTTTGTATTATCACCTACTAATACAGGAACATCTGAAGGTCGTATCCGAGATGGGTCCTGTTTAACAGTTATTTTTACTTTAGAATAAGATAAAAGTATATCTAGAACTTCTCGTATTGGATATGCTTTTCCAGAACATATATTATATACTTCACCTGGTTGACATTTTTCTGTTGATAACCAGTATGCCCGCACCATATCTCTGACATCAGTAAAATCACGTTTAGCATCAAGATTCCCTACATAAATTACTGGTTCTCTTTTATTTTTTTCTATTTCTGCTATCTGTTTTGCGAAATTGGATGTAACAAATACTTCACCTCTACGTGGTCCGGTATGATTAAATCCACGGGTTCGTATAATATTCAATTTATAACTCATATAATACTGATAACCCAGTAAATCCTGTGCTACTTTACTTACAGCATACGGAGAAAGCGGTCTCAGTGGATTTGTTTCCTTGATAGGAATTTCATTTTCGTATACCATACCATATTCTTCTGAAGAACAAGCAATATGTATTACTGGATTTAATTTTGAATTTCTGACAGATTCAAATATATTTAGTTCACCGATAACATTTGTTGTAAGTGTTTCAGCGGGTGCGTTCCACGAAGTAGGCACAAAACTCTGTGCTGCAAGATGAAATATTTTATCCGGTTTAATTGTAAAAATTGTTTTTTCAACAGATACCATATCTCTTATATCACATTCATATAATTTAATTTTATCTTTTATATGTTCAATATTATCAACTTGTGAGCGCCATCTAACAATACCATAAATTTCAATATTTCCTAATTTAAGTAAATATTCTGTTAAATGGCTACCGACAAACCCTGTTATCCCTGTTATAAGAACTTTCATAGTTACACCTCTCTTATAAAATATAATTCAATAATTTTATAAAATTTAATTAAAAAAAATCAAGTTTTATTCTGGTTTACGCCATGGATAGAACTCTTTTTCATGTTCAATTTTATATAATTTTTTTCTTCCTTCTCTACCTGTTTTTAATCCCAAATTCAAATAATATTCGTCTATAGAAACACCGGATAATATTCTTGTTCTCACTGTCAATTTTGCTTCCCAGCAATGTAAATCTCTATAAATATTTATTTCTCTCTGTTTAATATCAATTTTATTTTTATCAATAATTGCATAATGAGATATATCTATATGCCATTTATTTGAAGGCCAGAACGCAAACGAGTTAGTTAACCCAGTCGTATTAATATTCTGTCCTATGTAATTTAGTCCGATATCAAAATAAGTTTTTACATCAACAGTATAATTGAACATAATTTGGAATGAATCTTGAATAAAAGGTGATATTCTGTGTGAATCTCTAATATAAAACCCATATTTATCACGGCTGAAATTAAATTCTGTTGATACAGGTGATATTTTTGTTTTCCAATCTACATCTGGAGCACTTCTTAAATTTCGTAAATCGTATCCTGTATTAATTCTTAAGTTAGTTTCATTACTCGGTAACGAAAAGAAAGTTACACTTAACGCATTCGTTTCAATCCCATAATCGTCACTTTCAGAATCAATAATCATTGTATTCGGTCTATATCTGTTAGTTATGTTATAACTGAAATTAATTTCCGATACTAAACTTAACATATGTAAATAATTCAAATTCAGATAACTTTTTGTCAGTGATATATTCTCATTTTGAAGTTTATTTTCAAATCTAAATGTTTCTTTTATTCCTATTCTTGGGGTAATCGTATCTTTATCTGTAAATTTTATTTCTCTGTATGCATTCAAATCTGATAATGATTCAAGAACAGTATCGTTAACTGTTTCATTATAATTATTAGATAAAACAGTTGAAAACATCAATGAAACAGGACAGAATTTAGGTTTAATAGGTTGTAATAATGTATATTCTATTTTTGGTAACGAATATTCCTTTATTAAATATGTTGAAGAATAAACAGTATATGCTGAAATCCGTAAATTTGTTTTATCTGTCTGTCTTGTTACTCCAATATTCATATTGGGTCTATTCATAACAGGGAACCAACTTTCAGTAAAATAGTATGCATAAAAATATTCATCACTCAGTAATTCAATATTACCCTGTAACAACCATATAGGAGACAGTTTCTGTTGATGTGCAGCAAAAAAGTTCCATCTCTGTTTTTTCTCTATCTCATCTTTTATCTGATATGTATATAAAGTTCCTTTGTATTTATTTTCTGACCGATAATTATATTCAATACCTGTTCCGATACCCTGTCGAGAAAGGTTATCAAAATAGATTTTTGCATAAGAATTATTTGTTACAGGGAACCCATAAATAACTTTTGCGACAATAGTATCACCGCGTAAACCTGGTGTTATCCACCAGCAATCATGTCGTTTTTTTAGTGACCAAGGATAATATGGTAAATAGAAGAATGGAAAAGGTATTTTACCTAACCAGCAAGAGATATTATGTATATGAATTATTTCATTTGGAATAAGTTCTGCATTTGAGACGCGCATAGTATAATGTGGAGGATTAAGTTCGCAAGTACTCATTTCCAAATTTTTCAGTTTATAATTATGTTTCTCTCTATTTATTAGTTTAGAATTAAAATAGAATGGTTCAATAAACCCGTATCCGTTATATATATCACCTGTGCTACGAATTAAGTCATATACTACTTTTTCACTTGTAAAAAAATAATTTTCATCAGTAAGTGTAACACTGTCTGTCATAATAAGATATTCAGCATCTATATTATATTCCATATTATTACCACTGATAACAAAATTACCTGAACTTATTTTAACATTTTGTTTTGCATTTATTACTTTTTTGTTTTCATCATATTCCATATATTCAGCATTTATATTTATAGAACTCTCCTGTCCGTAACATTTAATAACCCCTAATAAAAACATAAAAATAAAAATTATAGATAATTTAAATTTAGTCATAAGATGGAAATAAAACCAGACACGCTGCACCAATTATACCTAAATTCTTACCTAATTTTGATACAACTATTTTCAGATTTTCAGAAGGTGTTTTGAAGGCACGTTTTTTTACTGTATCTCTAACTATATCAATAAAAAACTTATATGCGTCTGCTACACCTCCTGTTAATACAATCAATTCAGGATTAAGAATATTTACTATTGACGCTACAACAATTCCCAATTGTTTACCGAAATCTGTCCATACCTGTCTTGCAAATTCATCATTAATACATGCTGCTTTATATACCAGTTCAGGACTTAATAAGTTTAAGTTATTTTTAATAAGTTTTGTTATAACTGTCTTTTCACCGGAAATAATTTTATTTTTTACATCATTAATTAAATCATATGCTCCGATATACCGTTCTAAACACCCATAATTCCCACAACTACATTTTCTACCGTCTGGATACAATGTAACATGTCCTAATTCACCTGCTGAACCTGTTGTTCCACGATAAAGTTTATTATTTATAACTATTCCGCCACCAACACCTGTTCCCAGAGTAAAACACACAAGATTATTTATTTTGTTTTTGAATTCAAGGCAGAACGAACCCCAGCATGCAGCATTTGCATCATTATCAACTATGATAGGGATATTAAATTTATTTTGTAACAATTTCTTTATATATACATTTTTCCACCCAAAATTAGTAGAAAACCTTATAATACCTTCTGTTTGGTTTATATCACCTGCAGAACCGATACCTATCCCGGTTAATAGATTAACTATTTTCTTGTTATTCCAGAATTTCATCTGTTTTATTTCTTTATACAATTGGTTTATTATCTTATCAGGTTCAGATGGAACTCTATGTTGAAATTTTTGTTTTTCTAATATTTTACCGGATGATGTTATAAGTCCAATCTTTACTTCTGTGCCACCAATATCAACTCCTAACGCTACTTTATCCATTAATTCTACCTCTATATTTTGTTATTGACTTTAAGTATTTTATTGCCATACCGATACCGTATAATGAGCCGGTGATACACACAACTTTATCATTAGTATCTAATTTTTGTAAAAACTGATTAAAATTATCAACAACAAATATTTTATCATATGGTAAATATTTTTCCCATATTTTTTTTAGTATATTTTGATTAAGAGCTCTTGGTGAATCGGATTTAAAAATAATAATTTTTTTAGCAATAGGACTTAATATTTTACATATATTTTTATAATCTTTATCTTTAAGGATACTCATAACAAAAGTTATTCCTTTTTTAATATACGGTGATTCGAGAATAGTCCTTTTTAACACTTTAGCGCCAGCAGGATTATGTGCACCATCTAATATAACTGTTAATTTATGATTATTTTTTTTATAGTCAAATATCTCGAATCTACCTTGCCAATAAACTGTTTTTAAACTGTCATAAATATTTTTTTCTTTTATTATGATACTGTAGTTTTTATTCAGTATTTCTATACATGCTAATGCTAAACTTGCGTTATCAAGTTGATGTCTACCTAATAAACTTAGCCATAAATTTTTGTATTCAGTATATAAACCGAAATATGAAAATAACTGTCTTTTCCGTTCCCAATCTGTCTTAAAATATTTGTAATAAAAATCTTTTCCCAATGAATACATAGAGGACTTTTTTTTGTTACATACATTCTTAATTATATCATTTATTTTTTTATAATTCGTATTAATTATAACAGGAACTTTGGGTTTTATTATACCTGATTTCTCATACGCTATAGATTCAAGTTTATTTCCGAAATAATCAATATGGTCATAATCAATTGATGTGATTATACTTACAACAGGTCTGTTCACTATATTAGTTGCATCATATTTTCCACCTAAACCTACTTCTGAGACAACAAAATCAACCTTTTCTGATTCAAAATATTTAAATGCTAAAGATGTCATCAGTTCAAAATATGTTAGTTCATTTGTTATTGGATACTTAAAAATAGTTCTCATGATTTTGTTTATCTCGGATAAAGTTATTAATTTATCATTAATACGGATACGTTCCCTGAAATCAACAATATGTGGTGAAGTATATAATCCTACTTTATAACCTGCTTCTATAAGTATTGAATAAATCATTAACGCTGTTGACCCTTTACCATTTGTTCCTGTTATATGGATAACAGGATATTTCTCTTGTGGATTATCAAGTAACTTTAATATTTTTCTTATTCTATTTAATCCTGGTTTCTGTCCTATATATTCTTTTTTTGATAGAGTTTCAATATAATCTATGTAATTCATCTTGTTAAATATGGATTATGTATTAATTCATCTTTCAAATTACACTGCGGTCCGTGTCCGGGTAAAATTATCATTGATTCAGGTAAATGTTTCAATTTTTCTAATGAATTCAATAATATCTGTTCATTTCCGCCAGGTAAATCGCATCTACCTACTGAACCGCAGAATAGAGTATCACCAGTAAAAATATATTTTTTATTATAAACGATACAGATACTTCCTGGTGTATGTCCTGGTGTATGTATTATTTTCAGTTCAATATTATTTTTCCTAATAATTTCGTTATCAGTTAATAATTTATCAGCAGAAGGTAGTATAATCGTTTCAGTGTACATAATAGAAGATAGATTACTTATGGAATCTGTTAATAAATTATTATCTTGTTCATGAATATAAACAGGTATGTTATATTTTGATTTCAGATAAGAATTACCAGAAATATGGTCAATATGTCCGTGTGTATTAAATATTCCGCATGGATTCAGATTAAATTTTTTTAGTTCATAATCAAGTTTTTCTGGTTCAGCACCAGGGTCAACAATAAAAGTATCCTTTGTTTCATCATCAATAATAAAATAGCAATTCGATTCTAATTCGCCAACAATATATATTTTTATACTCACTTGTGTTTTTTCTGACTTATTGTTTTATTATTTTCTTCTTCAGTTTGTATTTCGTTTTTATCTTTTTCTGTTTGTTTAGGTAACAATTTTTCTCGTAATAATTTTTCTATTTCATCTGCTATTTGCTTGTTCTCTTTTAAATATGTCTTTGCTTGGTCACGGCCTTGTCCTATCTTTTCTCCTCTAAATAATATCCATGTTCCAGATTTTTCTAAAATTCCATTTTCAATACCCATATCAACAAGATAACCTTCTCGTGATATACCTTCACCAAAATATATATCAAATTCTGCTTGTCGGAACGGTGGAGCAACTTTATTTTTTACTACTTTTATTCTCACGCGAGCACCCACTATTTCCTCATTTCTTTTTATCTGTTCGATTCGTCGTATATCCAGTCGTAATGAAGCATAAAATTTCAAAGCTAAACCACCTGGTGTTGTTTCAGGATTACCGAACATAACACCGATTTTTTGTCGTAATTGATTAATAAATATTACAACTGATTTTGATTTCGATATTGTAGAAGTAAGTTTTCTTAATGCTTGAGACATAAGTCGTGCTTGTAAACCTACCTGCGCATCACCCATTTCTCCTTCTATCTCGGCTTTAGGCACAAGTGCAGCAACAGAATCAACTATAATTATATCAACTGCGCCGCTTCTTACTAATCTTTCAGTTATTTCTAATGCTTCCTCTCCGGAATCTGGTTGAGAAATAAGTAGGTTATCTATATCCAGTCCTAATTGTTTACCATAATTTGGGTCAAAAGCATGTTCTGCATCAATGTATGCTGAAACACCACCTAATTTCTGAGCTTGAGCAGCAATAATCATTGCAATAGTAGATTTACCTGACGATTCTGGTCCAAAAATTTCAACTATTCTACCGCGTGGTATACCACCCACTCCGATAGCGACATCAAGAGGGAGAGCACTAGTAGGTATTGCTTCAACAGAAATTTTTTCTACTTTTTCACCTAATCTCATTACTGCTTCTTTCCCAAAATCTTTCTCAATCTGCATTATTACTGCTTGCAACGCTTTAAGTCGTTCGTCTTTTACCATAAAATTAATTTTCCTCCTTATAAATTATGGACTACATTGACAATGCTTTATTTTTCATATTTTAACAGATGATGTATTTCTAAACTATATTTTATTCACCAAGTTTTAAAATAACAATATTTTTATATTTTCTAAAATATGATATACCTGAATACACTGTAAATAGAGTCACAACTAACATTAACCAGAAAGGAACTTTTAGTAGGAATAAACCGAGATAATATTTCCAATCACTAAAATTAAGTAAATCATTAGGTTCTAATCCCCAATAATATTTTATAGCAGAATTTATAATTAAAATAGCAAGTATTGTAATAATAACAATTATCTGTGATGTTGTTTTAAATTTCCCAATATAATCTGCTTGCATAATTTTGTTCTCAATAGTAGCTATTAATCTCAATCCAGTAACAATATATTCTCTTGAAATAATAAGGACAATCATCCAGGCAGGAATATTTAATTCTTTTACTTGCACAAAAAAAATCAATGCTGCAGAAATAAGTATTTTATCAGCAATAGGGTCAATAAAAATACCAACTTTTGATACTTGTTTATATTTTCTTGCTATTTTACCGTCATACAAATCAGTTATTGAAGCAATAATAAATACAATAAAAACAAATATTCTTGTCCATAAATTATCAATAAACATCACAACCATAAAAAAAGGAACAAGTAGGATTCGTATTAAAGTTAATCTATTAGGAATGTTTATTTGTTCAATAAATTTCATTTTCTTATTTATTTAATCTCAATACCTCAACATCTTCTGGGATAGTGAATTGGAATATTTTCTCATCAATAGCAGTATTTATTTGCCAATCTAATATTTCAGTTGTACTTATAACAGTTTCAGATTGGAATTTAAACTTTTTAGGATAGTATTCTTTTTCATCTATCCATAAATAAAATTGATATTTTCCATCCAAATACTTACTCTTTTCGTATTTCTTTTTAGGTGTAATATATAATACATAGAAATTATCCTCTTTTTTATCAAATTTAATATTGAAATATTTTTTTAAGTATTTAGTATTACCTTCATGTGTGAACAAACCTGGGATAAAATAGTCGATACCTTTCCATGATTTCCAATTTTCTACAAAAACCTGTTTATAAGATGGATTATACAGAAACAAATTATTTCCGTTTGATATAATTTGAATTTTTTGTGGTTTATTTTGTTCATAATATAATTTTTTAGGT